>Ga0310694_10005567_pt1 | contig 12049 bp, 17 predicted proteins | sample 174DNAGHGhighgp2_FD_203884 | JGI IMG/M metagenome (GOLD analysis project Ga0310694, IMG submission 203884) | Sheep rumen microbial communities from Palmerston North, Manawatu-Wanganui, New Zealand - 1742 DNA GHGhigh gp2 (v2) (version 2) | ecosystem: Host-associated > Mammals > Digestive system...
CCGAGGGCGTTGAGATGGTTATGCCCGGCGACAACGTGGAAATGGAAGTGGAGCTGATCACCCCCATCGCCATCGAAGCCGGTCTGCGCTTCGCCATCCGCGAAGGCGGCCACACCGTGGGCGCCGGGGCCGTGGTCCGTATGGTAGAATAATCCCGGATGCTTCTCCTCTCCTCCGGTGAAAGCCGGGGGAGAGGGAGAGATCCTTTAACCCCCAAGAAAGAGGTGTTTCCAAATGGCAGCGAAGGAAGCGCGGCAAAGCATCGTGCTGGCCTGCACCGAGTGCAAACAGCGCAACTACAACAAGAAAAAGAACAAGAAGAACACCCCCGACCGCATCGAGCTGATGAAGTATTGCCGTTTCTGCAAGAAGCATACCACGCATCGCGAAACCCGATAAACGCAAGGATGTGACAATCATGGCAGACGAAAAGACCGTCGTGAAGGAAAAGAAAGAGGCGAAAGAGAACAAGTTCGTGAAGTTCTTCAGGAACCTGCCCAAAAATATCGCCCGTCCCTTCAAAAACATGTGGCACGAACTGCGCAAAGTAACGTGGCCCACCAAGGAAGATCTGATCAAGTATTCCCTGATCGTGCTGATGTTCCTGGTCTTCATGGGCGTCGTCATTGGCCTGTTGGACCTGGGCGCCAGCTCGCTGGTCGGGCTGTTTGTGCGTCAAGGCTGATCCCTGCATTCACTTGAGACAGGAGAAACCAAAATGGCAGAAGACAGACCGGGCACGCTGGAATGGTATGTGGTGCACACCTATTCCGGCTATGAAAACAAAGTGAAGGACAACCTGGAAAAAGCGGTGGAGAACAACGGCATGCAATCCCTCATCACCGAGGTGGTCGTGCCCACCGAAGAGGTTGTGGAAATCCGGAACGGCAAGCGGGTCACCACCCAGCACAAAACCTTCCCCGGTTACGTGCTGGTGCACATGATCATCACCAACGAAAGCTGGTATGTCGTGCGCAACACCCGCGGCGTGACGGGCTTTGTGGGCCCTGAAAGCAAGCCGATTCCCCTGACACAGGAAGAATTGGACCGGATGCTCAACAGTGCTTCTCAGGAAGTTGCGTTCCGTATCGCCGTGGGCGAAGAGGTGCGCATCCTGTACGGTCCGCTGGAGAATTTCACCGGCGATGTGGAAGAGATCGACCTGATGCGGCAGAAGATGCGCGTGAAGGTCAAGATGTTCCTGGGCCGCGAAATGCAGGTTGAGGTCAACCTCGATCAGGTCGAAAAAGTCAATGGATAACGGCGGGGCGACCGTGCCACGATCCCATGTTCCCCACCGTAGTTTTCCCGTTTCCCGTGGGAGGCGGCGCTCATAGGGAGCGCTGCCGCCAATACCACAACATTGAAGGAGGTGCCATCCCCAATGGCAAAGAAAATTACCGCGTTCATCAAGCTGCAGGTGCCCGCCGCCAAGGCGACGCCCGCGCCCCCCATCGGCCCTGCTCTGGGCCAGCACGGCGTGAATATTCCCGGCTTCTGCAAGGAATTCAACGCCCGCACCGCCAAGCAGGAAGGCCTGATCATCCCCGTGGTGATCACGGTGTTCTCCGATCGTTCCTTTACCTTCATTACCAAGACCCCCCCGGCCCCCGTGCTGATCAAAAAGGCCCTGGGCATCGACACCGCCTCCGGCCGGCCCAACCGCGACAAGGTTGGCCAGCTGACTCAGGCTCAGGTGCGCGAAATCGCCACCACCAAGATGCCCGACCTGAACGCCGCTTCCATCGAAGCCGCCATGAGCATGGTCAAAGGCACTGCCCGCAGCATGGGCGTGACCGTAGCCGACGAATAATTAAAGGGTTTAAGTATTGTGGGAGGACATAGCGCCGCTATTACCACAAGGAGGATAGAAAGATGAAACACGGCAAGAAATATACCGACAGCAAAAAGCTGATCGATTCCACCAAGCTCTATGATCCCGCCGAGGCCATCGAGCTGGTGAAGCAGACCGCCAAAGCCAAATTCGATGAAACCATCGAGCTCTCCATCCGCCTGGGCGTGGATCCCCGGCACGCAGATCAGCAGGTCCGCGGCACGGTGGTGCTGCCCCACGGCACGGGCAAAAAGGTGAAGGTGCTGGTATTCGCCAAGGGCGACAAGGCCAAGGAAGCCGAAGCCGCCGGCGCGGACATCGTCGGCGACGCCGATCTGGTGGCCAAGATCCAGAGCGAAAACTGGTTTGACTTCGACGTCTGCGTGGCTACCCCCGACATGATGGGCACCATCGGCCGCATTGCGCGTCTGCTGGGCCCCAAAGGCTTGATGCCTAACCCCAAGAGCGGCACCGTGACCATGGATGTGACCAAAGCCATCCAGGAAATCAAAGCCGGTAAAGTGGAGTACCGCATCGACAAGACCGCTATCGCGCACTGCCCCATCGGCAAGGTGTCCTTCGACAGCGACAAGCTGGTGGAGAACATGACCACCCTGATGGAAGCGGTCATCAAGGCCAAGCCCGCTACTGCCAAGGGCACTTACATCAAGAGCCTGTACATGAGCAGCACCATGGGCCCCGCCATCAAGATCAACAGCCTGAAATTCTGATCGAGTTTCAGCTTCGCCCCGCTGGGATTCCGGCGGGGCGTTTCTGTATTTCAGCATCCCATGTGAAAGGAAGAGAATCATGCTTTCGGGATATGCGCTGCCATTGACGCTGGCATTGATCCTGCTGCCCATCCTGATGATCGTGGGCATATTCCGCTTGTTTGCATTTCTTACGGCAAGAAGAAACGAATACCATCCGGAAGCGGAAAGCCAGGACGTGCCGCCTCGGGACCGGGTGTTTTCGGAGCATGAGCCCCGGGAGCCGGAACCGCAAAAGAAACGGAAGGGCAAAGCGTCAATATTGAGCAAAAAATGAGCAGGAACACGGCATATGTAACAAAAACGAAATAATTATATTGAAAAAAGTAACAAAAAGCTGTATACTCTTCTTGCCCGGAAACGGGCAAGCGAGACAGATTCCTGAAAGGAGAAAAATCATGAGAAAATATCTGGCGGAATGCATTGGCACTGCCACCCTGGTGATCCTGGGCTGCGGCACCGCCATGCTGGTGGGCTGCGACGCGGCCGCCGGCAGCGGCTATCTGCTCACGGCCCTGGCCTTTGGCCTCACCATCGTGGCCATGGCCTACTCCATCGGCAACATTTCCGGCTGCCACATCAATCCTGCGGTGTCCCTGGGCGTGCTGCTGACGGGCGGCATGAGTGTGAAGGATTTCGTGGGCTATGTGATCGCTCAGTGCGTGGGCGCCCTGGCGGGCAGCGGCGTACTGGCGCTGATCTTCTCCCTGGGCGGCGTGGCGGATAAAACTGCCCCGGACGCCGCGGCGAAGGCCATGGGCTTTGGCGCGAACGGCCTGGCCGGCGTGAATGGCAGCGCTGTGGCTGGCCTGGCGGTGGAGATCGTGCTCACCTTTATCTTTGTGATCGCCATCCTGGGCGTGACCAGCAAAAAGCAGAACCACGGCTCCTTCGGCGGCCTGGTGATCGGGCTGACGCTGGCGGTGGTGCACATCCTGGGCATCGGCCTGACCGGCACCTCCGTGAACCCTGCCCGTTCCTTCGGGCCTGCCCTGGCGGCTTCCTTCACCGGCAACGCCGCGCCGCTGTCTCAGCTGTGGGTGTTTATTGTCGGGCCTTTCGTGGGTGCCGCGCTGGCCGCAGGAACGTACAGGATCCTGGAAAAATAAGCCGGAAGCAATTTCCCAAAAGAAGCAATATGTGGGACGATTTCATCCCGTGGGACGATTTCATCCCGCATATTGCTTTTTTTCGCTGATTTTGCTAAAATTAAATTTACCGAAAGGGTACGGCGGGCGATCCGCCGGGAATCAATATATTGTACGAGGAGGAGTACCATGAAAAAAATTGTTGCTCTCATCCTGTCTCTGTGCCTGATCGTGAGCTGCATGGCTTTTGTTCATGCGGACAGCGCGTTCACGCCCGGCACCTATGAAGGGACCGGCCAGGGATATGGGCAAAGCGTGCCTGTAACGGTCAAGGTGACGGTGGACGAAAACGCGATCACCGACGTGGAAATCGAGGGCTCGGAAGAGCAGCCCTTCGGCGTGCCGCTGTTCCCTGAAATCGCGGCTGCTTACGTGGGCCAGACGGAAGCGGACATTGACATTGTCACCAGCGCAACGGCGCCTTTCACCATCGCGGGCGTAAAGGAAGCCATGGGCAAAGCGCTGGCAGCCGCCCGCGGGGAGGATACCGCCAATGACGCGGCGCTGGCCTTCACCGCCGGTGAATACGAAGCCACTGCTACTGGCTACAACGGCCCAAGCACCTTCAAAGTGACCTTCTCCGACAGCAAGATCGAGAAGATCGAAGTCACATCCACTGTGGAAACCGCTCATGTGGGCGACGTGGCCTTCGACATCCTGATCCCCGAAATGATCGAAGCCAACGGCACCGGTGTGGACGGCGTTTCCGGCGCCACCTTCTCCACCCGCGCTCTCAAGAACGCGGTCAACGATGCGGCGCAGCAGGCTGCCTGCACCAATCTGACCGCCTTCCAGGGCAACAAGATCGTGCATGAAGCCGGCGAAGCCATCGACGCCACCTACGACGTGGTGGTGGTGGGCGCCGGCGGCGCGGGCATCGCCGCGGCGGCTCAGGCCGTGCAGAACGGCAACTCCGTGCTGGTCATCGAAAAGAACGCCGAAGTGGGCGGCAACACCCTGGTGTCCGGCGGCCAGTATCAGAGCGTGATGCCTTACCTGGTGTGGGATCCCGCCGATCCCGATGCTGAAACGGGCGTGTACACCGGCGTTGGCGAATACCCCGGCAACGGCCAGACCTACAATAAGGTCAAGTCCGTCAACGGCTGCATCAAGGAACTGAACACCATCCTCAACTGGAGCGAAGAGCCCTTCGACGAGGAATACTACAAGACCAACGAATTCGTGGCCGGCGACGCGGCGGAATTGAGCAAGCACGGCGTACACGCCGAATACCTGCCCACCCTGCAGGCTTTGAAGGCCGAAATCCGCGAATACTTCGTCTGGGCCGCGCCCAAGCTGGCCGCCGGCATGGACGAAAGCCAGCTGACCCTCTTCTCCACCATCAACCTGCATATCTTCCAGACCTACTACGGCGGCCTGCGCCAGAGCGCGGACAAGAGCCAGTGGATCTACGGTGACGTGGACCTGGTCAAGCAGTTCATCGAAGGCGGCCAGGGCCTCAAGGAGTGGCTGGAAGCCCAGGGTGCGGAATTCTACGAGGATTCCCAGCAGACCCTGATCGGCGCGCTGTGGTATCGTGAAAACGAGTTCACCAAGGAGCAGGGCCGCTGGGGCGCTTACTTCGTGGCTCCCATGAACACGATCAACGCTGTGATCGGCAACGACATCATGCTGCGCACCACCGCCGAATCCCTGATCGTGGAAGACGGCCGGGTCACCGGCGTGAACGCCGTGAAGTATGACGGCACCAAGGTGACCGCCCATGCCAAGAAGGGCGTCATCCTGGCCACCGGCGGCTATGCTGCCAACATTGACAAGGTGCTGGAGGGCAACGTGTACTGGTCCAGCGAATACCTGACCAAAGCCACCAAGACCACCAACCGCTCCTCCCTGCAGGGCGACGGCATCACCATGGCCCAGGCCGTGGGCGCCGACGTGACCGGCATGGGATTCACCCAGCTGATGCCCATCTCCTGGGTGGACAACGGCAACCTGGCCTTCGGCGGCGGCAACTACGCCTGCTGGATCAATCCCACCACTGGCCATCGCTTTGTGGACGAGGGCAGCGAGCGCGACGTGCTCTCCCTGGCTGAGTTCAAGAACGGCATGGAAGTGAACGGCACCCAGGGCGTGTTCCTGGAATTCTACAACAAGGAACAGCTCATGCCCGCGCCCATGCAGCTGGCTGAGGGCGATTATCCCGGCCGCTATTACCGCCGCACCATCGCCCAACTGCCCGAACTGTTCGCTGAACTGGGCATCACCGCCGATCCCGAAGTGGTGATCGACACCATCCGCAAGTACGACGCCGCCGTGATGGGCCAGGGCGAATTCCCCGACGTGGGCAAGGGCATCGCTTCCCGCACCGTGGGCAACGTGCAGAAGGATGAAAACGGCAAGTACCTGCCCGAAACCTACGATCTGGACAACGCGTTGCTGACCATCCGCCTCATGGCGCCCTCCACCCACCACACCATGGGCGGCCTGAAGGTGGACACCCAGCGCCACGTGCTGGACACCAACGGCAACGTGATCCCCGGCCTGTATGCCGCGGGTGAAGTGACCGGCGGTATCCACGGCGGCAACCGTCTGGGCGGCAACGCCATCGTGGAAATCTTCGTGTCCGGCCGCACCGCTGCGGACGCCGTGACCGAGGACAACAAATAATCTTCAAACCCCATGAACCGGGGCGGGGGAAAACCTGCTCCGGTTTTTTTGCTGTTCCAGGATATGGCGAGCAAAAAATGTGTCTTGCAGCCGATTTTTTGTGAAAAACCCTTGCAATTTTCCGGCGCATCCATTATAATACCTAATTGGCACATCCTTGCGTCTCACGAAGGATGAGACGCCATACGTCCATGAGGAGGTGAAAAGAATGAACAAGTATGAAGTGGTGTACATCATCGACCCCGCTGTGGAGGAAGAAGCCCGCAAAGCGCTCATCGCCAAGTTCAACGACCTGATCACCGGCAACGGCGGCAGCGTGGACAAGGTGGAAGAGTGGGGCAAGCGCCGCCTGGCCTATGCCATCGACTACAAGACCGAGGGCTACTATGTGCTGGTGAACTTCCAGGCGGAAGCCGAGCTGCCCAAGGAATTGGAGCGCAATCTCCAGATTTCCGACAGCGTCATTCGCTACCAGGTGATCAAGCTGATCGAGCGCAAAGTGGGCATCAAGCCCCGCGCCGTGCGGCCCGCCCCTGTGGCCCCCGCCGCTGAAGCGCCCCAGGAGGCTCCCGCCCCTGTGGAAGCGCCTGCCGAAGCTGAAGCGCCCGCTGAAACCCCCGCTGAATAAGGGAGAGAGCGAACGATGAACAAACTCTATTTGATCGGCAACCTGACAAGGGACCCGGAACTGCGCACCACGCAGTCCGGCATCAGCGTCTGCTCCTTCACCGTGGCCGTCAATCGCCGCCGCAGCAACAATGCCGAAGCGGGCCAGCCCGAGGCGGATTTCTTCCGCGTCACGGCCTGGCGGCAGCTGGGTGAGATCTGCGCCAAGTATCTGGCCAAGGGCCGGAAGGTGTGCGTGGTGGGCAGCGTGTCCGTGAGCACGTATACCGGCAACGACGGGCAGACCCGCGCCAGCCTGGAAGTGCAGGCGGATGATGTGGAATTCCTCTCTCCCAAGGGAGAGGCCGGCGACGCCGGCGCTTACGCGCCCGCGGCTCCTGCTCAGCCCCGTGCCAACACCGGCTACGGCTCCGCGCCCCAGGGCGGCGGATTCGTGCAGGTGGATGAAGAAGAATTGCCGTTCTGATCGGAAATCAATTAAAGGAGGAAATGAGCCATGTCTGAGGATCGCGGCGAAAAGCGCCCCCGTCCCCGTGGAAAGCGCCCCCGGCGTAAGGTGTGCGATTTCTGCGTGAGCAAGATCGAATATATCGATTATAAAGATGTCAACCGTCTGCGCCGTTCCATCAACGAGCGCGGCAAGATCCTGCCCCGCCGTATGACCGGCAACTGCGCCAAGCATCAGCGTCAGCTGAGCGAAGCCATCAAGCGCGCCCGTGCCATCGCGCTGCTGCCCTACACGGTGGACTGATCGATGCTCTGCCATCGAAAGCCTGCGAGCAGCCTTCGATGGAGCCATCAATTTCTTGTAAAAAGGGTTTCGCTCTCTGATGAGGACGAAGCCTTTTTATGTTGTGAATTGGCAAAGGGGATATGATAAGGGCCTCCGCGGCCCTTATGATCCCGCGGCAAGGGCTTCGCCCTTGCATCCCACCCAGGCGAACCGGCTTGGATGAAAAAAACAAACAAATTGTGCCTGAAGCCTGATAAACGCAAAGAGAGCTTCTGGGCAAAGAAAAAGCCTTGGATCAGGCCGAAAAATGAACGAGTTCATTTTCTCGGTCAGACCCAAGGCTTTTTGCTGTGCGCTTGCGCACAGCCTGCGCGGCTTTGCCGCGCTGCCCGGAAGCTGCGGTCTGCGTTGATCGAGCAGCAGCGGGAAGCTGCATGTTATTCGATAAGCGCAGCATCCGCCGCTGGCGGGTCCAGGGTGGGACGCCCACCCTGGTAGGAGCGCGAGGGCAAAGCCCTCGCTCGTTTCGGCCCCTTTTGCTCGTAAAGCTTTAAATAGGCATCGGTATAAAACAAAAAATAAACGGCTTCCCATCGAAATTCGCATGCCATGCCCTTGCATCCCCGGAGTGAAAATGCTATAATTATACAGTACCCATACTGAACGAAAAAGAAGGGAAGGGTTTCTCATGTCCAAGTTTGTTAAGGAATTCAAGGAATTCGCCGTGAAGGGCAACGTGGTGGATATGGCCGTTGGCGTCATCATCGGCGGCGCGTTCGGCAAGATCGTCACCTCCCTGGTGAACGACCTGTTCATGCCCGTTATCGGCCTGCTGACTGGCGGCGCCAACGTGAGCGGCATGTTCGCGCTGCTGGGCAAGGTGCCCGAAGGCGAAGCGGTGCCCAAGTCCATCGAAGAAGCGGCCGAGCGCGGCATTGCTACCTTCAACTACGGCAACTTCATCCAGACCGTGATCGACTTCATTCTGGTTGCCCTGTGCATCTTCCTGGTCATCAAGGCCATCAACAAGATGAAGAAGAAGGAAGAGCCGGCTCCCGCCGCTCCCACCACCAAGGATTGCCCCTACTGCTTCAGCGCCGTGCCGCTCAAGGCCACCCGCTGCCCCCACTGCACCAGCGAGCTGAAGTAAGTGATCTACCGTCATTTCTTTTGGGATTTTGACGGCACGCTCTACGATACCTATCCTCGGATCACCCGGGCCTTCCTGAGGGGGCTTATGGATTTGGGTGTGGAGGCCTCCTATCAGGAGGTCTACGCCCTGAACAAGCGCTCCAACCAGGCATGCGCCCGGGCTTTTGCTGCCCGGTATCCCGCCTTGGGGGAAGAAGCGTTTCTGGCGGCGTACCGGAGGCATTCCGAGGAGGAGAGCATCGAAGAGGTGCGTTTGTACCCCGGAGCCAGGGAGATGCTTCAGGCCGTGGTGAAAGGCGGCGGGCGGAACTACCTGTTCACCCACCGGGGCGAAAGCCTGTTCAAATACCTTGAAAAGGACGGCATCGCGGCGCTGTTCATCGATCAGGTGACCAGCCTGGACGGTTTTCCGCGCAAGCCTGCGCCGGACGGCCTGCTTTACCTGATGAAAAAACATGGCGCGGAAAAAGAGGACAGCGTGATGCTGGGGGACCGGGACATCGACCTGGACGCCGGCAAGAATGCCGGCATCAGCTGCGCCCTGTTCGACCCGGAAAATTTCTACACGGACTATGACGCGCCCTGGCGCTTTTGCACCATGGAAGAAATGCGCCGGGCGCTGGTGGGGAACGAAGAAAAGGAGTGATCCCGCATGGATTACACGATGAAAACCCGGCAGGAAATCAAGGCAACGGCCAAAGCGCGCTTTGCGGCGCACCGGGGGCCGTCCATCGGCGTGTTTGTGCTCTATACCCTGATCGTCGGCGCCCTGAGCGGCACGTATGGCGCGGGCCTGATCGTGCTGGGGCCCATTTTCATGGTGGCCGTCAGCGGTTACTTCGCCGCGGTGTACCAGGGAGAAAAGCGTACCGTGGGCGAATTCTTCCAGGGGATGTTCAACGATTTCGGCCGGAAGTGGCTGGGCGTGTTCCTGATGGAGCTGAAGGTGTTCCTCTGGACGCTTCTGTTCATCGTGCCCGGCATCATCAAGTCCCTGGCTTATTTCATGGTGCCCTACATCCTGGCGGAGTACCCCAACGTGGCGCCCAAGGACGCGCATAAGCTGTCCGAGCGCATGACCAACGGCTATAAGGGCGACATTTTCGTGGCTTACCTGAGCTTCATCGGCTGGAGCATGCTTTCCATCCTTACTTTCGGTATCCTGGAAATCGTGTTCGTGGGGCCCTACGAATCCATCACCTTCGGCGGCATCTATGAGGAGCTCAAGCGCAATGCCCTGGAAAACGGCACCGTGCGCATCGAGGAACTGGAAGACGGCGCCGTGCAGGCGTAAAAGAAGAAAAGGATTTCGGAGGAAGCCGCGCTTTCAGGGTGAAAGCATGGTTTTCCCCGAGCCCCTTTCCTGGAACGCCGCATAAGGAACGAGCATAAAGCCATGGCGGATACTTTCTGCCATGGCTTGTCTTTTGCCGTTTTCCACCTCATCAGTCGCTTCGCGACTCCACCTCATCAGTCGCTTCGCGACAGCTTCCCCTCAAGGGGAAGCCTTTTGGAATAGCCTTCCCCTTAAGGGGAAGGTGGCCCGGAGGGCCGGATGAGGTGTCTTTCTCTTCACGGCAGGTGGTCAGGAAGCGGAACGTGTTGATCTGCTTTTTGGGATAAAATAATAATCTCGTAAGAAAAGGAAACGATTTACGGGTCAATGCGAATTAAGCTTTTTATCCATTTTAATCAATGAATTTCGGATTTCTTGTATATTTCTGAACATTTCGGCCATGCACAAGAAGGGCGCTCCGATTATAAAGACAAGGGGGAGCCCTAATAAAATGAAGCCAAGGTCTTTGTTTGAGAATTGAAGAATCAATACTGCCAGAGCTCCAACGCTCCAGGCGATGTATGCGCAAATCTCCATGAAAACTGCCGCCCTGCTTGTCTTATCTTTTATGGCTCGGCTTTGTTTTACATTGATTCATTGGTCTGCTGGCTGAGTATTATTCTCGAAATCCATAAAGACAGCTCCTTTCTTTTGCTGCTTGGGATGGAAGAATATAGTTCACATGATGTAATTAATTACAGATAAAATTTATCTAAATGTCAATAGATAAATTTTATCTATGCTATATTCTGGGAAAGCTATGACGGGAGGGGGATTCCGGATGCGCAACAGGGTCAGAGACCTGCGGGAAGACGCCGATCTGACCCAGCAGCAGCTTGCTGACCGCATCGGCATCACGCAGCGCAAGTACAGCTATCTGGAAACCGGCACGCAGCCGCTTACCGATGAAATCCTCATCAAGCTGGCGGATTTTTATCATGTCAGCATTGATTATCTGCTCTGCCAGACCAACAATCCCACCCGAAGCTGAAACAGAAAACCGCGTGATTTGCCCGGTGCGATCCGGGCTTTTTTTGCGCCCAAATTTAACAAATGATTTTTTGCATTTATTATGAAGAAACTCTTTCCAAAATGCTGTTTTTGTGCTATAATAGAAAGGTGGTGGGTCATGGCCTGCCCGCAAGGCGACAAGCCGATTTTTGGAGGAAATTATGGCGGAAAATATGGATTTGGAAAACCGGGAAGTGCACGCTTCCGGCCAATATGATGAAACGCAGATCCAGGTGCTGGAAGGCCTGGAGGCGGTGCGCAAGCGCCCCGGCATGTACATCGGCTCTACCGACGCCCGGGGCCTGCATCACTGCGTATACGAGATCGTGGACAACGCCATTGACGAGGCGCTGGCGGGCTACTGCACCGAGATCCTGGTGACGCTGCATAACGACGGCTCGGTGTCGGTGAAGGACAACGGCCGCGGCTTCCCGGTGGGCATCCATCCCAAGATGGGCCGGCCCGCGGTGGAGGTATGCCTGACGGTGCTGCACGCCGGGGGCAAGTTCGGCGGCGAGGGATACAAGGTGTCCGGCGGCTTGCACGGCGTGGGCGCCAGCGTGGTGAACGCGCTGAGCCGGCATCTGCGCGTGGAGGTCCGGCAGGACGGGAAAATCTACGAGCAGGAATACAACGTGGGCAAGATCGAATACGATCTGCGGGTGATCGGCGAAACAAAGGAGACCGGCACCACCGTGCGCTTCTGGCCCGACATCCGCTCCGAGGAGAACCCGGAGGGCGTGTTCGATCCCGGCATTGATTTTTCCTTCGACGTGCTCAAGGTGCGCATCCGGGAGATGGCGTTCCTGA
>Ga0310694_10005568_pt1 | contig 12049 bp, 12 predicted proteins | sample 174DNAGHGhighgp2_FD_203884 | JGI IMG/M metagenome (GOLD analysis project Ga0310694, IMG submission 203884) | Sheep rumen microbial communities from Palmerston North, Manawatu-Wanganui, New Zealand - 1742 DNA GHGhigh gp2 (v2) (version 2) | ecosystem: Host-associated > Mammals > Digestive system...
GGCTTCCCTATAGCCCGTCGTACGGTGGCCAAGTATCGTGAACAATTAGGAATCCCCATAGCCCGACTCCGACGATGATGCAATGGAATAGAGAGAGAAATATCATTTTGACGGCCAGGCTGATGAGCCTGTTGTTCACCCCCTTCTATCTGCCGTTGGTGGGACTGATGGCGCTGTTTGTGTTCAGTTACCTCGGTCTGATGCCTTGGGCCTATAAACTCCAGGTCCTCACGCTGGTCTATGTGTTTACCATCCTCCTGCCCACGATCCTGATTCACATCTATCGTCGCTATAGAGGGTGGAACCTGATTGATTTGGGCCATAAGGAGCGTCGTATCGTGCCTTATGTCATCTCCATCCTCTGCTATTTCTTCTGTATCTATCTGATGGACATGCTCCATATTCCCCATTTCATGGGTACGATTCTCTCTGCGGCATTGTTCATTCAGGTGGTGTGCGCACTGATCAATGTGTGGTGGAAGATCTCCACCCATACGGCTGCTATCGGTGGCGTGGCTGGCGCCCTCTTCGTGTTTGGCGAGTTGTTCGGCTTCAACCCCGTGTGGTGGCTCTGTATCGTGTTTATCCTGGCAGGCTTGCTTGGGACCAGTCGTATGATCCTCCGTCAGCACTCGCTGGCACAGGTCGTTGCTGGTTTCCTGGTGGGCATTGTCTGTTCGATATTAGGATTGATTTATTTATAAGTATATGAAACCATTAGTAAGTATCATCATGGGCAGCACCAGTGACCTGCCCGTTATGGAGAAAGCCTGCAAGTTGCTCGATGAGTTGCAGGTGCCTTTTGAAGTAAATGCCCTTTCTGCCCATCGTACGCCCGATGCCGTTGAAGAGTTTGCCCGTACGGCAAAGGATCGTGGTATCAAGGTGATCATTGCCGGTGCTGGTATGGCTGCTGCCTTGCCAGGTGTCATCGCCGCCTCTACCACGTTGCCTGTTATCGGAGTTCCCATCAAGGGTATGCTCGACGGCCTTGACGCCATGCTCTCTATCATCCAGATGCCCCCGGGTATCCCTGTGGCTACTGTCGGTGTCAATGGCGCTCAGAATGCGGCTATTCTCGCTGTTCAGATGATGGCCCTTTCCGATGCCGATCTGGCTCAGCGTCTGGCTGCCTATAAGGGAAACCTGCGTGTAAAGATTGAGAAAGCCAATCAGGAGTTGGCAGAGATTAAGTACCAGTTTAAAACCAATTAAATGTACCAGAGAAGACAATCCACAGAGGCCCGTGTCGGTGGTATCGGCATTGGCGGACAGAATCCCATTCGCATCCAGTCGATGGGAACGGTAGATACAAATAACACAGAAGGTTGTGTGGCTCAGGCCAAGCGTATCATCGACGCTGGTGGCGAACTCGTACGTTTTACCACTCAGGGTGTTCGTGAGGCAGAGAACATGAAGAATATTTCGGCTCAGTTGAAGGCCGATGGTTATCAGACGCCCCTCGTGGCCGATGTGCATTTCACGGCCCATACGGCAGATGTCGCAGCCCTCTATTGTGAGAAGGTGCGTATCAATCCTGGTAACTATGTGGATCCCGGACGTACGTTCAAGCATCTGGAATACACGGATGAGGAATATGCTGAGGAGCTGAAGAAGATCGAGCGTCAGCTGGTGCCCTTCCTGAATATCTGCAAGGAGCATCATACGGCTGTGCGTATCGGTGTGAACCATGGTTCGCTCTCCGACCGTATCATGTCGCGCTATGGTGATACCCCCGAGGGTATCGTTGAGAGTTGCATGGAGTTCCTGCGTATCTTCAAACGCGAGCAGTTCAACGATGTGGTCATCTCCATCAAGGCTTCCAACACCGTGGTGATGGTCACCACCGTCCGTCTGCTTGTTCAGACGATGGACAAGGAGGATATGCACTATCCGCTTCACCTCGGCGTCACGGAGGCTGGTGAGGGCGAGGATGGTCGCGTGAAGTCGGCTGTCGGCATCGGTGCCCTGCTTACAGAGGGTATTGGCGACACCGTGCGCGTATCACTGTCAGAGGAGCCTGAATACGAGATCCCCGTGGCTCGTAAACTCGTTGATTCTATTGCTGAGTGTGCAGCGCTGCGTGAGCAGGCTGAGGCGGGTATCAAGGACGATACCGTCACACTTGAGATGCATGAATCCGACTGGGAGTCGTTGCAGTTGAAGGCTGCCATGGCTGTGGGTGCGCTTTTCATCGATAAGAAAGCCCATCAGCTTGTCATCCATAACGAAGGCTTCCCTGAGGATCGTCTCGTAGAACTCGCAGATGGTATCCTGCAGGCAGCTCGTATCAAGTTCACGAAGACGGAATATATCTCCTGTCCGGGTTGCGGTCGTACGCTCTACAACCTTCAGGAGACCATTGCCAAGATCAAGGCTGCCACGAAGGATCTCGTGGGCTTGAAGATCGGTATCATGGGTTGTATTGTGAACGGTCCTGGCGAGATGGCGGATGCCGACTATGGCTATGTCGGTGCAGGTCGTGGAAAGATCTCCCTCTACAAAGCTAAGGAGTGTATCGAGAAGAATATCCCCGAAGAAGAAGCCGTAGAACGGCTCATCGAATTCATCCGAAAAGACAGAGGATAAATGAAATCCCCGCCACGTGGCGGGGATTCTTTTATTTCATCAGGAGTTCACTCAGTTCCTTCATACCTTCTGAGGCACCTTTCTGAATCTGTTTTACACGACTGCCGGCATTCACGGGATTCGGGTCAATCAGATAGACGGGTACGTCAGGACGGGCATAGTGCAACAGACCTGCGGCGGGATAGACCACCAGTGAGGTACCGATGATCACCAGGATGTCGGCCTCCTGTACTTCTTCCGCTGCTACGGAGATGTTGGGCACCGCCTCGCCGAAGAACACGATGAACGGACGCAGCAGTGAACCGTCGCCAGCCTTGGTGCCGGGTTCCACCTCGCAGTTCTCTGGGGTGAGTTGTATCTGGTAACGAGGATCATCGACATCACGGCTGGAACAAACCTTCATCAACTCACCATGCAGGTGGATGACCTTCGACGAACCAGCCATCTCATGGAGGTTATCTACATTCTGCGTGACAACCGTCACGTCGTACTTCTCCTCCAACTTAGCCACCAACCGGTGCCCCTCATTGGGTTTCACGCCCCAGCACTTCTTGCGGAGCATATTATAGAAATTGGTCACGAGTGTCGGATCAGCCTCCCAGCCTTCATGGGTGGCCACCTTTGCCACGGGATAGTTCTCCCAAAGACCATCGGCATCACGGAAAGTCTTCAGTCCGCTCTCCACCGACATGCCTGCACCTGTTAATACAACAATCTTTTTCATAAATACGAATTAATAAAATCGACTGCAAAGTTAAAGATAAAAACAAAGAATAGAGGAATTAAAGGATTAAAAAAATAAAAAATCATATGGCGGTAGCAAATTTTTCACTTTTCACTCTTAACTTTTCACTTATTTATTGTAACTTTGCGCCCGATTTTAGAAGTTACACATTATTAATATAAAGAAAGAATGGATAAATTAAGCTATGCTTTGGGCCTGGGAATCGGTCAGCAACTAGCCCAGATGGGTGCTGAGAACATCAGTGCCGACGACTTCGCACAGGCTATCAAGGATGTGCTGGAAGGACAGGAATTGAAAGTGTCTCATCGTGAGGCTCAGACGATCGTTCAGGAGTATTTCGCCAAGCAGAATGAGAAGATTCAGGCTGAGCGCGCCGAGCAGGGCAAGGTGCACAAGGAGGCCGGTGAGAAATATCTGGCAGAGAATGCCAAGAAGGATGGCGTGGTGACACTGCCCAGTGGTCTGCAGTACCAGGTGCTGAAGGAGGGTAACGGTAAGAAGCCTTCTGCCAAGGATACCGTGATGTGCCACTATGAGGGTACGCTGATCGACGGTACCGTATTCGACAGCAGTTATCAGCGTGGTGAGCCTGCCACATTCCCCTTGCAGCAGGTGATCGCTGGATGGACTGAGGGTCTGCAGTTGATGCAGGAGGGTGCTAAGTACCGCTTCTTTATCCCTTACCGTCTGGGTTACGGTGCAGGTGGTGCCGGTGCACAGATCCCGCCGTTTGCAGCCCTGATCTTCGATGTAGAGTTGATTCAAGTAGTATAAGTAATATAGAAATGAAGAAATTATTGTTTGTAGCCGTTATGGCTATCGTTGCTGCAGGCTTTACTGCATGTGGTAACTCGGCTCCAAAAGCCAATTTGAAGACTGATGTCGATACGATGAGTTATGCCCTCGGTATGTCTCAGACTCAGGGTCTGAAGGACTATCTCGTTAATAGCTTAGGCGTTGACACCGCTTACATGGGCGAGTTCATCAAAGGTCTTAACGAGGGTGTGAATGCTGGTGAGAATGCCAAGAAGGCAGCTTACTATGCTGGTATCCAGATCGGTCAGCAGATCTCTACCCGTATGGTCAAGGGTATCAACCGTGAGGTGTTTGGTGACGACTCTACGAAGACGATCTCTATGAAGAACTTCATGGCAGCCTTCATCAGCGGTACAACTGGTAAGAAGGGTCTGATGACAATGGATCAGGCTCAGTTGATTGCCCAGAGCAAGATGCGTGAGATCAAGGCCCGCGAGATGCTGAAGACCTATGGTCCTAACAAACTCGCTGGTGAGAAGTTCCTGAAGGAGAATGCCACGAAAGAGGGTGTTAAGACACTCGACAACGGTATCCAGTACAAGGTGCTCACCGAGGGTACAGGTGCTGTTCCTTCCGACACATCACTCGTGAAGGTGAACTACGAGGGTCGTCTGATCGATGGTACTGTGTTCGACAGCTCTTACAAGCGTGGCGAACCCGCTATCTTCCGTGCTAATCAGGTGATCAAGGGTTGGACAGAGGCACTCTGCCACATGCCTGCAGGTTCTGTATGGGAGGTTTACATCCCTCAGGATCAGGCTTATGGTGAGCGTGAGCAGGGCGACATCAAGCCTTTCTCTGTGCTGATCTTCAAGATTGAACTGCTGGATGCAAACACCAAGAGATAATGAAGAAGACATTATTACTGGCACTCGCCCTCGTGGTGAGTGCTTCTTTTTCACCCGTAGAGGCGATCAAGAAAAAGAATAAGGAGGTGGTGTTCCCCGCCCAGCCCGTTGTGTTGAACAACAGTTCCGACTCTTTGAGTTATGCGGCTGGTGTGGCACTCACCAATGGTTTAGTTTCTTATCTGCTTCAGCAGAAGATGGACACGACCATGATGTCCGACTTCGTCCGTGGTCTGCGTGAGGGAATCCGTTCGGTAGGCGATCCGAAGCAGAAGGCTTATATGGTGGGTCTTGATATAGCCCGTCAGGTTAATGAGCGTATGCTGCCCGGTATCTCCGAGGAGTTCAAGGATTCTCCCGACTCTATCATCAGCGACCTGCTCTGCAGGGGCTTTATCGATGCGATCGAGGGCGACTCTACCGTATTCACTTACGATGCTGCCGATAAATTCTTCACTGAGAAGCGTGCGCTCGATAAGATTGCCAAGGAGAACAAGCTCTATGGTCCGAACCGTGAGGCTGGCGAGCAGTTCCTCAAGGAGAACGCCAAGAAAGACAGCGTGATCGTGCTGCCCAGCGGTCTGCAGTATAAGGTGCTGGTGAAGGGAAATGGCGAGGTACCCCTGGAGGACCAGAAGGTACAGGTGAACTACGAGGGCCGTCTGATCGATGGTACCGTGTTCGACTCCTCTGCCCGTCATGATGACAAACCGACAGAGTTCAAGCCTAATCAGGTGATCAAGGGATGGAGCGAGGCGCTCACCATGATGCCTGTCGGTTCGAAGTGGCAGTTGTTCATCCCCTATTATCTGGCCTATGGCAACAGAAGTGCCGGAGAGATCAAACCCTACAGTACCCTGATTTTCGACGTGGAATTGGTCGGTATTGTCAAGAATTAAGTAAGTGTGTCACGAAAGTGGCACACTTTTTTGTTTTTTTTCTTAAAAAAGTTGCATTGTTCGATTAAAATCGTTACTTTTGCTTTCAAAATGTAACATTATTAATGAACAATGGAAAAGATTGATCTTTTAGACAAGAAGATTCTGAGCATCCTGTCAAAGAATGCCCGAATCCCCTTCAAGGATGTCGCAGCCGAGTGTAATGTGTCACGTGCTGCCATCCATCAGCGTGTACAACATCTGATCGATGCCGATGTCATCACAGGCAGTGGCTTCGATGTCAACCCGAAGAGTCTGGGCTATTCCACCTGTACCTATGTGGGCATCACCCTGGAGAAGGGGTCGATGTATAAGGACGTGGTGGAGCGCCTGAAGCATATCCCCGAAGTCGTGGAGTGCCACTACACGACAGGTCCCTACACAATGCTGGTGAAACTCTATGCCCGTGACAACGAACAACTGATGGATCTGCTGAACGGAAAACTGCAGGGCATCCCTGGTGTGACGGCTACAGAGACCCTGATCTCACTGGAGCAGAGTCTGAAGCGTGAGATACCGATCACCATTGAAGAGGACGAGAAGAAATGAACAACGGCTTTGACTTGCAACAGCACCTCGACGCTGTCTATGCACGTTTCCCCGAGGCTGACCGTCAGCCCGTCATCGGCATCACAGGCAACTACGAAGATCTGACCTGCAAACTGGGTCAGGGCTACTACAAATCGGTGGTGGCGGCTGGTGGTGTGCCCGTGATCATCCCCCCTGTGGCGGATGCCGACACCATCGTGAACACCCTGTCGCGCATCGACGGACTGATCCTCAGTGGTGGGGGCGACTTCAACCCCTTATGGACGGGGGAAGAGCCTTCAACCAAATTAGGTGGCATCAACAAGGAGCGCGATCTGCCGGAACTGTTGATCACCCGTCTGGCCTACAACCGTCAGATCCCGATGCTGGGTATCTGCCGAGGTATCCAGACCCTCGCCATCGCCCTGGGTGGAGAGGTGGCTCAGGATATCAGCGACAAGGCCACCGTGAAACATTCGCAGAATGCCGATCGCTCAGAGCCCACACATACTGTCACCATCGAGTCCGACTCGATCCTGGCGCAGATCTATACCGATGAGCGGATAGCGGTGAATTCCTTCCACCATCAGGCCGTAAAGGCACCTGGCTCGAAGTTCCGTGTGGTGGCTACGGCCACCGATGGTATCATCGAGGCGATAGAGAGTACCGAGTTCAAGTCGATCCTCGGTGTGCAGTGGCATCCCGAGTGCCTGGAGACAGGACTGCCCCTGTTCCAGTGGCTGGTGGGTGAGGCTTCAGCCTATCGCCAGGCGCATCAGACGCACGACCGTATCCTGACGCTCGACACCCATTGCGACACGCCGATGTTCTTCCCCCAGGGTATCCATTTCGATCAGCGCGATCCCAAGATCCTCGTCGATCTGCAGAAGATGACCGAGGGTCGTCAGGATGCGACGATCATGGTGGCTTATCTGCCACAGCCCAAGGTAGGGGAGGCGTTTGCCGATAACGTGAGTTTCGATGTCTCTGGTCCGAAGGCCTATGCCGACCTGATCTTCGATAAGATCGAGGAGATTGTCAGTCAGAACAAAGCCTATATCGCTTTAGCCCGTACCCCCAACGACCTCTGGCTGCACAAGCACCAGGGTTTGAAGAGTATCATGCTGGGCATCGAGAACGGACTGGCCCTCGAAGGCAAGCTCGAGAACCTGCAGCACTTCGCTGATCGCGGTGTGGTGTATGTCACCCTCTGTCATAACGGCGACAACGATATCTGCGACTCCGCCCGTGGCAACAACACCCACAACGGGGTGAGTGCCTTCGGAGAGCAGGTGATCCGTGAGATGAACCGTCTGGGTATCCTCGTCGACCTCAGTCATGGTGGCGAGAAGAGTTTCTACGATGCCCTCGACATCAGCAGTCAGCCCATCGTGTGCAGCCACAGCAGCAGCCGTGCGCTCTGCGATCATCCCCGTAACCTCACCGACGACCAGATGCGCGCCTTGGCAGCGAAGGGCGGTGTGGCTCAGACCACCATCTATCATGGTTTCCTGAAGAAAGACGGTGAGGCCACGATCCTCGACGTTCTGGCACATCTCGACCACGCCATCGACGTGATGGGTATCGACCATGTGGGACTCGGCACCGACTTCGACGGCGACGGTGGTGTGCGTGGACTGGCCGACTCCTCCGAACTGATCAACTTCACCCGTCAGTTGCTCGCCCGTCGCTATAGCGAACAGGACATCCAGAAGATCTGGGGTGGCAACTTCCTGCGCGTGATGACTCAGGTACAAAACAACAAACTATAATATGAGATATTTAGAGAAACTGGTCTGTATGGTCTGCGTCGCCACTTCCTTGGTGGCTTGTGGCCTGCGTAAACAGACCTCAGAAACGGATACATCCTTGAAACCTGTAGGTCCGATGTTTATCGCCGACAGTGCCTATCAGTTCTGTCAGCAGCAGTGCGACTTCGGTCCCCGTACGATGAACAGCGAGGCCCATGATGCCTGTGGCGACTGGATCGTTCGTAAGTTCCAGCAGTACGGTATGACCGTCACCCGTCAGGAGACCACCCTCAAAGGCTTCGACGGCACCCCTTTGAAGAGTACGAACATCATCGCCAGTTATCTGCCGGAACAGACGGCACGCCTGCTGCTCTGTGCCCACTGGGACAGTCGGCCTTGGGCAGACAACGACCCCGACGAGGCCAACTGGAAGAAGCCCGTTTTGGCAGCCAATGATGGAGCGAGTGGGGTGGCAGTGATGCTCGAGATTGCCCGCCTGTTACAGAACGACAGTCTGCAGATCGGTGTTGATTTCGTGTGCTTCGATGCCGAAGACTGGGGCGTGCCTCAGTGGAGCGATGTGCCCGACATGGGCAACTCGTGGGCTATGGGTTCCCAGTACTGGGCTGAACAGTGTCCCAGGCGCCAGGCCAAACTCTACCGTTTTGGTATCCTGCTCGACATGGTAGGAGGCGAGGGTGCTCAGTTCTATAAGGAGGGTTTGTCCGTGCAGCATGCGCCAGGTATCGTCGATAAGGTGTGGCAGGCCGCCCAGGTGGTGGGCTTCGGCAGTCGTTTCCCCACGCAGACGGGTGGTTATATCACTGACGACCATCTCCCTGTGAACAAGGTCGCCAAGATCCCCTGCATCGACATCATCCCTCACTATCCCGATTGCGAACAGAGCAACTTCGGTCCGACTTGGCACACCGTCAACGATACGATGGAACATATCGACAAGTCCACCCTTCAGGCGGTTGGTCAGACGGTCATCCAGGTGCTCTTCTCAGAGAAATGAATAAAGCCTCGCCAGTTGGCGGGGCTTTATTATATCTGGCCTGCTTCTACCATCAGGACCACCCGTTCTGTCAGTCGGTCGGTGCCTGTGGGATCGTATTCCTTCTTCAGCGACGCACCGAAGCCCCAGGCAAACACCTGCCAGAAACCTGCCCTGATCGGACCCATAAAGGCCTTGATCATATCGTAGGATGAGGAGTGGCATTCTCGGTCGATAAGTTTGATGAGTAGTTTTCCTTGCGAGTAGGTCAGCTTCTTCATCTTTGGCTTATAGGTACGGAAGATATCCGCCTCCACGCGCTTGATGTGTTCATTCTTCGCCTTCTCGTCAGGCAGCATGTCCAGAAACTCGGTGGTCTCTATCAGCATCTGCCTGGCCTCCTTGGCGAGGGGCAGCACCTTCTTCACGTTCGCCACCAGACGCATATACGACTGTGCCTGTTTCTTGTTCTTGAAGGTCAGCTCCGGATACACATACACGTTGTTCATCTCCATATACTGGATACTGTCACCCTCATGGAGCACCTTACCCACCTTCACCGTCGGCACGAAGGTAGGCGAGTCCATCTCTGCCAACACCTGTTCGGCAGTCTTCTGCTCCTGAGCCGGCAACTGCTGGCACAGGCACATATATACTATGGTGAACACGATCTTTCGCATATCGGGTGCAAAAATACGGCATAAAATTAAGAATTAAGAATTAAGAATTAAGAAAGTTGCTTTTTTTAGCATTAATTCCCAAAATTATAACTATCTTTGCAGCGTTAAACTTAAAAATGATCACTTTATGAGGACACAAATCCTATCATTGTTGTGCGTGTTTTCCTTGGGCGCTGTTGCTCAGGAGGCAGAATCGTTGCAGACCTATCTGCGTGAGGTGATGACCGCGGAGGATGCGGAGTCGTCCACCTGGGAGGATGTCTATGACCAACTCTGCTACCTCTCCCAACACCCCATCGACCTCAACACCGCTACACGTTCCCAACTCGAAGACCTGCCCTTCCTCTCTGCCCAGCAGATCGAGGAACTCATGGACTATCTCTATCACTACGGCCCGATGAAGTCGAAGGGCGAGTTGATGATGATCCGTTCGCTCGACGAGGCGCGTCGCAGGCTGCTGTCGGGTGTCTGCTACGTGGGCGAGGCGCCCAAGAAGTCTTTTCCCCGTCTATCGGAGATCCTCCGCGACGGACACCACGAACTGATGGCTTCCGTCCGCATCCCCTTCCAGCAGAAAGACGACGCTAATCTGGGCTCCCCCTTACGCCACTGGCTACGCTATCAGTTTAATGACGGCGACTACCTGAAGTTCGGACTTGTGGGTGCCAATGATGCGGGCGAACCCTTCTTTGCCGATCGCAACCGCTGGGGCTATGATCACTATTCGTTTTATCTTCAACTGCAGGGCTTGGGACGCCTGTCGTCTTTGTGTCTCGGCCATTATCGCGTGTCACTGGGTATGGGACTGGTGATGAACACCCAGACCAGTTTCGGCAAGGTGGCTATGCTCCAGACACTCGGACGCTCCCAGACCACCCTCAGGGCCCACGCCTCCCGCACCTCCAACTACCTGCAAGGCGCTGCTGCCACCCTGCGCCTCTCCCGCCACTTCTCCCTCACAGGCTTCTTCTCCTATCGCCCCATGGATGCCACACTCAATAAGGACGGCACGATCGCTACCATCCTCACCACCTCTTATCACCGCACGCCGGGCGAGATGTCAAAGAAACATAACTTCTACGCCCTGAAGACAGGAGGCAGTCTGCTCTATACCTACCGCGGTCTGCAGGTCGGACTGAACACCGTCTATGCCCACCTCTCCCGACGGCTGAAGCCCAATACCGCCTTGCTCTATCGGCAGCACTATCCTCAGGGGCGCGACTTCTTCAATACGAGTCTCTCTTACAGTTATACCAATGCCCACTTCTCGCTGAACGGAGAGACCGCTATCGACCGCCTCGGCCATCTGGCCACGATCAACAGTGCCAGTCTGCTATTGGGCGACACCTGGAGTCTGATGGCTTTGCAGCGGTTCTATTCGTTCCGCTATGCCTCCCTCGATGCCCGTAGTTACAGTTCAGGTGGTCGGGTTCAGAATGAAAGCGGCATCTACTTCGGACTCACCTGGAAGCCCTCGCCCGCTCTGCAACTCATGGCCTATACCGACTTCGCCTATTATGCCTGGGCGAGATACCGTGTGCCCGAGTCGTCTCGTGCCTGGGATCATCTGGTGCAAGCCACCTTCCGTCATCGTCACTGGAACTTCTTCGCCCGTTACCGTCTGCAACAGACTGACCACCGTTTCCGTCTGAGTGCCGAATACACGGGTACTGGCGGTTTCTCCATGCTCTCACAGTTGGATGGTTGTTATCTGCCTGACGACCAACAGGCTTGGGGCCTCGTCGCCACCCAGCGCTTCTCCTATCAGCACCGATGGCTTACGTTGCATCTCGGTTTGAGTTATTACCATACCGACAACTACTCTAGCCGTGTCTATCTCTATGAGAACGCACCCCTCTATACCTACTCCGTCATGACGCTCTATGGTTCGGGGTTCCGCTACTGGCTACTGGCACGCGCCGCCATCGGTCGCCGTCTGACGCTCTCCGCGAAAGCCTCCTCCACCGATCTCGACCTACAAATAAGATGGAAAATATGATGATTACAGCAGTCTGCGATAGAGCTCCACCACCTGGCCAGCCACATCGTTGCCTGCAAACCGTTTGATATACTGTTGACTGTTCTCGATACGCTTCTCACGCCCCTCGGCGCCTCTCAGCACCTGCCGGATGGCATGTGCCATCGCCTCCGCATCGT
>Ga0310694_10005571_pt1 | contig 12043 bp, 9 predicted proteins | sample 174DNAGHGhighgp2_FD_203884 | JGI IMG/M metagenome (GOLD analysis project Ga0310694, IMG submission 203884) | Sheep rumen microbial communities from Palmerston North, Manawatu-Wanganui, New Zealand - 1742 DNA GHGhigh gp2 (v2) (version 2) | ecosystem: Host-associated > Mammals > Digestive system >...
AGATTCGAAAGCTGAAGTACTTTTTTTTGATGAGATTCAGATTGTCAGGGGTTGGGAAATTTTTATTCATCAGTTGCTTCGCGAGGGCTTTTGTGTATTTGTAACTGGCTCTAATGCTTCGATGCTTAGTGTGGAGTTGGGAACACACCTCACAGGCCGTCATATTTCTACAGAGCTTTTTCCTTTCTCTTATGTGGAATATCTTGCATTCCTCAAGAAATCAAAAAACGAGACGACGTTTATGCAGTACATTGTTGAAGGAGGTATGCCGGAGTATCTTGCAACCAAAGATAAACGGGTGTTGCTTACGATGCTTGACGATATACTGATACGCGACGTTGCCATCCGACACAACATCCGCAATATTGAGCCATTGAGAAAATTGGCATCCTATATGTTGACCAATATTGCAAAACCATACACTGCCAGCCGGCTTGTCTCGGTTGCCGACAACATTGCAACGTCGTCTGCACTGGACTATATCGCTTATATGCGCGATGCATATCTGATTGACTCCATCGGACAATTTGCCACCAGTGTCCGCACCACACAGCGTAATCCCAAAAAGGTGTATGCCATCGATATTGGCATCTCTAATGCAGTAAGCCTTTCACAAACAGACGACTATGGACGAATGCTTGAAAACTACGTTTACCTTAACCTGCGCAAACAGCATAAAAACCATATTTACTACTATCAGGGTAATGGCGAATGCGATTTTGTGGTGACCGACAACCACAACAAACCGCAATCTCTCTATCAGGTCTGTCTAAAACTGACCGATGAGAATATTCCTCGAGAAGTGGGCGGCCTGCGCGAAGCGATGTGTCATCTTGGCCTGCAGTCGGGAACCATAGTGACCATATCGGACGAAGAACGGCTGGAAGTGCCTGAAGGCGTGATTGATATTGTCAAGGCGTATGACTTATGTTAATTTGTTCAATTGGAATGTATTAGGCTTAAACCCGTCGCGACGGATGTTCCCTCCGTTGCGGCGGATCTGTGATCCGACGCTGCTTGATATAAGGATTTTCAATCCGCAAACACGATTCAATTATATATGCTTTGATCTGAAGGTTGAAGCTCTGTAGCAACAGGCTGCCAGCATATTTCGCAATAAAACCACCACTTTTGCGTTAACTCCGTAAATACAAACCATTTTGCATCGAAACAGCACCCGTTGTGGCGGATCTGAGATCCGACGCTTATTAATATAAGGATTTGCAATCTGCATCACAATAAAACACTTGCAACAGCGTTAGTGTTGGCGGATTGAAAATCCTGATACTAAGCAGTATCGGATTGCAAATCCGATACAACACACGAAAAAAATAGAACATCCGCCGTGTCGGGACATTTAGAACTGTAGGAGGAAACTGAAAATGAAACATTTTTTAGCATTATTGTTATTGATTTTCTTTTGGCTCAATTGTTATGCACAACAGAGAATTCCGATATACTCGTTATCATATCAATTTGAGAAAGAAACAAAATCTTATAATGCAAAGGCATTGTTACTAAAAAGTGGAACAATTTTTATATATGACAGCATATCCAACGTTTTGTATCAATGTAAGATAGAAAAAGAAGGATTTAGGTTGCCGCCAGCCTGTGTCTCCAAAAGTTGTTGGGTCGCTCTTTGTGCTAACGGGGAATACTACTATACGAACACATTCTATATTGATTCAATTTTGGCAAATGCGCAGTATTGGAGTTTTAATATAGAAGAAAGCAATTATAGTAAAAAAATATTTGGAACATATTATTTTGCGTTATCCATTGATTCGTTAGAATGCGGAAGAGTACAATACAGTGACAAAAATCAGTATCACAGATGTGGTAAGAAAATGATAAATGATACAAAAAAAAAGACATATGTAATTGGATACTGAATTTGGAGGAAATGAGATAATCATGCTGAGAAATAAGAATGGAATGATGAACTTATGATAGAGCCGGTCACATATTTGTATTACAGATGTTATAAACTTTACAGTAGATCGGGCAAGGGGAGTCCAGCTCTTGAACATGCTGTTTTATTTGGGACAATAGTATATATTATCATCATTGCAATTGTTGCATTAATTAATGAGGCATTTCCATCGGATGCAGTGCTTGGTATATCGTTGTTCTTTTCAATGATACTTATGGTTGTTGTTTCTTTCTTCAAGCACAGAATAGTGAAAAAATATGATGATATGGGCAAACAGAAGAAAACAATAGGTAATATAGTCTTTACTGTCGAAATACTATTGGCTATTTCCTCAATAATAATATTGTTAAAGTATATCTAGGACAAACCTTATACTACAGATTTATATCTTGTTGTAAAAAACCAACAGTGTTTGCAAACAACTAATCATATTTCGAATACAGAATAACATCTACATCCTTGCACACTGCAAGCAACTCTAAACCACCCACGGCAAGAAATCTCTTTCTTGCCGTTGGCTTTTTATGTTGTTTCTGATTACAAAGTTATTCGGTGTGCGTCACTTAATATAGTATCCGCCTGTACGCTTGCTTCCACGGCGTTCTATCAAACCAAGTTGAAGTAATATATTGATATTTTGATATGTTTGTCAATGGTTCTGAATGGTTTGCCTAAACTTTTGGCGATTGCAGTTGTATTGCATCCTTCATTCATGCGTATGTATTCAAAAGTCTCCCACTGGCTTTCATTTAATTGACCATTTAATTGACCATTTAATGTGCCGCTGCTCTTAAATATTTATCATTCAATATGATTATAGCGTAATTCCGTCGTTGTAAATGCAACGATGATTTGAATGGAACCGCATGACGTCAAACTTCACGGAAAGGATGCCGAAGAGAGGACCGTCAGGTCGGACAAAACAGTGTAGGGCAACAACACGGAGTTTCCCGCCGATGCTAACCTACTTCATTGACCGTGGCAACAAGCTGGCCCTACTGGCCGACAACATCAACTGGCAATACTTCGAGCACGTGTTTGCGCCGCTGTACTCGCAAAGAAAAACTCTTAGTCTACTTTGACAATCCTTGTGTATCCGTATTCCTCAAGCTTTTCTATCTGTGCCTTGATGTTTTTGGCGCGCGGACTGATGAGGACGCGGTTGCCCTGGTCGCGCAGGTGGTTGACCTCCACGATGGTCTGCCGTATGCGGTCGGCGGCGAGGCCAGGTGCCACGAGGTAGGCGATGGATTCTCCTTTCCTCTCCACCTTGAATCCTTTGTCTTTCAGTATGGTGACGATACGCTCGAAGCCGATGCTGAAGCCACAGGCTGGGGCGTTGATCTTGCCGTCGCTGAATTTGCCGATCATCTCGTCGTAGCGGCCACCACCGGCGATGCTGAACGAGTAGTTCTTCTTGTCGATCAGTTCTATCTCGAAGATAGGACCTGTGTAGTAGCCCATACCGCGCACCAGCGACGGGTCGAACACTATGCTGCCTTTACCTTCCACTATGGAGCGCACGCATGTGATTATCGTCTCCATGTTGTCGGCTATGGCGCTGTCGAGGCTGTCGCCCAAATGCTTCTCTGTGTATGCTTTGCAGGTGTCGAAGTCTGTCCCTTCGGCAAGCATGGCGCTATATTTGGCTATGCCTTCCTCGCCGAGTTCCATTTTGCGCAGCAGGTCGGCGACGCCATCAACACCTATCTTGTCCAGTTTGTCCAGCACTATACATATCTCGTCGAATTTCTCTGTGGGGAATCCGCACGATGCCGACATGGCTTTCAGGATTCGGCGGTCATTGACGCGTATCTTGAAGTTGCCCATGCCCAGTCGGTGCAGCATCTCAGCGGTGGCGGAGATAAGCTCTATCTCTGCCAGATTGCTGCCGTCGCCGATGATGTCTATGTCGCACTGCGTGAACTGGCGGAAACGGCCTTTCTGCGGTTTGTCGGCGCGGAACGAGCTGCCTATCTGCATGGCTTTGAAAGGGTAGGGGAGCAGGTTCATGTTGTTCACATAGAAGCGGCTCAGCGGCACCGTCAGGTCATAGCGCAACCCACTGTCGCACAGGTCGTCGCCATCGCTCTCTTTCAGCTTGTCGCCACGTTTCAGTATCTTGAAGATGAGCGATTCGTTCTCGCCGCCCTGCTTGTTGGTCAGGTTCTCAATGTGCTCTATGACAGGCGTTTCTATTAGTGAGAATCCAAAATTGCCGTAGGTCTCTTTGATGAGGCGAAGTGCGTATTCGCGTATTTCCATGTCGGCGGGCATCTGCTCGGGCATGCCCTTCACCGGTGTCTTGATCATTGCCATGCTATGCTGTTTATTTTAGTGTGGTCTGATTTGTTTATTCTTGCTAAGTCTCTGTTCTATTGCTTTTTCGTGACAGATGTCGCTTTTGAAAGCATCTGCAAAAATAAAAAAAATCTTGATAATGTGCTTTGCCGCGTCTCATTTGAAAAGCTCTTTCAGCTCTTCGTCGCTCAGTTTACCTATCCAGCTCTCGCCGGCCGCGACGGTTATGTCCGCCAGATGCCTTTTGCTCTGTATCATCTTGTCTATCTGCTCCTCGAAGGTTCCCTTGGTGATGAAGCGGTGTACTATCACGTTCTGGTGCTGCCCTATGCGGTAGGCCCTGTCGGTGGCCTGCGTCTCCACGGCGGGGTTCCACCATAGGTCGTAGTGTATCACATGGCTCGCCGCCGTGAGGTTAAGCCCTGTGCCTCCGGCTTTTATCGACAGCAGGAAGATGCGCCGCTCTGTATTGTTCTGGAATTCGTCGACCATCTCTTTCCGCTGCTTCACCGTTGTTCCGCCATGCAGGAAGAGGGCCTTCTCGCCGGTGTGTTCGTAGATGAATTGCATGAGCAGCTCGCCCATCTCGCGGTACTGGGTGAAGATGAGCACTTTCTGGTTGCTGTCAATGATGCTCTCCACCAGCGTCAGCAGTGTCTCTACCTTCCCCGACTGTGTGGCTGTGGCGTTGGCATAGTCCACTGCCTCCTCGCTCGTCTTGCTGAACAGTGCCGGGTGGTCGCATATCTGCTTCAGCGATGTCATCATCTGCAGCACAAGCCCTTGCCGTTTGAACAGCCCTTGTGGTGTGCTTGTGTCGCTCTTCTCTATGGTCAGCATGGCTTCCTCCACGGTGCTGTGGTACAGGGCGGCCTGTGTCTTGCTGAGCGACACGATGGTGTTCTCCTCTATCTTGTCGGGCAGGTCGTTGATGATGCTGCGGTCGCTCTTCAGGCGGCGCAGCAGGAAGGGGGCCGTCACACGACGGAAACGCTCGGCGCATTCCGGGCTGTTGCCCATCTGGATGGGCGTGGCATAGTCGTTGCGGAACTTCTCCACCGTGCCGAGGTAGCCCTTGTTGACGAAATCCATTATCGACCAGAACTCCGTAAGGCGGTTCTCTACCGGCGTGCCGCTCATGGCTATATGGTGTGTCGCCTTTATCTTCTTCAGCGCCCTGCTCTGCTCGGCGGTGTAGTTCTTGATGTTCTGCGCCTCGTCTATCACCACGGTGTGCCACTCATGTGTGCACAGCTTCTCTATGTCGCTGCGCACCATTCCGTAGGTGGTCAGCAGCACGTCGTTGTCGTGACGCTCTATGTCGCGGTCGCTGCCGTGGTATATGGTGCAGCTCAGGCTCGGCGCAAATCGTTCCAACTCGTTCTTCCAGTTGCTAATCAGCGTCGTAGGCACTACTATCAGGAAATCCGCCCTCTCTTTCTGTCTCTTTGCTTCTTGCTTGAATTTCAGCAACAACGCAATCACCTGTATCGTCTTCCCCAGGCCCATGTCGTCGGCTATGATGCTGCCAAATCCCAGCTGTGCGTTGCGGTACATCCATTCGTATCCGCGCTTCTGGTATGGTCGCAGCTTGCCCTTCAGCCCCCTTGGCACCGACAGGTCGGGCTGGGCGCTGAATTGGCGTATCATTTCGCGCACCTCGTCGGTCAGGTGCACCTCCCTGCCGTGGTGGCTCTCGCCCAGTGCGGCCTGCAGCATCTCGTTGCCACTCACGCGCCGTTCGCCCTTCAGCGCCTCTCGCAGCTGCTTCAGCTCCTCTTCGCCCATGTAGATGTAGCGCCCTTTGTAGCGGAACAGCCTTTGGGATTCTTTGCAGATCTCGGCGAAGTCGTTGACATCCACCGTCTCGCCGTCCATCGTCACCTCCCATTGGAAGCGCAGCATGTCGGCCAGTTTGAGTTTCGCGCTACTCTCGTCGGCGGCAATCGACAGCCGTACCTGCGGACGTATCAGCTTCTTCAGCTCGGCAGGCAGTATTATCTTCACGTTAAGCCCCTGCATTATGGGCATCACCTCCATCAGGAAGTCCGCAAACTGCTCGCTGTCATATTCCATAGCCTCCATGCCTCCCGATTCGACGTAGTTGTTCAGCTGTTCCAGATAGGCCGACAGGAGCGTCACCTCGCGCAACACCTCGTAGCGTATGGGCTCGTAGCGGCTGTCCGACAGGATGATGTCGAGCGTGACGGGCTCACTCTCTATCACTGTCCCAAGCGTTATCTTGAAACGCATATCCTCTGCCGCCACCATCACCACGGGCGGGTATTTGTGGCTGCCCATGTCCAGATGCGACAGCCAGCCGCTTATCTGTGTCACCTCGCTGAGCGGCAGGTCGGCTTCGCCGTGTTTGAAAAACAGCGTGTAGATGGTGTTGTCGGGCGTCGGATGGCTCAATACAACGATGAACTGGCTTATAATCAGCGTGAGAAGTATCTCCGCCTGGTTCTCTATTGCCAGATGCTTCCGCGAAAAGGTCAGCAGGTCGGCAGGCAACATCCTCTCCAGTCTCTCCACCGCCTGACATGTGCAGGGGTCGCCCATCGCAGGCATCCAGCGTATGCCGTATTGCCCGCTCTGCGTTTTGCCGAGTACAGGCTTCACTGCACCTGCCGCCATCAGCCTCAACGCCAGCTTGATGGCGTGACGCAGCGCTTGCGAACTCGCCGAGTGCCTCTTTGCCTCCTCGTCATCTATGTCCATCAGCGCCATCAGTGTCCGTATGCTCCATTTGCTGTCGTGGTCTATGTCTTGACTTACAGCGTATTGATGCAGGCGCTCCGCCTCCAGTGGCTTAGGCTCTCTTTGGTTCAGTTCCTTCTCCAGGCTGCTCCTCCCTTCCATTATGCTTGCCGCGCGTCTGCCTGTCCATTGCAGCTCGCCGGAGTATATCTGCTTGAAATCGTCTGTCGTATAGAACGGTGGGCACTCCGGCAGCGCATCGCAGTATATCTTGCCGACGTTGTGTATCGTCGCCTCCTCCGTCACGCTCTCTGCGTCGGCAGGTTCTTCCCTCGGCCGCTCTGCTACGTCCGACAGTCTTATCAACGACGACAATGCCGCCACGTCACGTACCTCATCCGACACTGTCATCGTCGTCCGCTTCTTCATCTCCTCTTGCAGTTCCACTCCTCTGATTCGGAACAGCAGGAACGGGTCATGGTCTATCTTGAAACACAGCGAGTAGAGCACAAACGCCACATGGTGGCACGGCATCGCCCATGCCGGACACGAACAGTACATCTTCAACTCCTTCCAACTCTGCGGAAATAGCGCCACTCCTTCCTTCTCGGCCATCTTCAGCACCAGCGGGTCCAGCTCGCCGCCCAGCACCTTCGCCGCCACCAGCCGGTTGCCAGCTATCTTGTCCAACAGACGCTCCTTCTCCTCCTCAGACCACGGCTTGAACGAGAATTGCAAGTACAGCGACTTCTTGGACGTCACCCTCACGCGCGCAGTCACCATCGCGCCGTTCACCTCCCAGTCGCCTATGCTCCAGCTGTGTGCCTGTCGCATGGCGTTCGCTATATGACCGCCGCTGTCCAGCGCCAACATGCTGTGTATCCATTCTTTGCCCCAAAAACTATGCCCCTGCACCTGCTTTGCCATGTTATCTGTATTATTACATGAATAACGCAAACCGCACTGTGATTATTGTCAAAACATCTCAAAGATTATTTTTCTTTATTTCTTTCTAATTCTCAACAATTTTGTATCTTTGCATTTTGCAATCGTATGCAAAAGAGGACTCTTTGTGGGGCTATCTTCTTTTGTATGTGTTTGTTATGAGGGATTGTGTGCGTATGGATAATCAAAAAAAATCGTCGAAAAATAATCTAAAATGATTAATATAACTTTCCCAGACGGCTCCGTCCGCCAATACGAAGCAGGTGTCACACCGCTCGAAATCGCCAAAAGCATCAGCGAAGGCTTAGCCCGTAATGTGCTCTCAGCCAAAGTCAACGACAAGGTCATCGAACTCTATCGTCCTATCAACGAGGACTCTACCGTCCAGTTGCTCACCTGGAACGACGAGGAGGGCAAGCACACCTTCTGGCACACCTCTGCCCACCTTCTGGCCACCGCTCTCCAGGAACTCTATCCGGGCATCAAATTCGGCATCGGACCCGCCATCGAGAACGGCTTCTACTACGACATCGATTTCGGCAAATACGAGGTAAGCAGCGAGGACTTCCCGAAGATTGAGAAGAAGATGCAGGAACTCGTACAGGCTAAGACACCCATCACACGCCGCGAGGTCTCCAAGGCCGAGGCACTCAAGGTGTTCGGCGACCGTCAGGAAGTATATAAGGTCGAACTCATCAACGACCTCGAGGACGGCACCATCTCCTTCTACGACAGCGGCTGCTTCACCGACCTCTGCCGTGGCCCGCACCTCGTCGACTTCAGCCCCATCAAGGCCATCAAGCTCATCAACCTCGCCGGCGCCTACTGGCGTGGCGACGAGCACCGTCCTCAGCTCACACGCGTCTACGCCATTTCTTTCCCCAAAAAGAAAGAACTTGACGAATACCTCGTCATGCTCGAAGAAGCCAAGAAACGCGACCACCGCAAGCTCGGCAAGGAACTCGGCCTCTTCATGTTCAGCGACACCGTCGGCAAAGGCCTTCCCATCTGGCTGCCCAAAGGCACCGACCTCCGTCTGCGCCTCGAGAACTTCCTCTCCAAGATTCAGAAACGCTATGGCTACAAGCGCGTTATCACTCCCCACATCGGCGGCAAGCAGCTCTATGTCACCAGCGGACACTGGGATCACTACGGCGCCGACAGCTTCCGTCCCATCACCACCCCTGAGGAAGGCGAGGAATACCTCCTCAAACCCATGAACTGCCCACACCACTGCATGATCTACAAGAATGAGCCGCATTCCTACAAGGATCTGCCACTCCGCATCGCCGAGTTCGGCACCGTCTACCGCTACGAGCAGAGCGGCGAGCTCCATGGCCTCACTCGCGTCCGCTCCTTCACGCAGGACGACGCCCACATCTTCTGCCGCCCCGACCAGGTAAAGGACGAGTTCATCAAGGTGATGGAAATCATCGAGATAATCTTCAAGGCCCTCAGCTTCGAGAACTTCGAGGCGCAAATCTCCTTACGCGACCCTGACAACAAAACCAAGTATGTGGGCAGCGACGAGAACTGGGCAAAGGCTGAAGCCGCCATCGTCGAGGCCTGCAAAGAGAAGAACCTCCCCGCCAAAGTGGAGTATGGCGAAGCCGCCTTCTACGGTCCCAAGCTCGACTTCATGGTCAAGGACGCCATCGGTCGCCGTTGGCAGCTCGGCACCATTCAGGTCGACTACAACCTGCCCGAACGCTTCGACCTCGAATACATCGGCAGCGACAACCAGAAGCACCGCCCCGTCATGATCCACCGTGCACCCTTCGGCTCCATGGAGCGCTTCTGCGCCGTCCTCATCGAGCACACCGGTGGCAAGTTCCCCCTCTGGCTCACCCCAGAGCAGTTCATCATCCTCCCCGTCAGCGAGAAGTACGTCGACGACGCACGCGCCATGCTCGCCAAACTCGAGGATATGGATCTCCGTGGCTCCATCGACGAACGCAGCGAGAAGATAGGACGCAAAATCCGCGACGCCGAAATCGGCAAATTCCCCTTCATGCTCATCCTCGGTGAGAAGGAGGTCAACGAAGGCACCATCTCTGTCCGCCGTCAGGGCGCCGGCGACCTCGGCAGTATGACCCCAGAGGCTTTCGCCAACATCATCAACGACGAAATCAACTCCGTAATCTCCGAATAATGAAACCTCTGTCTATTGTGACAGATAATATATTGTAAAACAATCCAATAAACCACTTTTCAAAACCTAAATCTTTTTCATTTGGCAGCACCAATAAACACTCAGCCTAACAACAGGAACCCCCGCAACAACCGCGGCCCTGTAAAGAAAGAACCTGACCATCGCATCAACGACCGCATCACGGCTCCCGTGGTACGCGTCGTCGGCGAAGGCATGGAACCCACCATTATGGATGTGCGCGACGCCCTGCGGTTGGCCTACGATCAGGGCCTCGACCTCGTCGAGATTTCACCCAACGCGCAACCTCCGGTATGCAAAATCATCGACTACCAGAAGTTCAACTACGAACTCAAGAAGAAGCAAAAGGAAATGAAGGCTAAGTCGAGCAAGGTAGTCATCAAGGAAATAAGGCTCAGCCCACAAACCGACGACCACGACTTCGAGTTCAAGCTCAACCACGCCATCCGCTTCCTCAAAGAGGGCAACAAGGTCAAGGTCGACATCTTCTTCAAAGGCCGCTCCATCCTCTACAAGGAGCAGGGCGAGGCTCAGCTGCTCAAGTTCGCCGAGGCTCTCCTCGAATACGGCAAGCCCGAACAGATGCCTAAACTCGAGGGCAAGCGCATGATGATGCTCATCTCTCCAAAGAAATGATACAACAACGAAAAGCATTTTGTCTCTATCATATCAACTTTTTAAACCTTTAAAACAGTAAAGTAATGCCTACATTGAAAACCAAGTCCAGCGCCAAGAAGCGTTTCGCTTTCACTGGCACTGGCAAAATCAAAAGAAAGCACGCCTATCATAGTCACATCCTGACTAAGAAGGAGACTACGCAGAAACGCAACCTCGACCACACTGCTCTCGTGAGCCGCGATGACGAGAAACGCGTCAAACGTATGCTTTTGTCGAGCGGTATGTAATCTCGCAGCGATTCCTTTCGCTCGCCTTTACATCCTCTCAGGAGTAATTAACCATTGTTTACAGCACCTAAGAGCAGCCCACGGAATATCTTTCCCAGCTGCCGCTGAAATGAAAAAAAATTAAATTATGCCAAGATCAGTTAATGCTGTTGCTTCAAGAGCACGCAGAAAGAAAATCCTCAACCGCACCAAGGGCTATTGGGGCAGAGGTAAAAACGTTTGGACAGTAGCCAAAAACAAATGGGAAAAAGGTCAGACCTACGCCTATCGTGACCGCAAAAACAAGAAAAGAGAATTCCGCTCTCTGTGGATCAACCGTATCAACGCCGGTTGCCGCATCAACGGCATCTCCTATTCCGTTTTTATGGGCGAACTGCATAAGAACAACATCGAACTCAACCGCAAAGTTCTCGCCGACCTGGCTATGAACAATCCGGAGGCTTTCAAAGCCGTTGTCGAGATGGTGAAAAAGTAATGTTTAACCTATAATATCGTTTAGTCATGGGAAAAACAGAAATAATGCAATACGTAGAAAATTTGGTCGAACGCAAAGCGCTCCCCGAATTTAAGGCCGGAGATACCATCACTGTCCATTATAAAATCCGCGAAGGCAACAAAGAGCGTATCCAGAATTTCCAGGGTGTCGTTCTCCAGCGTTCCGGAAGTGGTTCCACTGAAACCTTTACTGTCCGTAAGATAACCAACGGCGTCGGTGTCGAAAGAATTTTCCCCATCGCCTCGCCTTTCATCGAGAAAATCGATGTCAACAAGCGTGGTGCCGTCCGCAGAGCCAGAATCTTCTATCTCCGCGACCTTACCGGTAAGAAAGCTCGTATCAAGGAAAAACGTCGCTAACCCTCCGTTCGCAACGCTTCCTTGTCTGATAGCGACAAGTGCTTCAAAAAATGGCGTCTCCTCTGCGGGACGCCATTTTTTTATCCCAAATTGGTTGTTAGGATTTATGCCAGATTGGTATTTGTTTCGAGCAGATTGGCCGCATCCCTGGTGAAGGCGTAGCGGGCTACGTCAAGACAGGGATGTGGACAAGATGCCGCAAGAAATGCTGATATGGCATGAATAGACCTATAA
>Ga0310694_10005572_pt1 | contig 12042 bp, 16 predicted proteins | sample 174DNAGHGhighgp2_FD_203884 | JGI IMG/M metagenome (GOLD analysis project Ga0310694, IMG submission 203884) | Sheep rumen microbial communities from Palmerston North, Manawatu-Wanganui, New Zealand - 1742 DNA GHGhigh gp2 (v2) (version 2) | ecosystem: Host-associated > Mammals > Digestive system...
GGGTTTAGTTACAAGACCGATGAAAAAGGAATGGCCGATGTGTTGACATTTACCAACGATGATTGGTGCGGAGTTTTATGTTACTTATGGGGTGCGAATGGTTGTAGATTTTCATATAATAAAGTATTATTAAAGCTTTATGATTTGGGTCTTTATAAATTGGAGGAACCAAATGAACAAAATTAAAGAATTAAAGAAGTATAGACGCCTTACGAATGAAGAGATTTCTCAGATTCTTGCGGTGGATCACGGTTTTTACTATTCGAAATCTACCATATCTAGGTGGATAAATGGTGATGTAAGATGTCCTGAATCAATAATTACTATATTATCAGGGCGGGATTTATTTGGCACCACGAACGAATATCTCGGTGATTTATTTGATGAGGTATATTATGATAAAAGGATGTCCAAAATAAGAAAAGCGGAGGAACCAAATGAGTAAAAATAAAGAATACATCAAAGGCTACGAGCTCTGCAGAAAACTCACACGCGAGGGAGTTAGTCTGTATGATTATATGGATGAACACGACGTTGAGTGGTCTAAGCACTTTATGTTCGGGTGGTTAGATGCAATGTCTCAATTTTATTTGGATCTTAAAGCCGATGCAACACGTGAGGCGGCTAAGATCGATAATGATATTTCGGAGTTAAAACGTCAGTATCGAGAAATAGATAAAGATACATTTGTCGATATGTCAGATTTAGAAACGTCATTCCCAGATTGCCCATCGTGTGGTAATTATGCATGGAGTTTCTTGGAGCCAGATACTGCTATATGCAATTTGTGCGGAACAATATTAAAGAGAAAAAAGGAGAATGTTTAACATGGATGAAGAAAAGTTGATACCGATAGACTTTATGATTATTACAGGTGATCAGAACACACCGCCGGAATATCGCATATCTCACGCACAGGTGAATTACGTTACACCTAAGCAGTGGGAACGCTTCACAATGAGGCTTGATGACTTGATATTTACCATAAATGGTTTGACAGAAGAGAATAGAAAGGAGGAACCTAACAATGGATGATGAGAAGGACCAGAAGATTCAAGAGCAGCTTCGACGAGTACAGGTCGTTGCAAATGAGGCTATACATATTGCTGGTAAGCATATTAATGACAGTGGCATAACTGACCCCGCTGATCTGGCGTGGATATTTGGGGTAATATCTGAGAAGTGCCATTATGTAGCTGGTTTATATTTGGCAGAGACACTTAAGACTCCTACGGACGAGGAAAAAGAGCCAACTGAATTGGAACCATAAATTCGCGTAGAAAACGCGGACCATAATAGAGGACTAGGGTAACATGGTCCTTATTAATTTTATGGAGGTGACGTAAATGGAAAACGTCGATCAGAATCAGAACGTGATTTTAACAAAGGAACAGTACGATGCGTTGATGAAGCGCATCGAACAAGCAGAAACAAAGAGAGAGGAAGACATAGTTTCTCGTATTGAGAAACTAGAAAGACGAGATGCTCTTAATGGGCGTCTGGATAGGCTTGAAGAGGTCAAGCCAGATCAGAAACCGCCAGTATTTTCAGGCGGTAACATGGGACTGTCGGTCCCGTATAATCCTCCCGTTCAGAAGAAAAGTGGATGGGAGACATTTGGAAAGATCGCGATAGGAGGCGCGATTGGAGCTGCGATCGTAGGAATATGTACTGCGATTGGAGGAGGAAATTCCGGAGGTACGAATACCTTCGGAGGAAGCATGCCCGATTAATTGACATTTGAGAAAGGAGTATTAATATGGGCAATAAAGTTTCAGATATCTCGATTGAACAATTGGTGTTCATGAGGGACGAACGTTACGTGTGGCTATGTAACACACGTATTGACCACCCTTACTATAATAGAGTAAGGGACGAATATGAGGCATTCAATAAAACAATTATTGAGTATGAGAATGCCGATAAGGAACGCAAGAACAAGATTCTTGCAGCCGTTATAAGCGGCGTAATTGGCTTAGCTGGTATAACAGCGGCCACAGTAATATCAAACAGCTCGTATGGAGCAAAGTTTGATGGAGCAATGAAAGGGTTATCTGGTAGGTTTATCGGTAACCACTTCTAAACACTTTAGGGTATACGGAAACGTATGCCCTATTAAATTTCTCGCATTAAGAAAGGAGCTAATATGGGAGAAAATGGGATTTTACAGAAGGTTGAAGTATTGGAAAAAGATGGCACGAGAACCGTGTTGAACATTAGTTCATACGAGTCCCTTACCGATGGGTATACATATTTCTATACTTCATACGGTACGAACAGAGCAAAATCTTCTGATATTACTATGATTCGTGTTTTAGGAGCCAAGCACAATGTAGTAGCAGAGATATGCGGAAAGATTGTCGGAGGTACTGTTGTATGGTATGTAAAAAAGATGTTTGTCTCTTACGCGGAAAGCATTTGCCCATCGACAAATCCCGCTGTCAAGTGGATTTGGAAGCAAACGGCTAGAGTAGGAGCATGGGGAGTCGGTTTGGTAGCTGATAGATTGACCGTTAATGCAGTTCAGGAGACGGTACAGCCGTTATTTGATCTATCAAAGGCTGCAGTTAATCTAGGTAAAGACATATACAATGCTATAACGAACCACAAGAATGAAGAACCTCAAATGAAAGAGGTTTTTGAAGAAAATACAAATAATTAATAAAAAGGAGTTTACAACTATGGAAACAATTAACAATCAGAAGAAGGAAAACATTTTTAAGAGATTTGGTAACTGGTACAAGGATAAGTACGAGAAGCATCCTGTCTTGACAGTTACAGCAACTGTAGGAGCTGGTTTGGCGACGGCGGCAGGAGTAACAGCAGCTGGTGTAGCAATTCACAAGGCACTTAAGCCCGCTGAAGTAGCGGAGGGAATATCATTGACAAGTGATGGTCATCTCGACATAGAGCCTGTAGTATATAATCTTCCTGATACACTCGGGTTCGATACCCTTAAGATTGTAAATGGTTCGGGCGAAGTCCTCGCCGATGCTTGTGACATGGGCGGTGATTATATTGTTGCTGATCATTTCAATCTTGAGAATGTCAAGAAGATCGTTGATGCAGCAACTGAAGTAGTTGAAGACGTTGCAGAAGCGACAGTTGAGACTGTTGTAGAAGGATAATTGATATTTAATAGGTCATACGGAAACGTGTGGCCTATTTTTTTCGAAAGGAGTTTTGCAAATGGATCTAAATAGCTTATTTAAAGCTGGTAAAAGGTTCTTTATTGATAATTCGGGTACTATACTTACAGTCAGTTCTATATCGTTAGGAGCATTGGCGGTTATTGAAGCTATAAGAGCTACTAGTAAAGCCAAAGATATTATTGACGACGTTGAGTATCAGAAATTTGAAGAGCTTGGATGTCCGGAGGATAGTGATGTTGACTGCCGTTTGACAACATCTGAAAAGATACGTGCCACGTGGACGTGTTATATTTGGACAGTGCTGTTGCTGTCCGGGTCCGCTGCATGCGGTATATCTGCTCATGTAACGGATAACAAGAAGATTCAAGCAGCTTCGTTGGCATATGGGTCGTTGTTAGAGACGTATAATACGTACCAGGATAATGTGAGAAAGGTTCTTAAAGAAAAGGAAATCCGAACAATTAACCATGGTGTTATGCATGATATTGTCGAGCGAGATAAAGCAGCGATGCCAGAGCATGTCAAGAACACTATATTTGCTGTTACGGACGATACGAAGGTATTGTTTAGGGATGCATATAGCTCACGAAACGGCGGTGGATATTTCAAGAGAACAATGGAAGAAGTAAGACGAGCTGAAGGACGCTTCAATCGTATATTGATGGATAATGGTAGAGCGACCATTAACGATTGGTATGATTGTCTTGATATTGGCCATTCCGAATTAGGCGATTATTTTGGATGGGAATGGGCTGAAGTTGGGCCTCTATTTGCAGTTGGCGTGCCAGATGATATTAATATCGTTGAGGACGTTGCTGTCGTCTCTGGTCTTGGTTTGGCTAGGGATCAGTATTCTAAATTCTTTGAAATGCCAAAGAAGTTATATTAAGGAGGCCAAACAATGGAAAATAGACCAAATGTATCAGTTCCTGTAAGCGATTTGAGTAAATACCCAAATGCATCGTCAACTCTTAAGAGAATGAACGATGCAGATAAGCCGAAAGCAAAGCCCAAGCAGGAACAAATAATTAAAGATGGGCATGTGTCTCTCAAAAAGCAGTCAGCTTGGAAGAGAGCTAAACATAGAATATTTGAACAAGAGGGTGCCGAACTTAAGGAGTATGTCGTTAATGACGTATTAATACCCTCGATTAAGGATACAATTAGCAATATTGTAGCTAATGGTATTGATATTTTGTTATATGGCGAGGCCAGACATACCAATAAAAGACAGGGTATATTTGGCGGAACAACGAGGTATGGTAATTATGTTTCTTATAATTCTATTAGTAGTAACAAGTCTAGTAGCGGCGGGGTTAGGGATCGCGTGGCTAGTAGTGCTAGTGTTAGATCTCGTCTTGCACTTGACGATTTCATCTTTCAGAATCGTGGTGAAGCCCTTGATATTCTTGATAGGATGTCTACTATTCTTACTGATTATGGGATTGTTACTGTAGCAGATTTGTATGATATGTGTGGGTTAAAGACACCGTACACATATAACAACTACGCTTGGAGAGATCTTAGCACGGCAGGAGTATCATTGACACGTGATGGATATTTGCTGTCATTGCCGACCCCGCAGGTATTAGACTGAGGTATTTTATGAGTAATTATATGTCACCGAAATGGATATTTGAGCAGTTCTGTACTATGTTTCCTCAGTACGGTTCTAGTGAGAACATTGTGTATCGTATACTTGGAAACAACACAATAAAAGTCGAATTCAAGAACCCCATTTATCCAGTATTGATATTCTCATACAGCAATAAACGTGATTGGAAATTAATCACTGAATGCAAGTATAATGAAGAAGAGAAGGCCGTAGAGGAATTACGTACGGCGTTGAGTAATCAGCAAAAATTAAACAGAAATATTAGAAGGAGCAAATTATGAGTTTTTTAACTAAAATTGGACATTTTGCAGTAAAACACAAGTCAGGTATATTCATGACCATTGGCATTGGTCTCGGAGGCGGTTGTATAGCAGCAACCGTAGTACAGACAATCAAGGCCTGTGATATTATTGAGAACGCGAATGAGCGTATGGACAATGTAGAAGTCGATTTGGCTTATACCGAGGATGAAAAAGAGACAAGACTTAAGGAAATCCGTAAGGAAACAAATATTGCATTGATAAAGAATTATATTCTCCCTGCAGGTCTTGGTATTGGATCTCTTGCTTGTATTCTTGGTGCTTATAAAGTTGTATCGGATCAGAAGGCTGCTGCATTGACAGCTCTTGCATCTACTACGGCTGCATTTGAGAAGTATAGGTCAAGAGTTATCGAGAAGTATGGAGCAGAAGCCGATTACGAACTTTATAATGGCACTACTACCGTTACGAAGGAGACAGTTGATGGTAAGGAACTGACAACTAGAGTTAACGACCCTATCGACAATAATTGTTACACAAAGATATTCTCATTCGAGACGTCAACCGAGTGGAAGAGCACATGGAAGCTTAATAAGGCATTCCTTGAATTCTATGAGAGATATTGGAATGAGCAGTTGAGGCGTAAGGGGTACGTTACATACAATGAAGTAATTGAGTCTCTTGGTTTTAGTAGAAAAGTTGGTAGTGGTATGACTGATCAGTTTATTCCTAACGGTATTGGTTGGGTATCTGATGAGAATGTTCCTGACGAACTCGATGGTCATTTTGACACATTTATATCCTTTGCACCTAGTGATTATGGTATTGATTCCGAGACAAGAACTGCAATATTTGATGATCCTGGTTATATTCTCAGATTCAACTGCTATCCGATTGATGGATTGCTTATGCGTAAGGCTGATGCAATGGGTAGAGGAGAGCATTGAAATAGTGGAGAAAGTGCGTCAGACTTGATATTTGGCGCATTTCTCCATAATATTGGTTTAGTAAACTTAAAGGAGACCGAAGATGAACAAAATGATATTTATTGCGATTGGTAGTGTTATAGGTGCTGCCATCGGGGGCGGTGTAGCCTATGTATATTTGAACAAAAAATACGATGTAGTATTTGAGAAGGAAACTGAGTCTTATCGTAACGAGATTGAGGAACTTAAGAAAATTAACTATGAGTTCCAGAAAAATGAAGCGAATAAGTTGTATACTCAGAAAGAAGAATTCTTCAAAGACCAGAAAGTAGTTGATGTTGATCCCGATTCGCTCGTTAAGGATGAAGAAGATGAAGATTTTGATTCTGAACCGACAAAGAAGTCTGGTGATATTAGATTTATATCCAAGAAGGACTTTGATGACGATGATGATTTCGAGAAGGAGTATTTTGATTATTACATGGGTAATGCTATCATTGTACAGAATGATGAAGAACTTAGTGTAGAAGAGTTCGAAGAAGTATGTGGTAATACAGTTTTGCCGTTATTAAAGAAAGATAGGAGTTTGGCTAGATGGAGTAGTGCAGGCGATAATGAGATTTATATTCGTAACGAACGTTATTGTGTCGATTACAAAATTACAAGACTGCATGAGGTATATCCTACTAGTTAAACATTAGGTAATTAGTATGGATGGATATTTTAACTATTTGTTGAATATTATAGATAATGGTATGGTTGAAGATTATACCATTATGCTTGATATTCTTTACAGAATAGATTTTCGATGGTCCATTCATAATGACGATAACCGTGCAATTGACGGTTTTGATATTCGCTATAATTATCAGGAGGATTTTGGGTTAGACGGAAAGGAGCTAGAAGAACTACTCTTAATCCCCTGTACGGTTATAGAGGTCATTTGCGGCCTAGCGATTCGTATGGACGAGATCATGAGAGACCCATATGAAAGGCACATCAATCGATGGTTTTGGGAGCTACTTGGTAATTTAGGACTTACTGATTTTACTAACGAAGCCTTCGAAAAAGGAGTCTGGAGCCAAGAAGATGTGACAAAAATTGTGGATATTTTCATGGACCGTACGTACGATGAGCTAGGTCGCGGTGGCTTATTTCCAAGAAAATTCTGTGACAAAAATCAAAAAGAAACAGAATTGTTTGCACAAATGAATGGATATTTAAACGAAAATTATTGTTAAAAATGGGTTTTGTGACAAATCTGAACTGAAAAATTTTTGTCGAAAAACCCGCAAACGCCCTATTTACGGGGGTTTCCAGGTTTTGTGACAGTTACATATTTTTTTTAATGTTAACTATATATAAAAAATTTTATATATATTAATATAGGAAAAAACAAAAATGCACGTCACACAATTTTATAGGATAAAGGAGTCAATATGCTTGATTTTTTTGATATAAAGGAAAAAACTGTCAAAAAAGGAGTAATTGAAATTTATCCAGCGTTTAAGGTTAAAAGAAGTAAAGATCTTATGGTTAAAGGTGGAGCATTCTATGGCATCTGGGATGAAGAGAAAAATCTTTGGTCTACAGATGCATATGATGCTCAAAGATTAATAGATGCAGAACTTTATAAATATGTTGACAAATATTGGACTGATTCTAGAGACGGACAATTTACAATTAAGTTATTAGGCGATGCATCTACGAAGGCATGGGAAGAATTTAATCGTTATATTTCTTCTTTACCAGACTCTTGGCATCAATTGGATTCTACTGTTACATTTAGTAATACAGAAGTTACTAGAGATATGTACGTTAGTAAGAAATTAAAATATGCTATCGAGCCCGGTGATATTTCTGCTTATAATGAACTGATGAGCACTTTATATTCTCCTGAAGAACGGGAGAAAATAGAATGGGCAATAGGTTGTATTATATCTGGAGATAGTAGAAATATTCAAAAGTTTCTTGTGTTATATGGGCAGGCCGGAGCAGGTAAGTCGACGGTATTAAATATTATTCAAATGATATTTGATGGATATTACGGAACATTCGATGCTAAAGGATTGACATCTAATAATGATGCATTCTCAACAGAAGTTCTCAAAAACAATCCATTGATAGCCATACAACACGATGGAGACTTATCGAAGATAGAAGATAATACAAAGATAAATTCAATTGTTTCTCATGAGTCTATAATCATAAATGAAAAGAGAAAGAACCGATACGAGATAAGACCTAATACATTTTTGTTTATGGCCACTAATCAACCGGTAAGAATTACTGATTCTAAATCAGGTATTATTAGACGATTGATAGACGTGTCACCTACAGGAGACAAAGTCCCGGCAAGAAGATACAATCAATTGATGAAGAATGTTAAATTTGAATTAGGAGCAATAGCTCAAAGATGTTTGGATTTATATTCTGAATTAGGTCCTAATTATTATGATTCATATGTTCCTATACGTATGATGTATAGAACAGATATATTCTTTAATTTTGTTGAGGAATATGCTGAAGTCATAAAGAAACGCGATTGGATAAGTTTAAAGGAAGCTTATAATTTGTATAAGATATATTGTGATGATACACTTATACAACATAAACTTCCTATGTATAAATTTAGAGAAGAATTGAAGGATTATTTTGATGAGTTTTGTGATATAACAAGAATCGATGGTATACAAGTTAGAAGTGTATATAAAGGATTTAAATATCAGAAGTTTAGTAAAGATACACCAGCTGTTCCGAAAGAAAAATGTAGTTTTATACAATCAGAGATTCAAATAGTTAAGCCAGGAGATAAGATTGATATCCCATCTTGGGTTAAACTAGACAAAACCGAATCTCTGTTGGATGGATATTTACAAGATTGTCCTGCTCAATATGCTTCTAAATCTGAAACACCGTTAACAAGATGGTCAGAAGTAATGACCACGTTAAAAGAACTAAATACAAAACGGGTGCATTATGTAAAAGTACCTGAGAATATGATAGTCATTGATTTTGATCTTAAAGATGAAAATGGTGAGAAGTCAATGGAGAAGAATCTCGAAGCGGCGAGTAAATGGCCTCAGACTTATGCAGAGTTTAGTAAGTCTGGAGCTGGAGTGCATTTGCATTATATTTATACAGGAGATGTAAGTGACTTAAGTTATTTATATTCTGAAGGAATAGAAGTAAAGGTCTTTAAGGGAAACGCATCACTTCGTAGAAAATTGAGTAAATGTAATGATATTCCTATCAAAGAGATATCCTCAGGTCTACCATTGAAAGGAGCAAAAAAGACAATGGACTTTGAGGCATTAAAAAATGAAAAAGCGCTTCGTAGATTGATTGCTAATAATTTATTAAAGAAGTATCACCCGGCGACAAAACCGAGTATTGACTTCATATATAAGTTATTAGAGGATGCATATAATTCTGGTATGAAGTATGATGTGTCTAATATGTATAATGATATTTTGACGTTCGCAATGAACAGCACTAATAATGCTGAATATTGTATGAAGATGGTATCAAAGATGCATTTTATGTCTGCCGATGAAGTAAACGAAGTTAGAACTGATGAAGAAGAATTAGATGATAAGCCATTGATATTCTTCGATGTCGAGGTGTATCCTAATCTTTTTGTCGTTTGTTGGAAGAGGTTTGGCATTAATAAAGTCGAGTCATTAGTAAACCCGACGCCTGTTGATATTTCCAATTTGGTAAATAGAGGTAGATTGATAGGGTTTAATAATAGACGATACGATAATCATATTTTGTATGCTAGAATGATCGGGTATACAAATGAACAATTATTTGAGTTATCGCAAAAGATAATTGCTGGCGGTAAAGCAGGTAATGCGTTCTTTAGAGAAGCATATAACCTCAGTTATACTGATATTTATGATTTTGCCGATGCAGGGCATAAACAGTCCCTTAAGAAATTCGAGATAGAGTTGGGTATACATCATCAAGAAATGAATATTCCTTGGGATGAACCAGTTCCTGAAAGTCTCTGGGATAAGGTCGTTGAATATTGTACAAATGATGTCTTGGCGACAGAAGCAGTATTCAATTATTTGGATGGTGATTGGACCGCTAGACAGATATTAGCAGAGTTGTCCGGATTGAATGTAAATTCCACAACAAATCAGCATACAACTCGAATTATATTTGGAGATGATTTTAGGTCTAATCCTGAAAAGGTTAAGTCGGAATTACAGTATACAGATCTATCCGAGATGTTCCCTGGATATTCTTTCGAGAATGGAAAGAGCACTTATCGAGGAGAAGAGACTGGTGAAGGTGGTTATGTTTATGCAGAACCTGGAATGTATACAAATGTTGCATTACTTGATGTAGCTTCTATGCATCCGACATCTATTGAATGTTTGAATTTGTTTGGATCATATACAAAGAACTTTAGTGATCTTAAGTTAGCTCGTATTTATATTAAGCATAAGGAGTATGATAAAGCCAAAAAGTTATTTGGTGGAAAGCTTGCTCCATATCTTGATGACCCGGCTAAGGCTAAAAAGTTATCTATGGCACTTAAGACGGCTATTAATTCTGTATATGGTTTAACCAGTGCTAGATTTGAGAATCCGTTTAGAGATCCTCGTAATATTGATAATATTGTAGCAAAGCGTGGAGCTTTGTTTATGATAAATCTTAAGCATGAGGTTCAGGCTAGAGGATTTACAGTAGCACATATTAAGACAGATTCAATCAAGATACCAAATGCAACACCTGATATTATTAAGTTTGTAATGGATTATGGCAAAGAGTATGGATATACTTTTGAACATGAAGCAACTTATGAAAAGATGTGTTTGGTAAACAATGCTGTTTATATTGCCAAAGAAAGAGATGGTGATTGGACAGCAACAGGAGCACAGTTTGCACAACCATTTGTCTTTAAGACTTTGTTTACACATGAACCATTGATATTTTCGGATGTATGCGAGACGAAGTCAGTTAAAGATTCTTTATATTTGGATATGAATGAAAACCTTGGACCTGATGAACATAATTATATATTTGTTGGTAAGGTCGGATCGTTCTGTCCGATTAAAGAAGGATGCGGTGGTGGAGAACTGGTTGTTAAACGTGGTGATAAATATGTATCTGCCACAGGAGCAAAAGGCTATCGTTGGCTAGAGGCTGAAGTAGTAAAGAAGATATGTGATGATATTAACTTTGATTATTATGAAGAACTAGCTAATGCCGCGGTAGAAGATATTGGTAAATATGGCGACCCTGAATGGTTCATGTCAGATGATCCTGTCCCAGAAACGGCGATGCCCCCATGGTTTCCACCATGCGGGGACGCCAAGATTGATATTTGTGGGGAATGCCCAAAGTTCAATCCAGTAACAAAGACATGCTCTGAAGGATATGACCTTGAGGGTTATATAATTGAAAGGAGTAAATAATTATGCCTAGAGTAAATGATATTAACATAACAGATGGAAAGATTGCTTATAGTAATTTTAGTGGTAGACCCACACAGTTTAAGCCGGAAGGCGGAGTTAGAACAGTAACATTTGTAATACCCATTGATATTGCTGACCAGCTCAGAAATGATGGTTGGAATCTTAGAGAGCAGGTTATTAGTGATGACGGTGAGGTTAGATATTTGTTGGAAGCAAAGCTCACATTCAGAACAAGAGAAGGAAAGCCGAGAGATCCGAAGATATTTATTGTAAGGAATGATGGGCTTGTCCATGTTACAGAAGAGACAGTAGATACTCTTGATAGAGCAGAGATATTGAATGTTGATGCTGTTATTGGCCCTTCATATTGGGAATGGGGTGGCCGTAAGGGAATCGCGGCGTATATCAACTCGATGTATGTAACGATTAAGGAGAACCCTATTGATGAGAAGTATAGGAAGATGATCGAGCAGATGAATGAAAGTGTGATTGATACTAACTCAGATCTCCCGTTTCCTATTGATTAATGATACCTAAAGACTTTCAATTGAAAGCTGTAGATTCTCTCCGGTCTGGCTCCATCCTTTGTGGTGAAGTCGGATCGGGGAAATCATTTACAGCTCTTTTATATTTTTGGACAAAGGAATTAGATGGATT
>Ga0310694_10005574_pt1 | contig 12039 bp, 6 predicted proteins | sample 174DNAGHGhighgp2_FD_203884 | JGI IMG/M metagenome (GOLD analysis project Ga0310694, IMG submission 203884) | Sheep rumen microbial communities from Palmerston North, Manawatu-Wanganui, New Zealand - 1742 DNA GHGhigh gp2 (v2) (version 2) | ecosystem: Host-associated > Mammals > Digestive system >...
CAAATGCGGTTCCTCGGAATATTCGACGAGCGGGTTCTCGGGGTTGTGCTCACGGGCCGCAGGATTCGCTTTATAGTGATAGCAGTTTCCGAACTCGTAGAACTTGAGGTCGCTGTTCTTGCGGTTTGCGTTGCGTGCGATAGACTCCAGACCGCCGAAGAGCATGGTTTGACGCATTACGCCGAGGTCTTGGCTCAAGGGGTTCATGATCTTGACACAGGTGTCCAATGTCAGTTGGGTCAACGGCTCGTAGTACGATACTTTGGTAAGCGAGTTATTGAGGATCTCGTTGAAACCCTGTGCTGTGAGTTGCTCCGCGATTCGGCGACGCAGTTTCTCGGGATCTGGTTTGACGCCATATGCGAGACTGGTGTTCAGTTTCTCAGGGAACTCGATATTGTCATAGCCGTAAATACGGAGAATGTCTTCCACTACGTCGCACTCGCGTTGTACATCCACGCGGTAACGCGGAACTTCTAACTGCCAGGAGTCGCCATGTTTGGCAACTATATTGATTTCGAGGGCTGTGAGGATTGTTTCGATGGTGTCCTCGCCGATGGCTTTACCGATGAGAGAGTTGACACGGTTGATGTCAATAGTAACAGGCCACGGTGAGAGTAGCTCTTGACTTGCAATATTGTCATGTATAGCTCCGACAAACTCTCCTCCGGTTAACTCTTGGATAAGCATTGCAGCACGTTTCAAAACATAAAGTGTGTTGCAAGGATCACAACCACGTTCGTAACGGAAGGAGGCATCGGTTTGGAGTTGGTGGCGGCGAGAGGTTTTGCGGATGGTTACAGGGTCGAAGTATGCTGACTCCAAGAAGATGTTCTTGGTGTTTTCTGTTACACCACTTTCGAGTCCTCCGAAGACACCGGCTATGCACATCGCCTCTTCTTTGTTGGCGATCATGAGGTCACGGCTGTCCATTTTACGTTCTACGCCATCAAGGGTGACGAATTTCTCACCTTGTTTGGCATAGCGAACATGAATCTCGTCGCCTTTAATCTTGTCTGCATCGAAGGCATGAAGCGCTTGTCCCATCTCGTGGAGCACGAAGTTTGTGACGTCCACGACGTTGTTGATCGGACGAAGACCGATGGATAACAGGCTGTTTTTGAGCCACTCCGGCGATTCTTTTACTTCAACGCCTTTGATGTAGAGACCCGAATAACGCGGGGCAGCATCGGGCGCGTCCACATGGACGCTTATTGGAGATTTGACATTTGAAATTTGACATTTTTCAAACTCATCGACAGATGGCTTAGTAAGCGCGATGTCTTGTCCGTGCGCTTTGTAGTATGCGTAAAGGTCGCGGGCTACGCCAAAATGGCTACACGCGTCCGAGCGGTTCGGTGTGATGTCCACTTCAATAATCGTGTCATTCTCAATGTGGTAGTAGTCCGCTGCTTTCATGCCGACCGGAGTGTCGTTAGGCAGGACGATGATACCTGCATGGTCTGTTCCCACGCCGATTTCATCTTCGGCGCAGAGCATGCCCCAACTATCCTCGCCGCGCAGTTTGCCTTTCTTGATGGTGAACGATTCGTCTCCATCGTAGAGCACGGTTCCGATAGTAGCGACGATGACTTTCTGTCCGGCAGCTACGTTCGGTGCTCCGCATACAATAGGCAGCGGTTCACCTTCGCCGATATTCACTTTGGTAATATGCAAGTGGTCTGAATTAGGGTGGGGTTCGCAAGTTAGCACTTCTCCCACTACGAGACCTTTCAATCCTCCACGGATTGTTTCTTTCTCCTCCACTGTACCCACCTCAAGACCGATAGAGGTAAGGATTTTAGCTACTGTTTGTGCATCATCGTGCAAATCAATGTAGCGTTTTAACCATTTGTACGAAATATTCATATTTTTGTTAATCAGATATACAAATCCAAATTTCGTGCAAAGGTACAACATTTTTTTTATATACGCAAGTGCGCGCGCGTTTTTTATAAATTTTACCTTATATATTTGCATATGTAATATTTTTTTTGTAACTTTGCGGCCTAAATTGTAACTGACAAAAATTACGTCTTTATGAATACCAATTTTGGATTTGTTCGTGTAGCGGCAGCAGTGCCGACGATGCGTGTAGCGGATTGCCGTTACAATGCGGAGCAGATTCGCGCCCAGATTGATGAAGCAATCGAAGATGGCGTAGAGGTAATCTGCTTTCCGGAGTTGAGTCTCACGGGTTACACTTGTGCGGATTTGTTCTTCACCCAAGCACTTCAGCAGAGCTCTATGCGTGAGTTGGAAGGTATATGCGATTACACGCGTGGCAAGGCAATCATTGTGCTTGTCGGTGCTCCGTTACAGGTAGATAATGATCTGTTCAACTGTGCGTTTGTGATGACTGACGGCGAGGTAATGGGTGTTGTACCAAAGGTAAATCTGCCGAATACGGGCGAGTTCTATGAGAAACGGTGGTTCACTTCCGGTCGTGCGGCTCGCGAATATACGCCCGGCGGAATCGCGCCGCGCATTCCGAAAATAGAGATATGGAGTGGGGAAGTGCCGTTTGGAACGGACTTGCTGTTCTGTACGCGCAATTATACTTTCGGTATAGAGATATGCGAGGACTTATGGTCTCCGCTGCCACCATCCACGCAACTGGCGATACAAGGAGCGGAGTTGATTTTCAACCTCTCCAGTTCGAACTGCATCATCGGAAAACATATCTTCCGCAAACAGATGATCGAACAGCAGTCCGCGCGTGTTCATTGCGGATATATTTACACATCGTCCGGCGTAGGCGAATCGACAACCGATGTGGTATTCTCCGGTAGTACCTATATCGCAGAGAATGGTGATATACTGACCATGGGCGAACGATTCCAACGGGAAAATTCAATGATTATTCAGGAGATTGATATAGAACGTTTGCGTACCGACAGGCAGCGGAATACGAACTTTACGAAGGACAAGGCAGGACACTATCGTCATATTAATGTGGCGCCTATAGAGCGTGAAGAGGAGTGTACCGAACCGATTCATCGTTCTTTCTCGCCATCTCCTTTCCTGCCCAAGAAAGGCAAAGAGGACCAATACTGTATGGATGTGTTCTCTATACAAACGAGTGCCCTTGCTCGCCGATGGGAACATACTCATTCTGAGACCGTTGTGCTCGGTGTATCCGGAGGATTGGATAGTACGCTTGCGTTGTTGGTATGCGTTCAAACGGCAGATCTATTGGGCTATGACCGCAGTCGCGTAGTGGGCGTCACCATGCCAGGATTCGGCACTTCGGACAGAACGTACCAGAATGCGTTGCAGCTCATGGAAGAACTCGGAATCACGCATCGCGAGATCAGTATATGCGAGGTAACTACACAACATTTGCACGATATAGGACACGACATGGATGTTCGCGATGCGACGTACGAGAATGCGCAGGCTCGTGTGCGGACGATGATTCTTATGGATTTGGCGAATGAACTGAACGGAATTGTCGTTGGAACCGGCGATTTAAGCGAGTTAGCACTCGGTTGGTGTACCTATAACGGCGACCAGATGTCGATGTACGGCATCAATGCAGGCATCCCCAAAACGCTGGTTAAGTATTTGGTTAAGTACGCGGCAGAAAATCTCTATGGCGAACCGCTGCGGAGTATTCTGCTCGATGTGGTAGAAACGCCGGTTTCACCGGAACTTTTGCCTACCGACGAGAACGGAGAGATTGCCCAAAAGACCGAGGACAAAGTGGGACCGTACGAACTGCATGATTTCTTCCTGTACTATTTTATGCGGTTCGGTTTCACACGCGAGAAAATCAAATACATGGCATGTCAAGCCTTTGAGGATCAATACGATGAGGCGACTATCGAGAAGTGGCTCAATATGTTTATGCGCCGTTTCTGCACGCAGCAGTTCAAGCGCTCCGCCATGCCGGATGGTCCGAAAGTGGTGGGCGTGAGCCTGAGCCCGCGCGGCGATTGGAGAATGCCGAGCGACGCATGCTGTATTTGATAATCTCGTGATCCCGTAATCCCGTAATCATGTGATCTCGTGATCTTGAAAAAATGAAACTAAAATGACCATCAAAGAAAATATTTCATTGTTGCCGTATAACACCTTCGGCATAAATGTCAAAGCGCGGCTGTTCATTGAGTACTACTCGCTGGATGAGTTGCGGCAAGTGCTGAAGGAGCATAAAGGCGAGCAGATCTTGCATATCGGGCAGGGTTCAAACCTGCTCTTTACCCGCGATTTCAACGGAATAATTCTGCATTCCGGCATGGCGCGTGCGCGGTTTATAGATGATGAAACGGTGGAGGTGCAGAATGGTTTGCGGCTCGATGATCTCATTGCGCAACTGACCGACATGGCGTACTGCGGCATGGAGAAATTGAGTCTTATTCCCGGCGAAGTGGGCGCTTCGGCAGTACAGAATGTCGGCGCGTACGGCGTAGAAGCGAAAGATGTGATTGAGCGCGTTTATACGATGAACGTGGAGACGCAGGAAGAACGGGTCTTTACCAACGAGGAGTGTAAGTTTGGCTATCGGGATAGTATTTTCAAGCATGAACTTAAAGGCAAGTATATCGTCACTTCGGTGGTCTATAAGGTCAAACCCGGCGAAGCATCCAAGACCCGCGAGGAGATCATCCAGACGCGCATGGCGAAACTGCCGACAGTGGGTGAGGTGGGTTCCGCCGGTTCATTCTTTATGAATCCGTTTGTGCCGGAAGAAAAAGCCAATGAGCTGTTGGCGCAATACCCCGATATGCCGCATTTTGAAGTGCAATCTTCAAATCCTCAAATCCTCAAATCCTCAAATCTTGTGAAAATCCCTGCTGCGTGGCTTATTGAGCAATGCGGATGGAAAGGCAAGATGCTCGGCGGAGCACAAGTGTGGCCCAAACAGCCGCTTGTCATCGTCAACGCGAATAACGCTACGCCCGATGACATCATCGCCCTTGCCGCTCAAGTCAGCGCAAGCGTCAAAGAGAAATTCAATATTGATATTCACCCCGAAGTAAATTATATATAACATGGCAAGTTTTGTAGTAGAAGGCGGACATAAATTACATGGAAGTATAACCCCTCAAGGTGCTAAGAATGAGGCGCTGCAAGTGCTATGCGCTGTTTTGTTGACCCAAGAGACGGTCGTTATTGACAATCTCCCGAATATATTGGATGTGAACAATCTGATTGATTTGCTCGCATCTATCGGCGTGACCGTGGAGAAACTGTCAAAGGGCAAGTTCGCTTTCACTGCGGCTAATCTTGACACAGCATACCTGCGGAGTGCTGATTTTCTCAAAAAATGCAATAAGTTACGTGGTTCGGTTATGTTGATCGGTCCGCTTTTGGCGCGTTTGGGCGAAGTGACGTACGCGAAACCCGGAGGAGATAAAATTGGCCGTCGGCGTTTGGACACGCATTTCCAAGGAATGGTGAACCTCGGCGCTACATTTGAGTACGATCAAGCCTTGCTCGCTTATCGTTTTGATGGCAAGCACCTCAAAGGCGCTTATATGCTGTTGGACGAGGCGTCTGTCACCGGAACAGCGAATATCATTATGGCGTCTGTCCTTGCCGAAGGAACCACTACAATCTACAATGCTGCCTGTGAGCCGTACGTGCAGCAACTTTGTCGTCTCTTGAATAACATGGGCGCAAAGATTAGCGGAGTAGGGTCTAACTTGTTGACCATCGAAGGCGTGAGGTCTCTACACGGCGCACAGCATAAACTCCTGCCGGATATGATTGAAGTGGGTTCGTTTATTGGCATGGCAGCTATTACCGGTTCCGAGTTGCGCATCAAAGAGGCAGGTATTAAAGATCTTGGAATTATTCCCGATGCTTTCCGTCGTTTGGGAATTTGTATTGAGGAAGAAGGGGATGATTTAGTTATTCCTGCGCAGGAACACTATCAGATAGAATCCTTCCTCGATGGTTCTATTCTTACGGTCGCTGATGCTCCGTGGCCGGGTTTGACGCCAGACTTGCTGTCTGTCCTTCTTGTGGTAGCCACACAGGCAAAAGGCTCTGTGCTCATCCACCAGAAGATGTTCGAATCCCGTCTTTTCTTTGTGGATAAACTGATTGATATGGGCGCACAGATTATCCTTTGTGATCCTCACCGTGCTGTAGTGGTCGGACATAACCATGAGCGCCAACTCAAGCGCAATAACATGACCTCTCCGGATATCCGTGCGGGTATAGCCATGCTGATTGCCGCTATGAGTGCTGAAGGCACATCCCGCATTGATCATATTGATCAAATCGACCGTGGTTATGAAGACATCGAGTCCCGCCTCAACGCCCTTGGTGCCTGCATAAAGAGAGAAGATTAATGTGCGACATCACATGTGTTCATGCAACATTTCTCATTTACTGGTCAGTAATTATTGCTTGAACCATTCTATAGCGTGGCGGTAGATTTTTTCAAAATCCTGTACAGCTTCAAGAGGGAATCCATAGACCAGAGTAGATGTACTAACCGTTTCGTTATTGACCGTTTTGCTGTCTTTCCACCCAATGGCAGCTGGGCAACGCATATCTTCATAGTTGGCATAAACGACCGTTTTGCCTTCTTTAGTGGCGGAAACAGGTGGCATCAGTACTTCCGGCGTACAGGTAAAGAGTTGTTCTTCGTTCGGTTCAAGAATCAGTTGGTATAGCCTATGCCTCGGGCTATTAATACGTCCGCTGCGCGTTGCATTGGCGGCATGGTATTTGGCATGCAGATACTTTCCTGCCCAAACCTTGTCGATGGCGCTAAAATGGTCCGTACTCATCAACAACTGTCCTCCTGCATCCAAGTACCCGGATATTCTTTGACGATTATCGGAAGAGATGGGATGTCTCTGCCTTCCGCACACATAATCAACCAAATAGAAAGTAGCCGGTTGAAGATCAAAATCATCCAACATACCAACCGTACAAGACATATATGATTTACGCATTTTGCGTAAGACATGTCCATGCAGTACACTCCAATCCCGCGTATTGCCGACAGTAAACCGTCCTGCATGATCCCTATAGCAAGCTCCCCATCCGCAATTATCATCATTAATCCATTTATGAGTACGAGTATAATCCCATTGCGCACCGATATATGCGCAGTATAATCCGTCCTCACAGGCATAACTGTCCGGCACAATCCCTGCGTACGTAGAATCGGCAAACCATTGTGGTCCGTAAGTGTCGTTGAACGCATCCACCACAAGTACCATTTGGTCATTTATCTCGGCGTCGTTCAGATAAGCACTAATCATGGGGCTTGGGAATCCCAAACCACCTTCATTTCCTGCCACGACATAGAAATTATACTGTATTCCCCGTTTGAGTCCCAGTTCTATTTCTGTGGTATTCTCCACCTGTTGTACGTCCCACTCGCCATCATTTTCCTGAATGTAGATCATGTAATAGGTGGGGCTGGCAGAGGATTCCAAAGAATCCAATGTAGGTTTCCAACGTAGTATGGCTTTGGCAGTCTGTGCATTACCGTCTGTAATCCGTACCCCCAAATCCTGTACAGGCAGGGGTTGTACCACAGCATTAATTCCATTGAGGTAACGCAATATACCTTTATATATCGCCCGTGAAGCCATAAAACGGAATTTCGGGTCCAAACCATATTTCATGTCCGCAAAGTTCTTATGGCTGAGTACTTCGAGGATTATACTGGGCACGACAGGCACTCTTGACTCACAGTAATTAGCTTCCCTGAGCTGTCTTCTGGTCCATTCGGGAGCAATCGTACGGCGGATATCATTGGTCATCTGCGTCTGAATCCAGTCGGCGAGATTACGATTGGTTTTCTCTCTGTCTCGTCCGTCTCTAAGAACGACATGTCCGCTATCATCTTTCGCAGTGTAAATAACAAGCGTACCAATGATAGTAGAGTCGTTTCCGCTGTCCTGACCGTCTGTGTGCAACGCGATACACAGGTCAACCGGGATATCCAATGCATTCACCCACATACCTCGGCATTTCATGTCGTCTTTGTACTCATCTCCGTCATAGAGGTTCCAAATCGCTGAGTCGTTTTTCTGGTCTATTAGCCAGTAGCGTGCGCCCTCCGTCCATTGTGGCATGCCTGACACGCCTAATTCATGCCGATCCAATCCAGCCCGTGGCATTATTACCGTAGCTCCGGCGTTCTCCAACATACGGCTGACTAATCGGACGTATTCGTGCGTGTATAGGTCCTCAACGGTGGTCCATAGCGCCGCACGTTGCCAGATCCATTCGTCGCGTTCTCTATTGAAATACAAACCGTGACTCGGGTAGAGTACAATATTGCGCTCTGTGAGGTCTCCCGATCGGTTTCCGGCAGAGGATTTGGGACCATATACCGCTTTGGCGCATTCTGTAACCAGCGTTTCAATGTCAATATTGGTCGAATAAATGGAGACATTGCCATTCCCGTGTCCGAGAACCCATCGGCTCACCTTGCGTTTTAGTTGCGCAATATTGTTTTGATTCCAACTGACATCTTTGAGAGTGCCGTTGGTATATACGGTGATGTTGTTTCCATTGACACGCAGGTTTTTGACACGCACTCTCGGACACCAATCGGGCGAAAAACCGGTCCATGTCATAAGTGAGTCGCCTAACGCCTGCATGCCGATGGAAGCGGAGCAAATTGAAAGATGAAATATGAAAGATGAAAAGACAATCCATCTTACCACTATCCGGTTATTACATATGTTCATCATCTTCATTTTCATCATTTCTATCATTAGAAGTCTTCGTCGCTCAGGTCACCATTAGCTTTTCTGCATTGTTCCGCTGCTTCCTTATAGGATTTGAGCAGGTCAGCTGAGAATTTAGGCTGGTATCCCTCAGTGAGATCGTAGTCCTTGGCATCGTTCTCTTTATAAACGACGCGCACTTTGACGATAGAAAAACCTGATTCCAGTTTTTCAATGATTTCCGGCGCTACTTCGTATGACACTTCCGTCCAATACTTAGTAACCGTTGCTTTTGCCACTTTTTCTGTGTTTTTGTACTGCTTAACGCCAACGCCAGCCACACGATTCATACGGAAGTTCTTTTGGTCAGAGAACTTAATCAAGATACGCGAAGCATCTGTGAACTCATTGTAATTGTCTGTGTTAACTGTTTTTACGATGAACGTCGTAACATCTTTTCCGTCCTTGTGCTCCTGACAGAAAGCTACCTGTGGTTTGAGGTTTTTGTTGGTAGAGTTGTCAAGATGAATAAACTTGCCGCGAAACTCAGCAGCATTAACACTCATTGAAACAGCCATCAGCGCGGCTGCCAATACATAAAATACTTTTTTCATTTTTGTTTTGGTTTTGTTAATTATTATTATGTTTAGCAGTTATTACTTTTCTATTTACTGGTCTGACCCTGTATCCGGCCGCTCTCAGCAGTTCCAGTAATCCTTTCTCTCCTCCCAGATAAACCGCATCCAAGGTGATGAAGGCTCCTCCGTCTGTTAAATATGGCTTCAATCGTTTGACCCATTGCTCGTTGCGCTGACAGAAGACCTTATAATCCGAGTATGAGACAGAGGTGTTGTTGTCCGGTCCTTCCACTTGGTAAGCTATGTCCCTTAGTCGTCCGTCCAGATACATGTCCCGTAACATGCGCTCTTGTTTTACTTCGTTCTCCGGGTATTCCGTCACTTTGAGCAGTTCCGCACATTGCCAGTGAAATGGTTCGCGGTCAAAAAGCATGTACATAGTCTCGCCAATGTTATCCAATCCGATAACCGGCATATTGCGTTCGGCAGCTATAGCTTCAAAGAAACCGGACATTGTTTTCTTCTCGTCATAATTCAACCATTGTTTCATCAATTCCGCCCGAAACATTTCCGCCAAATAGGACGGTTTCATTCTGCACAACTTATCCAGTCCTAAGCCCAAATTAATGCGAAGGGCGTTGTCAATTTGTTGGTATTCGCTTTCGCTATAATAATTTGTCAATTTAACAGAATCGGGCAGCAGGGCTGCTTGGCGCAATGCAGCGAGTGCTTCATAATCCTGCATGGCAAACTCGGTAATCACCTTATTGCACTTTCCAAAGCATTTGAATACGTTTGGAATAGTGTCCAAAAATTGCATTTCTACGTACTTATCCGTCGCAAGAACATACGATTTCTTCCTAACGCTGTTTCCCGATATCTCGTATAACAACTGTGCATACGTACCAAGGGCCAAAGTAATAAGTACAAAGGTTAATATGTATCGTTTAATTTTCACCTTTCAATTTACCATTTACTTGAATCGTGAGATCATGTTGTACGCCTGATAAATACCGAGTTCCCCTGCTTTGCTTAGATCTGTCATCCCTTTTTCATTTTCACCGATATAGATATATGTCAGTCCTCTGTTAAAATAGGCTTCGGCGAAATCGTTGTCTTGCGTAATTGCTTTTGTGTAATAATCAATAGCGTCTTTCCATTCTCGTTGTGCACAGAGGATATTCGCTTTGTTGTAGTACGCAAACGTGAAATCAGGTTGCATACGTATAACTTGGTCGTAGTCCCGCAACATGATGTCAAAATCCATGTTCGTGGTTGCGTCCTGTTCTCCTGTTGCGCGCCGGTATTCGATCAATCGGTAACGCCAGTTAGCCCGGCAAAATGTAATGACCGTTGACCACTGACTAAGTGTAGATAACTGTAGAGCTCGTGTGCAATCATCAATAGCACTTGCATAATCTTGAACTATAGCAAACTCAACCGCTCTCGCCAGAAATAAACGGGTTAGTAAGATCGTGTTCGCTTTGCCTGAAGCATCTGCATGTTCGTCAATGAGTTTTGATAAACGGTTTATTTCAGTAAAATGGAAATCAACCATTTCCGCCGTGAGCGTCATTTCCTGACAAGTAAATCTCAAAGCAGCCGGAAGTATTTCACTTTTGTTGAGTAAATCCACCAGCGGATGGTAATAGTTTGTACGCCGCAGACTTAGATCCAGACTGTAATAACTGAGTACAATATTCGGTTCATTGACTACGTCTTGATAGCGTTTCTGGACGGATCCGCGGGTCTGTGAGTCGTATTTCTGTTTCTCATCGTCCGGTATGTCCGTTTGGTTTTGCGCGGTAGAAGCGGAGAACTCTTTTCTGTGGTCTTTTTTAGGAGGTTGTGCTTCAGCTATCATCATGTCCGTATTAGGCTGAGCGGCTTTCTGCGACTGAATCTCTTCTTTGCGCTGCTCGAGTTCATGGGCTTTCTCCCGATACCGAAACGCCGCTTTCTCTTTGCCCTGCTTGGAGGAGGCTTGCGCCGCCAGATAGTAACTCGGTAAGAAATACGGATAGCGGGCGATGAGTGAATCCATGTCATTTACCACGTTGCTCCATTGCTTGAGTTGCATAAGAACGAGTCCGCGCTGGTAGCGCATTTCCGTCCGTTCCGGAGCTAAGGTTAAAGCCGTATTGAAATCTTCCAGCGCACGGTTGTAATCGCCCACTTCCTGCCGCATGACACCGCGGTTGTAATAGCAATCAGCGTCCCGAGGAGCGATTTTGACCGCTTGGTCATAATCTGCCAATGCGCCACGGTAGTTATGCCGCCGATAGTGAAGTATTCCCCGGTTGATGTAATCGCCTGCCCATTTGGATCCGAGATTAATTGCCTGTGTGAGTTGTACATACGCTTCGTCTTCCCGTTCCAGCATAAGGTTAGTGACGCCGAGTGCCGACCATACGGCAGGATTGGCCTTGTCATACTCAGCTGCATGCTCAAAGGCTTCCAAGGCTTGCAAAGTATCCTCTTTGGCAATGCATATTCTTCCTTTCTCGCTCCATATAGCAGCAGATTGCGGTTCTCTTTTCAACATCTGGCGGATATCCTCAAGCGCGTCATCGTATCGTTTCATTTGTGCACGCGTGTCTGCACGCAATAGCATATATGTGCGGTTCTCCGGTGAGAAATGCAACGCTTCCGTATAATCGTTTTCTGCTTTGTCCCATAGCCCTAATTCCCGATAGATGTATCCTCTTGCGTAATAACAACCCGGAGAGAAAGGATTACGCTCAATGGCTGCATCGCAGTCGCGCAAGGCCCCTTGATAGTCCTCCAATTGTATTTTGGCTATAGCACGG
>Ga0310694_10005576_pt1 | contig 12034 bp, 23 predicted proteins | sample 174DNAGHGhighgp2_FD_203884 | JGI IMG/M metagenome (GOLD analysis project Ga0310694, IMG submission 203884) | Sheep rumen microbial communities from Palmerston North, Manawatu-Wanganui, New Zealand - 1742 DNA GHGhigh gp2 (v2) (version 2) | ecosystem: Host-associated > Mammals > Digestive system...
ATGTAAGTCTTTATACTTGGTATACAAGAACATACCACAGTCATAAAGATCAGATTCGGTAAGTACAATATTAGCTTCTTCTTTTAATTCACGTAAAGCTGTTTCCACATGAGTCTCGTTACCTTCCACATGTCCCTTGGGAATATCCCAGTTACCGTCTCTATATGAGTGACAAGAAGGATGACATGCCAAAAGCTTACGAGATGCTTTATCAATAATAATTACACCACAACTAATAGCCTTCATATAATTCCTTTATCACAAATATAGTAAAAACGGTTGGTTTTGTAAACGGTTAGAGATTTATTTTTATTTTTTAAAGATATTCGGGATGAGTATCTTTAATATGTTCATATTGGTTCATGAGACCAACATAAAATTCAGAAAGCTTGTCAATTTGCATATTAAGCGTTTTGGACTTGTCTTTCACAGTAGGTATAGATTCTTTAGCCTCTGCAAAAGAAACAAGTTTAAACGGCGTTTTAAAGCAATCTGGATGCGTTTCGCTAATACCCTTTAAAAGATTATACTTCTCAGTATAAAACTCCTCCAGGGTATGCATACGGTTAGTTAAAGTCTCATTAGTAGCCTCTTGACGAGCTACACTTTCGTTTAATGTTTCTGCCATAGAATTTCCTTAAATACTGTAGTTAGGATTCTTGACCTTGAACGAAACGTTATAGTCGTCACGAAGTCTAAGAACGAAACCTTCTCTTTTATGACTGAGGTTGTTACCGAAAACGGTATTTGCATCAGATTCTTGAAGCATGATGTCAGCACCAGAAACGAATACACCCTTATCATTTACATGACCTTCTGGTAATTCGTAATTGTCATCAAGAACTGGAACGAACTTCAATCCCCATTGTTCAGCGAAAAGAACAGAATCTTCGAAATTCAACTTTTCCCACTTGAACAATACTTTTCTATTTATAGTATCTTCGAAGTAAACTTTTTTGTAAAAGTCGAAGAAGATAATATCAGTTCTTGGAAGGTTATAGATATTCTTTTGAATACCTGGACCGACGTGTTCACCACGGCAGAACCATTCACCTGGAATCTTCTTGATTTTTTCATCAAGTTTAAGTCTAAGAACTGTGTCCCAGAAAGCCTTTCCAGAACCATTCTTATTAAGTTCCCTAGTTCTAGAACATACGCCGATTCTCTTGCTTTCCACATTGCGATGGAAAAGCTTATCAAACCAACTTGGTTCAATCTTTTCAGAGAAAACGGTAATGTTTTGACCTTCGAGCTTTTCAGTCTTAACCCATTTCTTACCCTTGTATTGTTCAAACATCTTGGTGTAAACCTTTTGGACGTTTTCCTCGTCAGACTTTCCAGGGTTAGTTGGATCCCAAGTTTCAGAAACGTTATGACGCTTCCTCCAGTTACGATACCAAGTATATCTCATAAGCTTGCGAACAAGCCAGTTATCCTTCTTACCAGTATTAAGACCAGCTTCTTCTTCATCTTGGACAATTTCAGTAATGCCGAATTGAAGAGTATAATCCTTACCAACCTTTGCATCAGTAATACCAAGATCTGCAGGCTTGAAAAGAATACCTTGAGAAATAACACCAAACTTTCCAAGCTTCATGCTCTTGATTTTGAACTTCTTATCTCTGAGAAATTCAAAATATGGGTACTTAGAAGATTCTTGAATTGCCTTGAGAGCGTTTTCAATTTCTTCCTTTGTAGCATCCGCTAATTCTCTACCTTCCTTAATAGCAGTATATTTAGCACGAAGTTCATCAGACAAACCATCTGGAAGAAGTGAATCTACTTCTACATACAAACTAAGATCACCAGGTTGATATTCACCTTTCTTAACGACTACAGTATAGTCCATAACCGTAGCAAGTTCAATTCTGTCCGCCCCAGGAATCTCTCGGATATCCTTAATTCTTACAATATATGCTAATGGTTTTCCAAACATTTTATTATTACCTCTTTATTGATTACAATATAGAAAAAGGATTGACTTTCGTCAACCCCTACACATGATTAAAGGATAATCTTTAATATATACTTTTGAATTTTTCAAGCATTTCTTCAACATCTATTCTGAATTTTACAGAACAACCAAGTGGAATAGTATCAATTACTGACCTTTTCCAAACATTAATTGTTGCATCAAATTCTTCAGGATCATGAAGTTCTGGTGCATCGTCGAGTTCGTATGCAATACTATCGACCAATTCTTGAATTTTGTTAAACTTTTCCTTTACTGTATCTTCAACTGCAATCATTTATTTCCTTTATGTGATTGGTCAGGAGTTCATGATTATTGGCAAGAATAGTATATTCAGCTGCATGGACAAACATATCAGTTTCATATTTTTCATCTATGTCCACCTTAGAAGGGTCATAGTCTGAAACTACTCCCCTACTACAGAACTCCATAAAACCTAATATTTTATAACGTTTGTCTATAATATAGAAATTTATTACATGGGCATTGATGACCCTAGTAATTTTTTTCAAAATTTTCACTCTCTTGCTAAAAAGAAAAGACATTATTTAAGTTTCCTTGCATACTTTTCACATTTTTCTGCAATATTTTTCCACTTATCTCGCATTTCACAATTATATGACCAATTTTCATAATAGCAATCAGCATTATGATCAAAAATATTGGCAATATAACGTGCCATCTTTGCACGAGAAATGTATAATTCGTATTTAGACATAATGGTTATAATATTCTTTTTCGATAGTAAGGTCAACTTCTTTTTGAATAATTTTTACATTATCCTTTGTAGGATTTGCAAATCCAACAGAACCTCCTAGAGGTGACCAGAAGATAACGTCATTATCTCTGGAAATACCTTCATCAGGTTCCATAAATTCTACCTTGTCGATAAGGCAAGTTTCAAAAAGATGATTTCTTGTTCCAATATCAGTAATACCTTCTACAACAGCAGTCTTGATAATTGGCTTTGTAAAATACATGTAAAGCGTAGGAATTCTAAAATCGATAGGAAGTTTATTTTCCTTTCTCCAGTTCTGAATTGCTGCTCTGATTTCAGAACCAATCATTGCTGTAACAACAGAATGATTCTTTTTCTTTTCATTATTGTAGATATAAATAGGCATTTTAACTGACATAGAATTCTCCAAAAATTTTACTAAATATAATAAAAAATAGGGTTGTTGTCAACCCTATTTAAATTTGAATATTTTTATATTATTCGCCAACCGGAGTATCGGACAGCATAGTAATACCGCCTTGACCATTAGTATAGCTTACTACTGTTCCACCACGGTGGTCCATAATAACAAAATTAAGATTCTCTGCCTGTAAAAGTGCTGCAACAACAGAGTTATACTTATTAGGCGTTTCTTGTGTCGATGCCATCTTAAGCAGAGTCGTAATGAGTGAGTTAAGTTTCTTCTCGTCCATATTAATCCTTATTTAAATGTTCTAATAAATTTGATAATACAATTCTAGCTTGCTTTCTATATAACTCTGTGCTGAAATCATGATATGATTCTTCTATCTTTTCAAGAAGCTTCATATATTTAGGCATTTTCATAGAATCACTATTTAATGATTGCGTTTCTATTTCAACTTTAGTTTTAGGAGCACTTCGCCAATTAAGCATAATAAGCCTTACTCAATATATTCACCAGTGATAAAGTTTGCAAAATGCGGGTTAAAGTATGGAATTCTGATGATTTCAGTCTTAAACTTGTTCTTACGATACATATCCATGATCTTTTCGTAATTAGGACCCTTAATATTTTTTCTGATAAGTTCATTAACTTCATGATAAGTAAATCCCAACTTATCTTCGTCGCTCAGTGGCTGAAGACCATCAATCGGAGTCTTATGGACGAGTTCAGTAGGAAGACCGAGGTCATCGCCAATTTCCATAACTTCTTCAGTAGTCAAATGGCTAAGCGGAGCCATAGAACCAGCAGAATCGCCATACAATGTGGAATAACCTATTGTGTCTTCACTCAAGTTGCAAGTATTCATAACGACAGCATCAACAGTTTGTCCATATGCATAAACCGTGCTCATACGAAGTCTTGCGGGAAGATTAGTTCTTGCTGCGTCAGAATCAAAGAAACCAGGAATTGCTGCACCAATTTCACGGAATGCATCACCAATATTAACAACATCGTGCTTAATACCAAGGTAATCAATGACTTTCCAGGAATCAGAAATATCCTTCTGATCTCCGTTAGGCATCAAAATACCATAAGTATTATCTGCACCAAATACTTCTTTACATAGTCCTGCTACAACAGTGCTATCTTTACCTCCAGAAATACCGAGAATCGCTCTTTTAAAATTATATCGTTCAGCAAGTTCTCGCATCCAATCCATCACGTTTTTAGTTAATGTCTTCATAATTTTGTCCTTGATTAATTTTTAAACTTTATATTATCAAAGATAGTAAAGAAAACAAAGCTGAAATGTAAATTTATTTTTTACTTTTCATCTCCCTTTTCGAACCAACGAAGTTCTCTAAGTTGCTTTCTGAGATCCGCAAATGTATTTCTTTCCTTGATAATTACACCTCCAACCAGTGTAATCCCCAAAAGTGCCAAAATTGTTTTAAAAAATTTATTCATAATATATCCTTTTTAAATGTTCGGCACAAATATAATAAATTTTTCTTAATTTGTAAACCTTACTTCTTTTTTAATAATTCTGTAAATTTATCAGCTAATTTACCAGCATCTGATTTTTCTCTTTCCTGAAACATCGGATCAACTTTCTTTTTGGGAGGAGTTGATTTTACTTTAGGATAATGTTGCGGAAAATTACCTTTCTGTTTCGGATATTGCCTGGGATAGCAAGTATCATGTGCAGACATAAAGCTATTGAATCTTTTATCAATATCATCAAGATTTTTTTCAACCTGTTCGATACCAGCTTCTATAGATTTAATAGTTGCATCTATTGAATCATCAGCACCTGGAATAGTCTTAATCCATTTACCAAATTTTTGATCTTGTGGTTCAGGACTAATAACACGCCAGCCCATGCTTTCCATCATACCTTTTACATCATTTAAATTCATGTATAGATACCTCATTCTAGTATTTCTTTAAATACTTTGTAATTAGTATCATCCTTTCCACAATAGACAGCAAATTCAATATTCTTGAAGAAGAATTTTCCAAGTTCCAAAGCTTTTTTATAAGCCTTAGCCACGATTTCAGGTGGATTTTTGAATGCTCCACAACCGAATGCACCGAGAATAATTGTTTCATCGCCATGATAAGCAGCTAAGTCAAGAATATGAACTGCTCTGCGGAAATGAATATCAAACAATTCTTTATCAGTAACGTTTGGTTTTTCACCACGTTCATGGTTATAAGCATTTGCAGGAGTTTCACGAAGATTAGGTGCTGCACAAGTAATTACATTTACAGAGAATGGACGATACAATAAGTTATAATTGTCCGATTTGATAATTTGAATATTCGGTGTGTAAATTGCATCATTATTATGAAGTGCATTTCCATGTTCTTTGTGTGGTTTATAAAAGATTTCGTCAAACTTAGGGTCAGACAAAACATTATAAAGCGTAGAACAACGACAAAGACATTCTTCTTGTGCATTAGAACCCTTTGTTACACCGCCACCAGGATTTGTAGCAGAAGCGAAATTGAGAACCGCTACTTTACCGGTATACTTTCTTGCCGCATCAAAAGAACTATTCTTAGTAACCTTGACAGTTCCTGGAGCTTTTTTCTCGAAGAAAAAGTCAACAGTCATATTATCGGCAAGAAAATCCGAATTTTCAATCGAATACTTAATAGAATTCTGTAAAGTTTTATCCTTACTGATTAATTCTTGAGTGTGATTAAAAATTTTAATATTTTCTTCTTTACTAGCCATAATTAAGCCTTAAACATATCATCACACTTCAAGAGTAAACGGTCAATCTTGGGCTGGATCATCTTTTGGTTATACGGATCATCGCCAACAATGTTATTCTTGGTCCAGTGGCAGAGTCTACCGATAATAAGGAACCACAAGATGTTTGCAAGTGGTGACAGAATGACAATATCAAATACACTTGGATGGAATGGAACATGGTCCATTTTATGGCCAACATAAAGTGCAATAATACCAGCAGCATACATTGCAATGACGGTGAGAATGATAGTAGTAATTGTAGTCATGTTTATTTTTCCTTTGGTTATAGTTTTTTATAAAATATAATAAAAAGCAGGGTCGTTGTCAACCCTGCTTAGTGATTTTATTTAGGAGAAATCCTTTTTATTAGGCACCTCTGTAAGCCTTAACGACTTCTTCGAATTCAGTGTCGAGAGCGACAGTTTCGATAGTCTGAGTGCCCTTACCACCCTTACCGGTGATTTCGGCAATTTCCTGCTTAGCTTCGATGTGGAACTGAGTGGTCTTGACTTCGCTTTCGATTTCAGCAATCATAGCGTTGCAATCGATACCGAAATCACCGATCTTATTGCGATCGCACATCTTGAGTGTATCGATCTGGACCTGGAGAGCAGTGAGCTTGGCTTCGATGAGAGCCTTGTTGGTGTCGATGTTCTTGAGAGTATCGCGAACCTGGACACACTGCTTTTCTGTGTTCTGCCAAGCAGTTTCGATAGTGTCACGAGCAGTCTTCATGCCCTTGTAAACAATATACTTAATCTTAGCTTCATCGAGCTTGTCAGCAGCGATGAGAGATTCATAGACACGCTTGCTAGTAGCGGTCTTTTCATCAAGTTCCTCGAACTTGGCCTTAAGTTCCTTAGCGTTGACCAGCATATCTTCAGCCGACTTGATATACTGAGCGGCATTCTTATTATACTGATAACGGATTTCCTCAATCTTATCCTTGGTGGAGATGAGGCCTTCGAGACCACGCTGAGCCTTGTGAGCGAAGATTTTGAAGATATTGAAAGACATAGTTTGTTTCCTTATGTTAATTGTTGAATTGTTTTATTGTTTTTTGTTTATGTGCATAATATAGTAATTATTATCACACTTGTAAACCCCCTGATTATAAAAATTTTATGCAGGCAACCTTATTGGGATCTACTTTATATTTAAGGTGCTTGTTGAGACGCTTAATCTCATCATTTTTTATATCAGTTAATGCATTATATACCTCTGGAATGCAACATCCACGATTATTATGACAATATTCAAATATCGGTGCAGTTCGAGCATCAAATCGTTCTGAAAAATCTTTAATATATTCCAATTCTTCATCAGATGAATATTGTATTGTATTACCGTAGAAATCTACGGTTCCAATAGCAGGATGTTCACGTTCCTTTAAATAATCATTAAAGTCTTCAATAGTATTTTCTAACACCGTACTAAAGAGAGTTTCATCTACAGGCTTTTCTCTCGTGCTATATTTAATAATATTGCATAAACAAGCAGCTCTTACAGGACGATCTTCTCTAGGTATCGGTGGAAATGCTGTTCCTGGACCCATATATTCTCCAAATTATGAATAAAAATAACCGTCTATATTAAGACATGTATTTTCATTATCTAACTTATAGACAATATGTTTATTTAACCATTCAATTTCCGACGCTTTTAATCTATGAATTGTATTAACAACTGTGCTTACATACGTTCCAACTTTATATTCTGGAAGTCGATTGATATGCCACATAAGACTTTCAGTTGCGGTTTTAATAAATGATTTTTCTATTTCGGTTGTTACTGGAATTTTAATATCAAAAAAATCAGCATAACCGATAATTGGATAATCGTGTTGTTTCAAAAGATCATTATACTCATTAAGCAATAAAGGCAAAAGATCCTTAAAAATACTTTCACCTTCATCATGTCTGGTTACTTTGAAATAACCTTTTCCAGTATGAACTAAACCTTTATAAGTATAATATTTTTCGCCATTAATACGTTCTACCTGCGGATAACCTTTATATTTTGGTTTTTTTGGTTGTGGCGGAGGTGGAACTGGACAAGGTGGATATGCCATACTAACTCCTAATATTTCTCTATCAATCATCTAGTAATTTATTAAATTCATTAATCATTCCTCGTTCAGGAGTTTTTGGTTTATAGATTGTCTTACTTGCAATATAATCTATAAAATGACCACAAAGATGGAATATACCAATAATAGAAGAAATTACTCCTAAAACTATTAAACCCGGAATAATAGCAAATGATAAAACTATAAAACTCCAGTAACAAATACTAAGTTTAATAGATGCTGCAGTTCCATCTTTAATTTCTTGCCAATCATCTACAGGTCTATAATCTGTATCATCTCTTAATAATTTCTGTTTTTCTTTATATTGGTCACACCAATCACTATAATTATTGGCAGTGATAGCCATCATGACTAAAGAAAATATACAAGAACATAATATTGTTACATAGGGCCATATCATTCCGTTTCTTTTGAAATAAAACCAAATATTATTTTGAACTATATTTTGATGTGATTCCAAAATACCGGCGAGTGACATGACTATCATGAAACAACAAAATATTAAAGCAACACTTTGAAATAAGCACATATACCATTCGCCCCAGGCATCTCCGCTTAAAAGTGCTTTATTAATTTTTTTTACCATGGTTTTGTCCCTACTAGTTTATTATATTCATCGATAATAGTTTTCTTGTATTTTTCTGGAGATTTCTTTCTATAACTGTTAAGCATATTATTAACAGATAATTTATTATGGAATGCTATAGCACATTCACACAAGAAAGCGAAGAATCTTGCAGAATTCATAATAATAACTAATATAATTGCAATAGGTGCAAATAAAATACTTCCACCGAACAAGATATTACAACCAAGATAGAAAATACTTTCAAAATATGATTTTTCATTGTGATTATAATAATAATCTTTATGCTTGTCTATTGCAAAGGATAAACAGATATCACCAACAATAAACAGAACAATAGGTAATACAATAGCCCACCAATGTTCATGCAAAAAATTATGCATAAAGATAGTACTTTCCCATGCATTTCTGTCTAATTTACCAAGACCATTGACAAGAAGATATAATGAAGCAAAGACTTGGAAAACTATTTCAATCGCAATAACTCCAACCCACCATTCTTGCCCCTTAAAAAAGTAATCAGTTAAAAACTTCTGCATATATTCTCCTTATTTAAAGACCATTGGAACTGCCGACATTGGAAGCGGCTTATTAGGAATTGCTTTACAACATTGCTCTCTATATGTTGTGCGAGTTTTTTCTGCTGCTAAATGACCTTTGTATTCCAAAATACTTTGTTCATATAACTTAGCACGATTTCTAACCATAATTTCATGATTTGCTTTGTTAGCGTAAATATCCATAGAAATTTCAGTTATTAATAGAGCAACAAAAAGAATTGCTCCAACAATCGATGTTACTGTATAGCAATCATCATAATTTAATCTATGATTTTTTGTTCTCATGGTTTAGTTCCTTTTTAAATGGTTATTAAGGTTACTGATGACGTTAGGAAGTATTCTACTAACTCTATCATTAATATCAGTCATTGCTTCAATCTTTTTTTGTTTATGATTTTTTGGAAACAGGAAAATAAAAGTTATTGTTTCTACTATTGGTAAAATATAATACCAATAACTACTGGAATTTGACGATACAATAGCACTTATAATTCCAATCAATGCCAAATAAGCAGCGACAATTAAAAGTCTATCAATCCATTGAGTAATAATAGTTGTTTTTTCCTGATATTCAATCATTTTTGGTGCATAGAAATTAGCATCAATCTGATCAATATCATATGTACTTAAATGATATTTAGCATTTAGATTCTTAAGTGATTCTGGAATTCCTCCACACCAACAATGTGTTTCTTTTACTGGTTCTTTTACTGTTTTTGTTATAGTTTGCGATGGTATTCCCATAATTGCTAATACAATACAGAATACTATCACTAGTTCTGAGATGACTTTTATAAGCATTGATATGCTCCTATGGTTTAGTTTCTAAGAAAATTGTTATAAGTATTTATCATTTCTTTTTCTGTTTTTTCTCGAACAATCATTTTTTCTTTTGTTTTTCTTGGTGCGAATAACATAAAGAAATGTTCAAGACAGAAATTAACTGCATAGAATAAATACCTAGTGAAATCATAAAGAAGAATAAACGGTGCTACTATAAGCAATGCACCACTGCAAGTAGCAAATACCCAAAAATACCCAGCAACTAAGAATCTTCGGTCGTCATTACTTGTATACTGTGAATCGGCAAATAATGTAAAAATGCCGAAAACAATAGAAATTATTACAGTAATAAGTCCGATTAACCAAACTTTAGCACCTGGTGGAGCAAAAAGCGAAAGATTACCCATTTCTTCTGGAGTTGTAGCAAAATAACCAACACCAGTAATAACGCTAAAAACAACAATAGACATAACAGATAAAACTGTTAAAGCATATGAAAATTCATTATAATTAGCGTCAGTAATTGATTTACTAGTATCTTTGAGTAAGTTAATCATTATGGATTTTCTCCTTTGACAAATTTATCAAGAAGTTCTAAGAATTTATCTTCTTCTAAAAAGAATGGATCTTGCCCATACCAACCGAAGAAGTTGAACATAAACTGTCCAAAACGCCAATCAGGGAAATGGGTTATATGAACAGTTTGAAGTTTTTGATAAAAATCGTAAAGACGATTCGGGTCTCGCATTAGTAACCTCTGCACTTTTCTTTCATGAGAGAAATGAATGCTTCATTAATAGCATCATCTGCTTTTCTGATAGTATCAGTTCTTCTTGGAGTTAAACGATACCGAGAACCTGTTGGTCTTTGAGTAGCAGTAATAATAGGTTGCTGTGTCTGTCTAGCAATCTGACTAACAAGATCCATGGCTTCATGATAGCTTGTCAGAACGTCTTTAGGACCATTGTCAGTAGCTTCAGTCTTAACAACTTTTACCTTATCATAAGCAGGTCTGAAATCGCTAAATAAATCCTGTTCATCGATATACTTATCATATTCTTTATCAAATGTAGAAGCATTATCAAGAATAGATGGCTTACCAGTTCCAAGGAACCGATTGAGCTTGTACCATACTTCTGGTAATTTCTTATTATACTTGTTTACAAATTCGTCTTCCCTTTTCTTTTTGGTAGACCATTTACAAATATAAGCCATTAATGTATTGATGATTAAACCAATAAACATCAACGGTGCGATAACAACGCAAGCAATCTTGGGGTCATCCTTGACATCAATCATTTTCTGTTCTTTTAAGAACCGAACGATTAAACGACAGCCGATGTATGAGGCAATGTAGATTAGAAGTAATTTAAGCATTTTTTATCCTTTTTTATGTTTTACTAAATATAATATAGAAAAAAGAACCACTTTTGTAAATGGTTCTTTTTAATTTTTATCTGATGAATATTTTTGCAGATTACGGTGTTTTAATTACGACCATTCCACCCTTCCATTGGTCAAGAGGAATATAATCGAATACCTGCTTAACATAGTCTACGTAAGTAGGAGATTCACACATATTCTTTTCAGGACAGTCACTCAACTTAACGACATCTCTGCCATTAACTTTGACAACCTTCATAACCATAGAAAGCGGCTTAATACCAGCAGTCTCAGTTACAAGATTTGCCATGAAATAAGTACCGATACCGAAGCTGATCTTGATACGGCCATTGAAATGCTGAGCAATCTTAATTGCCCTATCAACATCAAGAGAATCAGACCAGCAAGCAGTCTTGGTAGTTGGATCGATGCCAAGTGCCTTATAATGGGCAATCAACATTTCACCCCAGACAATCGGATCACCGGAATCATGTCTACATCCATCGAACAACTTTGCATAGAACTTATCAAAGTCACGAAGGAATGGAATAAATCCGAAGTTATCAGAGAGTGCAATACCGAGATCACCACGATATTCCTGCGTCCATGCGTCGAATACAGCCTTCTGAGACTGACGAATAGGAACATCATCAAGTCCCTGGAACAGAGCATACATTTCGTGTGCAAACGTTCCAATTGCCTTTACACCATATTTAATAGCGAAATAAAGGTTAGACGTTCCAACAAAGCAC
>Ga0310694_10005578_pt1 | contig 12031 bp, 12 predicted proteins | sample 174DNAGHGhighgp2_FD_203884 | JGI IMG/M metagenome (GOLD analysis project Ga0310694, IMG submission 203884) | Sheep rumen microbial communities from Palmerston North, Manawatu-Wanganui, New Zealand - 1742 DNA GHGhigh gp2 (v2) (version 2) | ecosystem: Host-associated > Mammals > Digestive system...
TAATCTAAAAAAATGTGTATTTCCACATAAATTTCGACCGCAAAGATACAACTTTTTTTTGAATTATGCAAATGAAAATGCTAAAAAAGTGCGAAATATATGCGGGAATGTACAAAATTTAGCGAAAAGCACAATTTAGGAGGGATGTGCAAATTTATGATTTAAGATTTTATCGGTTACGGCGGAAGAAGCAAACAAAAGGGCAAGAAAAAGGAGTGCCGAAAGTGGCACTCCTTTGATTCACTTGGCTTTGTAGTTCCTTGCCCAGAAGGTGAAACCGCAAAGGCAGGCGAGCGTTATCACACCGGCTACGACGTAGCCGATCCAGCGGTACTGCTCGGGCAGGTGGAAGCCCTCGGGAGCGATAAAGATATACGAGGTGCTGACCATAGTCATAAACAATGCCGGGATGAGGGCGATGAGATAGCCTAAGCCTACCCCCGACCCCTCCCTAAGGGGAAGGGAGTTAGTAGCTGATGAAGAGTGCCGGTGACCGTTCTTGTAGAGCCAGACAGTACCTGCCCAGAGAGTAAAGGTAGCAAGGGTCTGGTTGGTCCAGGAGAAATAGCGCCAAACGATGTCGAAATTGACGAACACCATACCAAACACGCAGGCAAACAATGGCAACGCGATAGCCAGACGCTTGAGTTGCGGGCGCTGGTCGATATGCAGGAAGTCAGCCACGATGAGCCGTGCCGAGCGCAAGGCGGTGTCACCGGAAGTGATAGGTGCCGCAATCACGCCGATGATGGCGAGGATGCCACCAATCGTGCCCAGCCACGAGCGCGAGACGACGTCAACCACCAGGGCAGCAATGTTCTCGCCCTTGTGCTGCGCAGCAAACGCCTGCAATCCGTCGATGCCGTACAAGCCCTGCTCGGGGTCGGCGAAGAACGTACCTGCCGCAGCCGCCCAGATAAGCGCGAGTATGCCTTCAGCCACCATAGCACCGTAGAAGATCCACCGCCCCTGACGTTCGTTGGTCAGACAGCGCGCCATGATAGGCGACTGCGTGCCATGGAAACCGGATATAGCACCGCAGGCGATGCTGACGAACATCATCGGGAAGATAGGCAGACCGTCCGCCTTGCGGTTGTAGAGTCCGTCGGTCAGTTCGGGCATAGCACTGCCATGCTTAGCGAGCATCACCACAGCTATGCCTATGCCCATGAACAGCAGCATGCCGCCGAAGATGGGATAGAAGCGGCCGATCAGTTTGTCCACAGGCAAGACGGTAGCCAGGGCATAGTAAGCGAAGATAATCAGCACCCAGACTATCGGCAGCGCCCTGCCGTGGAAAGGCATCGTGCCGAGCGGAGCCAGGCCCTGCAGCAGCGTAGCCGGGCCGGAGAGGAACGTGGTGGTAAGCAGCAGTAACAACACTAAGGATAGCACGCGCATGAACACGCGCACGCCCGAACCTAACTCGCTGCCCACGATCTCAGGCAGCGACACCCCACCCTTGCGCAAGGAGAGCATGCCACTCAGGTAATCATGCACGCCACCGGCAAAGATTGTACCGAACACTATCCACAGGAACGCTGAGGAACCGAAGAAGATACCCATGATTGCGCCGAAGATCGGTCCCAGTCCCGCGATGTTCAAAAACTGAACGAGGAAGATCCGCCAGCCGGACATCGGCACAAAATCCACACCGTCGTTCTTTGTGATGGCAGGCGTCTGGGCTTTCGGGTCGATGCCAAACACCTTTTCAACAAACGTGCCGTACAGCACGAATCCAAGAACAAGCACTACGAGTGCTACAAGAAATGTAATCATTTTTATAAGTAATCAGTTTTTCAGTTATCAGTAATCAGTAATCAGCCGTCAGTGGGCAGAAACAGAGCCCAGGATGGCCGCTTATGCCGTTTTGCAATGCAAAGTTACAAAAATAATATGAAAAAAGCAAATATTTTGATGTTTTTTTGTAAAATATTTGCATATTTGAAAAATTTGTTGTACTTTTGCATCCGCTTTTCGGGATTAGCGAATCCCACTAATGCATCGGGCGTTTAGCTCAGCTGGTTTAGAGCATCTGCCTTACAAGCAGAGGGTCTGCGGTTCGAATCCGTAAACGCCCACAACAACGTACTGACCGTTGAATCCCAATCTGGAACACGCGAGTGTTACAAATTGGAGAGGAGAAACACCGAAGCGCTTTATTTGCGCAAGCAAATCGGTAGCCGAGGTTGTTTCGACGAGGTGCTGTAGTTCAGTTGGTTAGAATATCGGCCTGTCACGCCGGAGGTCGCGAGTTCGAGTCTCGTCGGCACCGCAAGAAAAAAAGTTGCTCATGTGGGCAACTTTTTTTTGTGATAAAGGAAGCCAAATTTGGCTTCCTTTTTGTATTCTCGCATAACACGGTGCTACATCGCGCGCAGGATCGCTACGCACTCTTCGGCAGTTTGGGCTTCGTTGAGCCGGCTGTCGATTGGACATTGGCCGGAGCGGTCACGGTTGAGAATCATAGGCACTTCCTCGGCAGCCACCACCTTGACACCTGCCTGCTCGAGCAGTTCGCGCGCGGGCGTACAAATAAGATTGGTATATACAGCCTTTACTCCCCCCTCAATCATCAGCGCAGCGGCAGCCTTGCCGATCATCTTATCAGCCACTACCGCTCCGCGGAGTCGTTCGGGTTGCTCGCTGAGCAGGGTCAGCAGGTCTTGTACGCCACGATTGGCATGAGTAGTGGTCACTCCGCGGTTGCGCACCAACAAGCTGAGGTTATTGGTGTTCAGCAGACTGAGCATATCCGGGCCATCGATACTGACAAGTCTGTACTCGCGGCTGCCCAAGCCGATCTTGGCGGCGTGCTCAAGGATATGTATGCCGTGGCGCGAGTTGATACGCTCGATGAGTGCAGCGGAGTTGTCGCCGTCCTTCGACGGGTAGTTGAACACCAGATCGACACACGCCTGGTCGAGTGCCACCGGGTCGAGCGAGGCAAGAATACCTATATCGTTCATCTCGGGTGCAGCCGGATGGCTGTCGCAGTCGCAATCGACAGAGAGGTTGTTCGCCACATTGATATACAGGATACGTTCGCCGTTTCCGAAATAGTCGTGCACAGCTTGTGCAGCAGCTGCCATCGACTCCAGAAAACCTTCCTGATTGCCTGTGTGCAACCAAGTCTTAATGGTACTTTCCGTTACGCCGGCAGAGTGGATATATGCCTTGCCGGCAGCAGAGGCCACGCCTATCGATTGATTCTTCAGCACACCGCCGAAGCCGCCCATAGCGTGTCCCTTGAAGTGCGCGAGGTTGATCATGAAGTCGTAGTTCTTCAGGTGCGAGCCCACGCGGTCGTAATGAATCCATGTAGTGTCTCTGACAGGGATAGTGAAGTCACCCTCCTCATCCATGATATCCACCTTGGCTATATCGAGAAAGCCGTGGTCGCGGATGGTCTGCCAGTGCTCCTTGGTAGAGTTACGCTTGCCGGGATAGGCTGTGTTGCACTCCACGATAGTGCCGTCAACGGTGTTTACCAGCTGCCGGATCAGTTCGGGCTTGAGGTAGTTGTGTCCGCCGGCTTCGCCCGTGGAGATCTTCACCGCCACACGACCTTGAGCCGGACGGCCGAGTGCCTCGTAGATCCTAACCAGCGACGCAGGCGATATATCCTGTGTCATATACACGACCGGTGCGCCTGACTCCTGATTGCAGAACGACGATTGTTCGGTGTTGTCCGACGCATGCCGGGAAGAGGTGCAACCTGCCAGCAGAACGGCAAGGGCTGCAAGAAAGATATTTGTTTTCATTCTGATATATTGTTTGGGTTCGTTTATTATTCAGGCACTTGAGCGCCGCGTTGCCGCCGGGCCCACTCAAACAGTTGTTTGGGAAGGTGGCAGTAGCCGTCGGGGTGTTTGTCGAGATAATCCTGGTGGTACTCGTCGGCAGGATAATAGTTCTGCAGCGGCAGCAACTCGACTTGCATCGGTTCGTTGTACTTGCTCTGCTGCTCAGCAAACACTGCCTCAATCACCGCCTTCTGCTCCGGCGAGGTGTAATACACGCCCGTGCGATAACGCGTACCTGTATCGTGACCTTGCCTGTTCAGCGACAGCGGATCGATAGCCGCGAAGAACATCTGCACCAGAAACGCAAGGCTCACCGCCGATTCATCGTAGCAGACCCGTACCGTTTCCGCATAACCCGTAGCATCGGTATAGACCTGCTCGTAAGTGGGAGCAGGCAGATCAGGACTGCCGTTGGCAAAACCCGTCTCAGTTGCCGTAACGCCCTGAACCTGCTTGAAAAAATGTTCGGTGCCCCAAAAGCAACCGCCGGCGAAATAAATCTCTTGCATTTTTACTGAAATTTGTTCTACAACTGCAAAGTTACAAAAAATCAGCAAATTTGCAAATCTATAAACAAAAAATTTGTGTATATCAGTTTTTTTTTGTATCTTTGTACCCGAAATCAAAATCATACAGTTATGAGAAGAACACTCCTGTTTCTTACAGCGGTCTGTGCGCTTATGCTGTCGTGCCGGAAGCAGAACAATCTTCGTCCGGAGGAGGACAGCAGCAACTTTGTAAACATCACCGATGTTATCCCCGATGTTATTCTGGAGATCCGCTACCACAGCACGTACAATTTTGTAGGCGCCCGTATTGACGGCTACGAGCAACCCGTGGCGCTGCTCACCCGCGAGGCTGCCGACTCGCTCAAGGCGGTGAACAGCGACGCTCTGGCTTTGGGCTACAGGCTGAAGATCTATGATGCTTATCGTCCGCAGAAAGCCGTGGATCACTTCGTGCGCTGGGCGGAGGACGTTGCAGATACCTGCATGAAGCAGTATTTCTACCCCATGCTGGATAAATCCGTACTGTTTGAGCAAGGATATATCTACGCCCGCTCGGGCCACACCCGCGGTTCGACGGTTGACCTTACGCTGTTTGACATGCAAACAGGTAAAGAGGTGGATATGGGCGGCACGTTCGACTGGTTCGGCATCGAGAGTCACCCCGACTGGTGCGGACCGAACGCCGACACCAAGCTCTATCCGGAGATTGGCAAGTACACCGGCGACGGCACAGGACTAACCGAGCAGCAGTTCAACAACCGCATGCTACTGCGCTCGCTGATGCTGCGCCACGGATTCAACCCGATAGACAGCGAGTGGTGGCACTTCACCCTCAACAACGAACCCTACCCCGATACGTACTTCGAGTTCCCCGTAAAGATGCTGTAGAGGCAACTTGGGCACAAGAGCAAGCAAACGATGGCAAAAACAATCTTCATAACAGGCGGTGCAAGCGGTATAGGCGCTGCTACGGTTAGCAAGTTCCTGAGCGAAGGCTGGAACGTGGCATTCACGGATATTCAGCAGCCGGAAGACAAGCGTGAGACAGACAAGGCGCTGTTCGTCTGCGCCGATTCCTCCGACAAGGCTGCCATGACAGCCGCAGCACAGCAAGCCGAACAAGTGTTCGGAGGGATAGATGCACTGTTCTGCAACTCAGGTATCCATCAGCGGAACACGATTCTGGATATCAGTCAGGAGGATCTGGACAAGATCATCCGCACGAACATCTACGGAACGACCTACACGCTGCAAGCCGTTCTGCCGCATATCATTCGTCGCGGCGGAGGAGCAGTGGTGCTGAACAGTTCGGATCAGTTCTTTGTCGGCAAGGCGCACAGTTTCGCCTACGGGCTAACCAAAGGCGCTATCGGACAGATAGCCCGCAGCCTCGCCATTGATATGGGGCCGTACAACATTCGTGTGAACGCCATCTGCCCGGGTACGATACACACTCCGCTCGTGGATAAACTGTTCAACGCCTTTTCCGAGAAAGACCACAAGACCATTGAGCAGTACTGGCAGGAGGAGAACGCACTGTTCGCACGCGGGGAAGCAGGCAAACCCGAAGAGGTAGCCGAGATGGTATATTTCCTTATATCCGACAAAGCCTCGTTCTGCACCGGCGGTCACTACCTGATTGACGGCGGGCTGGTGTGCAGATAGAGGATACCGAATATCAGAAAACAAGCAATCAATTATTAATCTAATAAAGAATTATCACCATGTTACACCCAAACGAAGAAGCAGCCAGATGTCTGTTATGTCATGATGCGCCCTGCGGCGCCAAGGTAGCCCGCGCCATACGCGCCCTGCGGTTTGACAACCGCTGGACGGCAGCCGAACTGTTTGACCAACTGACCGACTCAGAGATTGCCGCTGCCCAAGCAGCCTGTATCCACTACGACCAGCCGATACGCATCAGCGAACTGAAAGCGGCAGTCTGCAATCAGCAGTCAGCGGTCAGCAATCAGCAAGTTGAGCTGCCGTCGCTGGAGGTCAACTTCTGCGACATAACATGCGAGAACCCGTTCTTCCTCGCATCCTCCGCCGTATGCACCAACTATGAGATGGTTGCACGTGCCTTTGAGGCAGGCTGGGCGGGTGTGTTCTACAAGACCATCAGCAAACAGGACATACGCGAGGTGTCGCCGCGTTTTGACGCAGTAGGCGTGCACGGCGAAGGAACGAACAACGGTGACTGGCTCGGGTTCCGGAATATGGAGCAGTTGAGCGAGAATCCCCACACCATGGACTTTGATATCCTCCGCCGTCTCAAGCAGAACTACCCCACAAAGATTGTGGTTGCCTCTATCATGGGACAGACCGAGGAGGAGTGGAGCGAACTTGCCAAAATGGCTGAGCAGGCAGGTTGCGATGCAGTCGAACTGAACTTCTCCTGCCCGCAGATGCGATTGGAAGGTCTCGGTAGCGACATCGGTCAGAACCCCGAACTGATATTGTTCTATACCTCATACGTCAAAAACTCCGTATCGATTCCTGTTATACCCAAAATGACCCCGAACGTGGCTTCGATGGTTCAGCCGGCACTGTCATGTTTCTACGCCGGTGCGCACGGCATCAGTGCCATCAATACCATCAAATCGTTCACCCCGAGCAATGAGGCGACCGTCAGCGGCAAAAAAACCATCAGCGGCTACTCCGGCAAGGCTGTCAAACCCATCGCGCTGAAGATGATCTACGAGATCACCGCTCATCCGCTGATGCGCAAGGCCGGTATAGAGCAGCACATGGACATCAGCGGCATAGGCGGCATTGAGACCTGGCGCGACGCACTGGATTTCATCCGTATGGGTTGCCGAAACGTGCAGGTGTGCACCGCGGTTATGGAGTATGGCTACAGGATTATTGACGACTTGATTCTCGGTTTGCAGCACTACATGCAGGAGCGCGGCATAACCGAACTGAAGCAACTCGTAGGCGAAGAGCTGCCGAACATCGTTCTGCCTACCGACCTCGACCGCGAAACGATGGTTTTCCCCAAGTTCGAGCACGACAAGTGTATAGGCTGCGGGCGCTGCTACGTATCCTGTATGGACGGTGGTCACCAGGCTATCGCTTTCGGCGAGGACCGCAAGCCCAAACTGATCGGCAAGAACTGCGTGGGTTGTCACCTGTGCCGACTCGTATGCCCCTCAGGTGCCATAGGAGTGGCAAAGCGAATGCAAAAAATGTCAGCCAAGTAGGCTGACATTTTTCTTTTGTTCAGGTTGCCGAACGCTTATATCAGGAACCGCTTGCGCAGCAGGCGAATATCGTCGGACGAAAGCATCAGTTGCTCGTGCAGGTACGCGTTCATCCCTCCGAACTCACGGTCAATAAGATCGAGCGTGCGGATGAAGTTCGGCGTGGAAACGCCCATGAACGCCAGCACCACCTCTTTCTCCGGCTCACCACCGCCCTGCTCGTCGATCTGCGCATACAAGCGGGTGACCAGTTCGCGGTAGGCATCATTGGAGAGGTCAAAGTCGGCTATGATCGCTTCGCGCTCCACGCCCAGTGCGGATAATACGAATGCAGTACCCCAGCCCGTTCGATCCTTGCCCTGGAAGCAGTGCCACAGGCAGCCGCCATCCTCAGGCGCCTCGATGATCAGACGCAGGAACGCGGCATACTGCAACTGCGAATACTCGCTGCGGATGAGCGACGGGTACATGTTGGCTGCCATCTTCTGCACCTCGGGATAGAACGACAGGTTCACTATGTGCGCCTCAAGATCCAGGAACGTCTCCTGCGGTATAGGCTGTTCGGTCAGCCGTTCGGCACTGAGGTCGATGGTAGGCAGCAGGTGATGCGTTGCACCGGGTACAGGCAGATCAGGTAACGCCTGCGCCTCACCCAACGAACGAAAATCGAAGATCTTAGCCAGATTATACTCCTGCTGCAACCGGCGTATATCCGCTTCGGTTGCGTCGTGCAGATGGGCGGTACGCAACAGGCGGTACGGACGAACTTTTTTGCCGCCGGCTCCTACCAACCCGCCCAGGTCGCGGGCATTAACTATATTATCGAAATCTACAGTCACAAGCGAATCAGTTATCAGGCTATCAGTCCGCGCTGCTTCAGGCAGTCGGCGATGAACCGGGCGACGCTCTTCGGCTCAAGTCCGCTGACATTGAGTACCAGGTCGTAGTTGCGCGCATCGTAGCGGCTGCGGTCGCTGAACGTGCGAGTGAACGTCTCGCGAGCCTCATCCACCTTGGCGATCAGCAGGTCAGCACTACCCTCGTTGATATTCAGGCGGCGTGCCACCTTGTCGCGGCGGAAAGGCTTGTCGGCAATCAGAAAGACCTTGAACGCCCGAGGCTCGTCCTTGAAGATATGAAAACCCGTGCGCCCGAGTACGACACACGACTCGCGATCTGCCAGCGCCTTGAGGATACGTGCCTCCTCCTCGTACAGCAGTTCGGATGTCACGTTAGGCACATATACCGTCTCGTAGTACGGACGGTTAGCCCACGCCTGTGCCTGCTGGTAGAACGAGGCAAACTCATCCCACCAAGTCAGTTTCTTTGCTTTGATCGAATCCATCTCCTCTTGCGTGAGGTGATATTTCTCCTTGAGTGCGTCCAGCAGTTTGCGGTCATACACTTTGACGCCCAGCAGTTCGCCCAACTCCTGGGCTATACGCCTGCCGCCTGTGCCGAACTCACGGCCTATGGTTACAATGAACTTCATTAAAGTGAAAATTGAAAGGTGAAAATTGAAAGATAGAATGTTTACTGCTTGCCGGCGAACACCTCATCAATCAGCCGCACGAACTCCTGATAGGCGAACGTGTCGCTCAGTTCGCTCAGCGAGGCAGCCAAGCCGCGGTAGTGCCACTCGTGCGAGGCTTTGTCGGTAACGTGGAAGATCTTCCACAACTCGTCGCCTTTCTGCTGATAGTCGCGCCAGATGGCACGCATGTTACTCAGTTTGTCGCCCATCGCCACGATCTTTGCATCATGGTTGGCAGCAGCCAGACGGTTGATTGCCGCCTGCTTGCGGTCGTGCCAGCTGTCCGCCTCCGATACGCCCTCGGTGAACTGGTCGCTCTCGGAGTGAACGAGCGAGGCTATACGCTCGCCGAACGCCTCACGCAACTGCTCGTAAGTGACATCGGTATCCTCTATCGTGTCGTGGAGCGCTGCCGCGGCCAGCAACTCCTGGTCGGGAGTGATAGTGGCTACAATCTCCACAGCCTCCATCGGATGAACGATGTACGGAAAGCCCTTGCCGCGACGCTCGGAATTATGATGTGCCTGCACCGCAAATACTATTGCGCGGTCAAGCAGGTCGGTATCCATGTATTTGTTTGCCATAGATTATAGTCGAAAGTCGAAAGATTATAGTCGAAAGACAATAGTCGAAAGTCGAAAGTCAATAGTCGAAAGTCGAAAGTCGAAAGTCGTTAATAGATTGTACCCTCAAGCATGGCGCGGAACTGTGGCATCGGGCAGTGGGTGTCACGCTCGATCATGATCGTCTTCAGTCCGGCATAGATACGCACCAAGCGCTCTACCTCGTTGATGTCTGATCCGGGACCGAAACCGGCTACCGGGCAGTCGGGAGCCAGGAAATACTCCTGAGCAAAACCGTCCCAGAAGCGTCGCGCCGTGGCGTTAGACATGTGATTAACTTCCATGGTCCACGCCTCATCGTTGAGGCAGCAGCACAGGTAAACCATTCCTACATCGAACATCGGGTAGCCGTAGCAGAAGTCGCCCAGGTCAATGAAGTACGCTGTGCGTACTCCGTCTTTCTCCACAAAGATCCCGTTACCGAACTGCAGATCGCCGTGGATAGCGGTGTCGGCATCGGGTGCTGCGGCAATATAGTCATGGAGTTTCTGCTTCTGCTCGGGTGTGAAGTCGGGGTTAGCAGCTAACATGTTGTACAGACGGTCTTTCACACTCTCGAACTGCGTGGTATCCACATGAACGGAGTGCAACTTCTTGCACAGTTGTGCGAACTCGCGTCCGTACTCTTCGGCGCGCTCGGGGTTATCGCCGCAGGCACGCGAGTAGGATTTCTTGCCATCCACGCGTTTGAAGCGTATGCCTACCTGCTTGCCGTCGGTCACCAGATCGCCGGGCTCGGGAGTGGGGATACCCATCTTGTACACTTTTTGCGCCAACTCCAGCTCTAACGCTGCCGCCTCATAGTTGCGGAAATAGAGTTTCATCATGATGGACGGGTCCGCCTTGTGGTTATAACTTGCTCCGTTGGCTCCTTCGCCGGTACGGACATAATCATTCAGATCAATTAGTGTGGGATTCATATTATTTGATGTTAATGATTGTTTGCATCTCAATTCGCGCGCTGCATGAACGGCAGGTTCTTCGCCTGTTCGTAGGTCAGTTCGGCGAGTGCTTTGTTCTGCGAGTTGACTCCGTTGAGTTCGTCGAACATACGCTCCAGACCTATCTTGCCTCCACCGGACGACAGGATGCACACTACGCAGATGTTCTGCAGTCCGATTGCGGAGGAGATAATATCCAGATCCGTGTTGCCAAGTTGGTGTCGCGCCAGCAGATAGGCATCTTCCTCGTAGCGTTGGATCAGCCTGTCAACATCGCCTAAGGTATTGCAATTCAGTGCAGTCAACACGCTCAGGTATTGTGCGAACGGTGCGTCCTGAATCTCAGCCTGGTTGATGGCTGCTATACGTTTGTTGAGTATATCCAGCGTACCGAGTTGCAGGTAACTGCGGAACGTATCACCGTCCAGCAGCACGTCATCCAGTTTGCCGTTCTGCACCAGCGTATGCACGCGCCGGCGGTAATCGGTCAGTTCGGTGCGTATTCGGCTGAACTCGTCGTCCGCCATCTCCAGGATACCTGCCAGGCGGTTCATACGGCGCATGTACTCGCGCGGGATCTCGATGCCCGACTTGTAACCCGTATCGTGATTGATAGCCGCCCAGGCGTGCTGAAGCGTGGTGCGCATCTGCAACTCAAAGCGGTAATCGTAGCCCGGCAGACGGCAGATGTAATGCAGCGAGTTGTAGCCGAAGCTGTCCAACTGGTGCAGTTTGCGCTTGTCCACGGAGTTCGCCCAGTCGATCTCAAACAGCTTCTCCGCCATCGAGGCTATACGATCCACATCATCGGTATAGAACGTTACGATACGTGCGCCCACCAGATCGGTGATGTCCGACAGCGTGGCGTACTTGGCGCCCTTGAGCGCCAGTTTGCCTGTCAGCGAGCCTTCGGTCTTGACGCGGGCTTCCATGGTCGTAACAATCAGCCCGCTGCGCAACAAGGCTTTCTGCAACTTGGCGAGCACAGCATCTTTCATCTTCTCCAGAGTGGGCAACGCGTCGCGGTACTCCTCAAGGATCAGTTGGCAATGAAGATCGAGCGCGTCCATCACTGAATCTCAAACAAGCTGATGAATCCGGTCATCATGAACACCTGACGGATATCGGCATTGATATTACGGACAATAACCTTCGAGTTGTGCGCCGCAGCCTCCTTGCGGATGCTCAGGAAGATACGCAAGCCGGATGAAGAAATATATTCCAACTCCGTGCAGTCAAGGATAATCTCTTTGTCGGCTGCCTCCAGCAGCGGCTTGACAGCCTCCGTGGTAGCTACGGCAGCAGCGGTATCCAGACGACCTGCAAACTGTGCAATCAGTTGATTGCCGTTTTCTTGAATGGTTGTATTCATATAATTTACGATTTACTATTTACGATTTTACGATTTACGA
>Ga0310694_10005581_pt1 | contig 12026 bp, 2 predicted proteins | sample 174DNAGHGhighgp2_FD_203884 | JGI IMG/M metagenome (GOLD analysis project Ga0310694, IMG submission 203884) | Sheep rumen microbial communities from Palmerston North, Manawatu-Wanganui, New Zealand - 1742 DNA GHGhigh gp2 (v2) (version 2) | ecosystem: Host-associated > Mammals > Digestive system >...
AACAGAAACTCCAATAGAAGAAACTGAACCTGAGGAATTACCAACAAAAGAAATTTCAAATATAATTCCATTTGATGAGACAAACAAAGAAAATGAAGCAGATATAGAAATTCCTGGAAAAGATTCGCATAAGCCTGGAGACAAACTTTATATAGATCAAGAAAAAATTAAAAACGATGAATTTTCAATAGAAGTAAAACTTAAGATGGTTGAAATTAATGGAAGAAGACTATATAGTCAAGATTTATTATATGAATCTGCACTAGTTAAAGTCTTAGTATCAGGTTATATTCCAGCTGATTTTAACTTAGATGTTCAAGCTGAAAGTGTTGAAAAAGTTGAAGAATTAAAAGCTGATGTTGAAGAATTATCAAGTTCAACAGTTCTTGGAGCATATAATATAAAAATTGTTAAAGGTGAGGAAGAATATCAACCAGTTGAGTATTTCCAAGCTGTTAATGTTTCAATTACTTCACCAGAACAATTTGCTAATAACTTGATGAATAATTCTATTAAGATTATTCATATAAAAGAAGATGAAGAAAAAAATGAAATAGTATTTGAAAAGATTCTTTTAGCTAGCAAAACTGAAGATACTGTAGAATGTAGAACAAATGAATTTTCTACTTATGCTATTTTACAAGATGATACTTTTACAGAAACTGATGTTATAGTTTATAACTATGACACAGAATACGATTATTACATAGGTAGAGATATTACAGATAATAATGGTTCTCCACAAGGGAAATATACTGATAATACTTTAGCTAAAGTAGATGTAAAATACTATTCTTATGATACAGAACGTGGATTAGAAAATAATGATCAATTAACAGAGACAGATATGACTATTTATACAGGTAGTGCTGCGCCAAATGGAACTCCAAATACTACACAAGACACAGCATATTCTAAATATTTAAGAAGTTATACTGCTACAATATCTATTAGAAGAAATCCTGTTAATAATAATAATCTAATTAATAATAATGCAACTTGGACTTTGGCTTTTAGAGTTCCAAAAGAAATTGATGTTAGTAGGTTTATATCTGACAACGCAGCTTCGGGAGTTTCTAACGCAACATATCAACCATTAGCTGGTAGTGATACAGAAGGAACACTAACAATAACAGGATCAAGATTCCCATGGACTAGGTCAGGTGGTAATAATAATTCTACATATACTGCTAATTTTAAGGTTACTTTAGATTTGAAAAAAGATGTCTTAAGTACTACATATAATAACGTTACAATGAATGGCGTAAGTAATTTGAATTTGCAAGTTACAGATGGAGGAAATGTATATAACATTTCAAACTCTAATATTAATGGTAGCCTAGGAAATGCAACAGATGATTTTGCAAAAGATATACAGGTATATACAAGATATGAACAACAATATTTACTTGATTTTGTTGTAGAATCAAAAACAGATCATTATATAGATGCTAATAATACTTGGAACATGAGTTTTTCATTACCAAATAATTTTATAAGTGCAGGCTTTAACAACGACAATTCAAATTTAGGACTATCTGGAGCAGATTTTACTGCTGGTGGTGAAGGAGAGGAAGGAACACTTTCTTTAACAGGAAATGTATTTGGAAATGCTTGGCAAAAGCAAACGGTTAGCCAATATACAACTCAAATTAAAGCAAGATTTAATATGCTTGGAGATAATGAGTGCCTTGAGGTTGCTACCTTTACACCAATGTCTAATCCAACATTAGGAAATAGAAAAATTACAACAGTAGATAGAACACTTGTGGGATATATATCAGGAGAAACTCCATCTGGACAAGATAAAGGTGGAAGACAAAATTGCATCACATATACTACATGTGTTCCAATAGATAATAATCAAGTAAAAATTGGATTAATAGATAATCCTTTTATGGATAGGCCATATGATTTTGGATTCAATGGATGGAAAGTTAAAAGTATTACAAAAACTGCTAGTGGAAGCAATACTACAATTAGTGGTGGTAGTATTAGTACAGATACTAACACCTATGAACAAACATTAAATGCGTCAATAAACCATACAGCTGGAGCAACATATACAGTTGTTCTTGAAGCTGATTGGCAACCTGCAAGTGTTGTATTTTTAGGAGGTACAGGCGCTAGTGATAACAATAATGGATTGACACCAAGCACAGCTGTTGCAACAATGCAAAGAGCATATTCAATTATGGCTTCTAACAAAAAGACGGCTACAAATGCATCTGATAGAGAAGTTAATATTATGGTATTAAATGGTGGAAATTATAATCAAGCTTTACCACAAAGTGCAAATGTAAGGACGATACCAAACAATATGTATTTATGGACATTTGAGGCAGTTGATGCAAATAACAATAGATATAGAATAAGAAATGTTGGTAACGGAAGATATATACAATATACAGGTAACAACGCTAGAACAACTACGAACAATGTTAATAATGCAACTGTTTTCACAATACAACGTAATGGAAACAATTATTCATTTAGGGGATATCAAGGATCAATCAATAATAGATATATGACAATTAATGGAAGCTCAAATAATGCTAACTATTTATCACTTGTAAATCCAGACACATTAACAACTGGGGCAATAATCAATACAACCAGCCAATTTGCTATTACGGATACAAATGGAAACTATGCATTTTATACTAATAACAATAATATGGCATATGGTTCATTAGAGTCTACAGTGAGAACACCTTATACTATTACTAGTTTATATAATGGTGTTGATAATAGAACTGCTGCTTCATACATAGCAGGTGAAACTACATTCAATGTAGATATGCAATTCGATTTCGTAAAATTCTGTTTTGCAGGTGCTTATGAAGGTACTGATACTTCATCCGATTATATAACTCAAGCTAATGGACACAACATTAGGATAGGTAGAGGTATTCTTTTACCAACAAACCACACTGCGACAGCTGAGGCTATAATGTGTGGACCTAATGGAATTAACAAGGTGGTTATAGAAAGTGGATATTATAGAGTATTAAATTCAGGTAGAACATCAGGTGATGGTGGTGGAGATATCACAATCAATAATATACTAGTACTTGGAAATGACATTGATAGACTAAGAAAAGATAATGGTAGTATGAATGTCTATGTGAGGGTAGCTTCTAGAACTGCTTCTGGTGACGCTGATCCACAAGATCCAAATTTACCATTATTTAAAATAATTGTAAAAAGTGGTACATATGGGATAGATTGTTTTAATGATACTAGAAATAATAATGGTGATGCAGAGTATGCTTATGCTGGTATATATGTAGGTGGATTAACTAGCGCAGAGGATGATGGTGGCGATAGAGAACTATATGTTGAAGGTGGTGTAATAGCTAATATTATCGGAGGACTTGCAGTTCCTAGTGCAAATCCTGTTGCAACAAGAATTTATGTAAAAGATGGTAATATAATAAATATCGTTGGTGGCGCAGGAAGATCAACAACGTATGGAGATAGATTAATTCAAGTTACAGGTGGTACAGTACAATTTAGTGTTAATGGTGGATCAAATGGATATATGTCAACTAGTGCAGAAGGTAATAACGGACAACTAGGTGGAAATACACTTGTATATATTGGTGGAAATGCAAATATTGGAACGGAAGATACACAAAATCAAACGCTATACGGAGTAACTGCGGGAAGTGTATTTGGAGCTGGAAATGGTAATGAAACTGCAGCGGCTTCATCTGGTAAAGTTAATTCATCACATATTATAATTGATGGAAATGCTAAAATTTTAAACTCAGTATATGGTGGTGGAAACTATGGAACCGTCCAAGGTGGAAAACAGATTGTCCATAATGAAGGAGATTCAATTATAGCTACTTCTACTACAGAAATAGAGAATTTAACTTCAACAAATGGAGTTATGTTAGGTAAGAGTCCATATAGATCTTATTTGAATGCACAAAACAATTTTGCAAATCAAGATCTTACACAAGATGCCCCAGGAAATAATGCACTATGGGTATTTGAACCTGTAGGTGGTGGTAGATATATTATTAGAAATAAAAATAATGGTAGATATATAACACAAAATTATAACACCATAACTACTACAAGAAGTGCAGATTATGCACAACCTTTTAATATCTCAACAGATGGTGGAGCTTTAAAAATATCATATACAGTTTCTAGTTATTGGACTTCAACAACTTATAGTCTAGCATTAAATAACAATAATAACTTAACCATAAGTAATAGTTCTTCTGCTTCTATATATGCATATACTTGGAAGACATATGATGAAAGTGCTGTAATTGAAGAGGAACCAAGTGCACAAATAGATATTTTAGGTGGAACTGTTTCAAATAATGTTTATGGTGGTGCAAATAGAAATAGTATACATGGAAATACACTTATTAATATGGTAGGAGGATCTACTGTAGGTGCATACCAAGGAGCTACAGGTACTACTACATATGTAGGAGAAGTCAAGGGTACTATATATGGTGGTTCAAATGTATCCGGAACAATAGATGGAGACGCGTATATTAACCTTTCTGGTGGAACTGTCGGAACTGCAGCTACAGGAAATAATGAAACAGACGCAGTATTCGGCGGTGGAAAAGGTAACGAAACTTATGTTTCAGGTAATACGTATGTTACTGTTAAAGATAATGATAAAGGATATGATTTGAAGATTAATGGTAGTATATATGGCGGTAGCGAAGAAGGAGCAATTACCGGAGGATCAACAGTTGAAATAAAAGATAATACTTCTACTACTAATTCAAAAGTTTCTTTGGAAGGAAACGTTTATGGTGGTGGAAAAGGAACAACAGCACGTGCTGCAACGACAGGAGGAAATGTTTTAGTAACTGTTGACGGCGGAGAATACGATAACGATAAAACGAAGATATTCGGAGGCTGTAACGTAAGAGGTACAATAGATGGAGGAATTACAGTAAATATTGGTGAGACAGCTGATACTACAGCTTATCAAGTATATGGTGGTGGAAATCAAGCTGATGTAACTAATATTACTAGTTCAGTCTATGTAAATATATATGAGAATTCAACAGTGGATTCTGCTTATAATGGCGGAAATAGCGCCGGAATTCAAGGTACTCAAACCCAAACACCTAGAAAGATAACCGTAGATGGTGGTACTGTTGGTGATGTATATGGTGGATCTAATGCGTCAGGTAATTTAACAGAAACACATGTTGAAGTAAAGAATTCAGCAACAGTTAATAATGTTTATGGTGGTGGATTTGGTAATAGTACTAATATCAATGGCCCAACAGATATAATAATAACAGATAGTACTGTTAAGAAAACAACTGATGACGGAACTACCGGAAATGTTTATGGTGGTGGATACGGTGGTAAAGTAGCTACTAACAATGGTAATACAAACATAACCATCACTGGTACAACAGTTGAGAATAACGTTTATGGCGGTGGACTAGGTGAAAATGCATCTGTTGCTAGAAACACGACTGTAAATATTAGTGATGATTCAAGCTATCATAATGTTTATGGTGGTGGTAATAAAGGATTGGTTTCAGGAAATACAACAGTTAGTGTTGATGGAACTGAAGGTGATAATATATATGGTGGTGGCTGTGCTGCTGCTGTTAACGGAAAGACTAACGTCACTGTAGATAACTCAACAATAAGTAATAGTATATTTGGTGGTGGAGAAGGTACGACAGCTTATGTAGGTACAACAGGATCACCACAATCAACAACTGTTGTTGTGAAACAGACAAGTGGAACAACTACTGCTCAATATGTATACGGTGGTGGTGATGCTGGTGAAGTAAGAGGAACAACAAGTGTAACTGTTACTGGAGCTAATATTACTGAAGATGTCTTTGGTGGAGGAAATGAAGCTAAAGTCACATCGGATGCTACTGTATTAGTTGAAGATTCTGCTAAAGCTAAAAATATTTATGGAGGCGGTAATGCAGGAGATGTTGGCGGAAAGACTACTGTCAATGTAAAATCTTCAAGTGAAATTTCTGAAAATGTATATGGTGGAGGAAATCAAGGACATGTTACAGGAGACGTATTTGTAACTGTTGAAGATGCTACTGTTACTGAAAATGTATACGGTGGAGGAAACCAAGGTAATGTTGGAGGAAAAACAGAAGTAATTGTTGATACATCTACTGTATCTCAATCAGTATATGGTGGAGGTAATCGAGGAACGGTTGGAAGTACAACAAAAGTTGAGATTAGCGATTCAACCATTACAGATTCAGTTTATGGCGGCGGAAACCAAGGAAATGTAAGTGGATCTGCAGATGTTTCTGTAGACAATTCTACAATTACCAATGACATATTTGGTGGTGGTAAAGCTGCAAATGTTACTGGTACTACAGTAGAAGTATTAAATGGAACAACTGCTAGATATGTATATGGCGGTGGTGACCAAGGACAAGTAACAACAAGCGGAACAAATGTTACTGTTGCTGATTCAACCATTTCACAAAACATATATGGTGGTGGTAATGGAGCTCCTACTGGAACTGGACCTGGTTCTGTAACAGGAAATGTTACTCTATTAGTCGAAAATACAGAAGTTTCAGGTAGTGTATTCGGTGCTGGTAGAGGTGTATCTGCAACAACCACAGGAAATACAGATGTAGATGTTATTTCATCAACTATAGGTATTGATGTATATGGCGGTGGTGATAATGGTATTGTCATCGGTAGTACAGATGTAAATCTAGATGCTGCAGAAATTACTGGAAGTGCTTATGCAGCTGGTAATGGTGAAAATGCACTAGTAACTAAAGGAACTCATATCGTTGCTCAAAATGGGACAACTATAGGAGCAAGTTTGTTTGGTGGAGGTAATGCCGCACCAACTGGACCAGAAAGTGATACAGTTAACACAGATGTATTGGCTATAGTGGATGTTTCTGGAGCAATAATTGGCGAAAATGTTTATGGTGGTGCTAATTCATCAGTTATTTATGGTAACACAGTTGTAAATATAGGTACAGGCGCAATAAATGAATATTATGAAACAAATAAAGGATATACACAAAGTCAAATAGATATTGGTGGAACTATATATGGTGGTGGTGAGCAAATGGATCCAACCAAACCATTCAATTATGACACAATCAGCGTTGAAGGAAATATAGACATTAATGTTGACGGAAGCGGCTATGATACTGATGGAATTTACATACATGGTAGCATCTTCGGTTCTGGTAATGCTTCAAGAGCAGGAATTCCGATAAGTGGTACTGGATCTAATAAAGTTTATGAAGAAAATAATGGTACCGTTACAATTAGAAATTATGGAAATATAGATAATCCAAAAGAATTAATATCTATTCAAAGAACTGGAGAGACCAAAATTGATAATTCAGCATTGATTGTACATGGTACGACAGATAGTACATCACTTCACCCAGAAGCATATTTCACATTAAATAGAATTAAGAAGTTAACAATAAAGAACGGAAGTACAATATACTTAAGAAATGGTTCTAATATACTTGAAAAGTTCTCTAGTATGTATGGACCAGATGATAATGAGGTTCCAGCTACAGTTACTGTAGAAGATGGAGAAGTTAAGAATTCTAATACAATAAATAGATTGTATATGTATTCTGGAATAAACTTAAATGTTTCACCTTCTGAATCACTAGAATCATATGGCGATGTAACAGGTATGACATATTTTGGTATATACAAGATAGATGATTCAAGTGGAAGTATAGTAAAAGGTATATATGATGAAGAATATAGTAGTTCAACTATACAATGGGCTGATAGAGATTATTCAAGTTGTTATGTATCAGGACTACATTATCAACCACCTACTTATGAAGAACATGATATTAAGAAGGACGGTTTCTATACAACATATGAAGTATATACAGTAGATGGACAACCATCATTTGACCCACCTGATGATGCAACTGTATCAGCAGATAACTATGCATCATTTAATACATACCCATATATAGAATATATTACACCTACACCAGAAGCTGAAATCTACTATATGTGGTATGCAGGACCAAATGATAACGTATTCTTATATCCAATGACATTATTCGCATCAAAATTCTCTACATTCTCTGCAAAAGAGTTGAACTTATTGGGTATTTCATTCAAGAATGCTACAATGAGAATAGAGAAAGTTGAGTCAGACTTAACAGAAGGCGTAGGATTATACTCAAGAAATGAGATTCCAAATGTTAATTTGAATCCTGATGAGGCAAATAATAAGTTTGGATTAGCCATGAGAACTGGTAATAGTGGATGGAGTATGAATGGATACACTGAGTTTAAATCAGTAAATAATGTTGGATCATACGACGGAGATATAGAATACACAATTGAAAATTCTACAACAACACCTACACTAAGTTTCTACTTATATCATTCAAATAATATAACTGTAGAAAAAGAGTTAGGATATTATAGAATTGTAATGAAATTATCTTATTGGAAAGATGATTTGAATAAAGGAAGAGCAACAGTAATTATTGACTTAACAATGGCTACAATGCTATATGATGACTTTGGATACAATGGAGCGATAACTCCGGGTAGACAATACGATTTGTTTGCTTCAACAGAAACAAACATCACATCAAAGAGTAGTTTCTCAACATATTTTGAACTTGCCGAACCAAATTTTTCAGAGAAAGAAAAAGTAGCTGAGTATTATGAGGATTCATTTAGAGTAATAACTACTCAATATGCATTCCCAACTAATACTACAATCACAATGATTGATAGATCAGATAATAATAATCCTAAATACTATTATTATATAGTTACAGCTGCTGATTATGCTGCAGGAAAGAATACATTTAGATTAGATGAATTTAGAGAAATGGGTAGTACGGATAAGTATTACAATGAAAAAGTTGAAAGAGAAAACTATTTGATAGATTCACTGGATTATGAATATGAGTCGTTTATATTTACGGCGGACTTCGAAAGTGCACAATTCGACCCAAGTTCAATTGGAGCAGATCATATAATCTGTTCAGGACAAGAGTTTAGAATGTACTTGAATGCAGAAGTTGAAGGCCATACTGAGACCCTATTTGGTTTAATGGATGATCAAATAGACTCTATGAAGTATTCAATATTTGATAGCGAATCTTTGATTGATATTGATGCAAATTTAACAAAGAATAAAGTATATCATGGAAATACTACTACATTAAATGTTAATACAAATTATTCTATTACAGTTGTTGGCGGTTCTAGAGTTTATGATACTAGATACTTCGATCAAAAACTAGGAGCTAAATTAACATTCTTTAAAGAGGATGATGAAGGAAATATGGTTCAAGTTTCTGGTTCAGAATTACTTGGAACATACTTTACTATAAATGGTGAAAACTATTATCCAAGAGCCGATGGAACTACAAGAATTAAACTTGCAGAAAAAGTATCAAACGCTTCTTCAGCAATAGTAATTCATACAGAAAATAGTTCATTAAGTGGTGAATATCTAATTCATATCGATAGTTTCGGATCTGCCGATGGTGTGTACTATGGTATCAATGCTTCTGATTCTGCTGAAGTAACACTAACAATAATTGATAATATATTTGGTTTGGATTCGCACTTACCAGATGCTCAAACAATTATTGATATGACAACAGGACATACATTAGAAGAAGATACTGGATATACATCTGATAGTAATAATAAATTAGATTTTACAGTTGATTATCAATCTGGTCTAACCAAACCAGTAATATCAGTAAAACTTTATAGAAGAAATTATGATTCTGTAAGTACACTTGACTATTCATTAGTAGATATGCAAGATTATGTAACAGAAACGTTGGAGAATATTAATACTGAAAATGAATATAGTGCAATTTCAAATAGTACTATTGCATCAACTGTAACAGATCAAACGGCAACAACAACCTTTAATTTAAGTTATACTTTAAAGAATAATTTAGTTTCAGGTACTTATAAGGTAGTATTTACACTATACGATTATGATGAAGTAACTCAATATGAGGAAGTTGAAAATCCAGATGGATCAACAACCTTAGTTGAATTACCAGATAAATTGCCAGTATATAACTACATCGGAGACACATTCTCTTATATAGTAATCAAGTAATAATAAAGAGTAAGCAAGAGCTTACTCTTTGTTTTTTGAAATAAATTTGTTATAGAAATTAAACCAAAAAGATATATTATAATAAGCTAAAAAACTAGACTTGATTTTTAAATTAAGATATAATGTTGTGTGTAAAAGAAAAATTATTTCTAAAAGGGGTAATGTACAATGGATAAAAATTTTGAATTATCAAAATTAAGTAACGAACAGCTATTAGAGTTATATAAGAAATCTGAAGATTATATAGCTTTTTTAGAAAAAGAAAAAAATTCAAAGAAAGGTACTGAAGAATAATGAACGATATATTAGAAGAATATGATAAATATATATCAAGTAATAAGGAAGTCATAGGGGTTCTACCAACTAATACAAAGAAAAACAGAACAAAATATGTAGAAAAAGTTGAAGAAATTGAAGAAAAAGCAATCCAAATTAAAAAGATTATTTGGAATGAAATTGAAGCTAGATATGATAGAATTCTAGATGTAACAGAAGAACCTAAAATAAGTGAACTTGCTAAAAACGTTGATAGTATTAAGGATGTAGAATTATTTAATGAATTAAATACTGCATTTGAGAAGTTAGGATTAGATAAACTAGCTCATGATTTAGGTGCCTTTTTTAAAGGAGACTTAATTACTGTTAATGAGAATATCAGAAAATATTTAGATATTTTAAAAGATTTTGATGTTATTGTTACTCCTGAAGATTTTGTATATAGCGATTTTGCATATGAGTATATGATGGTTTTCTTTGAGGAATATAAAACAGGCAATTTAAACTCAGAAAAATTAAAGAAAACATTTGAAAATATCTATTGGAAATGTCCAGATATAGTTACTCATATAGAATTAAATTTAAGATATATTTACTATCAAAATGCTAAAAAAATCGAGAAAGAATTACAAACAAGAAATGAACATATTTTAGTATCTATGTCTACTGACAAAAATGGACTAGTAAAAAGATATTTTGAGTTAAATAAAGAGTTAATTAAATTAAGAAAAAGAGATAAAAAAGCTATAATAGATAAGTTCCTAAATGGTGAATGGAGAATTAAAGACTTTAACGAAAAAGAAATGAGTGTTTTATATGATAGATTATTCGTTAAAGACTATTATGAGTGCAAAGAAGATGAACAAAATGAGGCTGATTCAAACTTCAGCAAATTATTAAATACACTTCAAGAATATGATGTTTACAAAAAATATAAATATATAATTGATGACTTAACAGAAAAATATAAAGTTAAAGATTCTTTTAAGGGACAATATGAGGCTAAAGTAAAAGAACTTCGCAAAAAAGAGCAAGAATTGTTAAAGAGCAATCAAAAGAATAAACAATTGATTCAAAGAACAAAGAATCCAATATTTATATTCTTTAAGAAAAAATGGGATCGTAAAATATATGAGTTCCCAGTTGAAGCTAATACAAAAATAAAAGAAATTAAACAATTATATGAAGAAGTTGATCAAGCACTTGTTGAAACAAAGATTGCAGAATTTGTTGATGATAATTGTTCATTAAAATATATGTTTAAAATTGCAATTTCATTCTATGGCTATGCATATAAATTAATAGAAGATCATTACCAAGATGATGATATTAATGTAGCTGACGAATTACAAGGTTTGATAAGCTTTATAGATCAACCTTATAAAGTAATGCTTAACAACATTAAATTAGTTGAAGTACCTGAGATTGAGTCAATTATTTCAAATAGATATAAGATATTAAATATTAACCTTGAGAAAGAAGATTTAGTTGAAAATACTGATTCATTAATTGAAGATACTCAAAAAATAGTTGATTTCTATAACATCAGAAAAAGTGGTGTTGTTATTGACGATATAGAATTTTTAGAGAAAGTTAAACCACTAATGAAAAAGATTTAGAGAGGGTATAACATAATGAGATATGA
>Ga0310694_10005583_pt1 | contig 12023 bp, 16 predicted proteins | sample 174DNAGHGhighgp2_FD_203884 | JGI IMG/M metagenome (GOLD analysis project Ga0310694, IMG submission 203884) | Sheep rumen microbial communities from Palmerston North, Manawatu-Wanganui, New Zealand - 1742 DNA GHGhigh gp2 (v2) (version 2) | ecosystem: Host-associated > Mammals > Digestive system...
CCCAGTTCTGCCAATTCCGTGCTTTGCGCTGGGGTCTGCGTGCCGCGGCTGTCATTATTCGCACATACATCAAGAAATATCGCTGTGACACAATTGCAAAGATTATCGCCCGATTCGCTCCAGCTACAGAGAACAACACAGAGGCTTACATCAGTCGTGTCTCGGATTTGACAGGCATTGACAGGAACAAAAAGCTAAAGTTCTCCGATAAGACTGCCATCTGTTCAATCCTGCAGGCCATGTCCGTCGTGGAGTTGGGTGGCCGCTACATTACATACACTGACGTCGAAACAGGCTATGGCCTTGCCAATGCCGAAAATCCATACTGATATGGCAAAGGGTAATATTTTATTAGGACAAATGCGCGGTACCCTGGGTGATCTACAATTAAAGCACGTCAATGGCGAAACGGTGATATCCGTAAAGCCAGTCAGCCGCAAGAAAAAGGAGTACACAGTTGCCGAGAGAAAGCAACAGATGGCGTTCAAAATGTCTACTCAGTACTACCAGATGTTCAAGCCATATATACTCGATAAATGGGAGGGCTATAAGGCCGCAACGCGTATTCAGTCAGCATTTCAAAAATCCGTCTGTCGAGAAATCAAGCAATACTTAGCTGCTGATAAAAGAGAGAAGCGACCGTTCTACGACCAGATATCCCGTTACAGCCCCAAGGATTGCTCCGCGATGGTTCCTACTGTCTGCACCATCACAAAGGGGAGTCTGCTTAGTGCGCCATATAGTTTCGATTCAGAGTCTACATGCTTCCGTCCAGCCGCTGCCGGTGATAATGTTCGTCTGATTGATTACATGACGTTACATGATATGCGGCCTAGAGATACGTTCACTGCGTTCTATATCGTCAACAGCAACGAAGTAAACTGGACTATAGATTCCCAGCTGCCTGATTTAGTCTATGAATCCAACATACAAGTTTATTCGTTCGCCGTGAAGCGCGATTTATCGCGATTACTCGACGTCAATGTTCACGATATCGCTTTTGGAAACGTCTTCGACTTCGATTTCAGCGACGATGATGCGTTTGCATACACCATGCCGTTCCTTTCTCCTATACGCCTCTCAACGTTTACTTTGCAGGTACCTTGGGATTGGTCAGGCGCTATGGCGCTCTGCAAGTCGCGTCCGCCTGTTGGCAAAAAGAAGAAATGGTATCACTCATCCGCTCAGTTCCATCTTGTCAACAAGTACAAGTTCGGTTGCGATTGGGACACGGCTTTAGAGTCCTACAATGGTTACAAGGTTATTATCGAGACAGGCGCATGAAAATCAACATTCTTTTGGCCACTGTGGCCGTTTCACTCTGTCTGTCTTGTCGTACTAAGAAGACCGTCGAGGACGTTAAGATTGACGCACTATCGGCACAATTTCAGAAAGGCGGCTCACGTTTGTTGATGAACGACGTTATTACATGGTTCGATATATCTGTCTCTGATTCAGACACAACATACACCCCAAAAGCGATGGCAAAGCGTTGCCTTTCGCTACAGCAGGAGGATTCGTTATCCATACGCACATTTGACAAAGAGGAAAGCAATAAAGTTAGTACTCATGAAGTTAACACCACGTCGAGAGACGTTATCCCGAATTTACAGTTATTAGTCATTATCATTAGCATATTGATCCTCCTGCTGCTTTTCATATTTTTCTTTTGGAAGCGTTAGTTTTAAGGTTTTTAGTCATTCAGGTTTAGTTTGTATGTAAGTCGGTCGTTCGTGAGAATGGCCGACCGTTTTTTACACAGCTGGCGCCCATCAGCCCCATGTTTCACCCATAAACACCCTAAAATTTGCTCTATCGACTATAATTTTTGCTAAAAACCTCCTTTTTTGTTCCGATTCCATTGTCGCTTCAAAATTTCTTCCTAAATTTGCAGCGGTGAGGATAGCAAGCAACGGTGGGGACCGACTTGCGAACGTAACCAACCGAGCGGCAGTGCTTAGTGGTGGGCGGAGGTCTAAACCAAAGCCCATTTTTTATTTTAGCACATAATCAGCATTAAGCGTAATCGCCATTTATCATAAATAAAAAGCACATTTATCATAACGCTGCTTGGGTTTTGACTGGTTTCCCCTTGTTTAAATCCAAAACACTAAGCACGTTATGGACAATTACAACATCCGAGTCATGGTTACTAATTGTAAGACCATGGCAAAACAAAAGACTCTTCCGTTCGAAAGAGTCCTGAACGTACCGTCCCCTGATGTGGACTACAAATCTATCGTTGAAGGCCTGTTGGCCTTGTATCCTGCCGGCTATAAAATTACCATCGAAATCCAAGAAACATGAAAGACAATATCAGTATCACAGAAGCCTTGATAGGCTTCGCTATTATTGCAATCCTGTTTGTCCTAGGTGGACTGATTGAGACGTTAGAGCGTTCAATGTATTAACCCCTAAATATCATTATCTATGTCGAAAAGTAAATCTAAAAACTATCTCAAAGCGGATTGGGCAATTGACCGTTTCTCAGGTTTTGGGCTCGGATTGTCAGTCACATTTATGAATGTACCTGTGCCCCATCCTTACCGTAAGATTGAACTCAAGCAGCGTTCATTGATCATCGTCCTAAGATTATACCATTGGGACTTTTTCTGTATGTTCTACAAACCAGCCAAGGTAGCGCTCAATCGACAGGAGAGACGCGCAAACCACTTGCAGTAATTTATTTACACAACTTTAAAATATTCAAGTTATGATTAAAATGCAGATTATTGGTAATCTTGGCGCCGACGCCCAAGTTTACACTGAGAATGGTTCCAAGTTCGTAAAATTATCAATTGCCGACACAGTTCACCGTAAAAAGGCAGATGGATCAACAGAGGATAAGACAACATGGGTGTCTGCCACCATCAACGGCGATGGTGGAGAATTGCTAAAGTATCTGACAAAGGGCACTAAGGTTTATGCCTCCGGCGACGCCCGCGTCAAGACGTTCCACTCCGAGAAGCAGCGTGCCCTGGTCGCTGGTATCGACCTCTTCATCCGTGACATTCAGCTAATAAGCGTTAACCGCGATGATGTGCCCCACGACCTCTACGACATCGAGGGCAATGCCCATGCCATTTCTAAGTGGTTTTATTCCGCCGAGGTTCGCAACCAACCGCTTTACTCCCGAAATGGAGAAGAATTCACCGTCGACGCCAACGGATGGGTACGACCCGTCCAGCAGGACAGCGAAGAGCAATCCGAGGCAGGTACTCAGACTGCCGAAGCAGGTGCCGCTGATGAAACACAGGCTGATAAAAGTACCAAGTCTAACGATGAAAAAGCCAAGAAATGATGGATAGAAACCGCGAAATATCTATGCTAGCAAGGTTGGAGCAAATTTGCTCCAACTTTGTTTCAGAGGGCTACAGGCGTACAGGTAAAATGGGCGCTGTTCGTGCACTCAAGCACCCGAATGGGAACCGTATTACGCTAATAGGCACGGAAAACGATATCGGCATTCTAAAGAATGGCCACCTAATCAAGCGCGAGGAGATCACGGTACACGCCGCCGACGGGGACGCCGAAAGGCCGTAGTTTCTGCCACATGGGCACGTAAAAAACCCGAAGCGTATCAACACAGCAAGCCACTTTACAATTGTATTGATAAACAAGTCTCTTTAACGCCTACTGATTTCTGCTTTCTGAATGAAACGTTGCATCCATATCGATTGGTTAGAATTGTATTGCAAGGAGGATAGTCTCAACTTCCCCCACAATGCAGACTATTTCCGTCAACAGGGTTACAGCGTTAAAGAGAGGGAATATGGTACACCCGTCTATCGGGAAATGTTCACTATCCTTGATGAATGGATGGAGCCGATTATCGAAATACGACGAAACCCAAAGAGCCAAAAAGGTATGCAGCAGTTCGGCGTTTTAGATCCTGATGCCTGTCACGTTCGACTGACTAACCGTACCTGCTACTATGCAGAGCCTGTTAAGTTCCTGCAAGAGTTCATCGAGCGTCACGGGCTGGCGTATCAGCGAATCAGCCGTATCGACATTTGCTTAGATTTCGAACGTTTCGATTCACAGGACGAGCCACAAAAGTTCCTTCAGCGATATATGGCAGGCCGTTACGCTAAAATTAATCAGGCTAATATTTCCTGTCATGGCAAAGACCTTTGGGACGGTCGCAATTGGAATTCCATTTCATGGGGACAAAAGAAATCCATGATTGGTACCAAGCTGTACAACAAGACCATGGAGTTGGCCGAAGTCCATGATAAACCGTATATCAGACAGGCATGGAAAGCATGTGGCCTGGTTGAAGATGAAATAAGCCTAACCAAGCACGACGCAAACGGCAAAGTCTACAAGCCACAGATATGGCGCTTGGAGTTCTCCATCAAGTCGGGCACGCGCAATTGGTTCGTCATGCAAGACGTTATGACCGAGAAAAAGAAACCTATCAGTGTCCGAAACGATTTGTCGTGTTACAAGACTGAGCAACAACTACTTGATGTGTTCTGGTCTCTCTGTGACCACTATTTCCACTTCAAGCGAGTCGAGCGCAACGAAAAGGACGAGCTGATACGTAAAGACCGTTGTACCGATAAAGTCCTTTGGAATCCCAAGAAACGCGCTAATATCTTCAAGCTGGAGAATGTAGCGACCACAGAGCAGCGAGACCACACGCTAGACGCCCTGTTACGCCGTTTGATTAATTACCAAGCCAGCGTCACTAATCGCGACGTCTTCACGGCCTGTGAGCGCATCATACAGCAGATACGATATGAGCAGCAGCGTAACGACTTGGTTAAGCCGTGGCCGCTCGACGAGTTGCGAGCACTACAACTACTGATGGCGAGACGGTGCAACTACAAGAGCGCAACTTCAATGACACTTGAGGACTACAAAACACTGATGAAACTCCAAGACGAGTTATTTTAGCCCAATTCACCCCAACAACCCCATCCATCCAACAACACCATGCAACAGAAAAAGCTCCAAAAAAGCCGCGTAAAGCCCGCTGTGGCGTCTGCGGTAAACAGGCGGGACAGTAGTCCCGCCGTCGGATTTCCAATCCAAATAGCCCAAAACCAGCACCCACAGGCACTTTCAGACGATTTCCATTACGGGCACGGGCACACGGGCGTGCAAGCGCGCAGGTACACGCGTAGAAGCCTCCATCTTCACCTGTGGGCTCCGGGGACGGGCACCCCGCTGGGTGGCTTGTCCGCTACGCTTCCCAAGCCACCCAGCGGGGTGCCCGTCCCCTCCCGCGTCCCCTGTTGTTCGTCTGTTTCGAGAGTCCCAAGCGCGGAAAAGCGGCGAGTTGTACCAGGCAGACCCATCGGCATTCCATCCACTCTGCGATTTTCAGCGCCGCGAAAGCCCCACGCGTGCGGATGATGGTGCAGGCACCTCGATATTCATCGAGACGCCTGCACCATCATCCCCACGCTCTTCGGGGGACAGCGGAAGTCGGCCGCTCTACGAGCCGCCTCCACCTTTTTCTTCGGCTACCGCGAGACCAGTCTGACGTGTACCGAGATACCCAATCGGCATTCCATCCCAATTACACTGATTCAGCGCCGCGAAAGCCCCACGCAGACCGATGCAGACAGGGGCACCACGGTTTTCACCGTGACGCCCCTGTCTGCATCCGTCTGCTCTTCGGGGGACAGCGGAAATCGGTCGCTCTACGAGCCACCGACACCTTTTTTTTCGGCTACCGCGAGACCAGTCCGACGTGTACCGAGGTATTCCCCTTGGCTGTGTGGGCTACTTGCGCGGAGCCCGCATCCCCCAATTGAGCTCCATTGCATTTATTGATCCTCTTGACGGGGGGGCGGGCACCGCGCAGGGGGGCGCTCTGTCTGGCGCCCCTAAATTTGGCTCCACTTCATTCATCATCCTCTTGCTATTGGCTCCAACCTACTTGTGCGCCCTTCGGCCACCCGAAATCCGAAAATCTATCTATATTTGCGCTGTCGCAAATATAGATTTTCGTTTTCGGGTGGCACTCAGGGCGCACATGCGGTGCTCTTCCCATGCGCTCCGCGACAGTATCATCGAGCCTGCCCCGTCGTTACGTGTACCGATAGCGCGGCGGTGCTGTCGTTACGGGCTCCGTCCTCTTGGGCTATCCTGTCCCGCGGCCTGTGGCCGGGCGCACACGCCCGTCCACAACGTGCGCTGCCGGGCTGGGAAGCGCCTCCTATCGTCGGCACATTCCCAGCCCGACAGCGCCCGTTTGCGTCGCTCCCTACGGTCGCGCCGCGGCCGCTGTTTACGTGTTCCGTCCTCTGCCTGCCGCGCTACGCTTGGCTCCTCCGTCCTCGTCCGTCGCCCCCGTCCTCCCTACGGTCGGGCGGGCGCTCCTCCTCGTGGCCGGAGGTGGGGTTTGCGGCTGCTTCTCCCCTGCGTGGCCTTCGGCGTGTCCGGCTGTGGTTTACCTCTCTAGGGCCCTAAGCCAACGTGTACCGAGAGAGGGCGCCGCTCCCTACGGTCGCGTCGCCCCCATTACTCTGCATTATACTGTACCGAGATTTTTATTACTCCGAGCCTACGTGTACCATAAACTTTGCCCTGTTGGGCAATTTTTTATGGGGGGCGTTCCCCCCTATACCCCCTGTTTTGATGTTTATGGGGGCTTCGCCCTATTGTTGCGGTGGCTGGCGCCCCAAAAAAATGGGAGCCGCGCGGCTCCCGTCCTTATTGTTCTATCTCTATCCCGTCTTCGTCGGGATGATAGTCGTGTTCTTCGATGTTCCTGGCTCGATTCCATTCTCTAATGAGGTCGTTAATTAGCCTTCCTTTATTGGCTACCTGCTGGAGCATTTCCGCGACGTCCAGGTCGCATCTAAAACTCATCATCTTCTGTGCGCTTCCGCCCTTGGCGTACTCCTTGCGCTGACGCTCTTTCTGAGTCTCTTCATTCTTCATATTGTTTACACTAGGTTCGTGTCGTGCGCAACTTCTAATGATTACTTATATCTGCATCGCCCTGCTGGCGTATTCCTGTTTGATGTGCTGCTGGTCGAGTGCCAAGTACTTTTCTGTGGTTCGCGTGTCGCTGTGGCCCATCAGAAGCCCGAGCGTGTACAGCTGCATGCCCTGTTCTACCATCTTCGTTGCGTATGTATGTCTGAGTTGATGGCTGCTGACGTCGTTACGGGTGCTGTGCTTTGATATGGCTTCCCATATCCTGTAACGCGCGTCCCTGTCTTCGTAGTCGAAGATTCTCCCCTCCTTATAGTGTTTGTCCAAGTAGTTCGCTGTCACGCATCCGTAATAGACGATACGTTCTTTATTTCCCTTACCTACGACCTTTATGCTCTGTTCTTTACGGTCTATGCTGGCGCCCGTTATCGTTCGTGCCTCTGTGATTCGCATCCCGGTCTCTATCATCATAGCAATAAGTCCGCGTGTCTGATAGTCTATCCCTTTATCATATACCGTTGCATGGATGGCCGCGAGGTCTATCGTCTTCGGTAGCCGCTTCGCTAGCTTCGGCGTGCTGGTGTATTTCGCTGGGTTCCTGTCTATCTTGTGCTGCTGGCGCGCCCAGTTATAGAACGTCCTGATGGCTGAGATTCTGCGCTTGATGGTGGCTGGCTTCTTTTCATTGTTTACCAGGTCGTTCACGTAGTCATTCAGCATATCGTCCGTGACGTTACTCCATCTATCAAGATGGGCGTATCTGACTGCCCACCTTTGAAAGTCTCTGAGGTCGTTTTCGTAGCCCCTGCACGTCCCGTCGCTGTACCCTCTGTTTACTGCGAGGAAAGTTACAAATTCCTTTATCATTGTGCTTAGTGTTTTTATCTTTTCTTTTTGATGTTTATGTGCCTTCGGCTTGCCTTGCGGGGTTGGTGCCTCCGCCCTGTGGGGCGGTTTTATTGGGTGGGGCTGTGCCCCCCTCCGCCCCCTGCTGCGCTTTCAGTCTTCATCTATCCAGTCGAGTAGTGCTTCTTCGAATGTTCCGATTTCTGTTTCTAGATCGTGCCGTCTCTGTGCGCTGCTCGGTCTTGGAGTTTCTGTGAGTTCATAGAGCATGCTAGCCTCTATTTCCCTTATTAGTCTCTCCTGCTCTGCTTCTCTTATTGCTGTATTCATATCTTCCGTTGGCCGTTTGTCTCGGTTGCCTCTTCCGTTCTTATTTCTTTTTCTACTGCAAAGTTACTAAAAAGTATTGACATAGCCAAATTATTTAAGTTAATACATATTAATAAAGTCAATACATACCTTAATATATGTTAATACATACATTTCCCATGCTTTCCCCCCGTTTTTGCCGCTGTGCGCGGGGCTTCCGCCCCGTGTCCCTCCGCGTCCCCGTTAAACATTCTTAATTATCCATAAATCCCTTTCACCCATTACACCTCCGTTTGTCAAAACTTTTTATGTTAAAGCCCCTAAACCCCGTCAGACCTCAGTGCAACGTCAGTGTTTGGTCAGATCAACGCCAATTTGTAACTTTGCGGACGTTAAACCATCTCCACAAACCACGAGTGGGGTAGGGTACAGGCATCAGCCAACTGGATAGCTCCTACGCAGCTCAGACCTCTCCCCGCCTTAGAGTCCACTTTCGGGGCTAATGCCTGGTTCATCGAGGATATTGCCCACGGATAGTGCACAGTTGCTGGAGATCATGGCGAGACCCTTACGGCCGCAGGGAAAGGCCATCAGTATCAATTTTAAAACCTTATTTATTATGGCAAAAGGTAACATTTTGCTCGGTATGGGCAGAGGTAAGTTGGGTGACATCGTTCTCACCCGTATTGATGGCCAGCAGATTGCGCGACCCCGCAACCGCCAGCCGAAGAATCCGCGTACTAACAAACAGTTGTATCAGCGTGCTGTCATGGCCACCGTGATGCAGGCTTATAGTGCTGGTATCAAGATTTTCGACCACAGCTTCCAGGGCAAGTCGGTCGGTGCTGGCAACCAGCGTTATTTCATGCGCATCAACGCCAAGAAACTTCGCGCACAGATTGCGGCCGACATCAACAACGCTGTAGCTGTTGCTGAGCAGCAGGGACGAGTAATAGCCCCGGGTGTTGCGTCTCCTGTTCCCTCGCTTCTGACCGTCTCTGAGGGCTCTTTGACCAACGTCCTGTTTGGTGGTTCCACGCTTCCTACTTTGGCTGCGGCCGGTGAGAAGTTGTCAGTGTTCTGCGCTCGCCTCGGTATTCAGGCCAACGACCTTTATACTTTCGTAGGCTTTGTGGTTCCCAATGGCGCTTCTACGCTGTTTACGCTGCTGACTGATTCCAGCGATTATAGCAAGCAGTTCGCCACGCAGTTCGTCTATGCACGCTATACCGTCAAGGCTTCTGCGCTGACTTCGGACTCTGTCCAGTTTGGTTGGAGCGACATTTTCGAACTGACTGATTCCAACTTTGCGCCGATTTGGACTGGGACTGAACTGATTGTCGACAACGTTGGCCAGAATGTTCCCAAGATTACGACAATGTTTGCCGCCAATGCCAAAGGTACATACGCGTGGATTCACTCACGCATCAACGAAGACTTGCGTTCTAGCGAGACCATGAAGTTTGACGGTGTGGAATACGGTATTGCTTCTGAATATGCGCTGGCCGCTTGGAAACAGGGCTCTGCCAACCTGGGTGACAGCGACCTGATTCTCGAGGGTGGTGACGAATAGTCCCACCTTTGAGTTCCGATTGAGAGAGTTTTAAGTTCATTATTATTCCATTTTAATTACATATCAACTATGGCAAAAGGTAATATCCTGCTCGGTATGGGCAGAGGAAAGTTGGGTGACATCGTTCTCACCCGTATTGATGGCCAGCAGATTGCGCGACCCCGCAACCGCCAGCCGAAGAATCCGCGTACTAACAAGCAGCTGTTCCAGCGTGCAGTCATGGCCACTGTGATGCAGGCTTATAGTGCTGGTATCAAGATTTTCGACCACTCTTTCGAGGGTAAGTCCGTCGGCGCTGCCAATCAGCGCTATTTCATGAAGATTAACGCCAAGAAACTTCGTGCCCAGATAGCGGCCGACATTGATGGCGATGTGGCTGTCGATTCACAGATTGGCCGCGTAGTTGCTCCCGGTGTTTCATCTCCTGTGCCCGCCGCTCTGCAGGTGTCTGAGGGTTCATTAATTGATACACTGATGGGTGGTCAATATGTACCTGATCCGAACGCGGATGAAACCGTTGCTCATTATTGCGCTCGTCTAGGTTTGGTTGCTGGCGACTTATTCACGTATGTCGCATTTAGCGTTCCTAGTGGTGCTTCTACTTTGTTTACGCTGCTGGCTGATGATACAAAATACTCTAAGCAGTACTCTTGTGGGTTCTATTTCGCGCGTTACAAAGTAAAGCCTGATGCTATTGCAAATAATGCCGCAATGGCAAATTTAGGTCAAATATTGGAGCTTTCTGAGGCTAATTTCACTCCTATAGTTAGTATGAGTAGTCTTTCAGAACACGATGATATTCCTCGTATACAAGAAATGATTAATGCGGATGCAATTGGTGCAAGTGGTTGGATTCGTTCCCGTGTAAATGAAGACCTCCGTAGTACATGCACCCTAAAGTTTAATGGAACTGAATTCGGTATCGCTTCTAGCTTTGCTCTCGCCGCATGGAAGCAGGGTTCAGCCAACCTCGGTGACAGCGACTTGATTCTCGAGGGTGGTGACGAGTAAGCGTCTCTAATAGATCAAATTAAACATTACGACTCGAGCGGCGCGGCTCTTCGTCGCGCCGCCTTTCATTAAACCTTAAAAAAACATCAAGCTATGGCAAAAGGCAATGTATTGTTAGGTCAGATGCGCGGTAAGGTCGGCGATGTGCTCTTCAAGCATGTTGGTGGCCAGCAAATCACTTCCGCCGTTAATCATCCATCCAACCCAAAAACAGAGCGTCAGCAGTATCAGCGTGCCATCATGGCCACCGTTACACGCGCCTACGCAGCTGGCTCCCGTATTTTTGACCATAGCTTTCAGGGACTACAAACGGGCGCTCAGAATCAAGCCAAGTTCTTCAAGGAGAATTGCAAGATTCTCCGTAACCTGTTAGTCGACGAGGTTAACGCGGAGCCTGTCGAAGCAATTGCCCATCTAAGTACACGTGGGCGCTGTGTTCTGCCTGGTTCATTGACTGCCGTTGGTTTCGACGGTATGTTGATTTCGGATGGTACTTACGGTCCCGGTGTTTTTTCATTTACACCTGTACCACCTCCATATTATTTCGACTATCAGTCTTCTTTCTCTTTACCAGCCCCCGAAGAGCGCGAGGCCGTTTACAATTACGTTCGTCGTTTAGGCATTTTTGCTCACGACTTCTATACCTTTGTGGGCTTCATCAACTACGACCCGAATCAAGATACCCATCTGCCTGTTGAGACTCTAGAGACGATGTTCTATACGGGGCATTTCTTCTATATTCGCTTTCACGTTAAAGAAGATTTCATTCATAGCTGGAGTAAAGTGTCTGAATCGCATTATTATGATATGTTCGATGTTGATGAAATATACGATGAGTCTGGCCTTATCAACATAGCCCACTTGCTTCGAAACAGCCTTGTAACACCCCTTAACCTTATCATGTTCTTAGACAATTATTTGCCTTTGTTCTCGTATGGCGGCGCTTGGTGGGGCTGTATTCATAGCCATAAGAATCAAAAACTTCGTAGCCGTTCCTATATGTATCGGGCATGGGGTGCAGAGCGATGTGGACTGACTCCCAATCGCGTCAAGGAGTTTTGGTATGACACGCCTGTTACGTCCATCAACAACCCAGAATAAACCTTTAATCTGAAAAGTTTTGATAGTAATGAAGACTTCACGCAAATTAGAGTACACAGTTGCATTAGGTTCATTCCTAGCTGCTGTCGTGTTCGCGTTCGTCTCGCTCTATATCTCCAGCGACCACGAGGTAGCAGCAGGCAATTGCACCATCGTGGCACAATTTCTACTCCTAACAGCTAGTATCTTCGGCATTGACTACAAACTAAACTCCTATGGAAAAACAACAACCACGCGGCCTACGCAACAACAATCCGCTTAATATCCGTCATTCTTCCAACCATTG
>Ga0310694_10005584_pt1 | contig 12021 bp, 7 predicted proteins | sample 174DNAGHGhighgp2_FD_203884 | JGI IMG/M metagenome (GOLD analysis project Ga0310694, IMG submission 203884) | Sheep rumen microbial communities from Palmerston North, Manawatu-Wanganui, New Zealand - 1742 DNA GHGhigh gp2 (v2) (version 2) | ecosystem: Host-associated > Mammals > Digestive system >...
TATGCACGCTGCAGCCGTCCATGACAGAATCCGGTCGGGCAAAATAGATATACTCAAAAGCGCAAAGGGTCTGAGGGAACCGCCCGCAGTGGGATGTGTCTACTGCAATTCCATCCTCACCGACAGTGATGATCTCCCCCGGAAGGAGATCCCGGATAAATTCCGCGCCGATGGCATCCAGCGCGCAGCTTTCCGAGGCAAACACCGTGACGCCGTCGGGCATCGCGCCCATACAAAGCGGGCGAAACCCGTGGGGGTCTCTTGCTGCGATCAGCTTGGACGGAGAGGAAAGCACAAGTGAGTATGCGCCGTCCAGCCGGTCCATTGCAGCGGCGACCGCGTCTTCGATCGAACGCGCTCGGAGCCGTTCCTGAACGATGATATAGGCGATCACTTCCGTATCGGTCGTCGAGTGAAAAATGGAGCCCATGCTCTCCAGCTCACGCCGCAGGATATGCGCATTGGTCAGATTCCCGTTGTGAGCCAGCGCCAACTGCCCCTTGTAATGGTTGATCCGCAGCGGCTGTGCATTGCGCCTGCTGTCGCTTCCGGTTGTGCTGTAGCGCACATGCCCCACAGCGATATTTCCTTCGCCAAGACTCTTCAGGCGGTCGGTCGTGAACACTTCTGATACCAGCCCCATGTCTCTTACCGATGTTATGACGCCATCGTCATTCACGGCAATGCCCGCGCTCTCCTGCCCGCGATGCTGCAGCGCGGACAAGGCACAGTAAGCCAGATCCGCAAGCTGTGTCCTCTTCGGCGAATAGATCCCGAATACGCCGCATTCCTCGTGGAGTACTCCCATTTTATGAGCCCCACAGGCGCCTGCTCATTTCCTCGTAGGCTCCCTCCACGTTTCCCAGATCCCGGCGGAAACGGTCTTTGTCCAGCTTCTCACCGGTCTTGCTGTCCCAGAATCGGCAGGTATCCGGGCTGATTTCATCGGCCAGGATGAGCTTGCCGGCTTCGGTTTTCCCAAACTCCAGCTTAAAATCAACCAGCGTAACGCCCACAGCGGCCAATGTATCCTTCAGCAGCTCGTTGACTCTCAACGCATAAGTACGGATCTGTGCGATCTCGTCCCGTGTCGCAAGGCCAAGGGCAATTGCGTGGTCGTCGTTGAGCAGGGGATCGTGGAGCTCGTCGTTCTTGTATGAAAACTCCACGACCGGACTTTCAAACACGATACCTTCCGGCACGCCGTATCGGCTGGCGAAATGGCCGGCAGAGATGTTCCTCACGATAACCTCCAAAGGAACGATCCGAACCTTTTTGACCAGGGTCTCACGGTCATTCAATTCCTCCGCATAATGGGTGGGGATCCCCTGTGCTTCCAGCTTCCGCATCAGCAGGTTCGTCATGCGATTGTTGATGGCGCCCTTCCCGGCAATCGTTCCTCTCTTTGTCCCGTCGAACGCCGTCGCGTCATCTTTATAGGAGACGATCACGAAAGCCGGATCATCCGTTGAGAATACCTTTTTGGCTTTTCCCTCGTAGAGCTGTTCTCTTTTTTCCATATGCATCGTACGCTCCTTTGCTGTTAAAAACAAAAAAGAGACACTGACGCAGAGGGCAGAAATCCCTCTGAGACGTCAGTGTCTCAACACGTGGGAGTATAATCCGGTTTGCCGTCCTTGTCAAGACGCTTTGGCAAAAATCGCGCCGCACCGAACACGGCTTTTCCTTGACAAAATCCGTATGCAGGTGTAGTGTGATCTCGGTGAACAAAGGCGTTCATCCGGGCTTCCCATGCCCGGATGGGCGCTTTTTGTTTTTGGAAGCTGGAAGAGTGTCAAACGATAAAGGAGCGATACAGATGATCCCATTTGCCAAACGAATCCAGACCATGGCGGGCTCTGCCGGGGTTGTCGGCGGGCTCTTCAAAGCCAACGCAGACCCTGAGACCATCAATTTTGGCATTGGCTCTCCCGCAAAGGAGACACTGCCGCGTGAACAGATCCGCGAGATTGCGGATGAACTGCTGCTTGATCCGGTGCTTGGCCCACGTATGCTGTCCTACGGGGCACCGCAGGGAGAGAAAGAGCTGAGGGAGGCCGTGGCGGAGGTGTTGCTGCGCCCAAAGGGGGTCGCGGCTGATCCGGAGGACATCATGATCGTCAACGGAGGCATTGAGACCATGAATCTCCTGTGCCAGCTTTTTATTGAGCCCGGAGATGTGATTCTGGTGGAATCACCTGAATTTGTTCACAGCGTGGAAATCTTCGAGATGTTTGAGGCCAAGTGTGTCCCGGTCAAAACTGACGACGACGGGATCTGTCCCGACGCGGTGGAGGAAGCGATCCAAAAGCTGCACCCGAAATTTGTCTACGTTGTCCCAACTTTCCACAATCCCAGCGGCAGGACGCTGTCGCTGGAACGCCGGAAACGCCTGGCCGAGATCGGCAGCCGGTATGACGTCATCATCCTGGAGGACGATCCTTACCGGGATATCCGCTTCTCCGGGGAGGAACTGCCGCCCATCAAGGCCTTTGACAAAACAGGCAACACCGTTCTTGCCAACAGCTTCTCCAAAATCTTCTCGCCCGGCGCGCGTTTGGGCTACGTGCTCTCGACGCCGGAAATCATTGAAAAACTCTATGACATCAAGATCGCGACCAACTCCCAGACCAACACAACGCTCCAGCTCATCTGTGCGGAGTTCTTTCGCCGCGGGTATTTCGACGCGCATCTGGCTAAAACACGCGAGCTCTACCGCCGCCGCAGCCAGGTCATGATGGAGTGCATCGATCACTGCTTTCCCGCCGGCACAAAGCGCACCACGCCTGAAGGCGGTCTCTTCGTCTGGGTACAATTGCCGGAGGGTTACGATACCACAGCGCTTTTGCAAAAGGCCGCAGAGTACCGGGTCTCTTTCGTCCCCGGCGAGGGTTTCTTTGTCGAGGGCGGCGGCATGGGCAAAAACTGCATGCGCTTAAGCTACGGTGCGATCCCGGAGGAAAAGATCCGCATCGGAATCGAGCGCCTCGGCCGGCTTCTCGCAGAAGAGGGCTGACTTGCAGAAGAAAGGATGGATGAACGATGCATGGAAAAACAGCAATCATGGACGGGAATGAGGCCGCGGCGTATGCCTCCTATGCCTTTACCGAGGTCGCGGGCATCTTCCCCATCACCCCGTCGAGCCCGATGGCAGAGCATGTGGATGCCTGGGCGGCCAACGGGAAAAAGAATCTCTTCGGCCAACCGGTACGCGTAGTAGAGATGCAGTCTGAGGGCGGCGCCGCGGGCACGGTCCACGGCTCGCTCCAGGCCGGCGCACTGACAACCACCTATACAGCTTCTCAGGGGCTTTTGCTGATGATCCCCAATATGTATAAGATCGCGGGCGAGTTTCTGCCGGGCGTCTTTCATGTCTCGGCGCGTACCCTTTCGGCACATGCGCTGTCCATCTTCGGCGACCATTCGGACGTGATGGGCTGCCGTATGACGGGCTTTGCCCTGCTGGCCTCGTCAAGTGTGCAGGAGTGCATGGATCTCGGTGCGGTGGCGCACCTGGCCGCTATCGACCGACGCGTGCCCTTCCTGCATTTCTTCGACGGCTTTCGCACCAGCCACGAGATCCAGAAGATCGAAACGCTGGACTATGAAGACCTGCGGCCGCTTGTCAATATGGAGGCGCTGCGCGCTTTCCGCCGCAACTCTCTGAATCCCGAGCATCCCGCGACAAGGGGCACAACCGTTAACCCGGATATTTTCTTCCAGTGCCGCGAGGGTGCCAATGAGATCTACGACGCCGTGCCCGACCGCGTGCAGCACTACATGGACGAGATTGGGCGTCGCACCGGGCGTCAGTACCGCCTCTTCGACTACTACGGGGCGCCGGACGCCGAACGCGTCATTGTTGCCATGGGCTCCGTCACCGAGACGATCCGCGAGACCGTGGATTATCTCACGGCCAAAGGCGAGAAGGTGGGCATGGTGGCAGTGCACCTCTACCGTCCCTTTTCAGCAAAGCATCTCCTCTCCACCCTGCCCCAGAGCGTGAAGGCCATCGCCGCTCTCGACCGCACCAAGGAACCCGGCGGCATGGGAGAGCCGCTGTATCAGGATCTCTGCAGTATCTTTCGCGGCAGGCGCGATCTGATCGTCGTCGGCGGCCGCTACGGTCTCGCCTCCAAAGATACGACCCCGGGTCAGATCCTGGCGGTATTTGAAAACCTCCGGCTGCCGGAATCCAAAGACAGTTTCACCATCGGTATTACAGACGATGTGGGCTTTACTTCTCTCCCCGTCCCAGCAGAGCCGGCGCTTCCGGATGAGGGAGCGACCAGCTGCAAGTTCTGGGGTCTCGGCTCAGACGGAACGGTGGGCGCGAACAAGAACTCCATCAAGATTATCGGCGAGAACACCAAGCTTTTTACGCAGGCCTACTTTGTCTATGACTCCAAAAAATCCGGCGGTCTGACCCAGAGCCACCTGCGCTTCGGGCCGAAGGAGATCCGCAAGCCTTATCTTGTGAGCACCGCGGACTTTGTAGCCTGTCACAACGCCTCCTATCTTGACAAGTACGACATGGCGAAAGACCTCCGGGAGGGCGGCGTCTTTCTTCTCAATTGCGGTTATGATGCAGAGGGTATGGAGAAGCACATCCCGGCGGCGATGAAGCGGGAACTTGCGAGAAAGCGCGTCCGCTTCTATACCATCGACGCTACCCGTATTGCCCGGGAGATCGGTCTCGGCAATCGGAGCAACGCCATTTTGCAGGCGGCTTTTTTCAAACTTGCCGGGATTATCCCCATGGACGCCGCCATGGAGGCCATGAAGAAAGCCATTTATGACAGCTATTACATAAAGCGTGGACAGGCAGTCGTGGATATGAACTGTCTCGCTCTTGAAAAAGGCGTGAGTGAGCTTGTCCGCTTCGAGATTCCGGCTCATTGGGCTGACGCGCAGGATAAAGCCACAGAGCCGCACAGAGACATCCCGGCTTTCGTGCGTGAAGTGGTCGAACCCATGAACCGGCAGGAGGGGGATGCGCTCCCGGTCTCAGTGTTCAAGAAGTTTGGAAACCTGGACGGCACCTGGCAGGCGGGTACGACGAGGTATGAAAAGCGCGGTACCGCGGTGGAGGTTCCGGTCTGGGACGCGGTCAGGTGTTTGCAGTGCAACCGCTGTTCGCTGGTCTGCCCGCACGCGGCCATCCGCCCCTTTCTGCTGGACAGCGCGGAGATGGAGACCGCACCCGCGGGCTTTGCCACCGTCCCGGCCAGAGGTGTCAAGGGCAGCTACAGCTACCGGCTGCAGGTCTCGCCCTATGACTGCACCGGCTGCGGCAGCTGTGTCAACGTGTGTCCTGCGCCGGAGAAAGCAATCTCCATGCAGCATCTGGACGGTCAGCTTGGAGAGGCGGTTAAGTGGGATTACGCCATGGACGCCGTCACGGTCAAAAAAGACGCTGCCGGCGACAGGTCTGTGAAAGCCTCCCAGTTCTTCAAGCCCTATTTTGAATTCTCCGGAGCCTGCGCGGGCTGCGGGGAGACGCCCTACATCAAGCTGGTCACCCAGCTTTTCGGCGACCACATGTACATTGCCAACGCCTCCGGCTGCTCCTCGGCCTATGGCGGCTCCACGCCTTCCACTCCTTACTGCGCGGACAGTTGCGGAAGAGGGCCCGCCTGGGCCATGTCTCTCTTCGAGGATAACGCCGAGTATGCCTACGGCTTTCTGCTGGGTGCGGAAGCGGTTCGCGCTCAGCTTACGGACCGCATCACACGACTGAAGGCGTCTGGCCTTGCAGAGGCAGCCTGTGAGCGCTGGCTTCAGTTCCGTGGCGAAGCGCTTCACTCCCTGGACGCGTCAGACGAGTTGCTCACCGCGCTTGACAAGATTACCATTGAAGATCAAGAGACCGAGCAATGTGTTGCTTTCATCCGGCACAACGCGGAGTATCTGAGCAAAAAGAGCATCTGGGCCTTCGGCGGCGACGGCTGGGCCTATGATATCGGCTACGGCGGGCTGGACCATGTGCTGGCCTCCGGGCAGAATATCAATGTCCTGGTTCTCGACACCGAGGTCTATTCCAACACCGGCGGTCAGGCCTCCAAGGCCAGCAATGTTGGCGCTGTGGCAAAGTTCGCCGCGGGCGGCAAGCGCACGCGCAAAAAGGATCTCGGCAGCATGTTCATGAGCTATGGCTACGTCTATGTGGCGCAGGTCGCCATGGGAGCCGATCCGAACCAGACCCTGCGCGCCATCCGCGAGGCCGAGGCCTATGACGGGCCTTCCATCGTCATCTGCTACTGTCCCTGCATTGAGCACGGCCTCAAGTGTGGCATGGGCTTGAGCCAGCAGGAGGAGAAAAAGGCCGTGGACTGCGGCTACTGGACGCTCTATCGCTTCGATCCCCGCCTGCGCGGCGAAGGGAAGAACCCCTTCCAGCTCGACTCAAAGCAGCCGACGGAAGATCTGCTCAGCTTTATGCGTGGAGAGAATCGCTATACCGCGCTGGAGCTCTCCTTCCCCCGAACGGCGGAGGAGCTCTTTGGGCGGGCAGAACGGGACAGCGCCGTGCGCTTCCTGCAATACGAGAAAAAGGCGCAGAGTTAGAGGAGGAGCTGCAGATGAACAGTCAGGAACTGTATCAAAAGAAGCTGGGGACGCTGAAGGGCGCGCTGGCGCTGCTTCGTCCGGGCGACGTGCTGGCCACAGCCTGTTATGGGAATGAGCCCTCCTGCTTCCTCGGGCAGCTGCACACGGTCGCACCTGCTCTCCGGGATGTAAAGGTCTGGCTTGGCAATACGGTGCAACGCTATCCCTTTGCCTATGACGGTTCTCTTGCCGGGCATGTCGATATTCTGAGCGTCTTCTTCGGCAGGGACTGCCGCGACGCCCATGCGGATAAGCGCTCCACGCTCTCCCCTGTGAACCTCCGGGATTCCGGCAGCTGCATCGTCAATACGAAAAGGCCCAACATCTTCGTCGCCGCAGTCTCCCCCATGGACAAGGACGGAAATGTGTATATGTCCTTCGATCTCGAATGGGGGCCTGAATGTCTGGATGCCGCGGACACCGTCATTTTCGAGGTCAACAAAAATCATCCCCGCTTCTGCGGTGAGACCGCGATCCCGATCACGCGGGCAAGCTATCTCTATGAGGTGGACGCGCCCCTGCCATATGCCCCTGAGATCCGTTCCTCCCCGGTGGAGGAGACCATCGCTGGCTATGTGGCCACGCTGGTGAAGGCCGGGGACTGCATCCAGCTTGGGATCGGCGGAACATCGAATGCTGTGGGCCGCGCCCTCACGGGCAAACGCGATCTCGGCATCCACTCAGAGATGATTACCGCTACCATGGGCGAGCTGATGCGCGCTGGCGCGGTGACGAACGCGCGGAAAAACATCAACAGAGGGAAGACCATCGGCAGTTTCGCCTTTGGCGATCAGGCCCTCTATGACTACCTCAATGGAAATGAGGATGTGGTTTTTCGCCGCTGCTCCTGGGTGAATGATCCCTTCGTCATCGCACAAAACGACAATTTTGTCTCCATTAACACCGCCATGCAGGTTGATCTCACAGGGCAGATCTGCTCGGAGAGCATCGGGACCCGGCAGTATTCCGGCAGCGGCGGTGCCTTCGATTTCGCATACGGGGCCTACCGCTCCCGAGGTGGAAGGGGGATCATCGCCATCAGCTCCACGACCCGGGACGGCAGCATCTCCAAGATCCAGCCAGTGCTCGATCCCGGCGCGGTGGTTACGATCCCGCGCAACGTCTCTGACTACATCGTCACAGAATACGGCATTGCCAGAATACGGGACCGGACCGTCCGGGAGCGTGTCGACGCGCTGGTCGCCATCTCCCACCCGGACTTCCGGGCAGAGCTTCGCAGGCAGGCGGAACGGTATGGACTCTGGTGAGAGGCGCTATCCATGCAGCCTTTAGGTATTTTTCGATCGTGTTCGATCTTGTCCTTCCCAGGCGCCCAGAATGCGTATACCCATCATGTCAGTGAGCGTGTGTTTGCCAACGCGCAGACAGGCAAAATCGTTTCGATGAGGCAGAATCCTGTGATATTCCATTATGCAAATATCATTTGAAAATTCTTCCTTGACAGCATTGGTCTTCCAATACCGGCAACCCGCCACTCCCTCAACAGCAAATCAGCTCATGGCATAAGATTTCCTCCGCCCGGTTCCGTATACTGTTCATCCGTCCGACCCATTCCATTTGGTCTTCTGCTTTCAGTTGCTCGGTGATTCCCTCGGCTTTCGCCATCTGTCGGATCAGCAGCGCAAGCTGTTCGTTGGCTTGAGTGTCAATGTCCAGCAGATACTCGTACAGTCTGCCGGTAGTCAGAAGATTGGTAAAGGTCACACGCCGGTTTTGTTTCAGCCAGTGCAGGTGACGTTGACCCCAGATGCCGATCGGCGAGAGCTCTGCTTCATCTTCCCTGGCGATAAAATAGTAGTCCCCCTGTAGTTCGTATTGCAGTCCGTTTTCCGTGTCAGTCTTCATTCTTTCCATCTTGCCCTCCTTATTTAGCCCCATGTGTGGAGAAAAAAAGAAAAGCGGTAAATAAAGAACCGGGAGGAAAAAATCCTCGCGGCTTTCTGTTTGGCGCTTTAGTCATGCAAAAAGCGCCAATCATATGAGGGGCGCAGCCAATCGGCTGCGCCCCTCTTATGACACATATATAATTCAGTCGGAGTTCTTTATTTTAAGGGAACTTATTCGCCGCTGGCGCCGTAGTTTTTGAGCACGCGGGCGGAGGGGTCGTTCACGTCGCAGCCGGGCCAGCTTTTGTTCGGCATCCAGAAGTCCGCGATCATCTCCGCCTGGCCGGGATAGTACTTTTCAAAGATTTCCCGGTACAACAGGCTCTCTTTGGTGAACGGCCGGCCGTATTCATAGGCCATCCGTTTTCGCTCAAACTCCTCGTCGGTGTACAGGCTTTCGGCGTAGGCTTTCAGATCGTCCACCATGGAGTGGCCCACCGCATCGGAGAAGGCCGCCTTCTGACGCCAGAGGATCTCGTCAGGCAGCAGATGATCCTTTTCGAAGGCATGGCGCAGGAGATACTTGCCCATGTCGTAGGTGTTCATTTTGAGTGCTGGGTCAATGGACATCACATATTGTACAAATTCCAGATCCCCGAAGGGCACGCGGGCCTCCAGGGAGTTTACCGAGATGCAGCGGTCGGCGCGCAGTACGTCATACATGTAGATCTCGTCGATGCGCTTCTTCGCCTCCCGCTGGAATTCCTCCGGCGACGGGGCAAAGTCCGTGTACTTGTAGCCGAAGAGCTCGTCGCTGATCTCCCCGGTGAGCAGAACGCGCACGTCCGTCTGCTCATGGATGGCTTTGCAGCAGAGATACATCCCCATGCTGGCGCGAATCGTGGTGATGTCCCAGGTGCCGAGGGCGGCGACGACCTCCTCCAGCGTGTCCAGCACCTGCTGCCGGGTCATGTAGACTTCCGTGTGCTCGGCGCCGATGAAGTCCGCCGCGGTGCGGGCGTATTTGAGGTCGATGGCGTCCACGTCCATGCCGATGGCAAAGGTGCGCACATGCTTGCCCAGGATCTTGGCGGAGATCGCGCAGACCAGGCTGGAGTCCAGCCCGCCCGAGAGCAGGAAGCCCAGAGGCGCATCCGCGTCCAGGCGCTTGTCCACCGCGAGGATCAGCTTTTCCCGGATGCCCGCGCAGATCGTGTCCAGATCGCCGCCGATATAGGAATCGACCGTGGTCAGATCCGCGTAGCGGACGAACACGCCGTCCTTCCAGTAGTGCCCCGGCGGGAATGGCCTGATCTCTTTGCAGAGGCCGACCAGGTTTTTCGCCTCGCTGGCGAAGACCATGCCTCCGTCGGGAAGCGTGCCGTAAAACAGGGGGCGGATGCCGATGGGATCGCGGGCCGCGATAAAGCTACCGGTTTCGCCGTCATAGAGGATCATGGCAAACTCTGCATCCAGCTTCTCAAACATCTCCACGCCATACCTGTGGTACAGCGGCAGGATGATCTCACAGTCGGACTCGCTCTGAAAGACATAGCCCTCGTCCTCCAGCTCCTTTTTCAGCGGGCGGAAGAGATACAGCTCGCCGTTGCAGACGCACATATCGCCTTTGAGATGGAAGGGCTGCATGCCCTCCTCGTGCAGGCCCATGATGGCCAGGCGGTGGAAGCAGAGCCAGCCATCCCCGGCCCGCTCCACCCGGCTCATATCCGGGCCGCGGGAGACAGTGCGGTCAAAGAAAGGTCTGAATTTCTCCGGCGTCAGGCTGCCGGACGTAAAGCCCATGATCGAACACATATGGATCCTCCTGTTCTCTCTATTCCCATTCTACGGTAGCGGGAGGTTTGCTCGTGATGTCATAAACGACCCGGGAGACGTCGCGCACCTCGTTGGTAATGCGAGAGGAGACCTTCTCCAGCAGCTCCCAGGGCAGGCGCGACCAGTCAGCAGTCATGAAGTCGTCGGTGGACACGGCGCGAAGGGCTACAGTCCAGCCGTAGGTGCGCTCGTCCCCCATGACGCCGACGCTGCGGTTATTGGTCAGGACGGCGAAATACTGGCTGGGTGCGCTCTGAAGTCCGGCCTTCTCCACCTCTTCCCGGAAGATGGCGTCCGCCTCGCGCAGTACATTGAGCTTTTCCTCTGTGATCTCCCCCATCACCCGGATGGCGAGACCCGGCCCGGGGAAGGGCTGGCGCATAACCAGTTCTTCCGGGATGCCCAGTTCCAGGCCCACGGCCCGCACCTCATCCTTGAAAAGTGCCCGCAGGGGCTCGACCACGCCGTCGAAGTCCATGACCGCCGGCAGGCCGCCCACGTTGTGGTGGCTTTTGATGACGGCGGCGTCGCCCGCACCGGACTCGATCACGTCCGGGTAGATGGTCCCCTGCACCAACACATCCATCTTCCCGAGCTGTTTCGCCACCTCTTCAAAAACGCGGATGAACTCCTCCCCGATGATCTTGCGCTTGCACTCCGGCTCGGTCACGCCCGAAAGTTTTGTGAGAAAACGCTCTTTCGCATCCACGCGGATAAGATTCATGTCAAACTGTTTCCGAAAGACACGCTCCACCGTATCGCCCTCGTCCTTTCGCAGCAGGCCGTGGTCGACGAAGACACAGGTGAGATTGTCCCCGATTGCCCGGTGCAGCAGCACCGCCGCGACAGCGGAGTCCACCCCGCCGGAGAGGGCACAGAGGGCCCGTTTGCCCTTGAGTTCCCGGCGGTATTTCTCGACGGTGGAAGAGATGAAGTCCTCCATGGTCCAGTCCCCGGTACAGCCGCAGATCGAAAAGAGAAAGTTTCGCAGGATCTGCTTTCCGTATTCCGTGTGCGTAACCTCCGGATGAAACTGCACGCCGTAGAGCTTCCGTGCCTCGTCTGCCATGGCGGCACAGGGGCAATGCTCGGTTGACGCTGTGACCGTGAAGCCTTCGGAGACGGTTTTCACATAGTCCGTATGGCTCATCCAGCAGACGGCCTCGGCCGGGACGCCCGCAAAGAGCGCGCCGCCCGTATGGCGCAGCGTAACCTTGCCGTACTCGCTGATGCTGCCGGCAGCGGCGATCTCCCCGCCCGCCATCCAGGCCAGCAATTGGTGCCCATAGCAGATGCCGAGGAGCGGGATGCCCAGATTCAGAACCGCCGGATCATAATGGGGCGAGGCCGGGTCGTACACGCTGTTCGGCCCGCCGGTAAAGATAATGCCCCGGTATCCCGCGGAGCGGATCTCGTCCGGGGTGATTTTGCTGTACGGCCTGACCTCCGCAAACACATGCTGCTCCCGCACACGGCGGGCGATCAGCAGGTTGTACTGCCCGCCGAAATCCAGCACAAGGATGGTTTCCTGCATGGCGCTCACTCCACCGTCACGGACTTTGCCAGGTTTTTCGGTTTGTCGATGTCGCAACCCTTCTCCTTTGCCGCGTAGTAGGCCAGAAGCTGCAGCGGCACTACGGCGAGGCAGGCCGAGAAGATGGTCTCCGTGCGCGGGATGAAGATCACGTCGTCCGCTTGGGAGACAATCTTTTTGTTGCCCTTGAAGGCC
>Ga0310694_10005585_pt1 | contig 12021 bp, 7 predicted proteins | sample 174DNAGHGhighgp2_FD_203884 | JGI IMG/M metagenome (GOLD analysis project Ga0310694, IMG submission 203884) | Sheep rumen microbial communities from Palmerston North, Manawatu-Wanganui, New Zealand - 1742 DNA GHGhigh gp2 (v2) (version 2) | ecosystem: Host-associated > Mammals > Digestive system >...
TCACCATGTTGAATATTGGCCCTATGTCGAAACGGCTCTCCTCGCGTTGCGACGACGTGGGGATATATCCTACCATGAAGAGGTTGGTGGTCTTTTTGACGAACTGGAACTCAGGCAGTCGCGACAGCTCGTAGCGCAGGCTGTCTATCACCGTCTCTTTCATCGTCAGCGTTATGGGTCGGCGGCTGTTCCATTCGCGTCTCAGCCATTTGGGCCGCGCCACCGACGCTGTGTGCACAAAGGAGGGAAACAGGCTGTCGGGCAGCATGTCGGCATCGGGACTCATGTCGTAGTCGAAGTGGACGCGCACCTGATGCACATACATTTCTTGCAGTTTCTTGTGTATGTATAGGCGTCCGTAGGCGTCGCAGCGGTCGGGCAGGAAGCGCGGGTGCGACGGCAGCGCGCCGCTCGCACTGTCGGCAGTGGCCTGCTTGAAGGTCTGCACTATCGTCAGGTCGCGCACGAAGTTCAGATTCACGTATTTCGACACCGTCATGCTGTATTTCGCCACGCTGTAGTTGCTGTCGAGGGTTATGTACATCTGTCCCGTGAAGGCGTAGCTGCGTTCGTTCGAGGGCACAAACGAGAGCTCCACGCAGGGTATGCCGTCCACCTCAGTTGTGTCCGTGATGAAGAAGCGGTAGAATGTGGTGCCTATGGTGCTGTTGAGGGGACTGGTGAAGTGGTTGAGCATCAGCTCTATGTCGTTGTCGTATATGTCAATGGGTGTGAACATGGCGTTCAGGCTCTGCTCCACGCCGTCCACGCCAAGTGCCTGGTCCAGTCCCTCCATGCGTTTGGCTACCAGCAGTGTGCGGCTCAGTTTCGGTTTCTTGCGGTAAGCCTGATGCATCATCTTCTCGCGCATCGACACCGTCAGTATTGGTGTGGCGTCGAAGGGCGTCTCGTCAATGTATTTCTCCAGGAAGTTCAGCTTGCGCCATATCCTTTTGTTGTCGAAGTCCGGGTAGAAGTCGTCGAGCGCCAGCGTGGTTTTCTCGTAGGTCTTGCGCGCCAGTTGCTCCGCTGCCTGCACCCTGTTGATGTCTTTGCGCGCTATGACGTTCTCCACCAGCTCTACGGCGGGGTTGTTGTGACGGCGGTAGCGTTTCTTTTTTTTCTTCGTCGCCTTTATCTCCACCGGTTTCATCACGTTCGAGCGCGGCTTCATGCTGATTTTGGCGTTGCGTTTGAAGGTGCCTTTGACGATAGGGTAGAAGAGGGGCTCATAGCCCATCATGTTGAAACGTAGCGTGTCTCTGTCGTCCGTGTTCGTCAGGCGGAAGCGTCCGTCCATGTCGGTCGTGGTGCCTATGGTGGTGCCCACGAAGCCTACCTGCACAAACGGCAACGGCTCTCCTGTCGAGGCGTCGATGACCTTGCCCTGCAGGCCTGTCGTGCGCTCCTGCGCCATCGCCGTGGCCGTGGCGGCTGTCAGCAATATCAGTGTCAGTATTTTAATGTATAGTCTGCTGTGTGTCATTTCTTTAAATAACCATTCAGAATCAGTTTTCAATTCCTCTCCTTTGCGATTGTATGTTTCTCAAACAACAAGAGTTAAACAATTAATCAATCAAAATATCTTGTCCATGAATAGTGCGACGCGGTTCAGCGTCGGGCAGGCGTCCGCCTCGTCGATGACGATGCGTAGTGCCGTTGTGGTTGTAGTGGGTGTTAGCAGTATGCGTTTGTATCCTATGGTGGTGGCCGCCACAAGGGTTGTCCATTCGCCGTCGCTGCCTTTCTGTTCTATGTGGAACGCTGCAATGCGTTGTCCTATAGGTATATATTCTTGTAGCATTATGCGGTTGAATGTCACCGGCTCTTTGAAGGTGAGCGTCAGTGTGGGTGTCCTTACGCTGTCGTCGCATGCCCAATATTTGTCGTAAGCCTCTTCTGTCACATTCTTTGCGGTGTAGGTGCTGCAACGTCTCCCGCCACGTTGGTTTGTACTCTCTACGGTGGCTCCTTGCGCCACGTCGCAGGCGAATATGCTGTCCAGCGCCCTTCGCATCTCCATCAGCCTTATGGAGTCGTCGGCCGCTATCTTGCCACGCCTGTCGGGAGGCACGTTGAGCAACAGCAACGAGTTGCGTCCCACACTGTTGTAGTATATCTCAAGCAGTTGCCGCACTGTTTTGGGTTGCTCGTTGCTGTGGTAGAACCAGCCGGGGCGTATGCTCACGTCGCTCTCGGCGGGCACCCATCGGCTGCCGTTCCGGTCGCCGTGATTCAGCCTCTCTATCGCCGGCGAGCCACTGCCAGGGTAGTGGCCTTCGGTGTTCAGCGTCGACCAGCATGTCTCGCCGGCCTCGCCGTTCTCGTTGCCCACCCAGCGGCATCCTGGGCCTACGTCGCTGAATACCACCGCCTTCGGCTGCAGGCGCGCCACCGTGCTGTTGAACAGTGGCCAGTCGTAGTCCTGTTTCTTGCCGTTGGGCCCTTCGCCGTTGGCACCGTCAAACCATTGCTCAAACAGTTCCTTGACGTCGCCGGCTCCATATCTTGACAGCGCGTCCTCCAGCGTGAGGCGGAATGTCTCGTTGTATGCGTCGCTGCCGTAAGTCGGCGCGTTTCGGTCCCATGGCGAGATGTACAGCCCCATTTTGAGACCCGCCTCCGTGCAGGCCTCGCTCAGTTCCGCCAGCACGTCGCCTTTGCCGTCGCGCCATCTGCTCTGCGCCACGGTATGGATGCTTTGCGGATTGGGCCACAGGCAGAAGCCGTCGTGATGCTTCGCGGTGACTATGATGCCGCCCATTTTGCACCCTTTCGCTACAGCGGCCCACTGGCGGCAGTCAAGCTCCGTAGGACAGAAAAGGTCCTCGGCCTCGTCGCCGTCGCCCCACTCCTTGCCACTGAAGGTGTTAGGCCCGAAGTGGCAGAACATGTTCATCTCCATCTGCTGCCATTCCACCTGTTGTGGCGTGGGACATGCTCCGTAAGGCTCGGGGGGCGCCACTTCGGTTTTGCACGATAGCATCGACAGGGTCAAAAGCGTGACGATGAGGTGACTATTGCGTTTCTTTATCATTCTTCTTTGCTCTTTTTGATTTGCAAAAATACCATATATTGAGCTATTCTTTGTATTTTTGCAAAACAAAAACTGTCACTATATGCTGAAAATAGGTACGCAAGCCCCTTATTTTGAGGGTTTAGACGAAAATGGCGACCTTGTTCGCCTCTCCGATTTTGCCGGCTCGAAGCTGGTTCTCTATTTCTACCCCAAGGACAGCACCCCAGGCTGCACCGCCGAGGCTTGTGACCTCCGCGACAACTATGAACGTTTCATCGCGCTGGGCTATAACGTCGTAGGTGTCAGTCGCGACAGCGCAGCGTCGCACCAGCGCTTCATCGCCAAGTACAATCTGCCCTTCCACCTCATTGCCGACACCGACCTCTCTATTCTTAAAGCCTACGAGGCATGGGGCGAGAAGAAAATGTATGGCAAGGTCACCGAGGGCACACTGCGCACCACCTATGTCATCGACGAGAAGGGCATCATCACCGACGCCATCGGCAAGGTGGACACCAAGAACCATTCTGCACAGATAATCAAACAGTAAGGCACTGTCTGATGATTAATACTTCAATCCAGAACATAAATTAATCCAAAATCTTTTTTCATGAAAAAAATCTTTCTTTTTGCTATGACAGCATCACTCCTCCTCGCCACGGCTTGCAAGCAAGGCAAGCAGTGCGAAGCCAATCCTGAAATTCAACAGAAAGTTGATGAGTACGCCGAGTTTGAACTAACGTCCGACCTCATCGACGGCCTCAGCGCCAACGAAAAAGAACTCGTCAAAATCTTCATCCAAATCAGCGAGATTATGGACGAGATTTACTGGGATCAGTACTTCGGCAATGAGGCCCGCGCAGCCCTCGACACCATCTGCGACCCCGCCGTCCGCGCCTTCGCCAATATTCAGTATGGCGCATGGGATCGCCTCGACAGCGAGCGCCCCTTCGTACCCGGCTACGGCGAGCGTCCGCTCGGCGCCAACTTCTATCCCGTCGACATGACCGACGAGGAGTTCAACGCCCTCCCCGAGGAACAGCGCAACCACCAATATAGCCTCATCCGCCGCGACGAGAACGGCAAACTCGTCATGGTACCCTACCACGAGGCTTACAAGGAACAGCTCGCCCGTGTAGACACACTCCTCGAAAAAGCCATCGCGCTGGCCGAGAACGAAGGCCTCAAGAACTACCTCATCGCTCGCCGCGAAGCCTTCCGCACCGACGACTATTACCAGAGCGACATGATATGGATGGACATGAAGGACAGCCCGCTCGACTTCGTCGTGGGCCCCATCGAGAACTACGACGACGCCCTCCACGGCATCCGCTGCTCGCAGGAAGCCTATGTCCTCATCAAGGATGAGCAGTGGAGCAACGACCTCTCCAAGTTCGCCGCCATGCTCCCAGAGATGCAGAAACTGCTCCCCTGCGACGAGAAATATAAGAAAGAAGTGCCAGGCACTGACTGCGACATCAATGTCTACGATGTCGTCTACTACGGTGGCGACTGCAATGCCGGCAGCAAGACCATCGCCATCAATCTGCCCAACGACGAACGCGTCCAGCTGGCCAAGGGCAGCCGCCGTCTGCAACTCAAGAACGCCATGCGCGCCAAATTCGACAACATCATGATTCCCATCGCAAAGCTGATGGTCTGCGACGAGCAGGTCGACAGCGTCACCTTCAACGCCTTCTTCGGCAACACATGCTATCATGAGGTGGCTCATGGCCTCGGCATCAAGAACACCGTCACCGGCCGTGGCGCATGCCGTCAGGCTCTCGGCGCTCAGTACAGCGCATGGGAGGAGGCCAAGGCCGACGTATGCGGTCTGTTCCTCACCGAACAGCTCATCGAACGTGGCGAAATCACCAACACCACCGTCGCCCAGAACTACATCACCTTCATCTCTGGCATACTTCGCAGCGTCCGCTTCGGCGCCACCGAGGCTCATGGCGTTGCCAACATCATGTGCTACAACTACTTCTACGAGCACGGCGCCTTCTCGCGCAATGCTCAGGGCAAGTATGTCATCGATGTCGACAAGGCTCGTGAGGCCGCCCGTGGCTGGGCCGCCATCATCATTGCCATGGAAGGCGAGGGCGACATGGCTGCCGCCAAGGCCTATAGCGACAAGAACGGCAAGATTAGCGCCGACCTGCAACGCGACCTCGACGCCATCCGCGATGCCAACATCCCGCGCGACATCGTCTACAAACAGGGAGCCGCTGTCCTCGGTTTGTAAACTCCCATACTCTTTCATTCTCAACAGCCACGACACGCATGTCGTGGCTGTTTCTTTTTGTGACGCTGGCGCTCCGGTGGGTGCACCGTTTCGTGTACCCCGTGCCTTGCCGTCCGTTGTTTATGGTATTACAAGCTATTGACCCGTAGCGTCTTGCGTCGAAGAGTTCTCTTCGTGGCACGCTATTCAACCGTCACCGTTGATAAAATATTTCGTCAGAAGATTGCTTAAATCAAGAAATTATGTATTTTTGCAGTGTGAAATACTATGCGTATTTCATCATAATGTATTATATTATAATCAATTATATATCCATCAAACTAAATAAAGGAGTTTACACAATGACAAAAGTTAAATCGCTGGCCGATCTTAAGGCCATGAGAGAAAAGCTTCAGTCGAGTCTGGACATCCGCGAGAAAGCGGAACATCCGGAATCGCTTGTGCAAATCAAAGTCGCTATGGCTACTTGCGGTATCGCTGCCGGTGCCAAGCAAGTCATGGAACACATGATGCAGAAAGCTGATGAACTGGGCATCGCCGCCGTATTCACACAGACCGGCTGCATGGGCTATTGCCACGCCGAACCCACCCTCGAGGTGCGCATCCCCGGCAAGGACCCCATCGTCTTTGGCCACGTTGATAACAACCGCGCCGATGAAATCCTCACCAAGTACGTCCAGAACGGCGAGCTCGTCGAGGGTATCATCCCCGTCAATTACGAAACGATAGATAAATAATTATGAATTTTGAAGGTTGAGCTATGTAGGGCCGCGCCTGTCGTCGCTCGTAACGCTCAATATTCACAATTCAAACCAAATAGCGAAAAAATGGCAAAATATAAAATGCATATCCTGATCTGCGGCGGTACCGGTTGCAAAAGCTCCAACAGCCTCCAGATCATCGAGAATTTCAAGAATATCCTTGCCGAAAAGGGTCTCTCCGACGAAGTGCAGGTCATCAAGACCGGTTGCTTTGGCTTCTGCGAACGCGGCCCCATCGTCAAGATTATGCCCGACAACACTTTCTACACCCAGGTGAAGCCCGAGGACGCCGAACGCATCGTCAACGAACATATCATCAAGGGTCGTAAGGTCCCCGACCTGCTCTACACCAACCCTGAAAACAAGGAGCATGTCAGCGACTCTAAGCACATGGACTTCTACAAGAAGCAGATCCGTATAGCCCTGCGTAACTGCGGTTTCGTGGATCCCGAGAACATCGAAGAGAGCATCTCACGTGGCGGTTACGAGGCTCTGGCAAAGTGCCTCACCGAGATGACCCCCGAGCAGGTCATCGCCGAGATGAAGGCCTCCGGCCTCCGCGGCCGTGGTGGCGCTGGTTTCCCCACAGGTCTCAAGTGGGAACTCTGCGCCAAGAACAAGGCTGACCAGAAGTACGTCATCTGCAACGCCGACGAGGGTGACCCCGGCGCTTTCATGGATCGCTCCATCCTCGAGGGCGACCCCAACAGCATCGTCGAGGCTATGGCCATCTGCGGCTACGCCATCGGCGCCAGCAAGGGCCTCGTCTACATCCGCGCTGAATACCCCCTCGCCATCGAGCGTCTTAAGATAGCTATCAAGCAGGCCCGCGAGTATGGCCTCCTTGGCGACGACATCCTCGGCACTGGTTTCAATTTCGACATCGAGCTCCGCTACGGTGCCGGTGCTTTCGTCTGCGGTGAGGAAACCGCTCTGATCCACTCCATGGAAGGTCAGCGTGGTGAGCCTACTCTCAAACCTCCATTCCCCGCTGTCAGCGGCTACATGGGCAAGCCTTCCAACGTCAACAACGTCGAGACCTTCGCCAACGTCCCCGTCATCATCACAAAGGGCGCCGCTTGGTTCAGCAGCATCGGAACTGAGAAGTCCAAAGGTACCAAGGTCTTCGCACTCGCAGGCCAGATCAACAATGTGGGTCTTATCGAAGTCCCCATGGGCATCACCCTCCGCGAGATTATCTACGAAATCGGCGGTGGTATCAAGAACGGCCGTCAGTTCAAGGCTGTTCAGACCGGTGGTCCTTCCGGCGGATGCCTCACTGCCAAGCACCTCGACACTGCTATTGACTATGACAGCCTCGTCGCTGCTGGCTCTATGATGGGCTCCGGCGGTATGGTCGTCATGGACGAGACCAGCTGTATGCCCGCCATCGCCAAGTTCTACCTCGAGTTCACCTGCGAGGAGAGCTGCGGCAAGTGCTCACCCTGCCGTATCGGCAACAAGCGCCTCTGCGAAATCCTTGAGAAGATCACCGACGGCCGCGGCACCATGGAGGACCTCAACGACCTCCGCAACCTCGCCTCCGTCATCAAGGATACCGCTCTCTGCGGCCTCGGACAGACCTCGCCGAACCCCGTACTCAGCACCCTCGACAACTTCTGGGATGAGTATGTGGAGCACGTCGTCGACAAGAAATGCCGCGCCGGCGTCTGCAAGAAACTCATGAGCTATGTCATCGACCGCGAGAAGTGCATCGGCTGCGGCAAGTGCGCCAAGGGATGCCCCGTCGAGGCTATCAGCCGTACCGACTACACCGCTCCCGGACACAAACTGGCCTCGATGGTAATCGACAGCACCAAGTGTATCAAGTGTGGTGCTTGTATCAACAACTGCAAATTCGGTGCCATCTCTATTCATTAATAACTAGTACGACTAGTACGGCTAGCTTCGTCTAGTACGACTGGTAATAAAAATAGAAGAAACAATGATTAATCTCACAATAGATAATAAACCGATTCAAGTTCCCGAAGGCACCACCATCCTCAAGGCTGCCCGCATGAACGGTATCGATATCCCCACCCTCTGCCACTTCGAGCTGGACGGGATGAATTTTGAAAACAAACCCGGCGGATGCCGCGTCTGTGTCGTCGAGGTGAAAGGCCGCCGCAATCTGGCTCCCGCTTGCGCCACCGATGTAATGGAAGGCATGGAAGTCCTCACCCACAGCGCACGCGTCATCAACGCCCGCAAAACCGTCGTCGAGCTTATCCTCAGCGACCACCCCAACGATTGCCTCCAGTGCGAGAAGAATGGCGACTGCGAACTGCAGAGCCTCACCAAACGCCTCGGCATCAAGGAAATACCCTTCAAAGGCGAGACCTCTACCTATCGCAAGGACAGCACCCTCAGCGTCTACCGCGATATGGACAAGTGCGTCATGTGCCGCCGTTGCGAGACCATGTGCAACAAGTTCATGACCGCCGGCGCCCTCAGCGGTGTCAACCGTGGCTTCCAGGCTGTCGTGGCTCCCGCTTTCGAGCAGAACCTCGGCGACAGCAGCTGCGTCAACTGCGGTCAGTGCGTCCAGGTATGCCCTGTCGGAGCCCTCACCCTCGTCGATGACATTGCCAAGGTCATGGCCGCCATCGCCGACCCCACCAAGAAGGTCGTCGTGCAGACTGCCCCCGCCGTCCGCGTCGCCCTCGGCGAAGAGTTCGGCATGCAGCCCGGCGAAATCGTCACCGGCAAGATGGCCGCCGCTCTCCGTCGCCTCGGTTTCGACCAGGTCTACGATACCGACTGGAGCGCCGACCTCACCATCATGGAGGAAGGTACCGAGCTCCTCGGCCGTCTCAAGAAAGCTCTCGCTGGCGAAGAGGTGAAACTGCCTATGTTCACCAGCTGCTGCCCCGCATGGGTCACCTTCTACGAGAAGAATTTCCCCGACCTGCTCGAGTATCCCTCGACCGCCAAGTCGCCACAGGGCATGTTCGGCGCTGTTGCCAAGAACTATCTCGCTCCCAAGCTGGGCGTCAAACGCGAAGACCTCGTCGTTGTCTCCATCATGCCTTGCCTCGCCAAGAAGAGCGAGCGCGCACGTGAGGAGCTGGCCGTCAACGGCGACAGCGACGTCAACTACACCCTCAGCACTCGCGAGCTGGCTCACATGATCCGCCAGTGCAACCTCGACCTCAACGACATGCCCGAAGAGGACTTCGACAGCCCGCTCGGCCAGTCCTCTGGTGCCGCCGTCATCTTCGGCGCTACCGGTGGTGTCATGGAGGCCGCTCTCCGTACTGCCTATGAGGTCCATACCGGCAAGACCCTGCCACGCATCGACTTCACCGAGACCCGCGGTTTCGACGGCGTCAAGGAAGCCACCATCGACTTCGACGGTTTCCCGCTGAAGATTGCTGTCGTCTACAGCCTCGGCAATGCTCGCAAGATGATGGATCAGGTGCGTCAGGGCAACCCCAACGGCTACCATTTCATCGAGGTTATGGCTTGCCCGGGCGGTTGCATCGGCGGCGCCGGTCAGCCCTATCACCATGGCAACAGCAATATCATCCGCAAGCGCATGGAAGCTATCTACCGCGAGGATGCAGGCAAGCCCATCCGCAAGAGCCATGAGAACCCCGAGATTCTGGCTATATACAAGGAGTACTACGGCGAACCCTGCGGCCACCTCAGTCACGAGCAGCTGCACACTCACTACTTCGACAAGTCGGACAAACTCGAAGCAACAAAGTAAATTGAATAATAGGGCCTATAAGCCTTTCATAACCTATAGGCCCTATATAAAAAATAAGAAATATGGCAAATATCAAGTTATCTGAAGATAAAGTCAATGTTATCAAAGAGATTGCTAAATCCTTTGGTAATCGCGCCGGCGAGGTCATCAACGTCCTCCATCAGGTGCAAGGCAAGTTCGGCTATCTGCCCGCTGAGGTGCAGGAAGTTGTTGCCCACGAACTTAATATCCCCGTGTCGCGTGTCTACGGTATCGTCTCTTTCTACAGTTTCTTCACCATGGAGCCCAAGGGCGAGCATCCTATCGATGTATGCCTCGGTACGGCTTGCTATGTGCGTGGTGCTGAGAAAGTTCTCGACGCTTTTGCCCGCGAACTGAACGTCCAGATAGGCAAGTGCACTGCTGACGGCAAGTTCTCGCTGAACACCCTCCGTTGCGTGGGTGCCTGCGGTCTTGCTCCTGTCGCCATGATTGGCGACAAGGTCTACGGACGTCTCACTCCCGACCAGGTGCCTGGCATCCTCGCCGAGTACAAATAATCAATACTTTTTGATTATATATAACGATAGAGGGCGGCTGTTCAGCCGCCCTCTATCGTTATATGTTTCACGTCGTCAAAAAAGTTCAGACTACTATATCTGAATAATGATGGTATCGAGAATTTTAGGCGTATAGGTCTATTGTAACGTTATTTCTCCAGTGTGTATTCTATAAACATCGTCTGGGTTATCTGTTCACCATCCACTCTCAGGGTGATGGGCAGGAATGAGGAGACTGCGGGTTCCGCCTTGCGGTTGTCCATGCGCAGGTAGATGACGAGTTCGTGTCCCGGGGTCAGTTTGCTGTAGCCGGTGACCTGGACATTGGGCGAGCCTACGCTGATGAAGTCGAGCGATGTCTCGGTGAGGGCGGTGTGTTTCAGCCTGACTTGTATGTCGGCGTATTCACCTGTAAAGTAGGTGCCTAAGTGCATGGCGCGTGTGGGCAGATGCAAGCAGCTTATCATGCTGCTGTCGTCCTCGAGGTACTGATAGTCCAGAATCTCTATGCGCCGTTCTCTGGCGGCTTCGACGCTGTAGACTGACTTGTTGGTCTTGCTGCGGTCGTCGGAGACCTCTTTCGAGGCATGGCTGCTGCCGTAGGCCACTTCGCGTATTTGCAGCGAGCCACCGTTGGTGCCCATGAAGCGTGTGAGGATGCCTTTTTTGTATTCCATCACTTGGTTGACGATGGAGGCGATGCGGCGCTTGGAGATGAGCTCGTTGTATTGGCTTGTGTGGATGGGGCTGGCATAGCCTTCGACGGTCATGCTGATGCGGTGTCCGGCCTTGAGGTCGTCGAGCAGGAGGTCGAGGAACTGCTCGAAGCGTTCGCAGTTGTATTGAACCTCGTTGTCGAAGAAGTGGTCGATGGTCTCGCATATCGAGTCGTAGGCCTCGTTGTCGTTGTTCACCTGGTGTGCTTTCTTGTAGTCGTTGCGCATGAACATGTAGCGGTTGTAGGTCTGGAAGTAGTTGGTCGTCGTGGTGGCGAGTTTTGACTTGGGGTCTGGCTCGTCGTTGTGGAAATAGAGTTTGATTGGCAGGAGGAGGTGGACGGCGCTTTTTTGTGCTATTGCTGGTGGCTCTTGCCGACGCTGGCGGCGTTCTTGTTTTGTGCCTGTCTTCCAGCTGTATATGTCGTTGCAGCAGGTGTTGCCGGCGGTGAAGAAGGAACCACGGCGGTTGGAGGTGAGGTAGCCGGACTGCTTGGCGTCGCCGGTTGGCGGGTTGACGGTGAAGTATATGTCGTTGGCAGGGCTGTTGAGCGTGGCGCCGAGGTTGATGGGCTCCTGCCAATAGTCGCGGCCGCCATTGCTGCGGAACACGTCGTAGCCTCCGAAGCCCAGATGCCAGTCGGAAGAGAAGTAGAGGCATTGGGCCGCGTTGTCGTAGAAGGGTGTTATCTCGTTGCCGGCGGTGTTGACGGGGGTGCCGAGGTTGACGGGCTGGGCTGTCTTGCTGTTGTCGTCGATGACGCAGTACCAGATGTCGTAGCCACCTATGCCGCCGGGTCTGTTGCTGGAGAAGTAGAGGATGGTTGTGTTGTCAGCTGTCGTGGCGACGGCGGGGTGTGTGGAACTGTAGCCGTCTATGTTGATGCTGTCCTGCAGTTTGCGGGCTTTCTGCCATTTGCCTTTGTGCAGGTGCGAGACGTAGATTTGGCATGGTATGTCGTTGAAGTCGTCGTTGTCGCAGAGGGTGAAGTAGAGGTCGTTGTGAATGGGGTCGAAGGCCACGTT
>Ga0310694_10005586_pt1 | contig 12020 bp, 15 predicted proteins | sample 174DNAGHGhighgp2_FD_203884 | JGI IMG/M metagenome (GOLD analysis project Ga0310694, IMG submission 203884) | Sheep rumen microbial communities from Palmerston North, Manawatu-Wanganui, New Zealand - 1742 DNA GHGhigh gp2 (v2) (version 2) | ecosystem: Host-associated > Mammals > Digestive system...
GAGGATGGATTTCTTTTCATGATGATAGAGTAATCGAAGACATCAAAATCCATTCAATGACTTTCTCAAGGACGCCTTCTTTAAAATACTATGTCTCTATTTTGTATGAAGATGTTGTTCTAAATAAAGAAAAGATAGATGTTAATAAGCCAAACCTAAAAGTTAAAGGTCTTGACATGTCATTGACAAACTTCTTTGTCGATGACGAAGGAAATTCTCCTCAATACGACAGGAACTACCGTAAAGCTGAAAAGAAAATCACTTGGCTACAAGAGAAGATTTCAACTAGTAGATATACACAGCTTAAGAAGAAACTGAAACTAAGGTTAGCAAGACTTCATGAGCACATTGCTAACAAGAGAAAAGACTTCAACGAGAAGTTGTCTACATAGCTAGTTAAAGAGAATGATGTGATAGTGATTGAGTCATTGTCAATGAAAGACATGGCGAAGTTCAAGAAGTGGAGTGAAAGAAAAGAATCAAAAGACAAGTCAAACCATGGCAAGTCAGTAAATGACTTGGGATGGTATTTCTTTGTTCAAAGGCTGAAAACCAAGGCTGAGGAACAGGGGAAAATTATAATTGAAGCAAATAAATGGTTTGCTTCGTCAAAAATATGCAATGTATGTGGATATATCAATAAAGATTTGACAATCCAAGATAGAAGTTGGTTGTGTCCAAAATGCGGAACTGAACATCAGAGAGATGAAAATGCAGCCATAAATCTTAAGAACATTGCATTGAACATTTTCAATGTTGCTGAAAGCAACATCGCCGAGGGAAGCTCGGATAGCGCTGCCGCAAGGCGGAATGACAATCATCTTCAGTGATTGTCAGCTTCAATCTTTCGTTGTTTTCAAGAGTCTTTTCAAAGTAGAATTCGACAATAACCATACCGATTCGCCTTTTTCCAGCTTTACGGCCTATACCGCGTCGATCGCTGCTTTTTCTGATTCATACCGACCTTCCCACGGTCTTACGACTGGAACCTCGATCTAGGCGACAGTACATCCGCAGGTCGTTGCCAGAATCATCATTATCGTTATTAATATGCTTTTTGCCGTCATACATAAACCTATCCGGCTTAACGTCAGTCGTCTGCTTGTTTTTATCAGCTTTTTGTTTTTCTGCCTTATTTTTCCGAGCTGTTCAGCTGCATCAAACAGATCGTCTATGTCGCCTTTATCGCACGCTTCGTCTATTTTTTTCTCGGCTTTCCGCGTCTCTTTTTCGGCATGCTAGCGTATTTTGTCTTTTCTTTTATCGCTTAAATAGTCTATAATCTTTTCTGTCATAGATATGGCATCGCACAGGAACTTCATGAAGTTCCTTTCTAAAAATGTCTTAAGCCATATCCAGAGATTTTTCACGATAATTATTTACTCAGTTTACGGCTTTTTCTAGAAATATATATTTTTATTGAAAACAATATAAAGGAAATAATTTTATGGCTAAAACCGTTATTTACGATTCGGCAGCTAAGGAAAAGATTCTTTCAGGCGTGAATAAACTTGAAAAGGCCGTTACATGCACTTTAGGACCAGCCGGAAAAAATGTCATTATAGACGAATTCGGTTCGATTCATAGTACGCGCGACGGGGTGACCGTAGCGAAATCCATAACGCTGAAAGACAGGTTCGAAAATCTAGGCGTCAACGCCGTAAGAGAGGTGGCCGAAAAATCCGCGGATCGTGTAGGCGATGGCACTACAACAAGCACGCTTCTCGCAGCTACCATTTTCAGGAACGGCCTTAAATACGTATCGCTCGGTTCTAACGCTACGCAAATAAAGAACGGCATCAAGAAGGCGGCCGAAAAGACCGTTGAGCTGGTCAAAGCCGCGGCCAAAAAAATAGAGTCGCCGGAAGATCTCAAGAAAGTGGCGGTTGTTTCCGCCAACGGAGACGAAAAAATCGGTGAAGTCATTTCCGAGATTATGAGCAAAATCGGGAATGACGGCACGATCAAGGTCGAAAACGGCAGCGGCATAGACCTGACGTCCAAGATAGTCGAAGGCATGGTGATCGATAAGTCCTATGAATCCCCGTATATGATATCCAACCCGGAGACGATGGAGGCCGAACTCGATAATCCATGGATCCTCATAGTGGATAAAAAGATAGCGCATGTACAGGATGTCCTCGGATGTCTTCAGACCGTGACCAAGACCGGCCGTCCGCTTCTCGTAATAGCAGAGTCATATGCCGACGAATTTTTGGCGACGGCCGTGATGAACCGCATGCGCGGTACGCTTAATAGCGTTGCGATCACGTCTCCTTCATACGGCGAAAACCGAAGGAATATCCTTGACGATATAGCGGTCCTGACCGGAGGTAAGGTGGTGTCAGACAAGACCGGCGTGAAGTTCGAGCATGCGCTCGCCGGTTCCGGAGTCTTGGGTACGGCGCAACGCGTGGTTGTAAACAAGACGAGTACGATAATTATCGGCGGCGGAGGCAGCGCCCAGGCTGTATCGGACCGCGCGGCTTCGCTCAGGTCGCAGATAGCGTCTACGGAAGACCAGTTCGACAAAACCAAGCTCGAAGAACGTCTGGCGCGTCTTACGTCGGGCATCGGCATAATCACGGTAGGCGCTACCACCGAGGCGGAGCGTAAGGAGCTGCGCGATCGCGTAGACGACGCTTTTTGCGCGTCTAAAGCTGCCATCAGAAGCGGCATAGTCCCCGGCGGCGGCGTCGCTCTTCTTAACGCAATGCAGAAACTAGACGCGACATACGAAAAAGGAACGTCCGAATATTGCAAGCTTGCCGGAGACGAAATCATCGGAGTAAAGATTCTTTGCGATTCGCTCGATGCGCCTATCCGTAAGATTCTGGATAACGCCGGTCTCGATTCTTCACTTATCGTCGGCAAACTTATAGAAGATGCGCGGCCTGGACGCGGCTATGACGCGCTTGGCAGGAAGTATGTGGATATGGTTGAAGCCGGTATCATCGATCCGGCCGAAGTAGTGACCAATGAAATTACGAACGCCGCGTCCGTCGCGTCGCTTCTGCTGACAACCGATGCGCTTATCGTCGACGAACCCGAAGATAAACCTAAGATAGGACAGGGTTCCTAACGTAAACATTCAGAAAAGCCTCTGAACGTCCCGGCGATAACCGGGACGTTTTAATTAAATCCGTAATATATTACATATGGACAGTTTTTCGGGTAAAACAATAATATTCACGGATCTGCATTGCGGTCTGTCGGGCAATAAGCTTTCTAAATTGAAAATATGCGTAAAAGCCTGTAAAGACATTATAAATACAGCTTAGTCGCAAAACGTCAAAAACATAATTTTCGCCGGAGACTGGTTTCATAGCAGATCGCTTTTGGATACCAATACCATAAATGTTTCGCTTAAGCTTGTACAGTCGCTGGCGAAGGGCCGTAACCTATGTCTTATCTGCGGAAACCACGATTCGTATTTCAAGAATACCACGGACGTCAATTCCATCAATATCTTTCGGGATTGCCGTAACGTAAAGATAGTCGATAAAACCCAGGAAGTGCTCATTAACGGCGAACGGACGCTGCTTGTTCCGTGGCTAGGCGACGTATCGGAATATAAAACCGGCGAATTCGATATGCTTATAGGCCATTTCGACATATCTTCTAAATATCTTATACAGTCATATGTCGAACAGCATTCGGCCGAAGAATCGGTATCCGACGAAAATATGGCAAAGCTCCGCGCCGACGGCCTTATAAAGACGAACATATCAGACGGCATGGTAGGAAGTTTCGTAGAGTTGGCGAAACCCGGCGGTACGGTATACGCCGGGCATATTCACCAGCATAGGGAATTTATGTCCCGCGGCAGAAAATTCATATTCATAGGATCGCCGTACCAGCAGAACCTCGGAGAGATGGGATACGCGGCTGGATATTACGTACTGGACGAACAGAACCGCCGTACGTTTATCGAAACGGCCGGCGTACCGAAACATATCCAGCTTGTCATGTCTAAGGCTAAAGGTTTCGATTTTTCCGCGCTGGCCGGAAACATAGTGCAGAAAATATACGATATTGACGTAGACAGGAATTTCGATCTGGAGGTTTCCCGGCGTATTTCGGCGTCATGCCCGTATGAAGAAATGCTGCCTGAATATAAGGTAAACCTGAAAAACGACGGCAGAACGAACTGCAGAACCGCTGAACTTATACGTAAAAGCAAGCTTGAATATCTGAAGAACTACGTCGACGAGATGAAAGACGAAGACCTGGATTCGAAAAACCTAGACAGAAACAAGCTGTTCGAAACGCTCGAAAAATATTATAAGGCCGTAGCCGGAAATTAACATTATGGAACTTATATTCAAAAAACTTGAAATGCACAGCTTTATGCCGTTCGAGGACGAAATCTTCGAATTCGACAGAATGCGCGGGCTTACTCTGATAAAAGGCGTAAATCGCGACATTCCGGACGAGACAAACGGAGCGGGCAAGACCTGCATGGTAAGCGGACTCATCTACGCCCTGTTCGGAGAAATGCAGAACAAGGTTAAAAATGAGCATCTCGTAAACAGATACGCCAAAGACAAAGACATGCGCGTATCGCTTTCGTTTGCCGTCGGAAACATATCGTACCGGGTGGCGCGGGGACTTTCCAGGGGCAAGACGTCGTATCTGGAACTGTACGAAAACGAAAAAGAAACCACCAAGTCTTCCATAGCGGAAACGCAGCAATACCTGGAAAACGAAATATTACGCTGCAACGTCGCCACGTTTTCCAGGACCATGTTCCTGACTTCGAGTCAGACATACAATTTCTACGAGATGAAAAAATCGGACAAGAAAGAATTCGTAGAGCAGCTGTTCGACATAGGCGTATTCGGGGACATGTATTAGGCCATACATCGCGACATACTGGACGCCGATAGACGCATTCTGGCCATGCAGAACAGGATCATGATCCTGCGTCGCAACGAAACAGATCACGCCGAACGCATGGCAAAATACGATTCAGAACGGCTAAAACGGATATAGGTCGCCGACGCCGATATCAATAAAGCGAAAGCTTCGCTTGAAAAAGCCCGCGCCGAATACAGAAAAGTAGACGTATCCGCGAGAGATAAGCTGGACGCGGCGCGAAGCAGGCTTCATGACGCGTTTAAGGCGGTAGACGCGTCAAGGCAGAATAACGATACGGAAATATCCAAATTGGATCTCGCCGAAAGCAAACTTAAGCAGCTTATCGAATCCAAGAAATCCGTCATATCTAAACATGCCGATATCATGTCGCGGCTGTGCGACGACTGCCGCCCCATATTTGCGAAATACTATAAGCTCGACCAGTACGAAACAGAAATAAAAAAAGCCTCCGAAAAAATAGATAAGATACTGATCGGACTGGCGGAACGGAAATCCAAGGCGTCTGATCTATCAGTTAAACGTTCTAAGATAGACGATAAAATCCGGGAAATAGACGGACGGATAAGAACGATGTCTTAGAATTCGGCCGTAGCCGCCTAGACGGTAACCGCGGCGGAAGCCCGGCTTTCTTCCGCCGAACGGGAAAAGATGCGTATCGAAAACGAAACGAATCCCTATATCGAACTCGTGGAATCGAACAAAAAGGATATAGATAAAGAAGAAGACCAGCTGCGAACGGAATCAGATTCATACAGATATCTCAAGGCCGCCGAGACAGTAGTATCGCAGGATACCCTACGCAAATTCATCATATCAGATCTAATAGGCCTGCTGAACAATAAAATAAAGACGTATCTTACCAAGCTCGGCGCAAAGTACACCGTGGAATTCGATTCGGACATGAACTACGAATTCATAACAGGAGGCGGCAGATGCGAATTCAACAATTTTTCCGCCGGCGAACGCATGCGCATCATGATAGCGACTTCGTTCGCGTTCCGGGATTTCATGTCCATACGGAACGGATTGACGTCTAATGTTCTGGTACTTGACGAATATTTCGATTCGGCCATTTCGTCTTCGTGCGTAAGGCGTATGCTGGATCTGCTCGAAGAATACGCCAGGAACGGGCAGAACGTTTTCGTCATATCGCATCGTTCGGAAGTCGATCAGGACATATTCGATCATATCGTGACGGTAGAGAAGAAAAACGATATCTCTAGAATTACGTATTCGGAATAATATTCTAAAGCTGAAAAATATATCAATATGGAAAATCCTAAAAACAATACGGCTATTCCGATCAAGCAATCATCTCAAACGTTGAAAATACCGCGCACCTTTGAGATTCTTATCGAAGAGATGCACGAAGACGATAACGGAACGGTACGGTGGCGTCCTTTAATGATAGATCCCCGCCTAGGCGGAAACGGTACGGTAACAATTACCGTCAATTCAGATCAGGAGCTGCGGGAAAAGCAGCAATGGTATAAACAGGCCGGACAGAGATTCAAGATAATACGCGAATTGAATCCGCCTACGCGCGCGGACATAGAACGCATGGCGGCAGAACAGCATATAGAAATAAACCAGCCGGCCCAGAAGCCTTCCGAGGAAAAAGCCGTTCCTCCGCCGGCGCCAGAAAAAAAGCCGGTTAAAACCGCCTCAAAGATAATAACGCTCGGCGACGTACAGATAAAATACGACGGCGATTCGGTATATCAGCGGCAGTGGGTAAGGCTGTCGCCGAAGGAAGAGGCGAATATCCGCGTAATAAGCGACGCCAATAATAAGCTGATTCCGATGAAAGGCCGTCATTTCGAAGTGAAACGCTGGGTAAAAATAGAGGGCGGCTCGGTCCTGGATGAGACGTCGGACGATTTTTAAGGAGTGACATTTGAATGAAATTCAAGTTCGTATTCGTTTCTAAAGACGGAAATTTCAAGATACCGCATGAAAATCTGGACGGTCTTGACGGCGTAAATGCGTTGTATTTTCCAAATAATACGGAATCTCTGTCTAAAATATATAACAAAGCGCTAAATGAAGACGAAGGTTCCGATTTCGTGCTGCTTACGCATGCCGACGTATATTTCGATCCTATAGGCGTCATGGATCAGCTTAAAAGCCTTAACGGCAAATATGACGTGATAGGCATGTGCGGATGCGCCAGATTTTCGGTAGGGCAGTCGCCCCTTAACTGGTTTTGCGGTTCGGCGCCGTATCCGAACGACAGATGGGGATGCGTTACGCACGGCGAAATAGGCGGACGTGTCGCCTTTTTCAGCCAGCATCATCCGGATGTACTCGATCATGAGGTCGCGTGCATAGACGGACTTTGCATAATATTTTCGAGAAAAGCCATAGAATCTGGACTTCGTTTCGACGAAACGCTGAGCCCTTTCGATTTTTACGATACGGACATATCGTTGCAGGCTATTCTCAAATACGGCCTGAAAGTCGGCGTAATAGTGCGTAAAGAGCTTCAGCATTGGTCTGTCGGAAAATCTATCCTGCGGAAAGATTTCATGGAAAACGAGAATATATTCAGGGCTAAATGGAATTTTTAGCGTACGCAGACCGATAAAAATCCGGTAAAATAAAACATATGGCAAAGACATAGATAGAAATAAGGGATTTCGATCTTTTTTACGAAGCCGTTAAAACGGTTTCGAAAGTGATAGATTCGGCAAAATTCCAGATTTCTGATATCGGAATGGAAGTATACGGAGCAAGGGCCAGAACGGCGCGTTGCGAAATAACCACAAACGCCGTCGTCTCCGAAAATCGGGCAGTCTTCTCCATAGAGAACCTGGCAACGTTCATCAAGCTTCTTTCTACGGTAAAAGAAGTCCATAATCAGGATTTTTCCGGGTTGAAATTTTTCGTAGATATGCCGTTTCTCAGGTTTGAATCCAAAAAATTCAAAACTAAATTTTCCACCTGCAATGAAGACATTATTTCGAAATGGGTGACCACCAAAATTACGGCGCAGTTTACGCCCGTATTTGAATTCGTCTCCAGTTCAGATATGATAAAACGTCTTAATGGACAGGCTTTCATGTTTTCGTCGGCAAAAGACATGCGGATATATCTTGAAACGAAAGACGATATGGAAAACAACGCCGTATTCGCGACCGTCGGCAACAGGGAGACCGATCTCAACAATGAAGTCACGCTTAAATTCGGCCTGGTTTCGGCCGGAAGTCTCCAGAAACGCGACGATGACGGCCTGGTGGTAGAAGAGCGCCGCCTTATATTGGATTTCGAACGTCTTAATCTTTTCAACGCGACGCAAAGCGATTCCATAAGATTCCAGCTCATGGACGCGAACTGCCTTGTAAGCAAGACGAACGTAGCCGGCAGAAACGGAACGTTTTTCAATTTCGATCTATATTGCACCATCCTGAAAAATTAAGGAGAATGCCATGGCGGGAGACGCCGATAAAAAATGGCGGAAGATATTCGAATCTGAAGACGTAAGGGAAAAGATAGATCTTAAACGGATTTTATCGTTTACACAAAACCTGCTGCACAGAAAAGCCGATCTCGAAAAACTTCTTTCCATAGCGCTGATAGAACTGGAATTCCTTCCGGCGGATTCGAAAACCCTAAAATCGATTTTCTGCACAGGCAATATCCGTTTCATGAACGTATTCCGGAAAATCAAACCCGCCGACAAGCAGAAACAGCTGCAATCGCCGTTCGTAGGAATAGCCACGAAAGATCCGACGTCGGTCGACGTATACGATATCACAGCGGGTCACGTCAAAACAATAAGCCTTAAATCGTGGAAAGTCGTATTTCCGTTCGTTCTTCCTATCACGGAAGACAATGTGCTTATACTGGACAGCATAGTCAACAAATACGCCAAATAATGACGCAGTCATACGATTATATATAGTTCATAAACGAAAAGATAATGGAATATCTGCCGTCCGATAAGGTACGTATCGGCGACAAATTGAATTTCAGATGCCCGTTATGCGGAGATTCCCGTAAATCGATTTCCAAAAAGCGCGGATTTTATTATCTGAAAAAAGCCGATTTTTTCTGCTTTAACTGCGGAACGTCTATGACCGGCATCAAACTGCTGCAGACGCTGTCCGGACGCGACTATAACGACATAAAGCGCGAATATATCCAGTCTTTCGCCAAGACGGGATGGCATACCAAACCGGTTTTTCCGGACGAAGAACCGAATACGGTGGATCTTATGCACATAAAGCCGATGCTCGATCCGTCATGGAAAAAGCCGTTAAGCGAAGACGCGCGAAAATATCTTGCCGGACGTATGGTAGACAAGGCTCCGTTTCTGAAAGAGGATCTGTTTACGTACCAGGGTTCTAAAGGCGAATATATACTTATACCGTGGGTAGTCAACGGCGTAGACGCATATTACCAGCTTAACGACTACAAGAAGCTCGGCGAACTGAAATACATTTTCCCGAAAAACAGCCATAAACTGGTATACGGTCTCGATAACATAGATCTGTCATGGCCGTATATAATAGTTTTCGAAGGCGTATACGACAGCCTTTTCGTGAAAAACGCCATAGCGGTCGGTACCAAGTCGATATCGGACAGGCAAAAGCGCCTTATCAGGAAGAGATACCCAAACCACAGGATATGCCTATCCTTCGACAACGACAAGCCGGGCCTGGATTCGACGGCAAAAGCCGTCGAAAAGAACGAAGACATGATGTTTTTCAAATGGTTTGACGATAACGTTTCTGAAAAAGACATTAACGAAAAAGTGCTGAAGACCGGAGATGCGCGCATGTTTTCGTCGCCTAAAAATCTCGAAAAAATGCTTATGACGCCTTTACAGATGAAAATGTGGCTTATACAGAAGTATGCGTACAAATTCGGCAAAAGCAGAACGGAAAAAATTCCGCAAAAGAAAAGAACCGATCCGTTGATTTCCAGGCGCGCATTATTTGAGTAAGTAAAAAACAGAATTTATTAAAGCATAGATATGCTTATCTGAATATGGCGGAAATGGAAAATTTTCTTGAAAAAACATATAAAGCCGCAGAACGTGATTTAATTCTATTTGTGTGTATATTCCATTATGGTTAGAATACCCAACGAACAAAGGCGCGGAAAATACGCCAACGCTAAACACGGGAAATTTTTTCCGAAACATCCCGAAAAATTCACGGGAACGGAAATCCCGGAATATAAAAGCGCGCTTGAATACAGCTTCATGGCATACGCCGACAAAAATCCCGCCATAATGCAATGGGGATATGAAACCAATGTCATAAAATACCTTGATTAGAGCAGCCGTCCCGCCAAAGTACGCCGATATTACGTGGATTTCGTATGCCGCGTACGCGTAGGAAGCCAGATAAAAACGATATGGGTGGAAATAAAGCCGTATTGCGAAACGGTCAAACCGAAGTCCAATGCGAACCCTAAAACCATAATGACATGGATAAAAAATACATGCAAATGGCAATCTGCGCGTATTTTGGCTAAATCTAAAAACGCCGAATTCCGTATACTTACGGAACGGGAACTCACATAATTTATAATTCCTATGCCGAGATTCAGATACGCTAAGCCGAAAAACAACAAGTAAATAATAATTATGACTTTCATTTCTTACAACGCAGAACTCGGATGTGCGAATACGCTATTTTAGCGATTTTTTAGCAACATAAAAATAGAGAGAACGGACAATAAAGGTAGAAAATCACTTCTTTCTGTACCTTGCGTATTAGGCCAGCGTTCGCGCATACTCAAGGCGCTGGAAAACCCGGACAACAAAGGGATGTACAAAGTTCCGATGATCGTAATAAACCGGACAGGATATCAGCGGCAGCCGGACAGGCTTAACAACCTGCATAACGAAGTGAGATACGAAATATCTGAAACGCGCCGTAACTACCAGTTTCTTACGCCGGTGCCGATAGATATAAATTACGAGGTTTCCGTTATAGCTAAATACCCGGCCGATATAGACAAAATCGCGTCGAATTTCATGGTGTTCTTCAACAGTAACATATACTGTTCGCAGACGCATCCCAAATTCAGCGACATAAAGCTCAACAACCAGGTGATAATGAGCGATTCTGTAAGCGAAGAGCATTCTGACGAACTCGACGGAACGCGCGACGATCTTGTTATCAGCACATTCACCTTCACGTTCAAGACATATCTTTTCGGCGGTACGCGCCAATGCGCCAAAAAAAGGAGAAAACGCCCTGTCGTAGATCTGTCTACCGTAATATCTTCGTATATATACGAATTCAAAAACGACGACGAAGTGCTGGAATTCATCAAGCAGGAGGATCACGCCAAACTGTCCACCATGCTTACCGCCGAAGTCGAGACCGAAGTCACGTCCTACGTCGAAGACCTCAGCTCGGAAGAATACGATGACGGCATACCTAAGATAAATGCGCTCGATTTCGGATTCTACGCGATACCGAAGCAGGAAGACATCCTCGAATATATGCTAAGCGTCGACAACGAGCTTATAGCTAAGCATGAGCATACCTATCCGTCGTCATATATATCGAGCGAACAGTATTTCGGCCCGAATTACGAAAGCGCCATCGGACCGGACGGCTCCGAATGGCGCGTAAAGCCCCAGCCGCTCCAGACTTCCGGCGACTATTACGACGTAGTCGACAACTACTGCACGTTGGCGCCGTACGTAGACCGCATATACTGGAAGATAGATGGCGCCTCCGAATACGAATACCCCAACAACGTCAAGCCGTACAACGGATGTGAAAACTGGTATAGAGATGCCTAAGCAGCCCATAGAAATACGCAATATGTTCGTATCTACCGTACCTACGTACGGTAACGACAAAAATACGATATACGACGTCGGGATACTTACGCCAGACGACAGATACGTTGAATACGAATTCAAGTTCAATGTAGACAGAATAACGGAATATTCGGTCAAGACCATAAAAAGCGTATTTTCCGACTATCGCTTTACGGATAAAAGCTCGGTATGCATGACAGATAACGTTTCAGACCGTAACCCGCTTTACGTATACTGCCAGATCCTGGCCCAGCAGATAGGGTTTCACATAAAACGAACGCCCGCAAAAAAGATATCAGACCGCATGTGCCATCTGATACGCGGAATGAAGACCCGGCTCAGAGAAGAT
>Ga0310694_10005588_pt1 | contig 12017 bp, 9 predicted proteins | sample 174DNAGHGhighgp2_FD_203884 | JGI IMG/M metagenome (GOLD analysis project Ga0310694, IMG submission 203884) | Sheep rumen microbial communities from Palmerston North, Manawatu-Wanganui, New Zealand - 1742 DNA GHGhigh gp2 (v2) (version 2) | ecosystem: Host-associated > Mammals > Digestive system >...
TCGTAGTCCATCTGGCGGTGCATGTAAGTCGACAATATGCGATCGTCGGTGTCGGTCTGCGTCCAGGAGTGCCACTGCTGCTTCATGTCATAATAACCCAGTGGCTCCACCACCCAGTAGTTGCGGTCGCTGTACTCCTTGAGGTAGTAGCGGCTGTTGCCGTCGCCGTCTTCATATATCACCCTCTTTCTGTCGTCCCATACCACCTGCACCGTAGTGGTAAAAATCATCTTCAGCTGCGGAATGTGGGTAATAAAGGCAAAGTTGGTATTCACGCGGCTGTAGATATGGCCAGAACCGCTTGGCAGCATAATCATGTATTCGAAAGGATTACTTGTGCGATTGTCAAGAAACACGTTGTTGTAGCTCGACGTCGTGCTCTTACGCTTTGTCCAGAACCATGCCCCGCTAATATTAAGGCTCGTACGTAGCGGCCGCCACTCACCAAGATTCAGAGTGTATTCTATACCGTGCTTATCCGACTGCGTAGTGTTCGATGGCAGTGACCACGAGTTACGCTCGGTGTACATTGCCGGTACAGCCGTCTGGCGCGTGCCGTTCAGCGTGTAGCCTATAGTGGCAGTGGCGGCATCGTAGGCGGGAGCAGTGGCATCGCCAGGAAGCGTATAGTAGGGATAGTCAATCCACAGGGGCTGCGTAGTGAAGCCATACTCGTCGGTGTGGTGCTCGTTGTAATAGGTAACAGAGCCGTTTATCTTTCCCTTTCGAAAACTCAGGCCCACCTCCCACTTGCGGCTATGCGTGGGTTTGAGGTCGGGGTTCTGCGTATTCCTGACGACGGTGGTCTGTACCAAGGCCAGTCGGTCGGCTTCAATCTCGCTCCAGCGGCCTATGGCAACATTGTCAAAATAGGCCACATCGGGATAAAGATATAGAAGGGTCGGCATCTTGTTCGACAAGCCGAAGCCACCAGTGAGCGACAAATCGTCGACAAGGCGATTGTTACGCCTGTTGAGCAGACTCAGGGTGGCATTTATTCGTGGCTCGGCTACTAAGTAGCCACTATTACCGCCGCTCTTCTCTTTGTCGAGGAAAAGATTCGACAGTCTGATGCCAGCCTCCACCAGTGCCGACACAGTGCCGAAGTGCAGCTGTGTACGGTCACTGAGGAATGCCGAGAGTGTCGACATGCCGGGAATGTCCTTATAGGCACGAGGACGCAGGGTATGCGAACCCTTAGCCTGCGGTGGATTCTCTATATCGTAGGTAAGGCCGTCTCCCTTATTGCCGTCATAGACGTACTCACCACCGAGCTTTACGTTGGTATAGTTGTCGCTGCCTAAGCTGATGTACTTGTTGGCCACGAGCTGGGCATACAGGTTGACGGGCACACTCTCAATATCGTACTCAGAGTTGTAACCAACGCGCTTGAAGCGTGCCACCGCCACGCCTGACTCACGGCTGTTAGTGATAACGCCGTCGGGATTGAATATCCAATCCGACTTCCAGTCATACTGCCGCGACAGCTGCGCACTGACTTTATAGTCGAGGCTGGTGACAAACGAGTGGTTACTCTGGTAGCGACCGTTGATGGCCAGTCGACCTCCTGTGTTGTTGTTCTTCCACTCGGCGTGGGCTGTCGTCATTTGCGGGTCGCGCTTGGTGTTGTTGATACTGGTGTAGAAAGCCCCGCGAACGTTGAAACTCAGTGGTCCTAACTGGCTGGAATAGCCTGCCGAGAACGTCACGCGGTCGTAGCCACGGTAGTGCAGACGGGTATCGGCCCATGACTGTGCCCAGTCTACGGAGAAGTTCATGGCACTGCTACCGCCCAAACTGAAACCTTTGCCAGCGAACACCAATTTGGAATTGGCGTCGGCCTGCGCCCTGATTTCCAAAGGAGTATAGCCTGACTTCGTATTGACGATTATCACGCCGCTCGTCAGGTTGCCATATTCTACCGACGGTATGCCGCGGATTACCTCCATCGACTCCACATTACCCGCCGATACGGTGCGCAGGTCAGTTCCTAAACCGCCAGTGGAGTTCTCGCTGAGCGTATAGTCGTTTTCACTGGCCCCAGAACCATAGTGATTGGCATTGAGCACTTCGAGATTTCCGTCGTTCGACAACGGTGCACCGTCCACGACGATGGCAGTACCGAGGGCGTTGGCGGCATCGATGCCAATCTCACGAATGTGAGCTTGCGACAGGTTGTTCAGGTTAGGGTTCTCTACCAGATTGCCTGGCACCAACTGCAGCATGTCACCGATGCTCTTGGGCTGTATGTGACGTATGGCATCCTGGTCAATGATTGATTTCGACCCCATCTGCACCTGTTTGGCCGTCACCACGACATCCTTCAGTTGCAGACCCAGTTCCTGAAGACGCACGTTAAGCACCTCCTTGCCGGTCTTCACCACAAACTGTCCGGTTGCCGTCTCGTAGCCCACGAAACTGACGCGGTAGTTATAGCGGCCGGCGGGAACATTTCTGAGCAGGAATTTACCATCACGGCCGCTGGCCGTGACAAGCGTCTGGTTCAGGCTGACGGTGGCCAACTCAACGGCCTGTCCACGTTGATCGGTCACAGTACCCTGTATAGTGAAAGTGCCGTGCTGTCCGAAAACGGTCTGTGCTGTTATAATTGTCAGCAGCAGAAACAGTAGTCGCAATAGTCTCGCCATAAAGATTCTATATTTACGCATCGTTTAAATAGGCTGCAAAGTTACTGCATTTTTTATAATCTCACAATACCAACTTTTAGGTATATCTCTTCCCTATCGCCTATAACCTATTTATTATAGACATGCTTTCAAAACTACTCATAGTCGTCGATGATACCATGGGGCAAAGATAAGAAGAAAAAACGGAAGTGCCAAACATTCGTTAATTTTTTCTCCTTATATGGTGATTATTGCTAAATAATCACTAATTTTGCACCCCCAATGAAACAGACGCAAACATCCATATTCCAGCAACCTGTTTGGGTGGTGATATTTGCCCTAACGGCAGCGATGGCGTGGGGATGGGCATTCCCACTCATCAAAATCGGCTTCAGCGCCTTTGGTATCACGGCAGACATGACAGGCAGCAAGATGCTATTTGCCGGCATCCGCTTTGCCGCGGCTGGCCTGATAGTCCTGTCAGTAGCCCGTAGCAGCGGCCGCTCATTCAAAACGGGCACGGCCGTCGACTGGCTATTCATACTCGTCTTTGCGCTGATGAATACTGCGCTACACTATTTCTTCTTCTATATAGGCATGTCCCACAGCGAAGGGTCGCGGGCGGCAATCCTGAACTCCCTTGGCACATTCCTTGTAGTGCTGCTGGCATGTGCCTGTTTCAAGAGTGACAAGCTGACCTCGCGCAAGATTGTTGGCTGCGCGGTGGGCTTCGGTGGTATCCTCGCCTTGAACCTTGGCGGAGCCGAGAGCGGACGGTTTACCTGGCTGGGCGACGGAATGATTATCCTCAACGCCATCTGTTCGGCCGTATCCAACCTGATGACCCGCGGACTGAGTCGCCGTGTTGATGTCTTCGTGGGAACAGGCTACAGCCTCACCATCGGTGGCCTGCTGCTTATCGTTCCCGGATTGGCTTTTGGTGGCACGCTGCCTAACGTGAACACGCTCGGCATCGTCTGCCTCTTGCTGCTCATTGCTATCTCTGCCGTCGGGTTCGCGCTCTACAACAAGTTGCTCAGCATGAACCCCGTAGGCAAGGTTGCCATCTACAACTCGTTGATACCCGTTGTCGGCGCAGTCACCTCATGTCTCTGTCTTGGCGAGACGTTCCACCTGAAATACGCCCTTGCAGGCGGTCTTGCCGCCCTCGGTATCTACATCATCAACAAAGGAAAGAACTAACGTCCAAATAAGCCCTGGGGCTGGGCGGCACGCTCGGGCTCGCCGAGGAACGAGGCCTCGGCGTCGTTGGCATCGAGCTTGAAGACCATAAACTTCGGCGACTTCTCCGTGCAAGGTGTCCAGGCACCGCCCTTCGGTCCGTTGGGATCGCTGTACTTGGCGAAGTTGGTCCAGGCGGTGAGCATCTTCTCGCTGAGATCCCAGTCGCCCTTGGTCCAGGGACGCCAACAATGCTTCAGCGACTTGAAGACGAACCAGAGGTCTGACGAGTGGAAGGCGCCACGCAGACGCTGCGTCACCTCGGGATGGCTGCCGTCGTCGGGCAGCGGACGGGCAAACTGGTAGGCCCATGCCTTGCCGCCCTTCTGCTGACGCACCTTGCAGAACTCGGCGATGTTGGGTGCCATGTTACCCATGTCGTTCAAAGTGAAGCCAATCATATAAGGCACATCGGCCAGAGTACCCTCGCGCGTGGCATCGTCGAAGCTCTTGACGCTGACATAGCCGTCGATCATCGGCATAAACGGCAGTCCGCGGCGCATGAAGGCCATCGGACCTGCAGGCTGCTGACCGTCACTATTAATCTGGTAGTAGAGCGTGGGCAGAGCGAAGACGGTCTCCGTGCTGGCCTGACGCATCTTCTGCAGGTCGGTCAGTCCGGCCCAGTCGAACACCTTCTTGGCATTGGCCTCAGCATCGGCAAACGAGCCGCCGCTATAACGGCCACCCACGGGATTGCCATTGGCATCGGGAATGCTCAAGCCCTGGGCACTCATGATGACAGCCTTGTGGAACAGACCGCGGGCCAGGGGCGACTCACAGAGGGTGCGCACGCTGCCGCCACCGGCACTCTGGCCGAAGATGGTCACATTATTGGGGTCGCCGCCAAACTGGGCGATATTCTTCTTAATCCACTTCAGCGCCTCTATCTGGTCGAGGATGCCGTAGTTGCCGCTGACGTGGTTCGGGCTCTCCTCAGTCAATGCGGGATGGACAAGGAAGCCGAAGACGCCGAGACGGTAGTTGATGGAGACAAGAACCACGTCCTTGGCACCCCACTCCTGCCCATCGAACTCGGGTTCGGAGCCAAAGCCCTCGCGGTAGCCGCCACCATGAATCCACAGCGCCACGGGCAGCTTCTTCGAGACCTGGCCAGGCGCTTTCGTCCATACATTCAGGTACAGGCAGTCCTCGCTGAAGGCCGCCTCCTTGCCGTAGCCCCACTCAGTGTAGTAGCCGCCGGTATACTGTATGGCCTGATAGCTCGGGCGACCAAACGTATCACAGATCTTCACGCCCTTCCAGGGCACGACGGGCTGTGGCGCCTTCCAGCGGTTCTCGCGGATGGGAGGTGCAGCGTATGGTATGCCACGATAGACATACACGTCGGGATGGTCGTCGGCCAGGACGCCCTGCACCTGTCCGCCCTCAATCGTCAACACGGGGTTCTCTGCAGCCTGCGCAGACACTGCTACCATGAGCAGAAGAGGCAAAAATAGTTTTTTCATCATGTTATTGGTAATTAATGGTTGGTTCTATCTCTTTACGGCTGATAAACTTATGTCGCCGCAAAGATAAACATTATTTCGGAAAGTTCCAAAACAATTTCCCTAAAGATGTCATGCACCTGTTTCCTGACAATTTGTTATTCCTCTTTCGAATCCGTCATTACACTTAAGAAATCAGCAGGGCTTATGACCTTAGGCGTCTGAGGATAATGCTTGAAATTACCTGTAACCAGAAAAGAATCCTCAATACTCAAGGAGACTTCGTAGAACACGCGGTCGTCTTCGTCAGGCATCGATTCTTGGAAAGCCGTCCGCGAAGTCTCGATTCCATGTTCCTTGATAAACGAAATCAAAGCATCGGCAACACCAGGCACAAGCTTGAACTTCGCACGATGAAGCACCTCCCGATATTCTTCAATGATGCTGGTTTCATACAAAGGCGTAAACTCACCATCAAGCAACAGCCTTACAACCTTTGCAGTTGCCGACAACGAATTGTGAGTGATTAGGGCAGACACCAACACATTGGTATCAATAACTGCGTAAATCATACTTTCGCGCTCTTCCTTTTACGCATTTCTTCCCTTGCCGCACGAATCTCCGCGTTAATTTCATCCAGCGTGAGTTCCCGTTCCTTGCTTGACTCCGCAGCACTCCTTTGCTGCATAAACAAGTCCAGAGCACTAGGCGACCCTTTAATCGTGAAGGGAATGCTGCGACTTCTTATCACCGCTTTCACGAAAATGTTGAACGCCGTATTTGCACTCATGCCAAACTGCTCGCAGAGTGCATCGAACTGCGTTTTCATTTCAGAGTCCATTCTGACTGTAACTGCTGATTGTGCCATAGCCTCTTCTCTTTTGAATTCAACATGACAGCACTATGCCATCATTTCGATGGCAAATTTACGGACAATTTCTGATAAATGCAAATTTTTCTGCAAAAAAACACTTAATTTATCATTCTTCCGCGGCCATTGGCATTTGCGTGTCCATTTCTATCTTCTGATATGGAGCACGCTTTGCCCCATGATCCTGCAACCAGATATGGTTCAGGGTGAACGCTATCGATTCTAGCGTCTCTTCACGCTTCGATGGCTTCAGCTCGCACTCCCATACTGTGATGCAATGCCAGCCCATTTCAGCCAGTTTACGTTGCTCCTCCTTGTCCCGTTCCTTGTTCCGGCGAATCTTCGCCACCCAGAAATCGCGGTTCGTCTTTGGAATCTTGCAGCACTCCGAACTTGAAATCGTAAATTGTAAATCGTCAAATTGTAAATTGATGCGGTGTCCATGCCAGAAGCAGCCATTCACGAAGATACAAAATATGATATTACCAAACAAAGAAACGACTGAAAAAGTGCACAATAGGTTCGTTGAGCGTTTAATCTCATAACACTGGTTTCTGTTTTATCGTTTGTACAACCATCACATCCGCAGGCAACCACTTCACGCTGTCCAACTCATCCTTCGTCAGCCACTTCGCCGCCTCATGCTCATTCAGATGCAACGCCTCGCCAATGAGAGAACAGAGATAACAATGCATGGTGAGATGAAATTTGGGATAGTCGTAATCAATGGTACATAGAAACTCATCCACGCAGACCTCCGCAGACAGTTCCTCGCGAATCTCCCTCACGAGTGCTTCCTCCGGCGTCTCCCCAGCCTCCATCTTCCCGCCAGGGAACTCCCACCAGTCTTTCCACTCGCCATATCCCCGCTGCGTGGCGAAAATCTTATCTCCCTTGCGTATGATTGCTGCTACAACTTCTATCTGTTTCATATTGCCTGCAAATATACGAATTATTTCTGATATTATTTGCAAAACGGGTTAATTCTTCCTGGCAAAGCCTGGAAATGGTTAAAGGATTCGGGGAACAGTCTATAATGCGTTAACTTTGCGAGCAAAAAACGAATGTAATACGATAATTAACTCTTTAGTCCTCGTTCAAAGCAAGCGATATATTGTGAAGGGATTGTTCTGCGAATAGATTCGATATCCTGAAATTTACCCTGCACAAAACGATGGTGTCTTGATAGATGTTCAACGAAATCATTACAGTTGACTCTTTTGTATATGGAACCAGTTCCTGCTGTGAACCGCAAACATCCTGCAGACGGGAGTCTCCTCGTATGGAAACAGATTCGGCCTTCGCTCCCCCAAGCGCCCTGATCCTCATTGTTTTCCCATGTGATACTAGTTGATCCATCTGACTTTGCTAAATAGCCAAGCAATTCGTAATAATCCTCAGGGCAAGTAAAACTAACTTGATGATTTCTTCCAAAAAATGACCTATACATAGTTTCGTTGTTTTTAGTTACTAATATGTTTTTATGTCACGCTGCATTGTAAAGTAGTCTTATTTGCTTGCGGATATCCGCAAAGGATAGGCTTTGACTCAGTTCTGCATGCAATCCCACGTTGACGACAAAGATGAACGATTCTTTCCGATAATATTTGTCACCTATGGTCTTTAGCGATTGTTCTATCATTTGTGATTTCGCTAACAAGCAAACCAGCTGATAATCTTTATTAATGAGCTGAGTATGGTTGTTAGGATGAGCTTTTGTATAATGCTGTGTCGCTGTCAGTTTTATAAGGTTTTCCAAGTAATGTGCAATTTCTGGGAATTGAGACTTGGGGAATATATGATGAACTTGGGTGGCATCGCCATTTGCATATTGATCTCTGACTTCGCTATCTAATTGTATCTTACGCAAAAGGTTCATAGCTTTTGATACTTGATATGCATCATAGGCTTCTTGCTGTTGTATCTCTTCTGCCGTAGCAGCTTCCTGTCGAGTTTGCGATTTGGCTTTATCCACGTCCCGCCAATTCTTACGGTTATACATTAAGTCAGAAAACGCAATAATATCTTTTGACAATCTACCTTTCTCTGTTCCCTGAATGTCGTTCTCTGCCGAATAGACGTTAATGACTTTTGTAAAAATACGAGCCACTTCTACAGCACCATTAATGGCTGTATTTCCAATAATAAAACGAGTGTATCTTTCTTTTAGCTCTATATAGTCTTGTTGGGATACAGTTCCTTTTATACAGGCATCTTTGAAAACCTCAAAATATCTCAGGATACCACTATCCGACAAGACCTTTGTAATATATACATACAAAAAATTGTAAGCATTTCGTTCTTTGGTGGCAATATAGTCTAAGATTTCTAAGTTGGCTATTCTGTAGTAATTCACATTCCCTCTTTTTAGAATGTCGAGGATGTGAGCATAGGCTAGCATCCGCAAAGGCTGTTGAATAAACTTATCATATTCATGCTTGGCAGTCTCATTCTTTGGACTAGGCTTGCCAAATATTGCCGATGCGTTTTTGATAAAATACTGCATATCCCATACATCTTGTACCGTAAAATCCTCTTTAGGGTTCAAGTTGATAAGGCAATCTGCAATAAAACACACAACGTCAGGTGTACACTTTTGGTCCATAAACCGTGCATCATGGCTTTTACGGACATCCAAATCAAATTGGTTTAGGAATTTAGTTATAACATCAATCATAGCTATTTCAATTTACCAAAGAAAAATACAGAGTTATTATCGATATTGAGAGAGCGAGTTCCACGATTGCGAGCAATGCTGTAGAACTTGCTAAATTCTTCTGTGGCATAGTAAGCCAAATCTTCTTTGGTTACTTGCTCACCATCTATTGTTGTGAGTATGGCCACAGAACCATCTGCTATACATCCCTGTGGCATGAAGCAGGCGCGAGGATAGTACGAAAGATTGGGGACTAAGACACACTCGGTACGGTTGAGATATTTGCCAACTTCCAAGTCGCTGACATCATCAATATAAGTGTCATAGCCCTCAATGTCTATAATCGTATTGTCACCAATATTGCGAGACTTCAGCACTCGAATCTTGCCCTGTTGAGCCGTATTGGATTTCGTAAGGGTCCTGTCGCGGAATGACTTGAATATGCCAAAGGTCATCTTGTTTGCAGCCTCGTCGAAATCTTTATTACGATAGATAAGCCAGTATGGAAATGTCGGGTCTGTAATATAGTCCTGTGGTTTTATCTCTACAGAATTAGTTATGTAGGACTCAACCTTTGTCAGATTCCGTTTTATACGTTGATTTATTGTGAAAGCGATTGTCTCTATCTTGACTCCCTTAAATCCCTTTTCACCAAAATCAACAATGTGAGTGATGGCTTTTTCATTCATCAGTTGGCGAGTCTTTCCAAATTCAGGAGCATTGATAAGACTCTTGGGCACTATCAGCGAAACCACATCACCAAGTTGTATCGCTTTCTCGATAAAGAACGAGAATATGTTGCTTGTGTCTGTGTTGGCAACAGACTTCTTATAAGCTGACAACAAACTCCTGTCTTTTACTTTCATGTAGGGTGGATTACCTACCACTATGTCGTATCTCTTGGGGAAAGGTTCCAAAAGAGTGTCCTTGTTGATGAAGTTCAGACGGACATTCTCAGGGAGAGGTATTGATTGCAAAATCTGCTGGAGCAATGCTATGCTGTCTGGGTTGATGTCGATAACATCAATATGCAGTTCTGCAACATTAGCATACTTCAGGAACAAGGATGGAAGGAAGTTGCCTACACCTGTTGCAGGCTCAAGAATATGAAGAACCTTAGAGTCAGGATAATCTGGTAAATTCTTTACAACCGAATAGCAAATGTCCTGTCGAGTATAATATGCCGCTGTCTCTGTTCTCGCGCCGTTGGCATATTCAGCTATTTTAGCCAAGCGAACAAAGCCTAATTTCTTGTTCTTTTTGACATATTTCAGGAGGGTTTCAACATCTGTCAGATTGTTCTTCTCAATGATTTCATTCGCCTCCTGCTCAGTCAGTTCTTTCTCAGCAGCTTTCTCCTTTATCTTGTGAGCAATCTGCTGGAATATGATAGTAGGAACAGCTTCACCCAAACTCTGACGGATATTTACATCCTCTTTCTTCAGATACTTCTGCTTCTCTTCCATGGGTAATGCATTCAGTTGCTGATATGGAATTGCACTCCATTCAAACTCCTTGGGTACAGACATCATCAACATGACCTCACGAATGGAGAATACGCGATTATCCGTAGGATGAACGGTATTCTGACTTGCGAGAATATCATTGCGAGTGTGTACACACGGTGGCACTTTATCCCAATACTGACGAGTATATTTATCACCATTCTTGTTTTGGTTATAGATAATCTCACCATCTTTCTCCCTATGAGGAATACGATTAGGATCTTCGTTGTCAAAAGCTGATTGTCCCTCTGTTATATTCTCTATCCACTCTTGCATATGTGGAGCATAGGGACGAAATGTGTGATATATGTCCTGATCCCAAATCTCACCCATATATGTCAGATGAGGCAAATGTCCTATCGTCTGACGAAGTGTCTGCTCTTCCTGTCTGTCAGGGAATAACTCAAGTGGTGTAATCTCTTTCTGGTCTTTGCGTACACCAATAACAAGTGTCCTTGTTCTACTACTGGGGTTGCCGTAATCTTTGAAATTGATGACCTTTGCAGCAATGTTATAGTGCCCTGCTAAGTCTAATTCAATAGCTTCACGAATGGGTTTGTCCTGTCCGTCAATATCAGTACATATAGACTTCATAAACGCAGGAACATTCTCAAACACAAAGAAACGAGGCATAATCTGCCGTATCAACTTGATGGATTCTACTACCAAAGAATTACGCTTCAGTTCATCGCCTTTCTTGTGATTGGCAACAGACATTCCCTGGCAAGGTGGAGTTGCTATTACAACATCCAACTCTCCCATATTTCTTTGGTTGTGCCAAGTTTGGATTTCATCAAATACCTTGTCTTGTGTTTCTTGTAGGGTAATGTCACCACAAATATAACCACTTTCGTAACGACACTTGTGATTGTACTTTTGGACGTTCAAACGGCGTTCTATCAACTCTACCGTTGCGACACAATCATAATTCTCTTGTTTGAATCCGTAACATCCAATACCTGCACAACTAAACAGACTTACATAAGTCATTCGTCTATGTAGTGGCATTGTTACAGCCTTGGGCTGCTGAACGATTTTTTCTAATGCGGTGTCTGTGTATGTCTGCCAAATGTCAAGTTGCTGCTTCTTGTATTCAGGGAATAGGTGTTTAACAAATTGCAACTCAAAAACTATGCGTAGGTCGTTAGGATCATTATCTAACTCACCTTCACGACGAGAGCCCACGCGAGCGATCTTAATCAGATACAAATCCCTGATACCGAAGAAGTCTTGATCACACTGCTTGCCAATATAGGGTATGAAGTAGTAGAGTTTATTAAGTGCGACTGTGGATGGAAATCGTTTCCCTGAATAGTATAACTTAGCCGTTCCATCCAAGAAATGCTCCATATTGTCTTTCTTTACATTGCAGACTAGAACATTCCGAGTCAAATCCAAATCATTCGAATCTATCTCCTGACGTGAATTGTCGATGATTTGCTCTGGAAATTCTGCCTGCAACTGGAACAAGTCCAATTGCTGGGGCTGAGGTCGTAAGTTGGTCTTCGCCATATGATATCTGTTGACACGAAAAACCCCTTGCACCTTTGAAAGAAAAGCGCAAGGGGCTGTCGTGCCCAAAAGAAGCGACTGGAAACGCTGCAAGAAAAGCATAACAAGTCCCTCACGCTATTCCGTGCGAGTTCATTACGTCTTTTCTGCTTCTTG
>Ga0310694_10005591_pt1 | contig 12013 bp, 10 predicted proteins | sample 174DNAGHGhighgp2_FD_203884 | JGI IMG/M metagenome (GOLD analysis project Ga0310694, IMG submission 203884) | Sheep rumen microbial communities from Palmerston North, Manawatu-Wanganui, New Zealand - 1742 DNA GHGhigh gp2 (v2) (version 2) | ecosystem: Host-associated > Mammals > Digestive system...
CACGGTGACGTGCATGCCGTCGAAGAGCTGGTGTGGCGTGGCCACATGAGCACGCAGCATGACAGTTCCCTGTTCGTCAACGATGGGGTTGACTTCTGTCACCTTGGCATCATAGACCGCCTGTTCGTCGCCCACAGGCACTACCTGAAGGCGCGTGCCAACGGCAAAGCGGCTGAGGTCGGCCTCCATGATGCGGAACTCCACATCCATCTGCTGGGGAGAGATGACCCTGCACGCGATGTCACCCACTTGTGCCAGCTGGCCAGCACGGGCCGTGACATTGGCCACGATGCCATCGAAGGGGGCTGTCACACGCGTAGTATTCAACTCGTGACGGGCAGCAGCCAGTTTGTTCTGAGCCAGCAGCAAGCCGCTCTTGACCTCGGCAATATGTCGCACGCGCTGGGGAACGTTCCCGATATGCTCGGGGTCGTAGCCCTGTGAGATAATGACATCCTGCATCTGCAGATTTGCCTGCTCTATCTCCCGCTGATACTGTTCCACGGCATTGGTCTGCCTGGTGGCATCCTGCTCGGCCAGCAGTTGTCCGCGGCGAACGCGGTCACCGTTATGTACCATCACCCGCAGCACGGGCAGCGAGATCTCAAACTTCACGTCTGCATATTGCGTAGCCACGACTTTGCCCATGGTCTGGAAAGAAGGAGGCGAAGTACTGTCGGAGGCCTGACGTGCGCCCATGGCCTGACTGACGGTATCGGATGATATTCTTGTGTCCTGAGAATCATTCGGATGGCTCTGCTGCCGGCAGGCTGTCAGCAGCAGGACTATCGTGAAGGGAATCCATATTCTTTTCTGCATAGGGTATTCGTTAGTTTACTGGGTTCATATTCAGATCGTACACTATAGTTGTCGCAGACTCATCTCGTAGAACAGCCCTTTCCGTGCCATCAGTTCCTCAAAGGTGCCCTCTTCGGCTATCTTGCCCTTGTCGAGGACGATGATGCGGTCGCAATGCCGGATGGTGCTCAGCCGGTGGGCGATGACCAGACGGGTGCAGTGCAGGCGGTCGAGATTGTCGCTCACCTGCTTCTGGCTGATGTTGTCGAGTGCGGAGGTTGCCTCGTCGAAGAAGAGGATGCTGGGCCGGCCTATCAGGGCACGCGCTATGAGCAGACGCTGCTTCTGGCCGCCTGAGAATCCCCCGCCGCCCTCGGTGATGATGGTGTGGAGCCCCATAGGCAGTGCCTCAACCTCGTCGTACATGCAGGCCATGCGCAGCGCCTCCCAGGCATCGTCGTGTGTAGCCCAGGGGGCCGTGATGGTGATGTTGTGGAAGATGTCGCCCGTAAAGAGTCTGCCATTCTGCAGGCAGGAGCCAATGCACCGGCGCAGTTGGCCCTTGTCAGCCTTGGCGAGGTCGTAGTGGTCGTAGGCAATATTGCCGCGCAAGGGCGTCTCAAATCCCAGCAGCAGGCGCAACAGGGTGGATTTCCCGCATCCCGACACGCCCGCAATGCCCACGTATTCACCAGCCTTGATGTGGAGTGACAGATCGTCGATTACCAGTGGCATGTCGTCCTGATAGCGGAACGACAGGTTGTTGATGCTGATGCTGCCAGAAAGGCTGCTGATCGCTGCCGAGGGCCCCGACACCTCGGGCTCGGTTTCGGCAATAGCCATGATGCTGTCAAGCTGCGGTCCTATTTTAGCCATCTCGGGGATCTGGTGGGTTATCTCGGTGAGTGCGACTGTCAGCATGCCGAAGGCAGAGGTGAGGGCGATGAAATTGCTGGTCTCGATGGAAAAGCGGCGAGTAAAGAAGTAGATGACCAGCAGGCTGACCACACCCATCAGCGCCAGTAGCGCAGGATAGATCCGCAACCGGAACTGGGGGTTGTAGATGATGTGCGAAGCATGTGTGTAGCGGTTGAGCCACTGGGTGAACGCCCGCGTCTCGGAGCCGGTGAGCCGGATCTTCTGAATACCGGCAAACATGTTGCACTCCATGCCGCTGAGGGCATCGTTCTTGCCGATAAACTGTTGCTGGGCGCGGTCAACGGTGCGGAAGTACAGCACCACCAGCAGTGCCTGGATGGCATAGAGTATGGCCGCCGGTGCCAGGAGCCGCTCGCCGTAAATGCCCACCTGGATGAAATAGACGACGGACAGTGCTCCGCCCAGCAGAACGCCGACAATCGACTCGTTGACCTGCTGGCACAGCTGTGTGAGGTTGTTCATCTTGGAGGTCAGTTCGCCGCTGCTGTGGCTTTGGAAGAATCTGGGCGGAAGGGAGAACAGTCGTGCCATGACGGCATTGTGCAGGTTCATCTCCAGTATGTTTTCCACCCTGACGATATAGAGATTGCGAATATAAGAGAACAGCATGACGGCTATGGCGGCACCAGCCAGTAGTCCGCCGATTGGGGCCAGGGCAGCGGGATTGCCGGCGGGTATCACAGTGTCGAACACGAACTTGTTGGCCATCGGGACGAGCATGCCTAAGAGCACCACCACCAGGGCAGCCAGACACATGTGAAGCAGGCTGTGGCTGTTGGCAGAAGTCAAGATGAAAGCGATGACCTCGCGCCTGGTCAGCCTGTGCAGTGGCAGCGACTTGGTGAAGGCGTATGCTTCTGGCTCAAGGTCGTGCTCCATCCGCTGTCGCGTCACCTTTTGCCGGATGCCATCCGCGTCAGTATAGTAGTAGCTGCGGCCAGTCCATTTGGGTAGCAGTGCTACCAGATGACCGCCCTGTGTACGTCCCAGCAGCGGGCCGCTGGCCTCCTTCCACCATCCGTTGTTGAGCTGCACCTTACGTTTCATGATACCATGGACATGGAGGATATTGGAGAACTGCTCCTCAAGGGGCACTACTTCGTCGTTCTCCAGTTCGTAGTCGATGACCTTCAGCGCGCTGAGCACCTGACGGACAGCCAGTTGGTCTGTCTGGGGTACGGGGCCGCTATAATGTAGTCCCATGCGGGCTGCTCCCTCCATCATCTCGCGAGAGAGTGTGGCGGCGTCGAATTTCCTGCGCTTTTCTATCTGATTGGAAAAAATGCTCATCTTAGGCCCCCTTACGTTTTAATTGCTTTCCATTAATTCACGATATCTGCCTTCCTGGCGCATCAGTTCGTCATGCGTGCCGCGCTGGACGACGCAACCGTCATCCATGACGATGATCTGGCTACAGTCACGGATGGTGGACAGACGGTGAGCCACGACAATCAGGGTGATGCCCATCTCACGGATACGTCTCATCACGTGTTCCTCAGTGGTGGAATCCAGGGCCGACGTGGCCTCGTCCAAGATCAGGATCATCGGCTCGCGAGCCAGAGCCGTGGCGATCTCGATGCGCTGGCACTGGCCGCCGCTGAAGTTCTGACCCCCACGGACGACCTTGGTGGCATAGCCCTGAGGGCGCTTCACGATGTCGCTGTGCAACTGTGCATCGTCGCATGCGAAGCGAATCGTAAAATCCTCAATGCTCTGGTCCCACATACGGATATTCTGCTCTAGCGTGTCGTCGAAGAGCGTGATGTCCTGGCTGACGACGGCCACAGAGGCAGTGAGTTCATCGCGGGAGATGCTCTCAGCAGGACGCCCGTCGAACAGTATCTCGCCGCTCCAGGGCTTGTAAAGACCTGAGATCAACTTGGCCAGCGTCGATTTGCCACACCCGCTGCTGCCCACGAAGGCCACCGACTCGCCAGACTTGAGATGCAGGTTGAAATGCTCGATGAGCGGAGGATTCATGGGATTGTATCCGAAGGTGACATCACGCAACTCCAATTCGCCCAACAGCTTGCCTTCTTCCGACACCCTGCCCTCGGCCTGACGGTCTTCCGGATATTTCATCACATCCTCCACACGTTCCATCTGAGAGCGCATCTCCACCAGTTGCAGCCCGGCGTGGACTATTTGGTCGACGGGCGCCATAAAGGCGGCCATGAATCCCTGAAAGGCCATGAGCATACCTACGGAGAGATCGCCCTGCAATATATACCAGGCACCCACCAGCAATACAGCCATCGACAGCAGGTTCTGCGTCAGCGAGGGCAGCAGGTTCATCTGGCTCTGCTGAATATGCATCTCGCGCTCCTTGTTGAACTTGCGCGCCCACAGGCCACACCAGTATTGGAAGAACCCTTCTTCGGCTCCGGCAGCCTTGATGCTCTCGATGTTCTCCAGGCAGCTGACCGTGGCGGAATAATATTTGCCTTCACTCTGCTGTGTGCTCCTGACCATGTTCAGGCGGCGATGGGAATAGTAGCGTACAACGCCCATGTTTACCACCGCAGCAAGGACTCCGATCAGCGTCAGGGTGTAATTGTATGACAGCATGAGCACGAGATACAGCACCAGAAGCATCACGTTGATGATCTGCGGGGCAAGCACTTCGACAAGCGAATGGGTAATCGTCTCGTTGAGCTGCTGGCGCTGCTGCAGGTCGCCGACATAGCGCATGGCGAAGAAACTCATCGGCAGCCGCATCAGGTGGCGCATGAAATTGGTATTGCTGCGCAGTGCCAACTGCCCGGCAATGCGCTTGGCGTAGCGCTGCTGCCAGAGCACCACCACGAAATGGAACACTGCCAGCACAGCCATCAGGCAGAAGAACACCTTGGCCCACTGCGCATTGCGCCCGGAAAGGATCTCATCGAAGAAAACCCTTGTGAACAACGGCAACGCCAGTGTCACGAATGCCAGCAGCAGGGCAAAGATAAACGTCATCCAGAACGCTTCGTAGGCGCCGCTCATATTACGTCTGATATAGGAGAAAATGCTGGTTGGGTGGCCTGAAGGCTCGAAACGGTCTGTCAGTTCAAAGGTCATGGCAACCCCCGTAAACGAGCGGCGGAACTCATCCATGGGCACTTCCACCGGGCCGATGCCGGGATCGTTGAGACAGGCCTTACCCTTCTTCATGCCCTTGAAGACTACGAAATGCTCAAAGTTCCAGTGGATGATGGCGGGCTCCATACCTGCCAGCCCCTCTGCGCTGACCTTGTAGGCACTGGGCTTCAGGCCATAGCTCTCGGCTGCAATCAGGATGTTCTTCATCGAACTGCCGTCGCGGCTCACGCAACAAGCCTCGCGCACCTGCTCCAGGGGAAGCCACTTGCCAAAGTACGCAAGTATCATCGAGAGCGAGGCTGCGCCACACTCCACGGCTTCCATCTGCATCACCATCGGCACCTTCTTCATACGCGCTACTTACCTTGCAACGATTCCATGATGTTCTCCACTCGACCTGCCAGGACTTCCCATACGTACTTCTGACTCCAGATGATCTGCACGTTGCAGGGCATCCCCGTGGTGACAGCCATGCTCTGACTCTTCTTCCGGCTCCATACCAGTCCGTCGTCGCCACGGTCGAGCACGATGCGTACTTCATACACGGGCTGGTCGGCGGGGATGATGGCAGCCAGCTCAGCCAGCTTCAGACGCTGGGCGACAGCCTGACGGTCTGTAGGATATTGCTCGATGCCCGTCACCGTACCGACAGCATAGCCCCATTTCTCGCGCTCCAGGTCGGAAGGCGTCACCTGTACCTTGGCACCGGCCTTGACCTTACGGAGATGGGCGAACGGCACGTAGGCCAAGACCTCACGATCGTGGAACTGGAGCTGCTGAGGCAGGATCCAGACGACCGGCTCGCGCGCCACGAACTTGCTCTCGGCAGGCTTTGATGTCAGCACGACACCGTTTTCGGGCGATGTCAGCGTGGTGGTGGCCAACTGCGAACGGACGCTGACGATCGGAGCCCCGGCAGCCACCTTCTGACCGTTGGTGGCAATGACACGATGGACTGTTCCCTCGAAAGGAACGGAAATGGGTCTGGCCTCTGCAAACGGGAACACAACGGCATTGGCATTGACCGTATAGTTGAGTTTGCCAAAGATGCACCAGATGAGTGCCACGACACAAATCATCAGTAGTGATGTGAGTAGCAGCCACAAGCCCGGAGATGCTACCCGTGGCATCTCCTTGAGTTCGTTCTTGTCGTCAAGTGCCTGTAATGCCTCTGTATTAAAAAGCTCTGACATAGTCTGAATGTTAGTTGATAGATAAGAATGTACTGACGATTCTTCCTTTTTTGGTTGCAAAGGTAAGTATTATTTTTGGATATTCCAAAAGAATCGTGAGGAAAATGAAGGAGAAGGGAACTGGCGCACTTGGCTTTTTCCGTGGCAGTCCCACACAGGCCCTTACTTTTCTATCGCTTATATAGATAACAAAGAGAACTTTTTGAGAAATGTTACAGCATGAGAAAGGTGGCGTGTCCACGCTTCTAACGAGCCGTAGTGTCGTTGGCAATGAGATTACTTTAAGTTGCCAACGAAAGGTAATCTCGCTAAAATACTACAACACTCCCCCCAAAATCGTCTGTAATCCCTTCGGTATAAAGGGGTTAAGCTGGGGTGGGTGTTGGGCTAAAACCCTGCTGACTTTGAATTATTAACCGTCGTTGAATCCCAGATACTTAGAGCATACGAGATACTACGGTGGTACAAGAACGGAACAGGGGCTTAAGCAGAAGGATGCTGCCCGCATGATAGGCATCAGTGCCACCACTTTCAGCGACCTGCTGCATGGTCGCAGAGCATTGAGTTTCGACATTGCCCGCAGCCTACACAAGGTGCTGGGGGTGCCTGCTGATATCGTGCTGGCATAAGGTATTCTTACTACAAAGACCTAACGGCTTCTTATTCTCTTGATGAACTTGCGGGACCTGTCCTCTGTGAGTTCACGGAAACATCAATATAGCAGTGGTAGATTCTGTAATGAGCAAATATAAACGCACCAATTTTTCGTAAAGTTAACCAACCAGTTTTATTTTTCTTTTTTTTAATATTCTGCTTATCGAAAATGGTCTGTCTGTTCTCTATTCTGTAGCTCGTCCCTTTGAGATTTATTACTTCACACCTATAAAGGATTCGATCGAGTAAGGCAGATGCAAGGACTTCATCATCAAGAGTCTGAGCCCATCCTGTAGGGGCTTTGTTTGTTGTGATGATGATGGAGGTATGCTCATGCATGGTATTGATGAGATTGAAGAAACCTGCAGCATCTTCCTTGTTGATGGGGAAAAGCATGATATCATCGATGGCGACCAAGTCAGCCTTGGCGATGCGGTTGTAATTTCCCATGGCCGTTGGTGATATGGATTTCATTTTGATAGTAGTGATCAGTTCCTCCATGGTCATCATATAGGCCTTTTTCCCTTGCTTTACCGCCTCATAGATTAGTCCGCCTGCGATAAAAGTTTTGCCTGTACCGCTAGGGCCCATGAGGATGACATTGTAGGCCTGGTCTACCCAGTTGAGCGTACGCAGTTCCTTCATCTCCTGCTTGCTTATGCCTGAAGAATAATTGAAGTCAAATGCGTCGAGGTCGTGCTGCGATGGCAGATGTGCCAATGACAGCCTACGTTGCCTGTCACGTTCCTGCCGGCCCTTCACCTCGTCTTTGAGTACCTGTGCAAGATAAGATGTTTTCCAATCTGAGTGTATTCATAGCAAGAAAGGTTTTAGGTGGACTTTAGGAGTATTTCAGTTTCAGTTCTCCATTCCTGATCATCTCAAACTCCTTGTTGGTTTTCTCGATCCACTCTTTCTTGCGGCGGATGGTCTCCCTGACGGCGGCTCTCACCTCCTCACGGGTGCGTTTTTTCTTTGTTGTTTCCATATTTCTTTTAAGTTCAAAAAGTTTATTTGTGATATTTGTCGGATGCAAAGTTACGAAGATTCTTTGAAACGACAAAACGTTTTCTGGATTTTCTATCAAAAAGGCCCAAGATTGTTCGAATTCCAAGCACAACTCTTCGAAACGAAGAACGGACGAAACTCTGTGGGATTCGTTAGGAAACCGATGCTGAATGCCGTATAAACCGTTCTTTGACTTTAGTCAACGCATTGTTTGACTGGAGTCGAAAAACCATTTGACTGGAGTCAACGAATCAGTTGACTCTATGTCAACAGGTACGACAAGTTCAATACAAGCCGTTACGCATCCTGTACAAAAATAATTGGGAAATTATTTGGAATTCGACGAAAAATATTGTATCTTTGCACTTGTGTTCATTGACAGTTTGATGATACTATGGACAGGGGTGACAGAAGTGACAGTACTTTTCCTAAAAATCTCGCGCGTACCGCGAACACATAGGCGCGTATTTATACTGTACCTGCGGTACGCGCGAAAAAAGTTACATTTTTACTGTCACTACTGTCACCACTGTCCAATAAAAATGGGAGATTTTGTTGTCTGATTCAAATATATTGCGTACCTTTGCACGCTGAATCATAAACTCTAAATTATAATCATAATGAAAAAGATCATGATGGTCAGTCTGATGCTGACAATCGCCATGGCCTTAGAGGCACAAGTGAAAGTAGCCCCGAAAATGGAGAAGGGCACAGTAAAAACGTATGTAGCTGAAGCCACGATCACGCTTCCCGGACAGGGCGACGTGAAGGTGACGGCAGACTCGAAGTACGCCATCACCGACGCCAAAGCCGACTGCTATGTGCTCGAGATGGTGAGTACGGACGTGAAGACGGAGTGCGAGCCGGGCAACATCGCCGGTAAGCTGGTGGCTGCTGCCCAGGAGATGATGAAGGACGTCGTGGTGCGTGCTACCCTCGACAAGGACGGCCGCATCCAGAACATCCTGAACGGTGACGAGGTAAAAGCGAGAGTCGATAAGCAGGCAGACGCCTTCATCGACCAGATGTTGGCGGACGTGCCCCAGCTGGCAGGAGTCGTTTCCAAGGACGCCCTGAAGCAGCAGGTGTCACAGGCGCTCACCATCGAGGGCCTCGTACAGACCTTGCAGCAGGCCACATCGCCGCTGGCACTTAACGGCAAGACCATCGCCTCGGGCAGCCAGGAGGAGTTCGTCAGCCAGGAGGGCCTCAAGATGAAGCGCATGTATTTCGTCAACGGCAAGACCATCATCGCCAACTCGGTGATGAACATGACGGAGGACGAGATGAAGCAGACGATCATCAAACAGGTGGAGAAGAGCGCTCCCGATCAGGCCCAGATGATCAAGGACAATATCGACCAGCTGATGTCAACCGGTATGCTGAAGATGGACCACAAGGAGACCGCCACGTATGAGCTGCAGGACGACGGCTGGGTGAAGAGCATCGTGGTCGATTCCACCACCGAGACGATGGGACAGACGGTGGTGTCGAAAAGCATCGTCACGCTAAAATAGTTACAAATATTTGGTGGGAAATAAAAAATAATGTACCTTTGCAGCGTCAAAAGACAAAAACTGTTATAAATATGAAGAAATTATTCTTAATGGCGCTGTCCGTCATGTTTCTGGGGGCCGTCGGCCAAGCCAAGGTAAGCGGAACGGACGACGGGTCGAAAGCTCCCGATGGAGTGGAGGCTGTCGATTTAGGACTGAGTGTGAAGTGGGCCAACATGAATGTGGGAGCCAAAAAGGAATCCGGCTTCGGCACGTACTTCGCATGGGGCGAGACCAAACCGAAGGAATACTACTCGTGGGGCACCTATGCATGGAGCAAGGGAGATTCCAACTTCCTGATGAAATATTCTGTGAACGACAAGATGATCAGGCTGCTTCTCACCGACGATGCTGCCCGCCTCAATTGGGGCGGCAATTGGCGCATGCCCACCGTGGAGGAGTACGATGAGTTGGCAGACCCGGCCAAATGCACCTGGGAATGGACTACAAAGGACGGTGTCAACGGCTATAAGGTTACCGGCAAGAAGACGGGCAACTCCATCTTCCTGCCCATCACTGGGTTCCGATTCTATTCTGAAGTCCAGTTCCGCGCCATCAAAGGTGTCTACTGGACATCAACCCTCTACTCGGGCAATCCCTTCAAGGCATGGTGTCTGGAATTCGACTTCTCGGATTACAAAGTGGACTTCGGCAACCTCTCCAGCAATCGCTTCAGCGGTCGCTGCATCCGCGCCGTCCAATAAAGTGACTATAAAAATCAACCAACAAAAGACATAGAGAAAATGAAGAAAATCAGAGCCGCCGTCGTAGGTTACGGCAACATCGGAAAGTATGCTCTGGAGGCCTTACAGACGGCCCCCGACTTCGAAGTGGCAGGCATCGTACGCCGCAATGGCGCAGAGAACAAGCCCGCAGAACTGGCACAGTATGACGTGGTGAAGGACATCCGCGAACTGAAGGATGTCGATGTGGCCATCCTCGCCACCCCCACCCGCTCGTGCGAGGAGTATGCCAACATGATCCTGCCCTTAGGCATCAACACCGTCGACTCGTTCGACATCCACACGAACATCCGTGGCTATCGTGAGCGACTGATGAAACTGAACCAGGAGACGAACACCGTCAGCGTGATTGCTGCCGGCTGGGACCCGGGCTCTGACTCCATCGTCCGTACGCTTATGCAGAGCCTCGCTCCGAAGGGTCTCTCGTACACGAACTTCGGTCCGGGTATGTCGATGGGACACAGCGTGTGCGTACGCTCGAAGAAGGGTGTGAAGAACGCGCTGAGCATGACGATCCCCCTGGGTGAGGGCATCCACCGCCGTATGGTGTATGTGGAGCTGGAAGAGGGCGCCAAGCTGGAGGACGTGACGAAGGACATCAAGGCCGATCCGTATTTCGCCTCCGACGAGACACATGTGTTCCAGGTGGAGAGCGTAGATGATGTGCGCGACATGGGTCACGGCGTGAACCTCGTGCGCAAGGGTGTCAGCGGCAAGACGCAGAACCAGCGCCTGGAGTTCAATATGAGCATCAACAACCCCGCCCTGACAGGTCAGGTGCTGGTCAACGTGGCCCGCGCCTCGATGCGTCTGCAGCCCGGCTGTTACACGATGGTCGAGATTCCCGTCATCGATATGCTCCCCGGTGACCGTGCCGATCTGATCGAGCATCTGGTATGAATTTAGCGATTTTTGTATCTGGGAGCGGGACGAACTGCGAGAACCTGATTAAATATTTTAAGGACTCGGAGGTGGTGAATATCGCCCTGGTGGTCAGCAATAAGCCCGATGCCTATGCCCTTGTGAGGGCTGAGCGGTTAGGAGTGCCGACGGCTGTGACGCCCAAGGCCGAACTGAACGACCCGGAGGTGATGATGCCGCTGCTCAGGAAGTACGACATCGGCTTCATCGTCCTGGCAGGATGGCTGCCACTGATACCGAACTTCCTCATCGACGCCTATCCACATAAGATCATCAACATCCACCCTGCCCTGCTGCCGAAGTACGGTGGCAAAGGTATGTGGGGACATCATGTGCATGAGGCCGTGAAGGCTGCGGGAGAGACGGAGACGGGTATGACCGTTCATTGGGTGACGCCCGTCTGCGATGCGGGAGAGATTATCGCCCAGTATCGTGTCGCCCTCTCACCCGACGATACGGTGGATGACATCGCGGAGAAGGAACATCAACTCGAAATGGAATACTTCCCCAAGGTCGTGGAAGACATTATTAAAAACGCTGCGGAGAATTAATCCGCAGCGTTTTTTAATATCTCTGACAAAGTAGGATGGATATGGACCATGTCGGCCAGTTCGTCGATAGTGGTATGCTTGCACATCAGGACGGAGACCTCCTGAACGATGTCAGCAGAATGGGCACCATAGGCGTGACAGCCGAGAATGAGGCCGTTCAGACCACCCCGCCCTTCGGGCACCCCTCCTCGCTCGGCTTTGCCGCTTTGCCCTGCAAAGAACTCAGGAGGGGAAATGAATAGTTTCAGCATGCCTTCAGTCGCATTCATGGCGAGGGCCTTGCCGTTGGCGCGCCAGAAGGACTTCTTGCAGACATATGGGATGCCCTGTTCCTTAAGTTGATCCTCCGTGGGGCCTACGCAGGCAGCCTCGGGTTCTGTGAAGATGGCGGCAGGCATAATGTCGAAACGAATATGGTCCTTCTTACCGAGAATACGATTCACAACATGGACAGCCTGCATCTCTGCGGCGTGGGCAAGCATCTGACGACCGTTGACATCGCCAATCGCAAAGACTTTGGGCTTTGTGATTACCTCAAAGTCATCATTGACGGGGATGGCACCATTAGG
>Ga0310694_10005592_pt1 | contig 12013 bp, 14 predicted proteins | sample 174DNAGHGhighgp2_FD_203884 | JGI IMG/M metagenome (GOLD analysis project Ga0310694, IMG submission 203884) | Sheep rumen microbial communities from Palmerston North, Manawatu-Wanganui, New Zealand - 1742 DNA GHGhigh gp2 (v2) (version 2) | ecosystem: Host-associated > Mammals > Digestive system...
CCCTTCGTTATTGGCAATTCCACCCACGATCAGCGCGCCGATCTCCGTCTGGATGACAGGGCCGAAATTCTCCGTGGCGAGCAGACACCAACAGCGCCGGTTGAGGATAAATACCGGATAGTTCTCAAGTGCGATCGGCTGTACACTGTGGAGCTGGCCTTCCATATAGTGGGTGTAACCTTGAAATCCGTCGTCAATATAGCTGTAATGGTGGCAGTCAGAGGCACAGAGCCGAAAGACCAGACAAATTCCGCCGCGGTACTGATCGGAAAGCTTTCCATCGTTCAAGAAATCCTTGATTCGGTAGCGCGAGTGTTTAATGGCAAAGCTGCTGTTTTCCGCAATCGGATAGGCGCTCAGCCAGCCGTCGCAGGGGCTGGTCAGATGCTCCGGGTTAAAGTCGACTGTGACTTCTTTTCTCTCCCGGGCAAAGAAATCCCGAAAAGATCGGAATTGATGTAACTCTTCATCGGATATGGGAACGTCATTTCTTTTTACATACCTGGCGACAAAAGGGCGGGACCAGCCGGAGCGAAGATAACGCACAATCAGACGGTCGGCGTGGAGCTTTTGTATCAGCTTCAGTAGTCCGCGGCCGAGGACAGTCCCATAAAGAAAACGAATGCAGGTATCATTTTCTTTTTTCATTTTGCCTCCGCCAGCCGATCCGTTTCCGGCTCATCCAGGTCGCAGAGAAGCGTCTCATGTTTTTCGGGCAGGGCAGGTTTCCTGATCCGAAACGGTGTGAGGAAGGCCGCCGCGGTGAGCAGCAGGACAAACGGTGCGAGGAGCTGCAGCGGCCAGTTGTACTTCCAGCCAAGGCCGAACAACAGGGGAAAGATTAATGCCGCCGTGGTCACGGGTAGTCCCAGATAAACCTTTCTGCGTCCTTCCTCCCGATCCTGCCGCTCTTCCTCGTCCACGTTGAACCAGGCCAGACGGATCAGTGCGCAGAGCAGATAGAGCGCGGAGGGCAGCCAACGGAGCTTCCCGCCGCCGTTTGCATAGACGAGCATCGCAGGGAGAACGCCGAAGCAGACCAGGTCGCTTAAGGAGTCGATCTGTATGCCGAAGCGTTTTTCCTGACGTGTTCGCTCCATCGTGGATGCGATCTTGCCGTCGAACATATCGCAGACACCTGCGATCACCAGACAGATCAGTGCAGAGCGCAGATTGCCGCCGAAGGCGCAGGCGATACCCGCGAAGCCCGACAGCATTCCCAAATAGGTGAGGATCACCGTGTAATTATAGAAACCGATCATATTCAACCTCCTAAATCAGATATGAAAAAAGGACAGAGTAAAAAAGGATACACCAGGGCTTACCCAGAAGGATAATCCAGGTAAAGCGCCGGGCCGGCATGGAAGTGAGGCCGGAGAAATAACACAGGAAATCGTCCGGAGCCAGCGGCAGCAGAATTGCAAGGAACAACACCAGCGTATAGCCTTTCTTCTCGTTGACTCTCCTGACCCAGCTGTCGTACTTCTCCATGGGCACCATCTTCTGCACAAGACTGATACCAAAGTGCCGGGCCAGCCAGTACGCGATCAGCGAGCCCGCGCTGATGCCGATGTAATTGATCCAGAAGCCGCCCGCTGTGCCGAACATGGCCGTGCCGACGATACAGCCGAGGAAACCGGGAAGCACAGGAAGCACGACCTGCAAAGCCTGGATGATGGTCAGGACCAGTGGCCCCCAACCGCCGTAGCTCTCCAGATAGGCATGCAGTGTGTCTATAGACTTGAAATGTCCGCCAATCCACGCTTTCCCGACAAAGGCCGCCGACAACAGCAGGAGAAAAGCCAGCATGGCAGAGGCTAAGTGCCTGATTACATTTTCTTTTTTTATAGCCATGAAACACCTCCGCTTCATTTTGGAAAAGCATATCCCATAAGTCTGAAGATCGGCCTCGGGAAAATGTGAAGAAATCTGAATTCGAATCTATGAATCGCTTCCTGATTGCAGATCTTTCGTACGTCAATTGTATTTTTCCATTTTGTCGTTTTCACCGACTGCACTGCCGTGCATTTTAGATTTCTTCAGAATTCATGCAGGGGGATTTTAAGAATCGTCTGTTATCCTCAGCTCACAGGGTCACCAGCAGGGACCCGAGTTGAACTGGAAGGGATTTTCAATATGGCTTTTGAAAAAACAATGGAAGATATGGAAAGGCTTGCAGAATCTGCAAAAGATGCCATCATCAACGCTGTGAATAGAGTCTTGAAAGTGAACGAGAACGTATACTCCGGGGTGCACGAAGTCAGGCAGGCTGCAGATGATGCATTGGAACTGCATAACGTCGAGAAAGATCTCCTTCAGGAGCGTCGCCAGGCGGAGGAAGCTTATCAAGAGGCTGTCCGTCAGATGAAGGCCGATGTGGAAAAGGAGAGCAAAGAACTGAAAGAACTGCTGAAGGAGCAGGCGCAAGGATGACATTGAAACTATTTCACGTTAAAAAAGCAGATCTGATGGCGCTTATAATATCGGTCGTCCTTGTAACAAGTTGGTTGGAAAAAGAGTACTTTTTTAGTCTGGAGGTTTCACAATGGATAGCAGAAAATACTATTTGAATGCAGTTCTGATGATCATCATGGTGCTTATGGTGCTCACGGCATTTGCTGCACCTGCTTTTGCGGAAGACGCCATGACGGATTCGGCAATAACTGTTACTGCAGATCAGAACGGGAACGAAGAAGTGAAAGATGAGTTCAGTGATAAATACGGCCCAGACCGGAATCGGAATAAAAATGACAGCCGTGACGAATCGGAGGATCTGAACAAGTCAGATTCCGACAAAGACAACACTCCGTCATGGGAGGAAATCATGAGACTGTTGGAAAAAATGAACGGGAGCTCTGCACAGAAAAATGATGAAAATAAACCTGGCATCAAAAATGAGAAAAAACCTTATATTGGGGTAATGGTTTCTTCATTATCTGATGAAGTGAAAGCAATAACAGGACTTCAGGCAGGCGTGCTGGTCCAACAGGTTAAAAGAAATACGCCTGCTGCCAATGCCGGCATCCGGACATATGACATCATCTTAAAGGTTAACGAGAAGGATATTACTTCCTGCGAAGAGCTTTCATCGATCATTGCCGAATCTGCGCCCGGAGATATTGTTCTGATTCAACTGTACCGACAGGGGGCCATACTTGAATTCGATGTACGCCCGATCAGCTGATCCGGGAAGATCAAGAGGAAAACACGGAGGAAAACAAGCCGAATTTAAGTTGCCATCCTTTTCAACTTTTCTTTCTTGTCTTCCTCCGTTACGGGTGCCTTCTCCGCACAGATGTGCGGAAGGTGCCCGTTTTTTATTTTTGGATCATATTTCCGTTATACAAATCTAAAAACTGCCTCTGAGAAAAAATGAAAAAATCTGAATTTTACATCTCCCATCTTTTCCTATGACAGGAATCCCAGTATAATGCCGTCATCAAATAGACGGAGAAAACGACATGGAACCAAAGAAAATTTTATATGCCGATGACGACGCGGAGATCCGCGAGGCGCTGCGGCTGCTGCTCGGCTGTGAGGGCTTTGAGACGATCGAGGCCACAAACGGCGAGGAGGCCCTGCGGCTGTTGGACGATTCCATAGATCTGGTCATCCTTGATGTGATGATGCCCGGCATGAACGGCTATGCCACCTGCGCCGAGATCCGCAAATGCAGCGCCGTGCCGGTGCTGTTTCTGACTGCGAAATCCCAGGATTCGGATATGACGATGGGCTTCTCGTCGGGCGGCGACGATTACCTTGTCAAGCCCTTCTCCTATAACGAGCTCATCAACCGTGTAAAGGCAATGCTGCGCCGCTACTATATCTACGGAGCAAAAACAAATGAGCAGAGCCGCCTGATCCGATGCTGCGGAAACATCGAGATCGACCCCGACCAGTGCCTTGTCCGGCAGGATGGGAAAGAAGTTCCATTAACTGATCTGGAATACCGTATCCTGCATCTTCTTGCCACACACCCGCGCAAAATCTTCTCTGCGCAGAACATCTATGAGAGCGTCTGGAACGAACCGTATTTCTATACCTCCAACAATCTTGTGATGGTACATATACGCAACATCCGGCGCAAACTGGGCGACGATCCGCAGAACTGTCACACGATCCGTACGGTCTGGGGAAAGGGGTATCGCATTGAGTAATAAAACGCCTTCCCGCAGTCTGAGCATCCAGCTTCTTCTCGGCGTGTTGTTGTCTCTTTTTGTCGGTGCCCTGGCCTTTGCCGTGTTCTTTGCGCTCGGCAACGGCCTGCTGGATCACACCGTATACGGCGAGAGTTTTTCCGACGCCATGTCAGACCGGCAGTTCAAGCAGTTGCAGGGCTATGTGACGCATGAGGGAATCACGAGTGAGAAGCTTTCCCGGCTCAATGCCTGGTGCAGCAGAGGAAAAGGCGTTTATCTGACCGTCTATCAGGATGGCGTTTTGATCTACGAATCGCCCGTTGCAAATGAGCAGACGCTCAATCCGGACGACTTCGATCCCGCGGCGGAAAATGTGGAGCGGGAATATGCCCTGCGCTTCAGCGACGGCGTGACTGCGCAGGCTTTCCTGTACTATTTTGCCAGTGACGCCTTCTACTTCTGGATGATCGGCGTCTCCGGACTGCTGGCCTTCGCCGTCTTCTCCTTCTGCTTCGTCAGCCTTGTACACCGGAAGCTGCGCTATATCCAGAAACTGAAAAAGGAGCTGGATATTCTGGCGGGCGGCGAGCTCAGCTATACTGTAACCGTACAGGGACAGGACGAGCTCAGCGAGCTGGCCACAGGGATCGACGAGATGCGCCGCTCTATCCTGAAGCATCAGCAGGCGGAGGATGAGATCCGTTCCGCCAATTCCCAGCTTGTTACAGCCATGTCCCATGATCTGCGTACACCGCTGACCTCTCTGATGGCCTTTCTGGAAATCCTGGATCGGGATAAGGTAAAGAGCGAGGAGCAGCGCCGCCATCTCATCCACCAAAGCCTTGTCCAGACCATGTCGATCAAGTCCATGGCGGACAAGCTGTTTGAGTATTTTCTGGTCTATACTTCTGAGTGGGAACAGCCGGAGATGGAGCTTAGAGATGCCGACGAGGTGCTGGGTCAGTTCTGGCAGGAGTATGCCTTCACACTGGAGAGCCACGGCTTCACCGTCGAGACAGATTTCGGCCAGCTGCACGGAACAGTTGAAATTAATCTGGAGCTGCTGCGCCGGGCCTTCGACAATCTCTATGCGAATCTTGTCAAATATGCCGAGCCTTCCAAACCGATCCGGATCGCGTATCATCGGGAAGGCAATCAGGTGCTCCTCACGATCACGAACACGGTATCAGCCTTGCGAAACCGTCAGGAGAGTACAAATATCGGTCTGAACACCTGCCGCCGTATTTTCAGGATGCATGACGGCTGCTTTGAAACACTGGAGTCAGACGGCTTGTTTACAGTTGAGATCCGTCTTCCTGTATCATGAAAAGATCAAGAGGGTGCAGTTATAAGCAATCTTATGGCTGCACCCTCTTGATCTTTATTTATTTTTTCAGTTCTATCGGCTTTCATGGTCCTTCAGGCGAGATAGTCTGTGAGATTTCCGTCACTCCCGCTTCATCTGCTTTTCAAAGCGGAACATACCGTCATGCTCTCCCATTGGCTTATTTCCGTATTGCTCGTCGGGCTCCGGCTCATCTGGGGGTTCCGGTTCGGGATGGTGGCTGTTGAAGAATTCGACAATGTGGAACCCGCATTTGTTGACATAGAAATGGATATTCCTTGTTTCAAAGTAGGGCGTGCAGGTTTCCCAGACAAGCGTTTCAGGATACAGCCGCTCGACTTCCCGCCACGCTGCACTGCCGATTCCTTTACTGTGAACTTCCGGATTGACAAACAGAAGCTCCAGCTCGTTATGCTGTGTTTTTTCATCGATCTTCAGAACAATACCGCCTATGATCCTCCCGTCCTCACGGATACGGTAGGCCACACCACCGTCGATGCTGTTCTCGATCGTTCTGCGGGAAATGATCTCTCCATCTTCCTCAAGATGATCGTCCCGCATCCCGAACTCCTCCATCGCGCCATACTTGAATGCACGCTGGTTATCGAGAATGAACTGTTCCCGGTCATCGTCCGTGAGCCGGGTGAGGGTAATAACTGACATAAAGCAATGCCTCCTTCAAGAAAAATGCTCGGCAACAAAAGGCTGCTTCAGCCATTTGTTCCGAGCTCACTCGACATCTTATCCAACAGGCGGCCTGCAAAGCTTTCGCTTTACGATCCCCTACGCTACGGCGTACTGTCCTCCGATGACCGATATTTTGTTTTGGTTGTTCTTCTACAAGAACGGTGCCACTATATCACAGAAGCAGCTGATACTCAAGTACTTTTATCGTCAACCTTGTTTATTAACCGGAAATCAGTATTCTCGTACCGGGAGAACAGTACAGCACTCGTTGTACTCTTTCTGATTCCGCGCCACCCGGGTGTTAAAAAGAGCAGCAACGAAAATGCTCCATCACTGCCTGTACGTTTCGCGTTTTATGGGAAAACCGGCTGGTTTCACGAGAAATCCAGCCGGTTTCATCTGTTTTGCGGGATTACTGCGAGGAGGAAGCCTCGAACAAGCCCAGGAACCAGTCTTTTGCATCGTTCACGCCCTGCGTGATACTGTTCTCTTTCAGGCTGTCAAAGAAACGGGTGATCTTTTCCACGGCACTGTTCATCGCTTCGATCCCCTGCTGCAGATTCTCGGCGCCATTCTCTCCGAGGGCGTCAAAAAGCTCGTCGATCTTCTCCACAGCACTGTTCATCGTCTCAATCCCCTGCTGCAGGTTCTCTGCACCGTTCTCTCCGAGAGCGTCAAAGAGCTCGTTGATTTTCTCTGTCGTATCATGCAGGTCTTTCAGCGCATCCTCTGCATTCTCGTATCCGGCACTCTTCAGTCCATCGAAAAAGCCTGTGATTTCCTGTGTCGCGGTATTGACCATCTCCAAATTGGTCTGAACCTGACGGATGGACACAGAAAACTCCACGTTGACATAGATCAGTGCGATCAGCAGGGCCGCAGCAATCACAATCGTGATGATCAGCTGGATCTTTCTCTGCTTCTCACTCCGCCGCTTCTCTTCGAGCAGTTCCATTAAGATTTCATGATCGGTCATTCTTTGTTCTCTCCCTTCTCGTCTTTGTCACCGTGCATGTACAGACGGCATCAGAATGTCATAATTGACCGTTTTATAAAAACCGTCACAGATCGATACATAGTCTCCGCCGTAGTTTCCCATCAGAACCATCAGCTTGGTGATCGTGGCCTCCAGCGTCATATCGTACGCCTCCATCAGATGAAAGTCCTGTTTCACCTGCTGACCGACCTCATAGACCTCCATGTTGCTTCCTTCGTTGGCGACCTGTGTCGCCATGACGACGATCTTTCCCCTGGAGATCCAGTGCTTCATCTGACTGTAGAATACGTCCCGCAGATTATCCGGAATGCCGCCGACGCCGAAGCTCTCGATCACCAGGCAGTCGTAATTCTGAAAAAGGTATTCCACCAGTTCCGGCTTCGTGCCGGGAATCAGCTTCAGCACCACGATGCTGTCATTAAGCCGGTGTCCGAAGCGGACCGGCTCCGTGAAAGGCGCCTGTGTGATAAAGCGGATAATCCTGCGCTCCCGGATTACGGCCAGAGCCGGGAAATTGACACTGCTGAAGGCATTATAGCTGTGGGCATAGGTCTTCTTCGCCCTCGTCCCTGCGATCACATTCCCGTTAAAAACCAGGACCACACCCATGGATGCATCGTCGGATGCATAGCGGATGCTGTCAATCAGATTCTGTCTCGCGTCGGTGCTGTCCTCGCTGATCGGCTTCTGCGATCCGGTGATCACGATGGGCTTGTTGGAATTCTGAATCATATAGGACAGGGCCGCCGATGTATAGGCCATTGTATCAGTCCCGTGACAGACCACAAATCCGTCGTAATACAGATATTTCGCCTCGATCGCGCAGACAATCTGCTTCCAGACCGCGGGACTCATATTGGTACTGTCGATGTTGCAGACCTGAACCGCGTCGACATCACATTCCTCTTTGATTTCCGGGACAAAGGACAGGATCTGTTCTGCGTTCAGCCCCGGTCGGAGACCGTGGTCAGACAGCAGGGATGCGATTGTCCCGCCTGTTGCAAGCAGTAATATTTTTTTCTTCATCGCCCCTCCCCTTTTCATTCCGTTCGTCTCTGTTCCTTATTTTGAACTATATCAGAAAACCGACTATTCTTCAACGCTCTATACTCCGACGCCAGGATCGCATATTCCAGTTCATCCTGCCAGCTGGTGACACCGTTTTTCACATAGCGGCATTTTTGCTTCAGCAGAGCTTCTCTGCGCATGCCGGCTTTTTCCAGAACTTTCCACGAGGCGGTGTTTTCCGGGTTACAGACGGCGTTCGCCCGATGAAGGCCGAGCTCATCGAAACAATAAGAGAGAAGCACCCCTGTCATCTCAGCAGCATAGTGCTTTCCCCGGTGCTCCTTCAGCAGCAGCCAGCCGATCATTCCGGTATCCGTTTCCGGATCGATCAGGATGTGTGTCCGGCCGATTTTCTCCCCGCTCTCCTTCAATACCACAGCCAGTTCGTAGCTGAGGCAAGGAACGCGTTTTCCTTCTTCGATGATTCTGCACAAATGCTCTTCGGCCTGTTCCCTGCTCATCGGATCAAACGGAGTGTAATGCAGAGTCTCGCTGTCCGAATAGATTTGGAAAATGATATCGATGTCGTCCGCTTCAAACGGACGAAGAATCAGTCGTTCCGTTTCGATCATTCGTCTGCCCCCTCTTCCCCGATCCGAAGATTCCGTCTTTTCACTTTGAATGTCACAAAACCTGACTTAAAGTATATCAGAAGTCTGCGGGTTCTTCAACAGATGAAGTTCCCAGTGCTGTACCCGGATTTATCATATCTTTTTCATATTGTTTAACGAATTTGATATGTATTTCCTTTTTCTGATTTTCTGTGGTACTCTATAACCGTCCTGAGGGAGAAACAAAAAGGGACCATCAAACTACAGAAAGAAGGCGCTGATCATGTTGAAAGAATTTTATGAAAGCTTCTCTCATCGTGAAGGAAAATGACAATCCGGCTGACTCCGGTCACTACAACAATCTTACAGAAAGAAGGCGCTGAATATGCTGAAGGAGTTCTATGAAAGCTTCTCTCACCGCGAGGGCAAGTAATGAGAAGAGATAACGGATAACAGGGGCTGCATTCTGAGTGGAATACAGTCCCTGTGTGTTCTTTCTGTTATGAAATAATTCTGATCAGCAGAGGCCTTTGTTGTGGCGCTCGATGGAATCGGCGATGCGTTCCATGCCGGTCTCAAGGATGCGCAGATGGCATGTGAACCATCCGCGTCATTGGTACTTCAGGTCTTCGACAGGAAATAGAATTGCAGAGATGATTTCTCCTCTTGATTTTCTTCTGTGATAGGAATATAATAACTTGGTGTTAGATAGTTCTAATTTTTGTTACCAACGCATTGCCCCAGAAAGATGCTTGAAAGAAATTAGGGAATATTTTTTTGCAGTATGGTTATAGAAAGCTAACTGTCAGGAGCAACCATCGCCGGTGACGGCCGGGGACGCAGCAAGAGTATTGAAGGAGGTAAAACAATGGGCCTGTTTAAAAGCTTTGTAAGTCAGACTCGGAAACCTGAGGGACTTCTCGGGAAGATGATGCTCAGCGGTATGAATTCCGGACACGCCAAATTGGCAGACTGGGGCTTTACACACCTGCCTGAAATCACTCCAGAAAAGGCAGTGGATCTGGGCTGCGGCGGCGGACGGAACGCCGGGGAGCTGTTGAAAAGGTACCCGAACGCCCATGTAACAGCTATTGATTATTCGGAACTGTCTGTAGAGAAGGCAAAAGAATACAACAAGACCATGATCACTGCAGGGCGCTGCAAGGTTCAGCAGGGGGATGTATCGGATCTCCGACTCGCTGCCGAAGCGTTCGATCTCGCCACGGCATTTGAAACCATTTACTTCTGGCCGGGAATTGAGAGATGCTTTGCACAGGTGGCGAAGATACTGAAACCCGGCGGAACCTTCATGATCTGCAACGAATCGGACGGCATGGACCCCACAAGTCTGAAATATGAAAAAATCATTGACGGCATGAAAAACCATACCGTGGAGGAAATTGCGTCGGCATTGAAAGCTGCCGGTTTCTCGGAAGTAGTGAGCGATCATCACCCGTCCAAGCCGTGGATTACGGTACTGGCGAAGAAATAGAAAAGGAAGAACCGGAAGTGATGCAGCTTGTTTTAAGGAGGCGCTGCAATGCAATTTGATGAAATGGGAAACAAATCCGGAAAGACGCTGATGCTGCTTCCGGGGACAGCCTGCGACTATCAGACAAACTTCGGTACCGTACTGGAAAGACTCGGAGAAAAATATCACCTGATCTGCGTCAATTACGATGGGTTCGACGGCAGTGACAGGATCTTTCCCGACATGGTCACGGTCACTGAAAAGATAGAAAAGTATATCCGAGACAACTATAACGGGAAGATCGACGGCGCTATCGGCTCCTCTTTGGGAAGCAGCTTTGTAGGCCAACTGGTACAGCGGGAAAATATACATATCGATCACGCTATCTTCGGCAGTCCGGATCTGGATCAGAGCGGAAAATTCAGCGCATGGCTGCAGTCTAAGCTGGTAGTTCCTCTTTTGACCGGCTTTACAAAGAACGAAAAAAGGAAGAAAAAAACCAGAGAAAAACTCAAGAGCTTTTTTGAGATGAATGATGAGACCGCAGACCGGTTCATGGGCTGCTTCGCAAAATTCAGTCCGGAGTCCATTAAAAACGAATATTACACGGACCTGCTCACCTGGCTCAGGGACGATATTCATGTGGAGAACACGAAGGTCCATTTCATCTATGCCAACAAGATGGGTGAAAAGTATCTGAAGCGCTATAAAAAGTATTTCCGTGATCCGGATATCCGGGAATTTGATATGCAGCATGAGCAGTGGCTTTTCGGCGGTGAGCAGTATACCGCTCCGGTGCTGACAGCGATCGATGAGTTTATGGAAGCTTGTAAAAAGAAGGGGGAAAAACAATGAAACGCGGATTAAAAGGTCAAAAAAGATGAGATACACAGGAATGCCTATGGGCATGTGGGCTCTGTTTGCAACTTCTTTCAGGAAACATCTATCATCGGTCTGCGGATATGATTCTGAAACGGCAAAAGTGATTACAAATAAGGCAAAGCCTCGATATAAGGAAATCATCCGGCGCCTTCCGGAATTTGAGAAAGCAGATCGGTTTAAAATGAACATTGTAAACTGCGCCATGCTTTCCGCTTTTCTTCTGAATCTGCCGGAGAGACCGACGGTGGAAACGGCAACAGAGTATTATCGCTCGTCCATGATGACCGCTCCCATGAAGTGGTTCTGCCGGATGAGCGGGATGAAGAAATTCACGGAATCCGATACAGACGGGATGGCGAAAACCGCAGCTCTGCAAGCAGCGGACCGGAATCCCTATTCCTGGAACATGGAATTTCTGCCTTACCCGGACGGCAGCGGTTACGAGGCACGGTTCACAAAATGCGGTATCTGCACGCTGATGAAGGAGCTGGGGTTATATGACCTGGTTCCTGCCATGTGCCGCCTGGACTATACCATGAGTGAGGCGGGCGGTGCGTCGGAATTCGTGCGGGAATACACACTGGCCTCCGGCGGTCCCTACTGCGACTGCGGATACAGAAGAAAGGTCTGACGCGATGAAATACCACATTGAAAAAAACACGGTACAGGAGACGCTGGTCATTCCTCTTTTCGGGAGGCTCGTGTGCTCTGAGCGTTTTCCGGAGCTCTTCTCCGACCCGGAGGCGGAGAGAATCTGCAACAGCCTGGACTACGATTTTGCGGAAAAGCGGAAGAAGATGGAATCGGCCGCTGGTCTGTTCGGCGCACTCGAGGTGGCACAGCGCCAATACGACCTCCGCTGTGAAGTGGAGC
>Ga0310694_10005593_pt1 | contig 12011 bp, 11 predicted proteins | sample 174DNAGHGhighgp2_FD_203884 | JGI IMG/M metagenome (GOLD analysis project Ga0310694, IMG submission 203884) | Sheep rumen microbial communities from Palmerston North, Manawatu-Wanganui, New Zealand - 1742 DNA GHGhigh gp2 (v2) (version 2) | ecosystem: Host-associated > Mammals > Digestive system...
AATTCGCGCCGCGTTAAATGAATCCGGCTTCTTTCAAAATCAAATCCGCCTTACGAATCTGCTCGGGAAATTGCCATAGCCAAAATACAGAAAGCTAGCGTTTAGCCAGAAACTCTTCGCGCACAAGCTCGTAAATGTAATCAGCGCTACGGGCACGCAATCCCGTGTCAGGCGCATTCAGCGCATCGAACACCTTTGTTTTGTATATAAAGGCAAATGCGGACTCCAAATCCAAAGAGAACTCGTTCATCAGAAGTTGAACGTTTTTCTCAACAATTTTCGAAACAAGTGATTCGCTTTGCGCAGCAGTCAATCCACGGTAGAGAATCATCCGATTGACCCACCATTACTTTTGCAAACGGCGACAAGGTCATCCAGGGCATCTTCCACCGGGAGAAGATGTTCCGAAGGATAGCAATCATCAAGAAAGCGAATTCCCTTGAACTTGCACAGGTAATCCGCCGCGCCCTGAAGCGTCAGTTGAAAGCGCCGTGCAAAAAGACGGATGCACATGTTCACATATGGAATTTTGTACTTGTCAGCCATAATTTGAATATAGATTATCTGCACAAAAAAAACAAGAAAGGATTTCGTTTCCAAGCAGAAAAAGAGCCCAAAACGAATAAAGGGCGTTCCCTGCTACGCAGGGGCGGGCTCTCGCGGCATAAAATTGCGGCCTCACGCCGCAATTTTTCCGCATAGAGGGCCGAGCGCATTTGACGAGCGGCCCTCCCGGCCCTACGGGCTTCGATCCCTAACGCGACCTAAGGAACAAGAATCACCTCAAAAAGGAACATTTTTTTCAATAAAAGGCTATTTGCACCTAAATGAATGTATTTTTCATAGTGACAAGGAAACAAAATGTATTTATCCAAACTCTCCATACAAAATTTTCGAAGCATCAAAGATGTGACGATTGATTTTCAGAAGGACCTGAACGTTTTCGTCGGGAAAAACAATACTGGCAAAAGCTCTATCATTGACGCAATAAGACTTGCTCTTGGAACATCTATGAACAATCCAAACCCTATTTGGATTTCAGAAGATGATTTCTACAAAGACTCAAATCAACAGGAGCGAGAAGAATCGTTTACAATCAAAATGGAATTCGCCGATTTAAATGAGAAGCAAAGAGTCAAGTTCTTTGAAATTGTTGATTTTGACCTTGCCAACATAAATGGCTCCATTGCAAAATTAGAGTACAACGCCTCTTGGCCGTTGAAAAACGGTAGCAGAGTTTCTGTAAAAAGGACTGGTGGACCAGAAGGCCCAGAGAAATCAGAAGTGCCTCAGAAAATAATGGAGCAGTTCTCTGTTATTTATTTGCCTGCTTTGCGGGATGCCGAAACGGCATTAACCGCAGGTAACAAAAGCCAACTAGCAACACTTCTGAAAAATCTCGCAAATGATGAAAATAAGCAAAATATTGAACAGCTTTATAACGATTCAAATGAAAAATTGTCTGACAATGATTTGATCAAGAATATAATCAATGGCATAAACGATATAACAAAAAGTGTAGCTGCTTCCGATGCACAAAAATCAAAAATTTTAGCAGCAAATAGCGACTTCACAAAGATACTGCGAACGCTACAGGTTCAGATGGATGGAAATCCGGTTGAAGATCTTTACGCAAACGGACTTGGCTCAAACAATCTACTCTACATCGCAGTTGTTTTGCAATATTTAAAATCCATTGGCGAAGATGAATGCCCTGTTCTTCTGATTGAGGAGCCCGAAGCACATCTGCATCCACAAATGGTCTTATCTTTGTCCCGTTATTTGTCAGAAAACCTAACTCCCCAGACTATTATAACAACACATTCTCCGACGCTAGTAACCGACATTCCAATAGACAAAATCTACCTCCTTTTCAAAAAAGAGAATTCTGTTTGTTGCAATGCATTGAGAAATGCCAATTTTAATGATTCCGAAAAGAAACAATTCAGTCGTTTGATGGACATAACAAGATCAACACTATATTTTGCAAAGGGAGTCATCCTTGTCGAAGGTATATCAGAAGCGATTCTGATTCCAATTCTGGCTCAACGAATAGGAATTGATTTAAGAAAACAACAAATTTCTGTTATTCCAATTTGCGGCGTTGCTTTTGATATTTTTAGAAAAATCTTCAACAAAGATATTTTTGATATTCCTGTAGCAATAATCACAGACGGCGATCCAGATATTTATTATCCATCAAAAACAATTACAAAAGAAGGTAAAACGAGACAAATTGCAGATTGGGAAAACGCCGATGTATTAGGCTCAAATCAAGTCTGTACTAGAACACAAAATCTAATCAACTTATTTAATGAAATTGATAATGTAGTCATTCGACATTCTACAATCACTCTAGAATATGATTTAGCAAAAGCATCTGACGACAACCCTTTGACAATGGTCAAAGCATGGAAGAAGTGCTTCACAGGGGTCCCGCACACATTAACAGAAGATATAATTCAACAATTACCAAGCCTTGAAGAAAAAGCAAAACGAATATGGCGAGTCATTTGCCTTTCAGGAAACAGTCATGGCAAAGGGGATTTCGCAAGCAATTTAGCAAGTATACTTGAAGAAATAGACGACAAAGGCATTTTTGTTAATAAATTTGAAGTGCCTATATACATTCAGCGAGCCATTAATTTTGTAAATGTGCGAGTTAATTAATGTCAGAACCTAGCCCAGAACAACAACGAATAATAGACGATACAAGCCGTATTCGAATAGTCCGCGCCGCACCCGGTAGTGGCAAAACATGGCTTGTTGGCCAAATTATCAAAAAAGAACTAGAAACATGGAACAAACCCGGTGGAATCGCCGCATTGTCCTTCACACGAGTCGGAGGCGAAGAAATTCGTAAGGCTGTTTGCTATGAATTAGATTCACCTCATTTTGTGGGAACATTGGATTCTTTTTTGTTCCGATATATTGTAAAACCATTTTTATCAAAATGCAGTGGATATAAAGAACCTAAACTTATTCCGGCATTTTATGGTTCAGAATTTTGGACAAACAAAACGATAAAATATGAAACACGCGAAAAAGGGAAATACAAATCCTATAATTTATTAGATATTGATTATGGCATTCCTGAAAAAGGAAATATTAAACTTCTATATTCACCTTATAGAGGAGAAAAAAAAGAAGTTCCACAGCAACATCGCCCAGACATCATAAAAAAGAAAAAATCTATATGGCAAACTCTTGGTTGGGTTTCACATTCAGACGTTCATTTCCTTGCATTTAAAATTATAGAAAGTCCATATGGTCCAAGTATAATTAAAGAGCTTGAAAATAGATTCCCGCTTATTATCGTTGATGAATTGCAGGATACTGGTTACTATATATGCGAATTCTTAAAAAAATTGCTATCTGAATCAAATATCAAAGCGTTACTTGTCGGCGACCCCAATCAATCAATATACGAATTCAACGGCGCTACGCCAGACATGTTTAATACATTTAAAGATTTAGCAGGATCCACCGAAATCACATTATTCGAAAGCCGACGTTGCCCCCAAAAGATAATTAACATTGCAAAGCAAATCATCCCTGATAATTCCCAAATAAAGACAAACAATCCAAAATCAGGGAAAGCAGTTATGCTTTGCTATAACAAAGATTTCTTTGCCAAAGAAGTCAACCGAGCTATAAATAAAATCCAAAACGAAAATTTCCAACATAAAATCATCAAAGCAATAGCAAGAAATACATCAACACTAAACGAATTAAAGCACCATTGTGGAGAAAAAGAGATTAAATCAATTGGTTCGCAAATTTTAACTCACATAACCAGAGGTGTTCAACAGTTTCTTTTAAAACAGAACTCAAAAGCTTTGCGCCAAGTTTCTGACGCACTATCACTTCTAATATTTAACAAGGAGGGATTTGGTGATGACGATTTAAAAGATAGAAATATTGATCCTTTCCTTTGGAAGGATTTAGTATGCGAAACCCTCTTAGTCAGTTCCAAAATAAAAACAAATCTTGTCACTTACAAAAATTGGCAAGAAATAGTAAAACAAAACGTAGTTCATATTTTAAAACAAAAAACTTTTTTGGAACAATATATAAATGATAATTTACTAAGTTCAATAAAAGTGCAAAACAGAAATGGAGCGTCAGAACAAGTCACTTTATTTTTACAGATTCCCCAAGACAACAGAGATGTCCCTTTACTAACTGTACACGGAGTAAAAGGAGAAACACATGATGTTACAATATTCATTTGTCCTCCTCAAAAAAAAGGCATTCCATGTCCTTCTGATACATGGTGGAACGGAGAAGAGAGGCGCATTATGTATGTTGCATTTACCAGAAGTAGAGAAATCCTGTATGTAGTTGTTTCAAAAGAAACCGCACAAAACCTAAAGATAAACCACAAATCTTTTTACGATTGTTTTGAGGTAATGAATATTGAAGACTTTGCTCCTGCACCAAATTGGATAGATTTAATCTGAAAGTAATTCTAGAAGGAAACATTTTGATGCATAGGTTTAAAGAAGAAAGAATTGCAGAAATAAAGACAAAAGCCGAAATTGCAAACGAAGATTTCGACCTTTTGTCGCAAAACGACAGGATTGCCTTCTATGAAAGTTGCGAAATGACACAGATATTTCTGTATAACCAAGAAAATAAAAGTGTACAGAACTATTACACTCTCTTTGTTTTTGAGGAAACAGCCCCAAAAGATACCAAGGATAAATATCTTTTTCCAAAATTGCAGAAAATTGATAATAAATTCAAATTTGGAGTTATCCAAAAGAGGATTTCTATAGAGGAAGCAAAAGAACAATTCAAAAATATCCAACAAAACAACAAAATCATTTTTAACAAGGATAATTGCGACGTTTCAACACAAATGGTTCTTTTGCCAAAAACATTCATTCCCATGCGCTATGGTTTGACGGAACCAATGCTTAACAGAGTTTTGAAAAAGAATTTTTGGGGAGCAAACTATGTAATTGAATTTTTCAATGAAAAAAAGAATTTCGCCTTAGGAAAAGACGAAAGATTAAAAATCGATTTAATAAATAAAACCGTCAAGGATGTCATAAATATTGATTTGGCAAAAGTATCAGACAGAATTGGGAATATAATTTTCCAATTTCCTGTTACTATTATGGATTTAGACACAGCACTAATCAGACAAGGAACTGAAATTAGAACTACTGCCAAGCCACACATCAAATCAAAAAATGAAAAGAACATCAATGTTCAAGTTCAAACATCTTTTGACAATACCATTACGGGTTTTGACTCACAATTTTTTAAAAAATTAGACTTTACATTTAATTCTAAATTAGGCGATGACAATAATGTACGTGTAACGGTTTCCGACTTTGAAAATAAAATTATTTTATATGATAATGAATTTAATTTTATAAAAACTTTTCATGGAGATATGCATATTCAAGGGCTTATGCCACCGAGGACAATTCCTCAAGCAGATGGCTCTATAAAAAAAGTAAATCTTGAAACAATAATGCCGATAAATGTAGGCATTTCGTTAGAAACCGATTACAGCAATCAAATTCTGAAAAGGAATCAACATGACGATATACTGAAGAGAAGCGGAGACTACCAAGTATTTAAAGGAAAAGAATCAAAAAAAGCATTAGATTTCATAAGAAAAAAATTACGACAAACTGATGCAAAAGAAATATGCCTTTGGGATCCCTATTTGAGCGCAAAAGACATAATGGATACTCTATATTACGAACCAACAGGGAAAAAATTCCGTTGCATAACTTGCATATCCTCTGCAAATTCTTTATCACATAAAAGCAAGAAACTAGGAGGCTATGAAAAATTATGCCGTAATCATGGGTATACTTATGCAAAAAAAGATATTAGGCACAATGGCTTTGAAGAATTTTGCAAAGAATCTAGAGTTCTATTCAAAGACTCTAACAATTTAAATATTTCTCTGAAATTTTTAGCACAGCACGATAATTATGGATGGAAATTCCACGATCGATTCTTAATTTTTATTCCTTACGAGTCTTCTCAATTACCTGAGGCTTATTCTTTAGGAATATCGGTAAACCAAATTGGAGAAAAACACCATATTATCCAAAAGGTGACAGATTCTAGAGAAATTTTAAAGAATTTCGAGGAATTATGGAAAGAACTAGATAATGAAGCTTGTTGCGTTGTTGAATTTCCAAAAATGAAGGATTCGTTATGATCGCCAAAAACGAGTTATCATCTTTATTTTATAATTTTACCGAAGAAACCTCTAATATTTCTCCAGATGATTTCTATCATCAAATTTATTCTACTATTGAGCAATACATTTCACAAAATTCCAATTCAGGCAAACAACAATGCTCTGAATATGCGCATATTTTATTTGAAAATGCTATAATAAGCATCAATACAAACAGTTTACTGACATCATTAATCATATTTGATTATTTAAACGAGAAACCACCCGTTTTAAAAGTTGATTTAAAAAATGAACCCATTATTGTCAAAATAGAGCAGATATTTGACCACATTCATTTTATTATAAGTGTGCCCGATTGGGCTCCTTATTCAGACAAGGAGTGTATGGAAAAAATTGACGCTGTAGCTCAAAGCAAAGACAACATATCAATCATTCGCGAATTACAACCATTTTATAACGGATCTGCATTTGAAGCTCATACTAAAAATATTGCAGCAGTAATTATCAAATGGCTTTGGACTGTTGATAGGAAGAAAATCATTGATTTTCTAAATGAAAATGACTGGTCCTTTAAAATGGAGTTAATCCTTTTCTTATTGAAAGAAAACGCAAAGGACATAATACAACAAACTTTACATAGCAAAAGCCGATATCCCGCAATTCGATCAATGATATTTTTTGTTAGTTTTCTAGAAAAAAAGGATTTTTATGAAGAGGCAAGCAATCAAATTTGGTTTTATTGTGAGATAATAAAAGATTTTATTTTTTCATACAGTACTAATTTGAAAGATTTGAGGAATTTATTAGGTTTTTTAAATTCAAAAAATTTTAATTACTTAGCCGGATTGTGTGCAACAGCTTACAAAGACTTTTTGCAAGAATATTTACCACTTATAAAAGATTTATCTGATAACGCTAGAGAAGCCTTCAGTTACGGCTATTTAAAGAATGCAACCGAAAAGGGTATAGCCAATGATTCAAGGACTATCATGAATTATTGGAGAGAAAACTGCATAAGCATTCATGATTGCATTAACAAATTTAATGGATTAGAACAATTATTGATACTCGGCTTATGCTTAGGTTTTTCTTCAAAAGAACAGTATTGGATGGCGCTGAAGAAAACTGCCATCAAAATAGTTGCAACACAGTTCGAATGGGGCGAGCATATTTTGCAAAAAGATCTCTATCTGATGTTTTGTTTAACCTTAACAAATAAACGTACAAAACACTTTTTTGAAGAAAAAGATCTCTTGCAGGATTTGCCAATCCTTTTTGACAAACGATATGAAATCAAATTTGGAAATTACATTTTTGACATCATGAGACAGCTACTAATATGTCCAAACGAAGTCCATGAAATTATTTATAAGGATTCAACAAATAACATAGATCGTATTTTCAAATTTTATGCTTAAAATCAAGCCAAAATATTAATCCTTGGCAACGGCAATATATAACGCATATTCCCTTTCGCAAATTCCACTAAGGGGTTATGGACGCAGGGAATCGTCCGTGAAGGAGTCTCTCATCGAGATGTACCTGGCTGGCGTATCCGTGCGCCGCGTGGAGGACGTCACCGAGCTCCTGTGGGGCTCCCGCGTAAGCGCCTCGACGGTCAGCAACCTGAACCAGAAGGTGTACGGCAGATTGAAGAGTGTTGGCACAACGCTCCGCTATTTTTGCAAAAAAAACTTGACACTACCTTTGGTATAGCATTGCAGTCTCACGCCGCAATGCTACGGTTCAAAGAACCTCTTTTGGAAGGGCTTTAGAACGTCGCAGGCCTGCCCCTTGGCAAGAATAACTAGCATAGTTTCGGCGTTTACTGAACCGACATACTGAAATTCTTTCGAATCTATTTTAGCCTTGAGTTCGGTTTCACCAATAATCCCAACATTAGCACAGTTCACATAAGACTTAGGCTTACTCAGAGCAGGGCAATCATCCTTGGTAATTACTGGTTGGTCTTTAGCATCGATTTCGACCTTGCTTTCGGGGTCAAAGCTATACCGGTCCGAATTGATTACGCAGTAACCAACTTCACCTTCGATATTCTTTAGTATGAGGATGAATTTCCCGTGATCTACGTTTATAAGCGTACCAGCATTCGTATGCAGCACGGATCCCCGACGATCGGCAAATCCCCTTGTAACAGACGGTGGAAAATCCATGAGATTACGCTTCCACGAGACTGTTTTCGCGAATATAATTTCGAAGTTCTTCCGGAGCCTCAATCTCCTCCAAGATAGCCTCTAATGAAATTTCCTTATTAGGCTCTGTGGAATTGTAGGCGGACTTGTGAGAAAGATCGATTAGTTCTTCAAAGGACTTGTCTTTATACTTTTCGATAGCCGCGTTCAATTCGGCCTTGTCAGTTTCGGAAAGGTAAAATTCGTTAGCCGCTTTCAATGGAGTCAAAAAGCCCCTTTCCACGCCAACGTCATAGCGTTCGAAAATAGAGTTCTTAAACTTGACCTCATCGTAAAGGACGGAAGGAACCGGGCCGTAAGGCAATGCCGAATACTTTGCACCCGTAATGGAGCGGCCATGCTTCTTCAAATGTTCCATATCGGCAAACCACAAAATCTTAAAGACCTTGTGCAGACGGCACTGCTCCTTGGGCAACTTATTTGCCACATACAGAGCAGCATTGAATATGACTTCCTTTTTGTAGTCAACCATGTCGCCTTTGCTCCTACGCTATAAATTTACCTAATCTACGACAAAATGTCACCACCAACTCAATAAATTATCGTGCAAATCGGGAGATTTGTCAATTATTTTCGTTTTTCACCCCAAATATACATTCCCATTTTGTCACAAAGTGTCAAAACGGGGATTTTAGCAGAAAAAGCGCAAAAAGAGGGGCGTTAGCCCCCTCTTTTGCGCTTTTTTTAGCAGAATTCCCCCCTACCTCAGCGGGTTCTTGTCGCTCTTGTACCACTTCATGAACTCGGCGATGCCGTCGTGCAGGCTCCAATGGGGCTTGTAGCCGCATTCCGCCTCGAGTTTCGTGGTGTCGGCATTCGTCTGGTAAACGTCGCCCGGCTGCATCGGCAGGAATTCCTTCTTGGCGGGCTCACCGTAGGCGTTCTCGATTTCGGCGATAAAGTCCATCAGCTTTACCGGGTGGCTGCACCCGATGTTGTACACCTTGTAAGGCACGCCGTTTTCGCATTCCGCGGCGACAGGCATGTGGTCGAGCGCATGCACGCTACCCTCGGCGATGTCGTCGATGTAGGTGAAGTCACGAATCATGTCGCCGTCGTTGAACACCTTGATGGGCTCGCCCTTTGAGATGGCGCGGGCAAAGAGCATAGGGCTCATGTCGGGGCGTTCCCCGGCCAGGGCCGGGGGCGGGCTCTCGCGGCATAAAATTGCAGCCTCACGCAGCAATTTTTCCGCCTAGAGGGCCGAGCGCATTTGACGAGCGGCCCTCCCGGCCCTTCGGGCTTCGATCTCCCCTAAAGGGGACCATAGCCACTAAGGCAACAAGTTGCCAAGTGGCTGGAGGCCTAACGCAAAATGCGGGACTTACCTATCCCCGTACATTTTCTCGTAATACTTCTCGTAGTCGCCGCTCGTGATGTTGTCCAGCCATTCCTGGTTGTCAAGATACCAGCGCACGGTCTTCTCGATGCCTTCTTCGAACTGCAGGGACGGCTCCCAGCCGAGTTCCTTCTGGAGCTTGGTGGAGTCGATGGCGTAGCGGGCATCGTGGCCCAGACGATCCGTCACGTAAGTGATGAGGTTCATGTCCTCGCCTTCCGCGCGGCCGAGCAGCTTATCGACGGTCTTGATGACGACCTTGATGATGTCGATGTTCTTCCATTCGTTGAAGCCGCCGATGTTGTAAGTTTCGGCAATCTTTCCGTTATGGAAAATCACGTCGATGGCACGTGCGTGGTCTTCGACAAAGAGCCAGTCGCGAACGTTTTCGCCCTTGCCGTAAACCGGGAGCGGCTTCTTGTGGCGGATGTTGTTGATGAAGAGCGGAATCAGCTTTTCGGGGAACTGGTACGGACCGTAGTTGTTGCTGCAGTTCGTCACGATGGTCGGCATGCCGTAGGTGTCGTGGAACGCGCGCACGAAATGGTCGGAACCCGCTTTGGAAGCGGAATACGGAGAGTGCGGCGTGTACTTCGTCGTCTCGTAGAAAAAGTCGTCGCCGTAGGCTAGGTGATGCTCGCTGGAGCTAGCCGTCGTGGTGAACGGGGGCGCGATTCCTTCCGGGTGGTTCATCTTGAGCGCACCGTAGACTTCGTCTGTCGAAATGTGGTAGAAGCGCTTGTCCTCGTACTTCTCGGGAAGAGATTCCCAGTAGAGTTTTGCAGCCTGGAGCAGGCTCAAAGTTCCCATGACGTTCGTCTTGGCAAACGTGAACGGATCCTTGATGGAGCGGTCCACGTGACTTTCTGCAGCCAGGTGAATGATACCGTCGACATGCTCATCCAGCATGAGCTTGTAGAACGCGTCAAAGTCGCAGATGTCCATCTTTACGAACTTGTAGTTCGGCATGTTCTCGATGTCCTTGAGGTTCGCGAGGTTGCCCGCGTAGGTAAGCTTATCGAGGTTGATAATCTTGTATTCCGGGTACTTGTTCACGAACAGGCGAACCACGTGGCTTCCGATAAAGCCTGCGCCGCCGGTAATGACGATGTTCTTCATAGAAACTCCTTAAAGTTCGAAAGCGAAGCCCAAATCCTTGAGTGCAGGATTCTTCGTATCCTTTTCGCTCAGCAACGGTTCAAAGCCGTTACCCACCGGCCACTTGATGCCGATTTCGGGGTCATTCCACATCAGGCCACCTTCATCCTTCGGGTCGTAAAGGCGCGTGCACTTGTACACGAACGTCGCCGTTTCGCTGAGCACCACGAACCCGTGCGCAAAACCTTCGGGAATGTAGAACTGCTTCTTGTTCTCGGCAGATAGCACAACACCTTCCCACTTGCCGAACGTCGGGCTACCCTTACGCAGGTCCACTGCCACATCAAAGACTTCGCCCTCGATTACGCGCACGAGTTTGCCTTGTGGGTTCTTCTTCTGGAAATGGAGCCCGCGAAGTACGCCCTTCTTGCTGCGGGATTCGTTATCCTGCACGAAGACCATGTTGAGGCCGGCGGCATCGAATTCGCCCTTGTTATAGGTTTCCATGAAGTAACCGCGAGCATCGCCGTAAACAGTCGGCTCGATGACGGTTACACCTTCGATGGAAGTCTTGATAAAATTGAATTTAGACATAGTACTATATTCCTTTTTAAAACTTAAAACCCTTCGGCAAGCCCAATGCGTTCTCGAAGTTTTCTGGACATGCAAAAATCAATTCGTTGAATGCGTCAGACATTTCCTTCTGGGCCGACAAATCCGTAGAAAGAAGATCGTGCAAGATGAATATCAAGGCTCCGACAGAATCATTCCTCAACTGCAGCCGATGCATAATCGGAGTACGGGACGGCCTTATTTTGAAGCGGTATCCCCAAAGGCGTCCGTGATGAGCACAACGATTGCGAAGAATGACCAAACTTCGCACCCAGGAAACCACATCATTAGGCGGAGCCTTTAGCGCAGATGCTACTTTTTTTACATGCGACTGGTATTTTAAAGCACCAAAGACCTTTGACCATTTCCCAAACGAGAGATATTCAGAAAGAATCCAGCATGGCGGGATATCGGATTCCGTATATGCGGTCTTAAAATGGACAGCGGAAAGTTCGTTGTTGTCGATCGCCCTTTCCAAGGCATCAACGCACTCCTGTTTTAAATTATCCAAATCAATGGAACTTGTAAACAGGCCATCATCCAAGAACCAGAACGGATTCTGTGTTTCCGTCAC
>Ga0310694_10005594_pt1 | contig 12010 bp, 11 predicted proteins | sample 174DNAGHGhighgp2_FD_203884 | JGI IMG/M metagenome (GOLD analysis project Ga0310694, IMG submission 203884) | Sheep rumen microbial communities from Palmerston North, Manawatu-Wanganui, New Zealand - 1742 DNA GHGhigh gp2 (v2) (version 2) | ecosystem: Host-associated > Mammals > Digestive system...
ACCGGAATAAGATAGACAAATACTTCAGAATCCCGGAACTGCGGTTCCGGGATTTCTTTTTTCCGGTCTTCCCTATGCCAGGAAACCGATATATTCATTCAGGACGTTGAACAGCATATCCCCGGAGCACACCGGAATCTCCGCGTCCGTTCCGCCGACCGGGGTAAAAGTAAACAGGTCGGCTGCTCCGGTGAGCACCAGGGCCGGGATAATATCGTACCGGTCGCCAAAGACCACCTCGAGATACGGGCTGTATTTGGCCGCCTGGGCCACCTCCTCCGGATCAATGATGCTCTTCATCTTGAATTCCAGGGAGAACACCCGTTCCCGGGTAATCACCAGCACGTCCGCGTAAATCCGGATCATCCGGGCCCGGTTCAGGCGGAACTCAAACACCAGCTCCCAGTCTTCAAAGCTGCCGTCCGTCATTTCCCACAGGTCCCGGAAGAGGTTCCGCATCGTCTCCCCGCAGTCCCGGAAGGAATGGATCAGCCCGCGGGTATCGTTCAGGTTGCGGCCGATCCGGCGGCAGCCCTCTTCCAGCCGGGCCAGCCATTCTTCCTCCGGGGCTTCCATGAATTCCCGGACCGTTCCGTACCATCCGGAAAACTCGTACAAGCCTTCATGGACCGGGGCCTGGCGGATCAGGGCATGCCAGCGGTATTCCCGGTCCTGGTAGCACATTTCCCGCATCAGGGCGGAGGAGAACAGCAGGCGGCTGATATCGGTCTTTTCCATACCGGTCTCCCGGGCGATCTCCCGGGCCTTCAGCCCGTCGTTCCGGGAAATCAGGGCATACACGTCCCGTTCCTCGCGGGTGAACAGCGAACCTCCGCGCCGCATGTTTCCCCTCCTTCCCGTTCCGGTCCTGCGCGTTTTGTTTGTTCTGGCTATGTTAGCGACAGTGTACCATTTTTTAACGTTTTTTTCCATTGCATCCGGTGAAGTTTATGGTATCATACTTGTCGGATATTGACATTACACGGAGTAAGGAGCTGGCAGACTGATGAACCTGAATGAACTCAAACCCGGCCAGTCCGCCCGGATCGATATTGTCGGCGGAGAAGGCGCGCTGCGCCAGCATTTCCTGGATATGGGTGTAATTCCCGGCACGGAGGTTACCCTGGTCCAGTATGCCCCCATGGGCGATCCACTCGAGCTGCGGATCCATGAATATGAACTGACGCTGCGCCTGGCGGACGCGGAAAAGATCGCGGTCACCCCGCTGGAAAAAAAGGAGGAATCCTGCGCTGCGGAACCGGAGCGGAAAAAGACCGAGCATCCGGGCCTCGGTGAAGAGGGCAAATTCCACCCCAAAGGCAGCGGAGATCCCCTGCCGGAAGGGACCATGCTCACCTTTGCGCTGGTCGGCAACCAGAACAGCGGCAAAACTACGCTGTTCAACCAGCTGACCGGTTCCAGCCAGCATGTCGGCAATTTCCCCGGCGTTACTGTCGACCGGAAGGACGGCATGATGCGCGGCCAGGAAAACACCCGGATCACCGACCTGCCGGGCATCTACTCCATGTCCCCCTATTCTGCCGAGGAACTGGTCTCCCGGAATTTTGTCCTGCAGCAGAAGCCGAAGGCAATAATTAACATTGTGGATGCCACCAACATGGAGCGCAACCTGTACCTGACGATGCAGCTGCTCGAGATGAACGTCCCGATGGTGGTCGCCCTCAATATGATGGACGAGCTCACCGGCAACGGCGGCACGGTGGATATCAATACGATGGAAGCCATGCTCGGCGTCCCGGTTGTCCCGATCTCCGCCGCGAAAAATTCCGGCGTGGATGAGCTGGTCCGCCATGCGGTCCATATCGCGAAATATCAGGAAAAACCGGTGGAGCAGGATTTCTGTTCCTCCGATGATAACGGCGGTGCCGTCCATCGGGCGCTGCATGCGGTGGAGCACCTGATTGAGGACCATGCGAAACGGGCGGACCTGCCGCTTCGCTTCGCCGCCTCCAAGCTGCTCGAAGGCGATCCCTCTGTAACTGAGTCCCTGGAACTGGACGGCAATGAGCGGGAAATGCTGGAACACATTGTGGTCCAGATGGAGTCCGAACGCGGCCTGGACCACAGCGCCGCCATTGCGGATATGCGCTTTGCCTATATCCGGAAAGTCTGTGAAACCTGCGTGATCAAGCCGAAGGAGAGCCGGGAGCATCTCCGCAGCCGGAAGATCGACCGCTTCCTCACCGGCCGTTTCACCGCCATTCCCGCCTTCGTGGCCATTATGGCCCTGATCTTCTTCCTGACGTTCTTCCTCATCGGTCCTTTCCTGCAGGATCTCCTGCAGTCCGGAATTGACGCCCTGGCCGGTCTCACCGAAACCGCGATGCAGTCCGCCGGTGTAAATGATACGATCCAGAACCTGGTGCTCCGCGGAATATTCGAGAGCATCGGTACCGTGGTCAGTTTCCTGCCGATCATCGTCACGCTCTTCTTCTTCCTCTCCATCCTGGAGGACAGCGGATATGTGGCCCGTGTCGCCTTCTTTATGGACAAGCTGCTGCGCAAGATCGGCCTTTCCGGGCGCAGCATTGTGCCGATGCTGATCGGTTTCGGCTGTACCGTACCGGCCGTCATGTCCACCCGCACCCTCCCCAGTGACCGGGACCGCCGCATGACCATCCTGCTTACGCCGTTCATGTCCTGCACCGCCAAGCTCCCGATCTACGGTTTCTTCGTCGCCGCATTTTTCCCGAAGGCGTCCTGGCTCATCATCACCGGGCTCTACCTGCTCGGGATTGTCGTCGGAATCCTCGTGGCGTTCCTGTTCAAGAACACACTGTTTAAAGGCGAGGCAGTGCCCTTCGTTATGGAGCTTCCGAACTACCGCCTGCCCAGCCCGCGCAATGTGCTGCAGCTGCTCTGGGAAAAATCCCGCGATTTCCTGCACCGTGCGTTCACCGTCATCCTGGTCGCCACACTGGTAATCTGGTTCCTGCAGACGTTTGATTTCCGCCTCAATATTGTGGAAGACTCACGCAACAGCATCCTGGCCGTAATCGCGGGCCTGATTGCCCCGCTGATGAGTCCGGCAGGCCTGGGCGACTGGCGGATCGTCACCTCGCTGATCAGCGGCTTTATGGCCAAGGAAAGCGTGGTATCCGTCATGCAGATGCTGTTCAATTCCCCGGAGGGCATCGCCGCCATGATCAGCACGCTTACGGCGGTATCCATGCTGGTCTTCAGCCTGCTCTACACGCCCTGTGTGGCGGCTGTCGCCTCCATCCGCCGGGAAATGGGCCGCAAATGGGCGCTCATTGTCGTCGTCTGGCAGTGCGGCCTGGCCTGGATTTTCGCTGTGCTGGTACAGCTCATCGGCCGCCTGTTCGGCCTGTCGTAAGGAGGTGCCGCCATGGGCTTCTGGGATATCGCAATTCTCGCGGCGGTTGCCGCCGCTGCCCTGCTGGCTCTCCGCTCTGTGCGGAAAAGCCGCCGGAACGGCTGTTCCTGCGGATGCGGCAGTTGTCCTGCCGCCTCCTCCTGCGAAAAGAAAAAAGGCTGAACACCCGTCATCTATACGAAAACCGCTGCAGTCCGCAGCGGTTTTGTTATCTGATTCCGTATACCCTCATGGCGTTTTCTGTTGTATAGGCGGCGGTTTCCTCCGGGTCCTCCCCGCGCAGCTCCGCCAGCTTCAGTCCGACGTAACGGACGTTCGCCGGCTCATTTCGCCGGCCGCGCACAGGTTCCGGGGCCATATACGGGCTGTCCGTTTCAATCAGCAGGCGGTCTTTCGGGATGATCTTCGCGGCTTCCGTCAGCTTTGGCGCTTTTTTGAAGGTCAGCGGTCCGGCAAAGGAGATATAATAGCCCAGCCGCAGGTATTCCTTCGCGGTTTCCGCGCTGCCCGAAAAACAGTGGATGATGCCGCCGGTCAGGCGGTCCTTCATCCCGCGCATAATCTCAATCATTTCACCGTGCGCGTCCCGGATATGATACGCCACCGGCGCGCCGATCTCCCAGGCCAGCTCCATCTGGCGGATGCAGACCTCGCGCTGCACGTCCCGCGGGCTGTGGTCGTAGTAATAATCCAGCCCGATCTCGCCGATCGCGCGGATCTTTCCCTCCCGGTACCACGTCCGGATCTCTTCGGTATCTTCCTCCCGGAAGAACTTCGCCTCATGCGGATGGATGCCGCCCACAGCCACGGCGCCCTCATGCGTGCTGGCAAACCCGATGGCCCGGCGGGAGGTGGCCATGTCGCTGCCGATTACCGCGTAACGGGTAATGCCGTGCTCCCGCATACGCGCAAGCACGGCTTCCCTGTCTTCGTCAAATTGTTCTTCGTCCACATGGCAGTGGCTGTCAAACCATTCCATCATCCGATCAGTGCGCCGTCCTCGACGCCTTCCCCGACGGTCACCAGCCGCAGGTTGCCGCTGTCATCCAGCGCGCTCAGGATCATGCCCTGGCTCTCAATGCCGGCCAGCTTTGCGGGCTTCAGGTTTGTGATCACCGCCACCTGGGTGCCCACCAGGGTCTCAGGATCATACCACTTCTGGATGCCGCTTACCACGGTGCGTTCTCCGTCCTTGCCCAGGCCCAGGCGGAACTTCAGCAGCTTGCTGCTCTTCTCCACCTTCTCGCAGGCCAGTACGCGCGCCACCTGGATCTTGCACTTGAAGAAGTCGTCGATCGCAATCTCGGCCGGGTATTCCGGCTCATCATGCTTGGCTTCCTTCTTTTCCTTCTTCTCCGCCTTTTCGGCAGGCTTTTCTTCCTTCTTTTCTTCCGGTGCCGGTCCCGCGAGCGCTTCCAGTTCCTTGTTCACGTCAATGCGGGGGAACAGCGCTTCACCCTTGTGCACCCGGGTTCCGGCTGCAATGCCGCCGAATGCCTTCAGGGAATCCCACGTCTTCAGTTCAGGATCCTCCACGCCCAGCTGCTCAAAGATACGATCCGGTGTCGAGGGCATGAACGGTCCGATCAGTACGGCGGCAAACCGTACGCACTCTGCCAGGTTCCGCATCACATTGGCCAGGCGGTCTTTCTTCTCCGGATCCTTGCCCAGCACCCAGGGCTGCGTCACGTCAATGTACTTGTTGCACTCGCCGATGACCTTCCAGATTTCCGCCAGTGCCTGCGAGAACTGCAGCTTGTTCATCTGCTCCTCCACCAGGGCGGGCAGCGCGGCGCAGTGCTCCTTCAGGGGCAGGTCCGTCTCCGGATCCACCGCGGCTGTCTCGGCCGGCACTTCTCCGCCGAAATACTTCTCGATCATCGCCACGGTCCGGCTTACCAGGTTGCCCAGGTCGTTGGCCAGGTCCGCGTTCATGCGGGTCAGGAAGGATTCGTTGGTATAGTTTCCGTCCGCGCCGAAGGGCATTTCCCTCATCAGGTAGTAGCGCAGGGGATCCACGCCGTAGCGGGCCACGATGGGGCCGGGATAGACCACGTTGCCCTTGGATTTGCTCATCCGGTCGGCGCCGAACAGCAGCCATCCATGGCCGAAAACCTGCTTCGGCAGCGGCAGTCCCAGCGCATGCAGCATAATCGGCCAGTAGATCGTGTGGAAACGCACGATTTCCTTGCCTACCAGGTGCACGTCCGCCGGCCAGTACTTTTGGTACAGTTCATCATGCTCCGTGCCGTAGCCCAGCGCGGTGATATAGTTGCTCAGCGCGTCGATCCATACATACACGGTGTGTTTCTCGTCGAAGTCCACCGGGATGCCCCACTTCACGCTCGTCCGGCTCACGCACAGGTCCTGCAGGCCTGGCCGCAGGAAGTTGGTCAGCATTTCGTTGGCCCGCTTCGCCGGCTGGATGAAGTCCGGATGGGTCTCGATATAATCGATCAGCCAGTCCTGGTATTTGCTCATCTTGAAGAAATAGCTTTCTTCCTGCATCGGCTGGCAGGGACGCCCGCAGTCCGGGCATACCTTCACACCGTCCTTTTCCACCAGCTGGGTGGGCGTCCAGAAGCTTTCGCAGGGCGTACAGTACATCCCTTCGTACTCCGCCTTGTAGATATCTCCCTGCTCCCAGAACTGCCGGAAGATTTTCTGCACAACCTTGATATGGCGTTCCTCGGTGGTGCGGATGAAATCATCATACTGGATGTTCATCAGCTTCCACAGGTCCTGGGTCTCCGCCACAATCTTGTCCACATACTGGATCGGGGTCACGCCGGCTTCCGCGGCCTTCTTCTCGATCTTCTGGCCGTGCTCGTCGGTACCGGTCAGGAAGTAGGTGTCATAACCCGTCATCTTCTTGAAGCGCGTCATCGTATCGGCCGCCACTGTCGTATAAGTATGGCCGATGGTCATGTTGCCGGATGGATAATAAATCGGTGTGGTAATGTAGAATGTTCCGCGCTTGGATTCCATGGTACCTTCCTCCTGTTTTCCATATTCTAAACCCGGTCGGGTTCATTGCGTTGTGATAATAAAACGGGCTGTTGCGGCGCAACAGCCCGTTGTCAGTCAGTTCTCTGTTACTGCGCTTCGGCCGCGGTCTCAACCGGATATACGGAGACCTGCTTGCGGTCTTTGCCCAGACGCTCGAACCGGACAATCCCGGTGGCCTTGGCGAACAGGGTATCGTCCTTGCCGATGCCCACGTTCAGGCCGGGATGGATGTGGGTGCCGCGCTGGCGAACCAGAATGTTGCCCGCCAGGGCCATCTGCCCGTCGGCACGCTTCGGTCCAAGGCGCTTGGACTCGCTGTCGCGGCCGTTCCGGGTGGAACCCATTCCCTTTTTATGAGCGAACTGCTGCAGATTAAGCTTCATCATGGTCGTTTCCTCCGTTCAATTCTGGGTTGTGTTCTTCACACTGAGCCTTACATACTGCGGATATGTATCCGCCAGATCGGACAGCCCCTGTTTCAGGGCGCCCATCAGAATCTGCGCTTTCGCGTTGTCCGCCGGGCTCATCTCCGGCAGCTGGAACGCCAGTACGCCGTCATCGTTTTCCGTGATTGCCGGAATAATGCCGCATACGGTTTCCATCGCGTTCACGCAGGTGCATCCGAGGATGGATACGGCAGCGCACACAATGTCGCGCCCGCTTTCCGCCTGTCCGCTGTGTCCGGTAATCCGGCAAGCGTCAAGCCCGTCTCTCCCCTGATACAGTACTGCGGAAATCATTACGCGTTGATGGCGGTGATTTCCACCTTGGTGTACGGCTGGCGATGGCCGAGCTTCCGGCTGGAACCCTTCTTGCTCTTGTACTTGTAAACGGTGATCTTCTCACCCTTTACCTGGCCCAGCACCTTGCCTTCGACCTTGGCACCCGCCAGAACGGGGTTACCGACTTTCACGTCTCCGTCGTTGCCGATCATCAGCACGTCGAAGGAGATCGCGGAATCAGCTTCCTGGTTGACTTTGTCGATGTAGATAACATCACCCTGGGATACACGGTATTGCCGGCCGCCCGCCGCGATAATCGCATACATGGGACAGCACCTCCTGATTACATACTCGCCGGGAATCCGAGGTTGCGCAGGCGCATTTGAACAGACCTCTCCCGAGCGGCTTACCCGAATAATTTATCACTTCATCCCTTGTGTGTCAAGGATTTTTTCCTTTTTTTGCGCTTTTCAGCATCGTCAGGATCACTCCTGCCAGTATAAGTACAGTCCCCCATTGCGTAAGGCCGCCCCAGAACCGGGCTTCCGCCAGCTCGGGCGTCTGCATCTGTACGGTCCTGGCCGCGTCTCCGGTCAGGTTCCAGAACCGGGCGGTCCATTTGGAGAAGTCCCCCAGGGATTCCGGAATCCATTCCGGATATACATAGGCCGGATTGACGGCAAAGATGGCAATCAGGTAGGCTGCGCCGATGGTCACCGCCGTCAGCAGGATCGGAAGCAGCATCTGCGCCGCGCTGTACGGAATCATCCGCATCGGATACCACTGCTTTGATTTTCCGCGGATCCGCTCCGCTGCCGCGCGCCATATACCGCTCAGTACGGCGATCCATTTTTTCAGCAGCCAGATTGCGAAGATGACTGCCGTGATCCGCAGCGTCATGGTCTGCCCGACGGTTTCCCGGGCCGTGCTGATCAGGGTTCCGTTCCTGTCCTGGTTTTTGTCAAATTGTTCCGTGGCGGCTGATTCAAACACCTTCATCAGGCTGCTGGCCTTGGAAAGCGGTGCGGAAACCACCATCAGGCTGCCTTTCAGCGTTCCCAGCGGGACCCACGCTGCGTGGATGTCCGTTTCGCCGATCCGGCGGCTGTGCTCTGCCACGCCGATCACTTCCAGGGCGTTGCCGTCCAGGCTCACGGTCTTTCCGATCGGGTCGCTTTCCCCGAAAAACAGGAATGCGGTCTCCCGGTCCAGCACAATCACCTTCGCGTTCTGCCGGGAATCCAGGGCGGTCACCGGCCGCCCGGCTGCCATCTGCATCGGGTAAGCCTCATACCAGTTCGGTCCCACAGCATAGATAACCACTTCGTTCTGGCTGGCAGCGTCGCCGTAGGTCAGTGACTGCCCGCTTTTTTGCGCGTGCAGGGTAATCACCGGAAAGGAATCCTTCAGCGACTCCCGCATGGTATCCAGCTCTTCCAGCAGTACCGGAGTGGTTTCCTCCCCGGGCAGGAAGGTATACTGGACCAGGCCCGGTCCCCGCAGCAGGGCGGTCAGTCCGGCAGCTGCCAGGATCACCCCGATCACCAGGACCAGGGAGATTCGTATGCCGCGTTTCATTCCTTATTACTCCTCATACTGCATTACAGTATCGCCTTCATTGATATGCCGGTCTTCCATATAGATGATCTTGAAGTAGCTGATATCATCTTCGATCGATACGGTGGATGCGTTTTCCGAAAGCACCTTTACAGGCTGTTTCCTGACGGTGATTTTTTTCCCGGCGAAAGCGGATTCTTCCTGTTCCGCATAATAGACGTACCGGCCGTCTTCTCCCTGGCCGCGTACCGCGGAGGCCGGGACCAGGCACGTGGACTGCTGGGCCTTGGTTGTCATGCGCAGGGTAATCTTGTCCTGCATCATGGTGGAAACGGAGCCCAGCGCGTAAATGATATCCTGGGTAATTTCAGCGTCCGCGTACGGATGGCCGGCGTCATCCATGCCGGTATTGATGATCCGGGTCTCCGGCCGGCCCCAGGAATCGGTATCCACCCGGACTGAAGTTCCTTTCTGGATATTCTGCTTGATTTCGGAAGTATCCGCCCGGATCACCGGATTCTTTCCTTCCGGTGTAATGGTCAGGATCGTTTCCGTCCCGCTGTTCACAGTACCGTTCCGTTCCACGGAAACAGTCGCGATGTATCCCTCATGCGGCGCGGTGATCACGGAAACCTTCCGCATCAGCATCTGGATTTCCATCATCTTGTTTTCGCTGTCCGCGATCTCTTTCTCATATCCTTTTTTCTGTTCCAGCAGGGTCCACACGTCATCGGCGATTGCATACCGGTCCAGGGCCTGCAGCTCCTTCCGGGCTTCGGCACGGGCCTTGTCGGCCTCTTCCCAGGCTGCAAAGCATGTGCGCATGGAATCATCCGCGTTTTCAGGCAGCTGTTCCGGTACCTGTTTGATTTCCAGCGGTTCCAGCGCAATCATCAGCTCCAGCCGGGCATTCTGTGCTTCCCGGTCAGCTGCGGCGGATTTCTCATATGCCGCCTTCCACAGCTCTTCGTTGCGGCTCAGGCGGATATTGCCGTTCTTCCGTTCCCAGTCGTCCAGGTTTTTCCTCGCCTTTTCATAGGCTGCCTGCTGTTCTTCCAGCGCTTTCTCCCCGCCGGTCACTTTCATCGTCACCAGCCGGGCGCCGGCGTATACATGTTCACCGGGCGACACCAGCAGGCCGGTAACGCTCAGGCTCTGCCCTTCCGGCACGTTCACGGTGATCTTCTCGCTGTCCGGGAAAGCCACCTGGCCCTTCAGCTCGGTCACGGTTTCCAGCTTGCCCATCTTCGCTTTTATAAAGCGCACCTTCGGCGTGGTCAGCGTCCGGATCGTTCCGGAAAACAGGATGCACAGCGCAATCACCACAGCCAGGATGATCATTCCCCGCAGGGCAAATTTCTTCAGGTTCATTTCCGTCTCATTCCTCTTTCGTTCGGATGAACATACAGGCATCTGCAGCCGTCCGAATGTCTTACTTCATTTCTGTCAGCTGGATTCCGCTCAGGATATCCTTCTGGAAGAAGAAATATACCAGCATGGCCGGCAGGATGTACAGTGCGGCTCCCGCAAATTCAAATCCCGTATTCTCCCCCGCCAGCTGGTTGAACACCGTGGAAAGCGGCATCAGTTCCGGTTTCCGGGAAAGATAGGTCAGCGGCTGTTCCACCAGGTTCCAGTTCTCCGCAAAGGAAAGGGCCGCGGCTGCGCCGATGACCGGCTGGCATACCGGAATCACAATCCAGAGGAAACTGCGGAAAGGCCCGGCGCCGTCCATGGAGGAAGCCTCCAGCAGTTCATCCGGCAGGGTAATCATATACTGCCGCAGCAGGAACACATAGAACGGCGCGAACCACATCGGCAGGATGACGGCCCACTGGGTGTTCAGCAGTCCCATAAACCGCAGCGTCAGAACGTTCGGCACCATCGTAACCTGGAACGGAAGCAGCATCAGCATCACGATCAGGAAGAATATCCCTTCCCGCCCGTGGAACCGGAATTTGCTCAGTCCGTAAGCCAGCGCCGGCAGCACCAGCGCCTGCCCGGCCAGGATCGCCGCCGCGTATACCACGGAGTTAATAAAATACTGCAGCACGGTGTTGTCCTTGATCAGGATCTGCTCATACTGGCCCAGGGAAATCATGTGGGGCGACAGGTGCGGATCCATCCATTCCGTTTCCTCCCGGTTCCCCCGCGTTTTCATATAGCTCTTCATTTCCGGGATGGAGGAGAAGGAATACAGGAATGTCTGGACCATCGGCAGCAGCATCACAATGGCCATTACCGTCAGGAATATGCGCGCAAGCCATACGCGGATATCTTTTTTCGGATTCATGCTCAGCCCTCCCCGTTCAGCCGTTTCAGCGCCGTCCGCTGGCTCAGGAACAGCAGGCCGAACAGCAGGAACACAATCAGGGCGAACATATAGGCCGCCGCGGTCACGTTCTGGTAATTCAGTTTGTTGTACATGTTGCTCATGTAATTCTGCAGCGTATACAGGGGATCCTTCGGATACGCCCCGCCGATAAAGTAGATCTCCTTGAATATCCGGAACGCGGAAACAAACGACAGGATCGCCACCAGGAAGGCGGACGGAACCACCAGCGGAAGCGTAATGGAGAACGTCTGTTTCCGGAAGGATGCGCCTTCCAGCGTTGCGTATTCGTACAGGGATTCCGGTATGGACTGCAGGGCGGAAAGGAATACAATCACGCAGAAGCCCAGGTTTTTCCACAGGAAAAGCAGGATCACCGGGATCCGCAGTTCCGCCCCCAGCAGCCAGTCAATCCGCTGTCCGCCCAGTGCTGTCAGCAGCCGGTTTACCGGGCCGCCGTAGTCAAACCACAGCAGCCAGATAATCAGCACGGCGGAAGACGGCATCAGGTACGGCATCAGCACGCTGGAGCGGAAAAACGCCCCGGCCGGCCGCATCCGGTGAAGTCCTGCCGCCAGCAGGAAACTCAGCAGAAAAAGCAGCGGTGCGCAGATCAGGGAAAGTTCCAGCGCGTTCCTCAGTCCCAGCTGGAACATCGGGTTCTGCCACACCGATATGAAATTGTTCAGCCCGACAAATTCGTTCTTTACGCTGCCGTCTGTCACACTGTACCAGATTCCCCCGATAAAAGGGATTCCGTAGAACAGCAGGAGACCTGCCATTCCCGGCAGCAGGAATGGCAGGGCCTGCCTGAATTTTTTATACAAAAGGAATCAGTTCCCTTCCAGTCGCATCATTTGAACCTTGCTGTCAATGCCTTCCAGTATCTCCGCAGCGGATACGTCCCCCTTCGCGAAGCCTTCCATCATGGCCCAGTAAGCTTCCGCGCTCTTGTTGTCCTTCACCATGTCGCTTACAAAGCTGTAGGCGGAAACCTGCATATAGGCTGTCCGGGCCTGGTAATCGGCGATC
>Ga0310694_10005595_pt1 | contig 12009 bp, 11 predicted proteins | sample 174DNAGHGhighgp2_FD_203884 | JGI IMG/M metagenome (GOLD analysis project Ga0310694, IMG submission 203884) | Sheep rumen microbial communities from Palmerston North, Manawatu-Wanganui, New Zealand - 1742 DNA GHGhigh gp2 (v2) (version 2) | ecosystem: Host-associated > Mammals > Digestive system...
TGTCTTAGGTACAAGGGCTTTGGTTCGTGCTCTATATGGGATAAGTTTACCATCTTGTAAATTGGTCCAATTGTTCTCTGTTGGATATGATGACATTGACTTGGACTGGTTCAAACAGAAGAGTATCCCTCTTTGCAACGCCTCTGGAATATATGACAACGTATTGGCAGAGTACGTGGTTTATGCTTTGTTGCTTTATGCCAAACGTTTTCATCGTAGTTTGAAGAACAGGTGGTTTAGACCGTTGCGTAATTATCATTATATAACGGAGTTGGCGGGGAAAACGGTCGGTATTATGGGTTGTGGACGAATTGCTTCAGCTGTTGTCCGTCGATTGGCTGGTTTTGATATGACGATAATCGGATACGCACAACATACAGAGTCTAAAGAAGGTTTTTTGCGAATTTACCATAAAGAGAGCATTGATGAGTTCTTCTCACGTTGTGATTATGTTGTTAATACATTACCCCATGATAAATCAACGATAGGTCTGATTGATAACGGTGTTTTATCGTACGCGAAAAGCAATATGACATTTATCAATATAGGAAGAGATTCAATATTTAACAAGGATGATTTCTATCAGTTCCTTAAGTCGCACAAAGATATGACGGCCATTCTTGATATGTATGAGTTGCTCCCGAATCCCATAACAAACAAATATAGGCGATTGAGTAACGTCCTTGTCACTCCACGAGTTGCCTCTGTATCACCAGAATCAACAATGGCTTTAAAGGAATTGATAAAAGATAATATTCATGCCGTGGTTAATAATAAACAGTTATCGAACAGAATTATTTGATTATTAGAGCAAATGACCCCCAAAAAACTATGCATTGTAACAACGATTGATATGACAATGGAGTCTTTTGTGATTCCAGCCATGAAATTGTTTGTAGAAAGAGGTTATGATGTTACATTGATTTGTAACATGACAGATTCCTTTATAGAGAGAAACTCAAAAGATTTTCATTTAATAAATGTAGAATTGCAACGCGGAACCTCCATTCGCGATTTGCTGACAAAACCTTTTGAGTTCTATCGGATATTCAAACGTGAAAGATTTGACTATGTTCAATACGCTACCACAAATGCAGCTTGGTATGCATCTGTTGCTGCATGGGCTGCCAGAGTCCCCGTAAGGGTGAATTGCTTATGGGGGCTGCTCTACACGGCAAGCACTGGATGGAGAAGAAAGTTTTATTGGCTATTGGAAAAAGTACCATGCATTTTCTCGAATTTCTTTACTGTGGCCAGCAAGCAAAATATGGAAATTGCCATCGCTGATGGTTTGTGTAAAAGAGAGAAAGCTTCATTCATAGGTGAAGGAGGAACGATAGGTGTGGATCTTGAGCAATTTGATTATGGCAAGAGAAATCAATATCAGGAGGCCATGTATGAAAAGTACCCACAATTAAAAGGTAAAACAGTATATGGTTATTTGGGACGTATAGATGCTGACAAGGGTATCAATGAGTTACTTGAGGCTTTCCTGAATATGAAAAACCACCAAACTGCATTATTGCTTATTGGACCATACGACAACGTTAGATCTGGATTGAACCAAGAGTTAATAAAAAAAGCAGAGTCATGTGAGCATATAATATTTACGGGATTCACAAAAGAAGTTCCTTTACATCTCTCAGCAGTCGACATTCTCGTTCATCCGACATACAGAGAAGGATTCAGTATGGTAATTCAACAGGCGATGGCTATGGGGTGCGCTATTATTACAACTGACATTCCTGGCCCATCGGAAGTGATTGTGAAAGATGAGAGTGGATTTTTAGTCCCCGTGAAGGATAGTGAGGCCTTAAAACATGCGATGGAGGTTCTGTTTAACGACTCTGAACTCAGAAGCAAATTTGTTAGCGCAGGCTTAAAAAGGGTCAGGGATTGTTTCAGCAGAGAAAAAATGCTGGAATTAACATTTGAGAACAGATTTCAAATGATTAATGCTGTAAATAAATGAAGTGTTTTATGGATAAGCAACAAATTACCAACTTAATAAAAAAATACGGAAGCCCTCTATATGTTTTCCATGATGCTGAGTTTATAGAAAATTACGAGCATCTATGTAGGGCGATGAGGGGGTACTATCCTAATTATAATCCGGGCTATTCATATAAAACCAATTACACACCCCATATTTGCAAATTGGTCAAACGTCTCGGAGGCTATGCTGAGGTTGTAAGCGATATGGAGTTGTGGGTGGCTCTGCAGTGCGGGTATGGGAATAGCAAAATTATATATAATGGCCCTTGCAAAGGCAAGATGTTGGAAGACCATTTGCTAAATGGCGGAATTCTCAATATTGACAACGAAGATGAAGCAAAGCGTGTCGTTGCATTAGCCCAGGAACATTTGGATAAGACCTTCAAGGTAAACATCCGTATTACTGCAAGAATTGATATTGGATTCGTGTCGCGATTCGGTATTGAGACTGGTAGTCCACAGATGGAGCGTGTTGTGGCAATGCTTAAAAAACAGAGTAATGTAAAACTCGTTGGTCTTCACATGCATGTGAGCCGTGCTCGTTACTTATCTGCATGGCAGGAGCGTATAGACCAAATATTGGAAGCTGCAGACCGTTATATCGATGGAGTACCAGAGTTCATAGACCTTGGTAGCGGTATGTTTGCTGATATGGAGGGCTATCTGAAGGACCAATTTTCCATTGATGTGCCATCGTATGAAGAGTATGCAGAGGCGGTAGCAGGAACCATGGCAAAGCACTATGCTGATACTGACGTAAAACCTTTGCTGGTGACGGAACCTGGTACTACTGTGGTATCTCGCTATATTTCACTTATCACAACTATTACTGGCTTGAAGGAGATAGCGGGCAGAAACATTGCTGTGTGTGATTGTGACATCCATGAGGCTGGCGAAACTGCCATGATGATGAAGGTGCCTTATACTCATTTCGAAGTGATCGAAGGGGAGCCCTCAAAGACGCCAATTGATATTACTGGTTTCACTTGTCTTGAGCAAGACACACTGTTTAAGGACTTTCCAGAGGCATTAAAAGTTGGTGATGTGGTGGAATTCCGGAATGTTGGTGGATATTCTGTGGTATATAAACCACCATTTATACAGCCATGTTGCGCTATGGTAGCCATCAAGGAAGATGGAAGCATTGAAGAAATAAAGAGAAAAGAAACTTACGAAGATATATTTCAAACTTATAGATTCTAAGATTATGTTGAAAGATATTACGGCATTGATGTCGGCGAGTAGCTCACCATCAATGCCTGGAATGATTAAGTGTTTGCGTAATAATGGTGAACGAAGGATTAAGGTTGTTGGAATTGATATGACCAGCGACCCTAGCGCCAAGTTCATGGTTGATGCATTCTATCAGGTACCTGCAGCCAATGACCCAAAGTTCTGCGATATAGTACTTGACATCTGTAATAAGGAGAAGGTAGATGTCTATTTCCCAAATGTATCAGCAGAGGTGGAAGCTGTAGTAGCCCGCAAGTCTGAGTTTGAGGCATTAGGTGTGCATCTGTCGGTTTCAAACATGGAGTCTGTGGCAATTTCAAACAATAAGTTGCATACCTATCAGACATTAGAGAAAGCAGGGATTCCTGTACCTCGCTATTATGGTGTTCATAGTGTAGAGGATTTTATTGAAGGTATGAAGTATATGGGCTATCCTGAGAAGCCTGTATGCATTAAGATAGTAAATGGCAGTGGTAGTCGTGGGGTGAGAATCATCGATGCCAACAAGAGTCGTTATCAGATTTTTGCACACGAAAAGCCTAATAGCTTCTACACTTCATACGATGATATGCTATCGGTGCTAAAAAGCGCAGATCAATTAGAGGAGATGATGCTGGTGGAATGTATGCACAATCCGGAATTTACGGTTGATTTGTTGGCAGAAATGGGGAATGTCATCTTTGAAGTGGGACGTGAGAACGTGGTCAGCCTGATGAGTATTGCGCAAGAAACCGTTGTAAAGTATGATGAACTTGCATACAAAGTGAGTGCAGACGTGGTGAAACTGCTGAATATGGATGGCAATGTTGGATTTGATTTTATGCGAAACGATAAGGGCGAGGCTGTCCTGATGGATATTAATCCACGTATCACGGCAACGGTTTCGGTAATAGCTGCAGCTGGTGTTAATTTGATTTACCTCCGTGTGAAGCAGCTGTTGGGAGAAGAGTTGCCAAAAGTTACGCCAGTATTTGGCACTCGTTTGAGAAGAAGATATGATGAAATGTTCACTACTCCAGAAGGAGAATTAATAGAATTCTAATCATGTTTAGATTTTTGAAAAGGACATTTGATCTTTGTTCTTCTTTGGCCTTGTTCATTGTAATAAGCCCTATTATTCTTATTCTGGCTATTTTGGTAAGAGTAAATCTGGGTAGTCCAATTTTATTTCGCCAAGTAAGAACAGGTAAGGGCATGAAGGACTTCTCTATTATGAAGTTCCGCACCATGACAAACGCCAAGGATAAAGATGGCAATCTTTTACCAGATGAGGAAAGATTTACGAAATTCGGTAGATGGCTAAGATCATCATCCTTGGATGAATTGCCAGAATTGATCAATATAATCAATGGAGATATGTCGGTAATAGGTCCAAGGCCTTTGCCTCCAACTTATAATGAGTATTATAGGCCAGAGGAGATGGCTAGATTCAAGGTGCGTGGAGGTCTTGTTACGCCAGATTCAGTAGATCCTAATCCGGTTATCTCTTGGGATAAACAATTTGAATATGAGGCTGATTATGGAGAACACGTTTCTTTCACGAAAGACCTTAAAATATTTATAGGTGTTTTCCGTATCTTGTTTAAGAGAACGGAAACGGACTATGGTGAATATGTTAGGCAGCCTTTGAATGTTGAACGAGCAAATATGAAACAAAGCGTATGAGTAAGATATTAGTAATAGCACCACATGCTGACGATGAAGTGTTGGGCTGTGGTGCCACAATGGCAAAAGCCTGTGCGAAAGGTGATGAGGTATTTGTGTTGATATGTACCAATGCAAGCGTTGGCGCGCCAGAACTATTCAGTGCGGAGTTAATCAAGCAAATCCGAAGCGAAGCTGTTACAGCTCATCGCTTGATAGGAATAAAAGAGACTTTCTTCCTTGATTTCCCGGCTCCGGCATTGGATCAATATCCACGCTACAAGATGAGCAACGATATTTCTGCTGTTATCAGGAAAATTGGTGCAGACACAGTTTATATTCCCCATCGTGGTGATTGTCATAAGGACCATTCTATCATTCATGAGTGTGCTATGGTAGCAAGTCGTCCTTTAGCCAATTGTACTGTTAAGCATGTGTATGCTTATGAGACATTGAGCGAAACGGAATGGGGAGAGCCTATAGCGGCAGATTTCTTTGTGCCAGTGAAATACAAGACGTTCTCTCTGGAAGAATTCCAGAAGAAGTTGGATGCCATGAGCTGCTTCAAGTCACAGTTGTATCCGTTCCCTGCTTCTCGCTCATTGGAGGCTATTGAGGCTCTTGCAAAATATCGTGGTTGTACAGTTAGTGCGGAAAGAGCAGAGGCATTTGAAGTGTTGAGAGATATTGATTAATTTGAATTTGATGGAAGAAGATAAAGTTTACCTATATGGGGCAAGCGGTCATGCTAAAGTCGTAATGGACATAGTGCGACTTGCTTTTTATGACGTTCCTTGCTTAATCGATGACAATCCCCAAGTGTATGAATTGGCGGGATTACCTGTAGTCCATTCTGCAGTAGGGCTTTCACCAATCATCGTAACTATTGGGGATTGTCAAATACGAAGGAAGATCGTCGAGAGCCTTGGCAATCGTAAATATCTGACTGTAGTCCACCCTAATGCTGTGAAAGCAGAAAGTGTTCGTGTTGGTTATGGAACAGTGGTGATGGCTGGTGCAATAATGAATCCGTATGTGTCAGTAGGTAATCATTGCATCATTAACACAGGGGCATCTCTAGACCATGACGTGAAGGTGGGTGACTTTGTTCATATTGCGCCTCACTGTACGATTTGTGGCGAATCTGAAATCGGGGATGGTACTTGGGTCGGGGCAGGCTCAACTGTTATACAGGGATTACATATCGGTAAGAATTGTTTCATCGGTGCAGGTTCTGTAGTTGTTAAGGATATTCCTGATAATAGTTTGTGCTATGGAAATCCAGCAAGAGTGGTGAGGAAACACCAACGATAACGATCAGATTCCATGCTTTGACGGATTTGATAATCAGACAAATTTCAATATATGGAAAGAAAGTTTAAGTTAATGATATTGTGCGATGACCCTACGTCGGCCATGGCTGCACAAGAGGCAGGAATTGACAGGGTGTTCTATGACCTGGAATTCATTGGTAAAGCAGAAAGACAGCACGGACGAAACACCGTGAAGTCGAATAACAGCATTGAAGACATCCCGACCATCAGGAGAGTGGTGACCACATCGGAGTTGTTGGTACGTACAAACCCAATCCATGCTTATTCGCAAGCAGAGATAGAAAAGGCCATTGCATACGGAGCAGATGTGTTGATGCTGCCTATGGCGATGGATCAGCATGACGTAGAGCAGTATGTGGCAATGGTCGGTGGTCGCGCCAAGGTCTGCATTATGATTGAGACGGCTGCTGCTATGGCGCGATTGGACAAGATTCTCGCTGTTCCTGGTGTTGATGAGTTGTTTATTGGTTTGAATGACCTGCACATCACTATGGGCTTGACGTTTATGTTCGAGCTGCTGAGTGGTGGTCTTGTGGAGTATATCGCCAATAAGTGCAATGCTGCTGGAATGCCGTTTGGTTTTGGCGGTATTGCCCGCATCGGAGAAGGAGATTTGCCCTCGGATAATATCCTCGGGGAACATGTAAGGCTTGGTTCAACATCTGTAATCCTGTCACGAACCTTCAAGGGTGTAGTGGGTGTGGATGCGAATGCTCATCAAATCGATTTGAAAGAGGAAGTAGACAAGGTAAGAAACAGAATGAATGAAATAAGCTCCTGGGGTGAAGCTGAGCACAATGCCAACAGAAAGCGAATTGTGGAGGCAGTAGATAAAGTTGTTCATAAGATTCAGAATAGGTGAATCTAAGAGAAGAGAATGAATTGGGAAGAAGTATACATTTATGTTCACCAAAGTATAAACAGTCTGTATCATAGCATTCCCATCTACTTGTTGTTTACGCTTGTTGTAGTGTTGCTGGTGAGTAGCATCTTGTTGCTTTCAACACGAAACATCGAGCACAAGGGTAGGAAGCTGGGGTTGATAATGCTTACCGATTATTGCATCCTACTTTTTTGTATAACTATTTTTCTAAGACCAACACAAGAAAGTCCATCCTTTAATTTCCACCTATTTTGGAGCTACCAGGCTTTCAGTGATGGGCTGAATGCTGTAATGGCTGAGAAGATATTAAACGTTGCAGTGTTTATTCCTATAGGTCTATTGATAGGAATCGCTTTCAAAAAGACGGGATGGTTGCAGGTGTTCTTCATGACTACGATGTTATCGGTTTCAATAGAACTGATGCAGTTTCTATTAAAAAGAGGTTTCGCAGAAACTGATGACGTATTACATAATGTTGTCGGTTCACTTGTAGGCTTCGGTTTATACAAGACCGTTAATTATGTTTATGAAAGAGTTATATGTCTGAGATAATTATATATGATACGAGAATCGAAATTGATTAAAGGCATCTCCCAATGGTACTTCGGTAAGAAAGTCCTGCCATATTGGGTGATTCTGCTGATGGACACATTGATAGTGTTTGCATCCGCAGTGTTCACTTATTGGGTAACGAACCGCACAATGCTGGCCTTTGAGAACCGCTTTGCCATGCTCTATACAGCTCTGCTGTTTGCAGCATTGAGCTGGGTGGGTGCGAAGGTATTCAAGACATACTCCGGCGTGCTTCGCTATTCCAGCTCCATTGACTTGGCAAAGCTGGCATACGCAAACCTGACAACGTTGGTGCTGGCGGTGGCGAGTTACTACCTGTTCCGTTGGACGGGGGTGGAATGGCTGTGTGCCATCAAGCCGCTGGAGGCCATCGTGGTGTTCACTATCTCAACGGCATTGATGTGGGCTCTGAGACTGGTGGTGAGGATTCTCTACGACTCTTCCAAGGATGAGACACCGGCTATGCGCGTGCTGATTTACGGTGCGTTGACTGGTGGCGTAGGTTTGGCTCAGTTTATTCGCACGCAGAACCCGAAACAGTTTGAGCTGGCTGGATTCATTTCGCACGAACCTCGCATCAAGAGCATGAAGCTTTTGGGTGTGCCGGTCTATACACTGGATGATGACATTGCAGAATTACTGCGGACTGAGAAGATTCAGGCAGTGTTGGTAAGCCCTCACCGAATCAATAATTTCAGACAGAACCAAGAGCTACAAGACACACTGATTAACGCGGGTTGCAAAATTTTCATGGCGCACGAGGCTAAGGAGGCCAGCGTGCAAGACGGGCAACTGACGGACGAGCAGTTGCAACTGCGAGAGGTGAGCGTGGAGGACCTGCTTCCCCGACAGGAAATCAAAGTGGACCTGAAATCGGTGGGCGACCTGCTGGCAGGTAAGCGCGTACTGATAACAGGTGCGGCAGGTAGTATTGGCTCTGAGATGGTACGGCAGGTGGCAACGTTCAAACCAGCCAAGATGATGCTCATCGATCAGGCTGAGACTCCTCAGCACGACATCGAGCTGATGATGGCGAGGGACTTCCCCGAGGTGCCTTGTGAGGTGGTGGTGACCAGTATTAGCCGTAGGACGCGGATGGAGTATATCTTCGACTCGTTTAGACCGGAATATGTGTTCCATGCCGCTGCCTACAAGCACGTGCCCATGATGGAGAACAACCCCAGTGAGGCGGTGATGAACAACATCTATGGCACGAAGATTATTGCGGATATGAGCGTGAAATATGGGGTGAAGAAGTTTGTGATGGTCTCCACCGACAAGGCGGTGAATCCTACAAACGTGATGGGCTGCTCGAAACGCATCTGCGAGATCTATGTGCAGAGTCTGGACAGAAAGTTGAAGAAAGAGGCGTTGTTGAATAATAAGGATAATTCAGAATATACACAATTCGTTACTACAAGATTTGGTAATGTGTTGGGCTCGAACGGCTCGGTTATACCGCTGTTCAAGGAGCAGATAAAACGTGGCGGGCCTGTAACAGTAACTGACGAGCGCATTGTGCGTTTCTTTATGCTGATACCCGAGGCCTGCAAGCTGGTGCTGGAAGCCGGCACTATGGGCAATGGCGGTGAGATCTTCGTATTCGACATGGGCAAGCCCGTGAAGATTGCTGATTTGGCCAAGCGGATGATTGCCTTGTCGGGCGCTACTGGTGTGGAAATAAAATACACCGGCCTTCGCGAGGGCGAGAAGCTATATGAAGAAGTGCTGAACGAACTGGAAGGTACCAAGCCCACCTTCCACGAAAAGATACGTATTGCCCAGGTGAGGGAGTACGACTACGAGCAGGTGGAGAAGGACATTGACGAACTGGTGGAGATAGCCAAGCAGTTCGACAACATGGCTACGGTGAAGAAGATGAAAGAGATTGTGCCAGAGTATAAGAGTAATAACTCGGTGTATGAGGCTTTGGACAAATAAGCAAGACCTTTTCTTTGAATTGCTCCTGGTGTGCACGGGAGCAAAGGATGTACTGTCACGGACATACTCCGAAGCAGAGTGGAACGATGCGCTTGAGATAGCCCAAGAGCAGGCCATTGAAGGGGTACTGCTGTCGGCTATCGAGAGTTTGCCGGATGAGCAACGACCGCCCAAGTTTGTGCTGCTGCAATGGATTGGCTCGGTACAGATGGTAGAGGCTAATTCTAAGAAGATTGCAGAGGCAAGTGAGGCCGTTATCCGATACTTCCATGAAAATGGATTTGCCTGCAACATCTTGAAGGGATGCGCTGTAGCGAGATACTATCCGCAGCCTGAGAGAAGACAGTCAGGTGATGTTGATGTGTGGGTAGATTGTGGTCGTGAAAAGATATACGACTTTGCCCGCAAGTTCGATAAGGATGGGAAATTGTATGGAGTTAATTATCACCATATACATTTCCATCTGATTGATGATATACATATAGAGGTACATATCTGGCCATCGTTCTTGAGTAGTCCCTTGAGAAACTGGCGGTTGCATAAGTTCTGTAATCTGCATAGGCCATCGATGGAGTCCTCTATGCCCTCGCTGGCGTTTGACAGGGTGTTTATCCTGTTGCATTGCTATCGGCATATCTGCGGTCATGGCGTGGGGCTGCGTCAGATTATGGACTACTACTATGTGCTTCGCACGGTTCAGGATTGCCCTTCGGACGAGTCTGCACATGCTCGGGAAAACTCAAGTATACTTGGCTCTCCTCTCGCTCAATCGCAGACTTCAAAGTTCTTGGACGAGCCAAGCGGCAAAGCCGAGCGCAAGGTTAAGGATAATGCTGAGACGGTGAGGTGGATCAAGAAGTTGGGGATGGAACGTTTTGCGAGAGGCTTGATGTGGGTGCAAAAGGAGTATTTTGGATTGGAGGATAAATACCTTTTGTTTGAGCCTGACGAGAAAGAAGGTCGTTTTATCATGCAAGAAGTGATGTTGACCGGCAACATGGGTCATGGTGACACGAGAAATTGGGGGTCAAAACGGACCGCCCTATCACGCTTCTTCCTGAATCTAAAGCGGGATGTATATCTGGCAAAGCATTATCCTCACGAAGCCATCTGGCAACCCTTCTTCTCAATCTGGCTCTATCTATGGAGATTGTCGAAGGGATTGTTGAAAGATAGGGAGTAGAAAACAGTTATGGAAACGATATGTAAGGTAGCCAAAATCATTTGGCAGTTTTGTAAATATTTATTCTGGCCAAAATTGGGACGTAATAATAACAATTAACAATAATATAATGAGTGTATTTAAAGACAAAGTTCTCCTGATTACAGGAGGCACAGGTAGTTTTGGTAATGCAGTTTTGAACCGCTTTTTACGCACTGATATAGGTGAAATCCGCATCTTCTCGCGCGATGAGAAGAAGCAGGACGATATGCGTCACGACTTCCAGGCGCGAATGCCGGAGGTGGCTAATAAGATTAAGTTCTATATCGGTGATGTGCGCAACAAGAGCACATTGAAGTATGCGATGAAGGGTGTGGACTATGTGTTCCATGCTGCAGCCCTGAAGCAGGTGCCCAGTTGTGAGTTCTTCCCCATGGAGGCTGTAAAGACTAACGTGATAGGTACAGACAATACCTTGGACGCAGCTATTGATGCTGGTGTAAAGTGCGTTATTTGTTTGAGTACGGATAAGGCTGCTTATCCTATCAATGCCATGGGTATCACCAAGGCCATTGAGGAGAAAATTGCTGTAGCCAAGAGCCGTCTGAGTGGTGACACCAAGATCTGTTGCACACGTTACGGTAATGTGATGTGCTCACGCGGTAGTGTGATACCTCTTTGGATTGACCAGATTCGCAAGGGCAATCCTATCACATTGACTGAGCCCAAGATGACTCGTTTCATCATGTCTCTTGAAGAGGCTGTGGACTTGGTACTCTTTGCTTTCGAGAACGGTAAGAATGGTGATATTCTAGTACAGAAGGCTCCAGCTTGCACCATCCAGACACAGGCTGAGGCTGTTTGCGAGTTGTTTGGTGGTAAGAAGGAGGAGATCAAGGTGATTGGTATTCGTCATGGTGAGAAGATGTACGAGACGCTTCTGACCAAAGAAGAGGCCGCCAAGGCTATTGATATGGGTAACTTCTATGCTGTTCCTGCTGACAATCGTGACCTCAATTACGATAAGTACTTCAAGGAGGGCGACGTGAAGCGTGCATTGATTGATGAGTTCAACTCGAATAACACAAGGATTCTGAATCTGGAGGAAACGAAAGAGAAGATCGCTTCGCTGCAGTATATCCAGAATGAGTTGAATGGAATACCTAATCTTGTTTAATTGGGATTCCGTAAACATCGAAAAACTCTAAAAATACGAAAATTAAAAGCGGTAGTTTCTTACTGAT
>Ga0310694_10005597_pt1 | contig 12006 bp, 5 predicted proteins | sample 174DNAGHGhighgp2_FD_203884 | JGI IMG/M metagenome (GOLD analysis project Ga0310694, IMG submission 203884) | Sheep rumen microbial communities from Palmerston North, Manawatu-Wanganui, New Zealand - 1742 DNA GHGhigh gp2 (v2) (version 2) | ecosystem: Host-associated > Mammals > Digestive system >...
TGGTGACGACGTGGGTATGTACAACCTGTCGGTGGGTTATGTCAAGGCAGAGAACTCGCTCCGTAAGAGCAATTTCGACCGTATGAACGTGCGCTTCAATACCGACATACAGATATTGTGGAATCTCTCGACACAGTTCGATATTGCCATCGCCCGTACCAACAACCGTGTGTACGATGACGGAATGCCTGCCTCGTTCAGCCGCAGCACAGTCACCTCGCCTACAGCTCTGGCATTACTGAAGTCGCCGCTGGTGGCTCCTTACGAGTATAACTCGGTGATAGGCCGCTTTACCAATCTTCTGACGAGCTACGACAATATCCTTGCAGCCAGCGAGTATCCCCGTAACGGTCTGATACGTTCTGATGGCAACCGTGGCACGACCTACACGAACCAGTCGCTGGCTAATCCTCTGGCCATCCTTGCCAATGGCACTGGCGATAATAAGAATAAAGCTGAGAACACGTTCTTCACCGTCCATCTGCGCCCTGTTTACCAACTGTCACCGGCATGGAAGCTGAGTGCCGACCTGAGCTACGTGCTGAACCGCAACTCCCAGCGTTACTACCGTCCCTATGAGGGCGTGCCACCGTTTGTTGTAGAGCAGATGGGCACCACCACGTCGCTCGTTGCCTCCATGTTTGCCAAGGAGCAGAACTTCATGGGTAAGGTGCAGGCCGACTGGCAGAAACAGTTCGTCGAACATTCGTTGCACGCCTACATCGGTGCTCGCTACAATACTTTCTCGTATGATAACAGCGACTTGCGCTCTGAGTACAACTCGAAGGGCAACGACAAGGATCCAGCCCTGCAGACCAGTGGATTCCCTGGTGTCGAGGGTGTCAACGAGACGTGGAAGAACATCATGTGGTATGGCAATGTCGACTATAACTACATGAATCGTTACTTCGCCACGCTGTCGCTCGTCGGCGAGGCTAACAGCCGCTTCGGCGAAAATGCTGACGGACTCGGTCTCTTCGGTACAAAGTGGGCAATGTTCCCCAGTCTGCAGTTAGGCTGGGTGCTGACCAACGAGAAGTGGTTCCCGAAGATGCGTGGCTTCAACTACCTGCGTCTGAATGCGGGCTACGACATCAGTGGCAACGACCACATCTCCAACTATGCCGCTCGTACCAGCTATACCTCGGTGAAGTATTACGACCGTGCCATGGGTATCCAGCTGACGAACATCGGCAACGACAAGATTCAGTGGGAGACGACCCACAAGCTGAACCTCGGCCTGCAGAGCTATATGCTCCAGAACCGCTTGGGTGTAACCTTCGACTATTTCTATCATAAGACCAGCAACCTTCTAACTCAGAAGGCCTTCGAGAATCCCATTGGCGGCATCAATCTCTACTGGAGCAATGGCGGCGAGCTGGAGAATCAGGGTTTCGAGACCACGGTGACCTTCAAGCCCATCGTGTCGAAGAACTGGAATATGGAGGTGGGGGCCAGCGTCGGCCACTACAAGAATAAGGTGACGAAACTGCCCGAGGGCTATGACGCTTATAGTTCCATCTATGGCGAAAACAATATCCTGACCCAGGTCGGCCTACCCGTTGGCGTGTTCTACGGCTACCGTACAGAGGGCATCTTCGCGACAGACATCGATGCACAGGCAGCAGGGAAGAACGGATACCTCTATATGGAGGACGGAACGGGAGCCAAGCAGTACTTCAAGGCTGGCGATGTTCACTTCACCGACTTGAATGGCGACGGTATCATCAATGACAACGATAAGACCGTCATTGGCGACCCCAATCCCGACATTTATGGAAATATCTTTGCCAACGTCAGCTGGAAAGACCTGACACTGTCGCTGGGCTTTAACTACGTGCTTGGCAACGATGTCTATAATTACCAGCGCTCGGTGCTCAACAGCGGCGCCACATTCTACAACCAGCAGGTATCCGGTACAGGCCGCTGGCGCTATGAAGGACAGCAGGCCGAACTGCCTCGTGCCACCTTTGGCGACCCCATCGGCAATAATCGCTTCAGCGACCGTTGGATAGAGAATGGCTCTTACCTGCGTCTGAAGACTGTGAACCTGAGTTACAACGTGCCCGTGCCGGGCAACTGGACGTGGCTCCAGGGCTTGACGATATGGGCTGAGGCTCAGAACCTGCTTACCTTCACGAAGTATACAGGCAACGATCCCGAGTTCTCTATAGGCAATGGTGTACTCTATCAGGGCATTGACAGCGGCTGTCTGGCTCATGGCCGTGCCTTCCTGACTGGTGTGAAGATTAATCTGTAAAATGTAAAAATTAAAAATATAATAATGTAAAAACGATTGAGCTATGAAACGTAATATTTTTTTCATTTTTAAATTGTTTAATTTTTACATTCTGGCTGCAGTCATGCTGCTGACCAGTTGCTCCGACATGCTTGAGAGCGACAGTGAACGACAGCTGTTTGAGCCGGACATCAATCAGAAGACCGACTCTATCTATTATGCTCTGGGTATTTTGCAGGGCGTGCAGCAACTGGCCGATCAGTATATGTTTATCGGCGAGATGCGCGGCGACCTCGTCGATACCACTGCCTATACCGATAAGAACCTGCGTGAGCTGGCACAGTTCTCGCTGTCGGAGACGAACAAGTATGATTCTGCTTACGTCTACTATCGCGTCATCAACAATTGCAACTACTATATTGCTCACCGTGACACGACGCTCCGTACGGGTGCTACCTATGTCGCTATGAACGAGTACGTAGCAGTGAAGGCGATACGTGCGTGGGCCTATATGCAGTTGGCTCGTGTCTTCGGTAAGGTGCCTTTCTACACTGAGCCGCTGACACAGATTTCGCAGATTGACAACAACCAGTTCCCTGAACTCGACATGGATGGCATTGTGGCTCGATTGGCTCCTGACCTGGAGCAGTACACAGGCTATGGTCTGCCGGTCTATGGAAATGCACCGTCGGGCATCACCACTTCGCAGTTGTTCATTCCCGTCGATGTGGTCATGGGTGATATGTATCTTGAGACAGGACAGTATGCCCAGGCAGCGCGCCATTACATTACTTATCTCACTGAGGTACTCGGTTCCAACCGTAGCCACTCGGCTTATATGCAGAATGTAACGTTCAACGGTCGCCGTTCTTCGGCCATGATGGAGATGCTGCCTAGCGACTGGGGTGGAACGTTCAACTACTCCGTCACGCAGTGGGAGAATATCTTCACTGGCGGCAGTGACGTCATCACCTACATTCCAATGGCACCCAACAATCGTGCTGGAGTGACAACGCTGATACCTCTGGCTTATGGTTACGACTTCTACTCAAATACCACGGGCTATATTGATGAGATCCAGATTGTGCCCAGTGTTGTTTACAACACTCTGACAGAGAGTCAGGACTATTACTACAAGTCGTCGCTGAGCACCGTGACCCGTACCATCCTGAACTCTGTGAAAATCGGTGATACACGTAACAGTGCCATTACCCGTGAGCGCGACGACAACGAGTCGTCTGAGACGACAACGTGGATTACGAAGAATCGCTATGCTCAGGTCTACCTCTATCGTGTCAGCACCGTGTGGCTGCGCCTGGCCGAGGCTTTCAACCGTTTGGGTTACTACGACGTTGCCTTCGCCATCTTGAAGGACGGCATCAGCCGCTTCCTCATCCAGCCTGCAGGCGGTGGCGGACCGCTGTATATCAGCGATGCCAGCAAGCAGGCACTGCAGACCACATTCCCCCTGCTGTCGGAAGCAAACATCTCGAAATTCTCGGAGCCGGAGAACTGTATTGGTGTACATATGCATGGCGCAGGTGCTACCTGCGATTATACAGGTGCTGTCTATAGCCCAGGACTGTCTCCCTACCAGCTTGACACCATTATAGGCATGAAGATCAACGAGGTGGCTGAGCAGTTTGGTGTGACCGTCGGTACGACCAAGCAGGATAGCATCAATGCTGTTGAGGATCTCCTTTGCGACGAGTACGCCCTGGAATTGTCCTTTGAGGGTTGTCGCTGGTACGACCTAATGCGTCTGGCTCGTCATAAGAACGAGGCAGCGCTCTATGGTGCTAATTTCGGCGGTCAGTGGCTGGCCCGCAAGCTGGCATATAAGAATCCGGCCGTGAACTTGGAAGACAAGAACAACTGGTACTTACCGTTTAAGTGATTTCTGGAATGAAGAAACTCATCCTCATCTGCGCCCTTACCGCTATGACTGTGTCTGCGGCGGGGGCGCAGTTTGTTTGGTTCGATGGCAAGTCGCCTGTCACCTATCAGGTGGTAGGCAAAGTGGCCCCCGTGGTGCGCCAAGCCATTAGTATGTTCTCCGACGATATGGAACAGGTCACTGGTATGAGACCGGTGTCCCGTAGCTCAGCCGTCATCCGTATTGTGCAGGGTAAGGGAAATGACGATGGTTTCCGTTTGAGCATTTCGCCGAAGGGACAGATCCTCGTTGAGGGACACAACGCCCGCGGTACGGCCTACGGACTGCTGGAGCTGTCGCGACTGGCGGGTGTTTCGCCGTGGGTGTGGTGGGGCGATGTGCGTCCCCATAGCCGTTCGCGTCTGTCGTTGCCCACGGGCTTCAGCATCGAGCACACCCCGTCGGTGCAGTATCGTGGCATCTTCATCAACGACGAAGACTGGTCGCTGCGCCGTTGGTCCACTGATGACATGGGGCCGCAGACCTACCGCCGGCTGTTCGAGCTGATGCTCCGTCTGCGTGCCAACACCCTTTGGCCGGCCATGCACGATGTGTCGCCAGGCTTCTTCACCGTCAAGGGCAACAAGGAGCTGGCCGACTCTTTCGCCATTGTCATCGGGACCAGCCACTGCGAGCCCCTGCTGCGTAACAACGTCGCCGAGTGGGACGTGAAGCAGCGCGGACCGTATAACTACATCACCAACGGCGCCGAGGTACGCCACTACTGGGCCGGCCGTCTGCGGCAGGTGAAGGGCAGCGACGTGCTGCTCACTCTCGGTATGCGCGGCATCCACGACGGTTCGATGGAGGGTGTGAAGACCCCCGAGGAGAAACTCCAGGGACTGCAACAGGTCATCGACGACCAGCGTGCGCTGATCCGGAAGTATTATTCCAATAAGGTTGAGCAGGTGCCACAGGTGTTTATACCCTATAAAGAGGTGCTGGAGATCATGGAGAGCGGCCTGCGCGTGCCCGACGACGTCACGCTGATGTGGTGCGACGACAACTACGGCTACCTCACCCGCCTGCCCGATGCCCGACAGCAGCAGCGGCAGGGTGGGGGAGGCGTCTATTACCACCTGAGCTACTGGGGACGTCCTCACGACTATCTCTGGCTCTCAACGACCCAGCCGGGATTAATCTACCACGAGATGAAGACCGCCTACGACCATCACTGCCGCCGTCTGTGGATAGCCAATGTCCACGACCCGAAGGTCGCCGCCTATCAGCTCGAGTTCTTCCTCGACATGGCGTGGGATATCAATAGCCTCACCGCCGACGCCTCACACAGGGAGCAGAACGCCATGACGCTCGAGCAACACCTGGAACACTGGCTCACGACGCAGTTCGGTGCGGTGGTGGGACACGCCATCGCCCCCGCCATACGCGAGCTCTACCGTCTGAATGCCGTCCGCCGTCCGGAGTTCATGGGCTGGACACAGGTGGAACTCGACAAGAAGAAGTTCCCTGGAGGCAAGTCCGTGCCCGAACGTACGGAGTTCACGCTGCTGGAGGCTTATCAGCGCATGGAGGCTTTCGCCCGTATCGAGGCCACCGTCGACACCTGGCGTCCCTTGGTCATGGCGTCCCGTCAGGATGCCTACTTCGCCCATGTCCTCTATCCCGTCCACGCTGCCGCCGCCATGACGCGAAAGATGCTTTCCGACGAGCGCGAGAGTCAGAAAGCTTACCAGGAGATACAGCAGCTGACGGCACATTACAACACCATGAACGGTGGCAAGTGGCGCCGTCTGATGTCCGACGCACCCCGTGACCTCCCCGTCTTCGGCGAGGGGCGCACACAGTTCCCCCAGCACCCCTCCATCGGCCCAGTCATAGCCCGTAACGCCAGCGACTACAGCAGCTATACCCCGCTCGATTCCCTCAACGTTCCCCTCGCCGTCATCCAGATGCTCGGCCACTCCATGAAGGCCGTTGCCGTCCCCAAGGGCAGCGAACTGGCCTACGAATTCGACAGCCCTCAGGAGGGAGATGCCGTGCTCTATACCGCCATGATTCCCACACAACCCTCCGACCGCGGCGACCTGCGCTACTCCGTGCAGATTGACGGCCAGCCACCCGTCGTCATCTCGCTCAAGGAGCCCTACCGCTCTGAGCGCTGGAAGCAGAACGTACTCCGTGCACAGACGCTGAGGAAGACACCCGTCAGACTCTCCCGTGGACGCCACACCCTGAAGATAAAAGCCCTCGACGACCACATCATTGCCGACCAGTGGATGATTGACTTCAGTCCCAGTCGCGCGTTCTACGTCATACCCGTGAGGTGATTGAAGATTGAAAATTGAAGATTGAGAATTGAAGATATGAAACGACTGTTTGTAATGATTGCCCTGCTCGTCGCTCTGACGGCTCAGGCCCAGCAGCGAAGCTATAACCTGGTGTTTATCGGCAATAGCATCACCTACGGTGCGTTGCACCAGCAGCGCGAGCTGACGGCGCCGCCCGTGCAGTGTGGTCTTTGGTTGTCGGAGCTGCTTGGTATCGACACCGTTTACGTTGCCAACTGCGGGCGCTCTGGCAAGACCACCTATCACTTCCTGCCCAACAAGGCCGAAGTCGTTCCTGCCGGCGACCCCACCTATTTCCCCGACGTGGTCAAAAGTACACGGGCGTTAGTGAAAGCCCATCCCGGACTGCCGCTTGTGTTCAGCATCATGCTGGGCACGAACGATAGCGTGGAACGTAAGCACAACTCACACACCACGCCCGACAACTATGTCAGCAACCTCTGTGCCATCATTGACTCTCTGCTCACGCTCTGGCCTGATGCCCACGTGGTGCTCAACAAGCCCATTTGGTACACTCCTGACTACGTGACGAAGAACGGCTCCGTGGCTTCCAAGAAGAGTCTGAAATTGCTGGATACTTATTATACCTGTTTCTCGCAGGTAGTGGAACACTGTAAGCAGGGACAGGTACACATCGGCGACAGCGAGGCTTACGGCTATTTCCGTCAGCACTATCATACAGACGTGTTTGAAGAGAAAGATGCCCGTGGTAAGTCGTATTGGCTCCACCCCAACGAGCAGGGGGCTAAGCGCCTCGCTGAATACTGGGGCAAGGCGCTCCTACCAGTTATTAAGGAGATACCTGCTGTCAATCCCTTGAAAGGCAAGAAGATAGGCTTCATCGGTGACAGCTACGTGCGCAACCACCGTGAGCCAATTGAGAACACGTGGCACTATAAGTTTGCCAAGAAGCATGGCATGGAGTACTATAACTATGGCCGCAATGGCAACTGCATTGCCCTTGACCTTAAGCAGTGGGGAACCGGCATGTACAAACGCTATGCCGACATGCGCCCCGATCTTGACTATGTCGTTGTCATAGCTGGTCATAACGATGCCTCACAGGGACGTCTCGACTCTATTGGTATTGACACCTTCAAGCTACGTCTCGGCATCCTCTGTCAGGGACTCATTGAGCGCTATCCCCATGCTCAGCTGTTCTTCTTCACACCTTGGAGTTGTGAGAACTTCGTCGGCAGTCCGCGCCAGCAGGTGGTCGATGCCATGCTCGAGGTGTGCGGCAGCTATGGCATACCCGTGTTCGATGCCGCCCGTCGCAGCAATATCTTCGTCACCAGCGAGCAGTTCCGCAAAATCTATTTCCAGGGCGGCAAGGGCACTGACACTGCCCATCTCAATGCCAAGGGACACGATCGTTTCCTACCCGTGGCGGAGCAATTCATTCTTCAATATGTTTCGCGATGAGAAATAAGTCTGAAACTATGAGACGATTACTTGTCTTTGCATTAGCGTTGGTAGCCATGACCGTACAGGCACAGCGCCAGTTCACCGTCAACATCACGCCCGACGGCAAGGCCAACATGGCCGTCTACCTGCCGGCGCAGCCTACAGGCCGCGCTGTCGTCGACCTCCCTGGTGGTGGCTATAGCCACTTGTCCATGCAGAACGAAGGCCACGACTGGGCAGAGTGGTTCAACCGCCAGGGCATTGCCTACTTCGTTGTAACTTACCGGATGCCAGGTGGCGACCGCACCATTCCCATGAGCGATGCCCAGACGGCCATCCGCCTAGTGCGCGACTCCGCCTCGGCATGGGCCGTCAATCCGCGCGACGTCGGTGTCATGGGCTTCTCGGCCGGCGGACACCTCGCTTCGACGGTATCGACGCACAGCGAGTACGACTGTCGCCCCGACTTCAGCATCCTGTTCTATCCCGTCATCTCGATGAATGAGCGTGAGACACATAGCGGTTCCGTCAAAGGTTTCCTCGGAGAGAATAAGCAGGACAAGGAGCTGGTGCGTCAGTTCTCTAACCAGAACGCCGTGCGCAGCCACCTGACGCCGCCTGCCATTATCCTCCTGGCTAACGACGACCGCGCCGTACCGCCAGTGACCAACGGCATCGCCTACTATTCGGCCATGCGCAATGCTGGCAATGAGTGCGCCTTGTACGTCTATCCTTCGGGTGGCCATGGCTTCGGCTTCCGCTCTACGTTCCGCTATCACGACCAGATGCTCAACGACCTCGCCACGTGGCTCGACGGCCACAAAGCACCTCGCCAGGATGCCATCCGCGTGGCTTGCATCGGCAATAGCATCACCCACGGCTCGGGCATCGACATGCAGGAGGTGAACGGCTATCCCGCTCAGCTGCAGCGTCTGCTGGGCAGTGGCTACCTGGTGAAGAATTACGGCGTGGGCGGCCGTTGCATGATGTCGACCGCTGACCATCCCTACATGCAGGAACGGGCGTGGCGCGATGCCAAGGCCTTCCTGCCTAACATTGTGCTTATCAAGCTGGGCACCAACGACTCGAAGGACTTCCAGTGGAATGTGCAGCAGTACGAACGCGACTATCAGGCCATGATCGACACCCTCAAGTCGCTGCCCACGAAGCCGGCAATCTATCTATGTACGCCCATCAGAGCTTTCCGCGACAAGTGGGGCATCACCGACTCCGTCATCGTTAATGGCGTCATACCCGTCATTCAGAAGATTGCTCGTAAGAACAAGCTGAAGGTCATCGACCTCCATCCCGTCGTCGACGACCGCAGTCTGATGACCGCCGACATGATACACCCCAACGACAAGGGTGCGCGCCGCATGGCTGAGCGTATTGCCGAGGCCATACAGGGCACGAAGTGAACGGTTTTACCAGCCTATGTACAAATGTCCCGCCTGTCGGTGGGACTTTGCCTGCGTAATTACTACTAAAAACAACATCTGCAGATATGAAACACCTGAGCACACTCCTGCTTCTCCTCGTTCTGACACTGACCCATGCGGCAGCACAGTACAACGTTCGCGACTACGGCGCCAAGGGCGACGGCCGCACGCTCGATTCGCCAGCCATCAACGCCGCTATCGAGGCGGCTGCCAGTCAGGGTGGGGGACAGGTGCTGCTGCCTGCAGGCACCTATCTGTCGGGCTCTATCCGCCAGAAGTCGAACATCGACCTGCACCTTGCCGCAGGCTGCACCATCCTGGCTGCCGACCCGAAGCAGTTCCCCAAAGGCTCTGCTGCACTTGGGGGTGCATCACTTTACGACCCGTCGGAGTCGTTCGGCGGATTCCCTGAGTATCAGGACGGCGGTCATACCTACTTCCACAACTCGCTCATCTGGGCCGAAGGTCAGACGAACGTCTCGATTACCGGCCACGGCATGATTGACGGCAAAGGCCTCACCAAGAAGGACACCGAGAAGGCGGGCATCGTCCAGGGCGGCTCCATCGGCACCGGCGACAAGGCCATCGCCCTGAAGCTCTGCCGGCAGGTGACTATCCGCGACATCACCATCTACCGTGGCGGACACTTCGGCATCATCATGACGGGCTGCGACCTGTCGACCATCGACAATGTCACCATCGACACCAACCGCGACGGCTTCGATATCGACTGCTGCAAGTACATGACCATCACCAACTGCCGCATCAACACACCCTCCGACGACGCCCTCGTGCTCAAGTCGTCGTACGCGCTGAAGAAGCCCGTGCTCTGCGAGCATATTGCCGTCAGCAACTGTAACATCACCGGTTACAAGTGCGGCACGCTGCTCGACGGTACCTACGTGCCGGAACCTGTCGGCTGGGTCTGTGGACGCTTCAAGCTGGGCACCGAGTCCAACGGCGGCTACCGCAACATCTCGCTGACTAACTGCACCTTTGCCTACAGTAGCGGACTGGCCTTCGAGGAGGTCGACCAGGGCCGCATGGAGAACATTGTCGTGTCGAACATCACCATGAGCCACGTCCACCACTATCCCATCTACATCACCACGGGCTGTCGCAATCGTGGTCCTAAGGAGGTGACACAACCGTCGTCAGCCCGCGACATCCAGATCTCCAATGTCATTGCCGACGATTGCGACTCGCTCTGCAGCATCATCGTCACTGGCATGAAGGACGAGCCAGTCCGCAATGTCTGGCTGTCGAACATCCGTCTTTACTTCAAGGGCGGCGGCACCCGTGACCTGGTGAATAAGGACTACCGCGAACAGGGCACGAACTATCCCGAGCCGAAGTTTGCCGGCTGGACGCCGGCCTACGGCCTCTATGCCCGCCACGTTGACGGCCTCCATGTCAGCGACGTCACCTTCCGCTACGAACGTCCTGACTACCGTCCCGCCATCGTCCTCGACGACGTCCGCGACTGCACCCTCCGCGACATCGACGCACCTACCGAGGCGGACGTCGACCAGGTCGTCCGTTTCCGCTGCGAATAAACACCGCCCTCACGGCGGTAGGAACCGCTGCCTGAAAACCGCGCCAATGTCCGAATAGGAGAATGTAAGAGGCGATCGGGTCATCAGACCTTGCAGATTCCGTAAGTGTGCGGCGCGCTGGTATGTATATCTATTGTTCGCGACGGCCGCAAAGTATGAGGACTCCCGTCCTGATTGAATTCCGGTGCAAAGGTAGCGCGTTTTCCTGAGAGCCGCAAGCATCCCGCCCAGTTGCGTCAAATCCTAAACACGGAAGTCGCAGATCTTCAGCGCGTTCCACCACCATCAACTCATGCTGTCCCTTTCCTGCTGCGCTGGCCGCCTCGTCCGCGCGCGTAGCATGACATTTATGGTTTAACAAAAATTGGGTAGCACCGGCCACACCCGCCACACCAAGAAGATTGAAGATTGAAGATTGAAAATTGAGAACTGAGAATTGAGAATTGAGAGGTATGATTAGTGATGACCCCTAAAACCCCTCCGCTCAAGACTATCCTCGTACCTCGTACCTCGGAAAAAGTTCCTCCTTCCTCGCTCCTCGTACCTCGGAAATGCATAATTATACGTTTCTGGTCAAAATAGTGCCACTTTTCACTCGTAAAGTGCCACTTTAGCGACGTAAAGCGCCACTCTCTGTAGTATAGAGTGGCCCTTTAGAATTCTAAAGTGGCGCTTTAGAATTGTCCCAGGCCGTGGGACAAATTTTTCCGCTTGTTTTTCGTTCGGAAATGAATTTTTATACACCGCCAGAATATTTATTCAAATCATCGTGGTGCGAGGTTCGAAATAATTTTCAATTTTCAATTTTCAATTTTCAATCTTCTTGGTGTGGCGGGTGTCACCGGTGCGGGTCATTTTCCGTTATCGTCTAAATTTTTAAGCGGAAATCTTTCTTCTTTCCAAAGTTTTTCGTAACTTTACAGATACTATCCTTCCATCATGAATTTTTCACCGATGAGGAATCAGGGGACTCTTTGATCCGTTACAATCCTCTGAAAACGAATCAGAGTCCCCTGATCTACATGACGGGAATGGCTACAAGGCCCGTCTCGTCGATGACGGTTGACTCGGAGAGTACCGTGACATACTTCGTCTGGCGAACAAACTTGAAGAGAAGGCC
>Ga0310694_10005599_pt1 | contig 12002 bp, 12 predicted proteins | sample 174DNAGHGhighgp2_FD_203884 | JGI IMG/M metagenome (GOLD analysis project Ga0310694, IMG submission 203884) | Sheep rumen microbial communities from Palmerston North, Manawatu-Wanganui, New Zealand - 1742 DNA GHGhigh gp2 (v2) (version 2) | ecosystem: Host-associated > Mammals > Digestive system...
GAACCGGTAGGGGCCGACCACCGGGCGGCCCGGAGGTGGGGCGAGGCGTCCCGCCGAGCCGCAAACAAGAAAGGTTCAAAACATGAGAAAGATTAAGATGATGCTTAGTACCTGGTGCCTAGTGGCTAGTGGCCAGTGGCTAGTAGCTAGTGCTGTGCTCCCTACGTTGGGGGTTCGGGCTCCCTACGTTGGGGGTTCGGGCTCCCTACGTTGGCGCGGCGCGCTCGGTGATCGCGCCCTGCGAACTGGTAGGGGCCGACCACCGGGCGGCCCGGAGGTGGGGCGAACCCTCCGGGTGAGCCGTGACAACAAGCGTACAACAGCAAGTTGTGGCGGCTCGGCGAGACGCCTCGCCCCACCGTGCGGCGCACACCACCGTGCGGTGGGCAGGGGAAACAGCAAGCGTACAACAACAAAGTGTTGGTAGCGCGGCGTCTTGCAGAGCCGTGACAGCAAGCGTACAACAGCAAGTTGTGCGGCTCGGCGAGACGCCTCGCCCCACCATCGCCCCACCGTTTTACCGTACGGCAACGCGCTGGGAATCTATATGTTCTTTGCGCCGGATGGGCGATTTTATGGTATAATTAACTCTGCCGATTTAATTAGAAGGAATAAAAAATGAAAGACCTGAAAGAAGCCTACAAGACCATCGAAGCCGACCACTTCGCGCCGAAGATGGAGATTTCGTTCATCGACGGCGATAAGCGCGAGACGCTGAGCTACGAGAAGGTGACGTGGAACATCGGCGGCGAGGAGAAGGGCCTTCGCTACGGCGAGAACCCCGGACAGGAAGCCGCGCTCTACAAGCTCGTGAACGGCAACATCCTGCTCGGCGACGTCGAGACGATCCAGCCCGGACGCTACCTCGCGTCCGTCCCGGAGCTTCTCCAGAGCGGCAAGCACCCCGGCAAGACGAACGTCACCGACACCGACAACGCGCTAAACATCCTCCGCTACCTTACCGCTAAGCCCTGTGCCGTGATCGTGAAGCACAACAACCCGTGCGGAGTGGCGCAGGCAGATACGCTCGCCGAGGCGTACTTCCGCGCAAACAAGGCCGACCGACTTGCCGCGTTCGGCGGCGCGATCGCGCTCAACCGCGAATGCGACATGGAGACGGCCAAGCTCATCATTGAGAACTATGCCGAGGTGGTCGTGGCCCCCGAGTTCGCGCCCGGCGTGATGGACCTCTTCGCCACGAAGAAGAACCTCCGCGTGTTCCGCATCCGCAACATGGACCGCCTCACCGACTTCGTCGCGAAGACGGTGGTGGACTTCAAGAGCCTCGTCGATGGCGGCATCGTTGCGCAGATGTCGTTCGTGTGCAAGGCCCGCAAGCCCGAGGATTTCATGCCGGCATACTGCAATCGCAAGATTACGGACAAGGCGACCGGCGCCGTCTCCTTCGAGGAACACAAGATCGCGCGTCTGCCCACTGCGAAGGAATACGAGGATCTTGTGTTCGGCTGGCTCGTCGAGGCGGGCGTCACTTCCAACAGCGTCCTCTACGTGAAGGACGGCGCAACGGTGGGTATCGGCACTGGCGAGCAGGACCGCGTTGGCGTGGCCGAAATCGCGCGTGACAAGGCCTACACCAAGCACGCGGACTGGATCGCGTGGGAGAAGTACCAGAAGCCCTACAACGACCTGCGGCTCGTCTTCGGCGAAGAGGACGGCGCGAAGAAGCAGGCGGAGATCATGGAGCAGACGCGCGCCGAGAAGGGCGGTCTTCCCGGCTGCGCGATGGTGAGCGACGCGTTCTTCCCGTTCCGCGACGGCGCGGAGGTGGGCATCCGCGAGGGCATCACTTCGATCGTCCAGCCCGGCGGAGCGATTCGCGACTGGGACGTGATCGACTGCTGCAACGACGCTGGCGTGGCGATGGTCTTCACCGGTCAGCGCAGCTTCCGCCACTGATGCGCCTCCCGTCCGCAACTTGACAAGTAACTTGAAAGGATAAAGATGAAACTGTCCCTTGAATCGATAGCCAACGACAAGCAGTCGTGGGAAAAGGCCGGCGTAAAGCTGCCGTCGTTCGACATTGCAGCTATGCGCGCGCGTACCGAGTCCGAGCCTGAATGGGTGCATTTCGGCGCGGGCAACATCTTCCGCGGTTTCATTGGTTCGCTCTCGCAGCGGCTGCTGGACGAAGGACTTTCGCAGACGGGCATCATCGCCTGCGACACGTTCGACTACGACATCATCGACCAGATCTACACCGCGCAGGACAACTTGACGCTCAACGTGCTCCTCAATCCCGACGGCACGGTGTCGAAGGAAGTGCTCGCGGGCGTCTCGAAGGGCGTCAAGGCGAACTTCGCGGACGCGGCGTCGAAGGATTACCTCAAGTCGGTGTTCCGCGCACCGTCCCTGAAGATGCTGTCCTTCACGATCACGGAGAAGGGCTATCAGCTGCGCCAGACGAACGGAGCGTATCTTCCGGTGGTGGAGGCGGACATGAAGGAGGGCCCCGAGGCAAGTCGGCACGCGATGTCCATAGTCGCGGCGCTGCTGCTGGAGCGCTTCCGCGCCGGCAAGCTTCCGATCGCCGTCGTCTCGATGGACAACTGCTCGCACAACGGCGAGAAGCTAAAGGCGTCCGTCGTCGAGATGGCGAAGGCGTGGGTGGCGAACGGCTTCGCGCCGGCGGAGTACCTCGCCTACGTGGAGGACGAGTCGGTCGTATCGTTCCCATGGTCGATGATAGACAAGATCACGCCGCGTCCGCATCCCCGCGTGGTGGAGATGCTTGCGAAGGACGGCATCGAGGGCATGGAGCCAATCGTCACCTCGAAGAAGACGTTCATCGCCCCGTTCGTGAACGCAGAGAAACCGCAGTACCTCGTGGTGGAGGACCGTTTCCCGAACGGACGCCCTGCGCTCGAGAAGGCCGGGGTTTACATGACTGACCGCGACACGGTGAACAAGACGGAGAAGATGAAGGTCACGACGTGCCTTAACCCGCTCCACACCGCGATGTCGATGTACGGCTGCCTCCTCGGCTACACGCTCATCTGCGAGGAGATGAAGGACGCGGACATCGTGAAGCTCGTCAAGCGCCTCGGCTACGTGGAGGGGTTGCCCGTCGTGGTCGATCCGAAGATCCTCTCCCCCAAGGCGTTCATCGACGAAGTGGTGAACGAGCGCCTGCCGAACGTGTTCATGCCGGACGATCCGCGCCGCATCGCCACGGACACGTCGCAGAAGGTGGGAATCCGCTTCGGCGAGACGGTCAAGAGCTACATCGCGACCGGACGCGACCTCAACACGCTCGTCTCGCTCCCGCTCGCGCTTGCGGGCTGGATGCGTTACCTGCTCGCCGTCAACGACGCGGGCGAGCCGATGGAGGTTTCGGCAGATCCGCTCAAGGACGAACTACAGGCGAAGCTTGCGGGAATCGTATGGAACGATCCTGCCTCCTATTCGGGACAGCTCAAGCCCATCCTTGCGAATGCGTCGATCTTCGGAACCGACCTCACCAAAACGCCGCTTGCGGACAAGGTGGAGGGTTACTTCCTCCGTCTGCTTGAAGGCCCGGGGGCGGCTCGCCGTCTGTTGCAGGCCGAGCTGGCATAGGCACGCTGCGCCAATGTCCAACTCTTCGTCAGAGCCGCTTGCCGCGCGGATGCGTCCGCGTACCCTTGAGGAGGTCGTGGGCCAGGAGCACATCCTCGGCCCCGGCAAGTTGCTCCGCCGCGTGATCGAGGCTGACCGCCTCACGAACATCATCCTGTTTGGTCCGCCTGGCTGCGGCAAGACAACGCTCGCGGAGGTGATTGCCCGCACCACGCGTCGCAACTTCGTGCGCTGCTCCGGCGTGGTCTCCAACGTCGCCGAAATCCGCAAGGTGTGCGAACGCGCGCGGAACGAACTTGGCGGCATGGGCACGATCCTCTTCATCGACGAGATACACCGTTTCAACAAGGCGCAACAGGACGTGTTGCTGCCCTACGTGGAAGACGGCACGGTTGTGCTGATCGGCGCGACGACGCACAACCCGTCCATGTTCGTGAACACGCCGCTCACGTCGCGTTCGCTCGTTTTCCAGCTAAAGCCAATTGCACCGGACGACGTTGCCGCGCTCCTCGACCGAGCGCTTGCAGACCCAGAACGCGGCTACGGCAAAGTGCCGACGTCGCTAGACGCGGACGCACGGCAGTTCCTCTCCGAAATCTGCGACGGCGACGGACGCCACGCGCTCACCGCGCTCGAAGTGGCCGTGCGCTCCACGCCCGCCTCGGCGGACGGCGTGATCCACCTTACGCTCGACGTGATCCAGGAGTGCGTCCAGCGCCGCCAAGTGCAGTACGATAAGAAAGAAGACGGCCACTACGACACGATCAGCGCGTTCATCAAGTCCGTGCGCGGTTCCGATCCCGACGCCGCCATCTACTGGCTCGCGAAGATGATCGTGGCGGGCGAGGACCCGCGCTTCATCGCGCGCCGCCTCGTGATACTTGCCTCGGAGGACATCGGCAACGCCGATCCACGCGGACTCACCATAGCAGTGGCCGCGCTCCAGACGGTCGAGTTCATAGGAATGCCGGAAGCGCGCATCACGCTCGCCCAGGCCACCACCTACCTCGCCACCGCGCCGAAGTCGAACCGTTCCTACGAGGCGATTGCGAAAGCGATTCACGACGTTGAAACGGGGGCGGTTCAGCCCGTCCCCGAGCACCTCAAGAACGTCCACGTGAAGGCCATCGGCGCGGAGGAGCACGACGGCTACAAATACCCGCATTCATACGCGGAGGCGTGGGTGGAGCAATCGTACCTCCGCATACCGGAAACATACTACATCCCGTCCAATCAGGGTTACGAGGCGACAATCGCGAAGAGAATGGAAGTACTGAAAGGCGCGGGGAATGGAGGATACGACCATGGCTGACGGCGACTACGAGCGCGGTCGCGGACGTGAAATCGGTGCAATAGCCGCAGAGTTGAAGCGTCTTGCAGCTGCACGGAGGGACGGAGCTACGGCGCGTCCGGCCGTTTTCGTGCTGAACGGGTGGGCGGCGAGTTCGCACGCATGGGACTTATGCCAGTTTCCGAGGGAGCGCATATTTTCGTACGTGGAGCAGTTGGACGGTGAGCCGGAGAAGGCAATAGAGAGTACGGAGCGGTGCATCCTCGTCGGCTGGTCGATGGGCGGCAGTTCGGCGCTGCGACTTTTCGCGCGTTGGCCTGAGAAGGTGGCTGGGCTTGTGCTCATAGCGGCAACTCCGCGCATGATGGAAGACAAGGAATCTGGCTGGAAGGGGATGTCACCGCGTCGTCTGGAGGCGTTGCGGTACGGTCTTGTAATGACGCGCGGCGAAGGGTTCTTCGGCGTACCTGAAGGGAAGCCCAACCCCTATCTTGCCGACGAGCCTGAGAATCTTGAGCGAGGGCTCAAGTACCTGCTTGAAACAGACGTGCGCCCAGAGCTGAGCGCAAGATGTCCCGCGCCCGGCGTGTCCGTACACGTGTTCCAGAGCGAACACGACGGCATCGTGCGTGCGGCCAACGCCGAATACCTGCGCGGCATTTTCCAGCAGGCGTCCGTGACGATGGTTCCGGGCGTGGAACATGCTTTGCCCATATTCATTCCGGAGAAGATAGATGAAGCCGTTGATACTTGCATCAGGTTCGCCGCGGCGGGCCAAAATCCTGCGTGATCTCGGAATAGACTTCGAAATCGTGAAGACGGATGCGGATGAAACCGCAATACCGGACGACCCGGTGCGCACTGTAACTACGAACGCCCTTGCAAAGCTCCGCGCCGCAGCTGGGGCGGTTGACGCGCAGCGTTCAATTCTCGCCGCAGATACGATCGTGTGGTTTGCTGACCATATCTACGGCAAACCGTGCGATCTTGACGAGGCGAAGGAGTTTCTGCGGGAGCTTTCGGGGCAGACCCACTCCGTATTCACCGGCGTCGCATTCCGCGCCGAGGATGGCACGGAGCGGACGGCATGCGCCGAGTCGCACGTAACGTTCCGAGTGTTGACGGAGGAGGCTATCGCGGACTACGTTGCGCGAGTGCGTCCGACTGACCGCGCCGGTGCATACGACATTGACGAATCCGGCGACCTCATTGTGGCGTCATACACCGGTTCATACGAAAACATCATGGGACTTCCTGTGGAACCGCTGCGTACCTTCGACATCTGCGCGTGAAGTGATTTATGGGGATGTAATCAATGAAGAAGTTGTTTCTTTTTGTGTTCTTCACTGCGTACGTGTATGGTGCGGTTGCTGGTGAAATCGTGTCTGCGGGGTTCGGACGCGATGTCGCATTGAAGGGGGCTGGCGTCACTTTCTCGCCGACGCTCTTCAATAAGGACTGGACCCGCTGCCAGCTCAAGGGCGGATGGACGCCGGGGAATGACGGCGCGTACGGGTTCTCGATTCTCGACGGAGGCGACAAGATCGCCGACGCGCTCTGCGCACGTCTCGCGCGCATGGGGTACAACGCGCTCCGAATCCACCACTACGCACTACGCGCAGACGGTTCGCGTCGCTACGAAGTTCCGTCGTCATGGGATGGAAAGGCGCTCACGTTCACGGCCAATACGGCACGCGACACGTCCGACGCCACATTCCTTTATGAGATTGAGCGGAAATAATGGCGGAATTATGATATACTTTGTCCATGCACAAATTTGAATACATCCTGATTTCTTTCATTGCCGTTGCGGCGGCGGCGTGTTTCGCGCAAACGCCGACGCAGGCGAAGCCGTCCGCGCTTGAAGAGCTTAGTGCACGTATGCGCGAGCTTGGCGACGGATTTAAGGCGGCAAAAGGGCAGTTCCGCAAGAAGACGCCGCCAACAGGGTTTGAGGCGGTGAAGGGCAAGCTCGTCGTGATAACGTGTGGGGACAAAGCCGGATCAGGTTTCGTCGTGCGCGACGGGGGGCGTCCCTACCTCTTCACGAACAAGCACGTCGTGGAGAATGGAGCGGTGATGGCGCACAGGCTTGACGGTACGCGTCTTGCCCTCGGTCCGCGCGACGATGCCGTCGGGCGCGACATGGTGCGGTTTGCGCTGGAGGATGCAGTTCCAGCGTTCGACCTCGCTGCGGGCGTGCCGGACATCGGCGATCCCGTGGTGGTGCTTGGCAACAGCGACGGACGCGGCGTGGTGACAGAAATACGCGGCAAGGTAGTGGGCGTGGGGCCGCGCGAGATCGAGATTGACGCCGCGTTCGTCATCGGAAACAGCGGCAGCCCGGTTCTCGACCGGCACGGGCGCGTGATAGGCATAGCCACCTATCTGCGCGACTGCCGCAACGACGAGGACTGGTCGAAGAAGAACACGCGCTTCAACGGGATACGCAGGTTCGCCCTGCGTCCGATTGGCACACGCTGGTCTAGAAAGTGACTTGCAACAAGAAAGGAGCCACATTGGTTCAGCAGAAACAACACGAGGAAAATCACATGAATGCGAAAATCACGTTGGCGGCGTTGGCCGCTTGTCTAGCCGGATTTGCCGGTACGGCCTACGGGAGTGCCACACTTGTCACGGCCCAGAATGGAGACGACTTCCTCCTACAGACGAAAACAACCACCCTCGCCCTCCGTCGCGAGAACGGTTCCTGGAACGTGGCGCATTACGGCGCACGGGTGGAGTCGGCGGCAGACGTCACGGCCCTCGCGTGGAACCGCTGGACGGGCGGACACAAGTACGAGCAGCGGCGTCCGGCCGCATACGCGGCCTACGGCGGAGACCGCGCGAACGGCTATAGCTTCAACAAGTGGGGCGGTCTTCAGGTGACGCACGCGGACGGCAACCTCTCGCTCACCCTCGTGGGCGAGGAGGCTCGGACCGTTCCCGACGCGCCGGGCGTCACGCACCTCGTGCTGAAGCAGCGGGACAGTGTCCGTCCGTTTTTCGTCACGCAGCATTTCCGCGCTTTCGAGGCATGCGACGTGATTGAGACGTGGGTGGAGCTGGAGAACGGCGAGAAGGGTGCGGTGCGGCTCGGCCGCATGGATTCCTTCGCGATGGACTTCCCGCTCCTCGCGGACGCGTTCCGGTTCCAGTACGCGACGGGACAGTGGGGCGTCGAGGCGCAGCTGCGCGAGACGCCCGTCGAACGCGGCCAGACCGTCACGATCGGCTCTCGGAGCGGCGTGCGCGACGCCTTCGGGAACAACGCGAGCTTCATGCTCACCGTCGGCGCGGCGTCCACAGAGACGACCGGGCGCGTGATCGGCGGCGTTCTCTGCTGGTCCGGTACGTGGAACATCGGCGTGCAGCGCGATCCGTGCGACTTCGTCGAGATCCGCGCGGGGGCGGACACCTCCGCCGGCGCATACGTGCTCGACGCAGGTAAGTCGATCACGCTTCCGAAGTTCGCGTTCACCTACTCCGACGCGGGCAAGGGCCAGATTTCCCGCAACATCCACCGCTGGGCGCGCGACTGGCAGATGCCCGCCGGACACAAGCTGCGCCCCGTGCTGCTCAACAGCTGGGAAGGTAGCTACTTCAGCTTCACCGAGCAGGTGCTGCACGACATGATGGACGGCGTGAAGGAGATGGGCGGCGAGCTGTTCGTCCTGGACGATGGCTGGTTCGGTACGGGCAAATACGCGCGCGACGCCGTCCACAAGGACAAGGTAGGCCTCGGCGACTGGGTGGTGAACCCCGAGAAACTCCCGAACGGCCTCGTGGGCCTCAGCGACGAGGCGAAGAAGCGCGGACTCAAGTTCGGCTTCTGGGTGGAGCCCGAGATGGTGAACACCAACAGCTGGATTTTCGAGGCGCATCCCGACTGGGTGATCCGCGAGGAAGGACGTCCAGTGAACGTGGGACGCGGCGGTTCGCAGACCGTGCTCGACTACTCCAACCCGGCCGTGCGCGACAACATCTTCGGCCAGCTCGACGCGCTCTACGCGAAGATCCCCGACCTCTCCTACATCAAGTGGGACGCGAACGCGGACTTTTTCAACATGGGCTCCACCTACCTCGATGCTGCGCACCAGGCGAATCTGCCGTTCGACTACACGGTGGGCCTCTACGACCTGCTCGCGAAGCTCCGCGCCAAGTATCCGCAGGTGGACATCCAGGCCTGCTCCTCTGGCGGTGGGCGCGTGGACTACGGCTTCCTGCGCTATGCGGACGAGGTCTGGGCCTCGGACGACACCGATGCGCGCGAGCGCGTGTTCATTCAGTGGGGCGAAGGCCAGTTCTTCCCCGCCTGCGCGATCGCCGCGCACGTGACGGACGTGCCGAACCACCAGACCAAGCGCATCACGCCGCTCAAGTTCCGCTTCGACGTGGCGATGAGCGCGCGTCTTGGCTTCGAGCTGCACCCGAAGAACATGTCCGCCGAGGACCTCGCCTTCGCGAAGAAGTGCGTATCCGCCTACAAGCGCATCCGTCCCACCGTTCAGCAGGGCGACCTCTACCGTATCGTCTCGCCGTACGGCAACAAGTATGCGGCGCTTATGTACGTGAACGACGACGCCTCGCACGCGGTCGTGTTTCTCTGGGGACTCGCGCGCGGCGTCATGAGCGACTACGTGCCGCCGCTCGCGCTACAGGGCCTCGACGCGAACAAGGCGTATACGGTGAAGGAGATCAACATCGTCAAGGACAAGCACAGCCGCGTGAACGGCAAGACGCTGAGCGGCAAGACGCTCATGGCGATGGGCCTGCCCGTGCGTCTGCGCGGCGACTACGACTCCGCCGTGTTTGAACTGACTGCAAAGTGAAGAAGGAAAGGGAAACAAGATGGAACAGACTGTCCTGAGGTACTTGAAAGTGATCGGGTCGTGGCGCGACGTCGCGGATGCCGCGCGCACGACGATCCGCATGGGCGCGGGCACGAAGGAGCCGACGTCCGCATGGAAGCGGCGCATTCTTCTTGCGGAGCATTCTCCGATACGCAAGTTAATCGTTTCGTGGAAATGGGGGAACCTGCCGTACTGGGTGAGTGTTCACTTCGTGCGCCACAAGTACGGCATCGAGCATTTCGTCTCCACGCAGCGCACTGACCGTACGGGCGAGGACCGCACGGTGAAGCACCAGGACGCGCCGGTGGAGCACGAGTGCTTCGCGAACGCGGCCGAGATGATGTTCATCAGCCGCCGTCGCCTTTGTTCGCAGGCATCGCCCGAGACGCGCGCCGCGTGGAAGATGGTGATCGACGCGCTTGCGGAAAAGGAGCCGGAGCTCGCCTCGTGCTGTGTGCCCGAGTGCGTGTACCGCGGTTTCTGCCCAGAGTTCAAGAGCTGCGGTTACATCAATACGCCCGCATACGCCGAAGCCGTGGCGCATTATAGAGGATAGGGGGGAGCCTGCTTTGGAAGAACGTCTTCAGAACGTGCTTTCGCACCGTGGTGTCGCCTCGCGTCGCCACGCCGCCGAAATCATCGCCGAAGGGCGAGTGACCGTTGATGGTCGCGTTGTCACGGAACCAGGCGCACGCGTCGATCCTGCGTCCGTACGCATAACGGTTGACGGCAGCCCCCTCGGCGTCGCCGAGGAGAAGACGCGCACGATCATGATGTACAAGCCGGCTGGCGTGCTTTCCACGCTGTCAGACCCCTTTGGCGGACGCACTGTGGCGGACCTCCTGCGCGGCAAGGTTCGCGAGCGCCTCGTGCCGGTCGGTCGTCTTGACAAAGACAGCGAAGGGTTGCTTCTCCTTTCCAACGATGGCGACCTCGTGAACCGTCTTACGCATCCACGCTTCGAGCACGAGAAGACGTACATCGTGCGCGCGGCGGGACGCTGGAGCGAGGACAAGCTGCGCGTGTTACGCGGTTCCGTGGAGATGCCGGACGGCTACATGACGCGTCCCGTGCCAGTGGAGGTGTTGCGCATCGGCGACGACAACGTCCACGTGCTGCGTTTCCGTCTGCGCGAGGGGCGCAAGCGCCAGATACGCTATATGTGCAGCGCAGCGCATCTCGTCGTGTTGTCGCTGAAGCGCGTGTCAGTAGGCGCGTTGCGTCTTCCAGACGAACTTGAACCCGGGCAGTGGCGCGATCTTTCTCCTGCGGAGATCCGCGCAGCATTGGCCGGATCGATGAAATGAGGAATCGCCTACGCCTCCAAGCGCGACCAAAACCGCAAGTGGCGTTTTACGATTGTCTGAGGTTTTTATGGTATAATGGAGGCCGTCTGAAGGAGATACTATGCCAACGATGCTGAACATTCACGAGGCGAAAGCTAATTTCTCGGGTGTTCTCGCGGAAGTCGAGAACAAGCTCGCGGTCGTAACGATTATGCGCTATGGGCGTCCCATAGCCAAGATCGTGCCGATCACGCCCCGGCGAAACATGGCGCCGCTGCCGGGTTTCGCGGGGAAGGTGAAAATGCACGGCGACTGGTTCGGCGATGATTCATCCGAATGGGAGAATGCGTGATGCGCCGGATATTGCGCGACACATGTGCGCTTATCTGGCTGTCGACGGGCGATGCCAAGCTTTCGCGCGCTGCAAGGACTGCGATGCGCGATGCCGAACTTCTTTGTTTCTCGTCGATTTCAATTTGGGAGATAGCGCGGAAGGTTAAAACCGGGGAGTTGGAGTTTCCTGTTACTTCGACGTTGTTTGCAGACATGCTTGAAAGGCACTACGGCATGAAGGAATTGCCGCTTGACAACGCCGTCATGCTTCGTGCATCGTCTTTGCCGGAAATCCACAAGGATCCTGCCGACCGGTTTATCATAGCAACCGCCTTCCTGAACGACTGCGTTGTTGCAACCGGCGACCGCCGCTTCCCGGAGTACGGTGTGGAAGTGATTGCGTGAAGCAGGGATGTGGTGGCGGCACGCTGGCGGCGCAATCGGAACGAGCCCTGCGGCGGCAAGCGAAAGGAGTAGATGAAGGATGAAGAAGCGGAGATTGAGAATCCTTAAGTTTGCGGCGATGGCCGCGGCGTTGCTGCTGCTCGCGTGGGGCGCTTCGGCGATTGCCGTCTATGCCGCTTCGTCCGGACGTGTATTCGACAGTGCGAGCATAGACGCCGTGCCGCGTCGGCGCGCGGCGGTCGTGCTGGGGTGCGTGCG
>Ga0310694_10005600_pt1 | contig 12001 bp, 9 predicted proteins | sample 174DNAGHGhighgp2_FD_203884 | JGI IMG/M metagenome (GOLD analysis project Ga0310694, IMG submission 203884) | Sheep rumen microbial communities from Palmerston North, Manawatu-Wanganui, New Zealand - 1742 DNA GHGhigh gp2 (v2) (version 2) | ecosystem: Host-associated > Mammals > Digestive system >...
CAGTTCTTCTGATGTAGAAATCTGCCCCCCAGGTAGCGACTGTGATGGCGACGGTATTCCCGATGGAATCTATAGACCGGACTTGGAACCCTGCGATACGGATACCTTGCTGGAATTCTATGGTCGCCATTACCAGTGTGTCTCAAATAAGTGGGTGTACTTGCCGGCTCCTGTTCCTGGCAAGATTGTAGAAGAAGCGACCGATGTTAGCGCCATGTACCGTGGTGGCCCTGCCGTGGCTCCGCGAGTCGTGAAAGTTCTTAATTCCGATGGCTCCGTTACCTTCCGGCACGACGATGTTCTTGTGAACGACGATTGCATGTTTAATGGAGTTAAGGCCGAATTGAGTAACGATACGTTGTATGCAACTCTTCAGTATCCTGGTTGCTCGGAAACGGGTGGCTCTATGGGGGTTGCAACGTTTACTTTGAGTAAGGCCTTTGCCGGTGCAAAGTACATCAAGTATGAAGACGGTAGGTACGTCCACGAAATTTATGAAACCGATGAGTTGCTGCCTTGTGGAAACACTTCCTCTTGCCAAACATGTGCCGAAGGCTTGGATTGTGGCGGCCGGGTTTTTTAGTAAATCGCGTCAATAGGTCGCTCTGATAGAAACGAAAGCTTCGCTCGGTGCGGGGCTTTTGTTATATTTGACTAGAATAAACAAAATTGAAGTGAGTTCATATGGCCGAACAGAATAAAGCAGAAAAATTCGTTTTCTACATGTACAAAATGACCAAGTCCTATCCGCCTAACAAAGAGGTGCTGAAGGACATTTCTTTGAGCTTTTACTATGGCGCAAAGATTGGTATTATCGGCCAGAACGGTGCCGGTAAGTCGACGCTGCTGCGCATTATGGCGGGTATTGACAAGGAATTCCAGGGCGAAGCTTGGATTGAACCTGGCCGCACCGCAGGCTATTTGCCGCAGGAACCGCAGCTTGACCCGAACTTGACCGTCAAGGAAAACGTGATGCAGGCTGTCGCCAAGAAACAGGCGATTCTTGACCGCTTCAACGAAATCTCCATGAAGTTTGCCGAACCGATGGAAGATGACGAGATGAACAAGCTTCTCGACGAACAGGCGAAGCTTCAGGACATCATCGACGCACAGGATTTGTGGAGCCTTGACCGCAACATCGAAATTGCAATGGATGCTCTCCGCTGCCCGCCGGGTGACTGGCCGGTGACGAACCTCTCCGGTGGTGAAAAGCGCCGTGTAGCCCTCTGCCGCCTGCTCCTAGAAGAACCGGATTTGTTGCTCCTTGACGAACCGACGAACCACCTGGATGCCGAAACGGTTGCTTGGCTCGAACGCCACCTCCGTGAATACAAGGGCTCCGTGATTCTGGTGACCCATGATCGTTACTTCCTTGACAACGTAACGAACTGGATTTTGGAAATTGACCGCGGTCGCGGCATTCCTTGGGAAGGCAATTACGCCCAGTGGCTTGACCAGAAGCTTGAACGCATGAAGAACGAAGAGAAGGGCGAATCTGACCGTCAGAAGCGCCTCGCTCGCGAACAGGAATGGGTGAAGGCTTCTCCGAAGGCTCGTCAGGCCAAGAGCAAGGCTCGTCTCAAGGCATACGAAGAACTCTTGGCCGAAGATTCCAAGGAACAGATCAAGGTGGCTCAGATCCACATTGCAAACGGCAAGCGCTTGGGCGATGTCGTTATCCAGGCGGAACATTTGCAGAAGGCCTTTGGCGAAAAGGTGCTGTTCGACGATTTGAACTTCAGCTTGCCGCGCTCGGGCATCGTGGGTATCATTGGTCCGAACGGTGCCGGTAAGACGACTTTGTTCAAGATGATTATGGGCCAGGAAAAGCCCGATGGCGGTACGCTCAAGATTGGCGAAACTGTCGAAATCATCAGCATGGAACAGGGCCGCGAAAGCTTGGACGATTCCAAGACGGTTTGGGAATCCATCACGGGTGGCAATGACGAAATCTTGGTGGGTGACCGCAAGATGAATGGCCGTGCTTACTGCGGTCTCTTCAACTTCACTGGTGCAGCTCAGCAGAAGAAACTTTCGCAGCTTTCCGGTGGTGAACGCAACCGCGTGCTCATGGCAAAGAACTTGCAGAAGCCGGGCAACCTCTTGTTCCTTGACGAACCGACCAACGACTTGGACATCGAAACGTTGCAGGCTCTGGAACAGGCTATCCTCAAGTTTGCAGGCTGCGCTGTGATTATCTCGCATGACCGCTGGTTCCTTGACCGTATTGCAACGCACATCCTCGCTTACGAAGGCGATTCCAAGGTTGTGTGGTTCGAAGGCAACTGGAGCGAATACGAAGCCGATCGCCGCAAGCGCCTCGGCGAAGACGCCGACAACCCGAAACCCATCAAGTACAAGACTCTTACGAGACAGTAATTTTTAGAGTGTCACCCCGGCCTGTGCTTAATAGCCACTTGCAGCTTTGCTGCTTAGAGTACCTTGGCATAATACTAACCGAACAAAGTTCGGAGTATTATGAAGCCAAGTTACATCGGTGGCTGTGTTGTCATAATAAATTGGTAGCGGCACTAAAGTGCCGAGCCACACAGAGGATATGGTCCTCGGAACGGGGACGGGGTCTCCTTTTTTTTACAAGTAGTGCGTTGAAAAAAAATTATATTATTTAATAGGGGACGGGAGAAAACAGAAGGAGGTTTTCATGAAGAAATCATTTATCTTTAGTTCGGCTCTTGCCATGGCGCTGGCTGCTTGTGGCGATGACTCGCCTTCATCCTCAAATGCTGCAGATTCAGAACTTGAAAGTTCTAGTTCTGTAGAAGAAGCGCTTTCTTCGTCATCGATTGAACAGAAAAGTTCCTCGTCAAAGGAAGTGTCGTCATCATCAAAAGAAAAGGCGAAATCTTCGTCTTCTGTAGCTGAACAGAAATCTTCTTCGTCAGAAAAAGTTTCGTCGTCTTCGGAAGTCGTTGAGGAATCCTCGAGCTCGGATCCGGGCGATACGACTACTGTGAATTCTAGTTCGTCTACGGAAGTCGTTTCTTCGTCTTCGGGACCGCAGGAATTGGATGTCCAGGTGTCAATGAAGTGCTTTGCTGATTATCCTATTGGGGAAGTGCCGCCGCTTGCCACCAAAGCGTATATGCAGCCGGATTCGAACGGAAGATTCTCGGGTTCGCTGTGGTATGTTGTAGATAACTGTCAAAGGCAGGGCGGATCCCTATCCAAGACGATGTCTGGGGACACCTTGGTCTTGAAATTTGTTGATGTGCAAGCGAGTTCCTATTGTCTCTGCTGGTCTGATTTCGCAATAAATTATGGATCTGAGCTTGAAAATATCAAGTATATCGATTACTCGGCGCCTTATGCCAAGCACAGTACTTACGAAGTTGTGCATGAGCCGGATCCAGGCAAGCCTCCCATGCCCGAATCTTCAAGTTCGATGAGTGTTCATGATTTGTTGTCGAGCGCGCGGGCACTAGAGTCTTCATCGAGTTCCTTTTAACAGCAAACAAATTTTTTTAGTCTTATGAACGATTCTCGCTAAGAGAATCGTTCGTACAGCGCGTCGCGCTCCACTGGCACGAGCCCTTCGTTCAAGATAAGGCTCTTCATGCGCTCGGGGCTCATTTTGTATTACTGATTTGGGCGATGACTGGCTGTGTTGCTCTTTTTTATTTAGAAATGAATGTAAAATAAAATTTTGAGAACATTTTAGAAGTGGCGAATTTCTGCGATTTTCGCCACTTTTGTTTGTTTTGTGGTTGATTGCGGGTGGAATTGCGGCGAAATGATAAAATTTCCTATTGACTTTTCTCGTTTTTGAATATAAATTTTGAGAAAAATTTTGAGAACAATGCGGGCGGGTTGCCTGTGACTCAAAAAAGGATGGATGTTATGGGCTGTAATTCGTTGAAAATGTCGCTCTCGGCGCTGCTTGTGTGCGGGGCGACGGTTGTTGGTACGGCGACTTCCGCATTCGCGGTTACTTCGCCGGATTTTCCGATGGCAGGTTTCGCGACACAGAATGGCGGCACTACGGGCGGCAAGGGCTACTCCGAGGTCACGGTCGACAACGTGAACGACCTCAAGAGCTACGCCAAGGCGGGCAACAAGATTATCTACGTGAAGCCGGGTACGTACATGGGTCCGGTGGAAGTCGGTAGCAACGTGACGATTTACGGCTATCAGGGAGCTATTATCGCCCAGCCTACGACCGGCAGCGCCATGAAGTTGAGCGGCTCGAAGAACGTCATCATCCGCAACTTGAAATTCAAGGGCGTGGGCGCGCATGACGACGATGACGAGGATTGCCTCCAGGTGAATCACGAATCGAAGAACGTGTGGATTGACCACGTGGATGTCTACGACGGTCACGATGGTAACTTGGATATTACCAACGCCTCGGACTACGTGACGATTTCGTGGACCAAGTTCAGCTACACCTCGGCATCGACCGGCCACCAGTTCAGCAACCTGATTGGCAACAGCAAGACAAAGACGAGCGACCGCGGACACTTGAACGTGACGATTCACCATACGTGGTGGGCGGACGGCGTGGTGGAACGCATGCCGCGAGTGCGTTTTGGCAAGGTACATGTGGCGAACAACCTCTTTGACAGCAAAGATGCGAGCTACTGCGTGCGTGCGGCCATCGAGGCGGATATCCGCATCGAAAGGAACGTGTTCATTGGCGTGCAGAAGGCGCTTGACTTGTACACGAGCGATGGCGCTATCACGGCGGCGCAGATGATCGAAAATTACGAAGAAAACGTGAAGAAAACGCAGGCCGGTACGGGCACGGCGTTCAAGCCGAGCTATTCCATGAGCCTTACCGACGTGAGCACGCAGGCGAAGGCTTATGCCCTGCGCGATTCCATCAAGCTCTATGCGGGTGCGACACTCCCTGATCCGGGATCGTCGAGTGTGGTGACTCCGGCAAGTTCGAGCTCGGCAAAATCTAGCAGCAGTGTTGCGTCCAGTTCATCCGCGAAGTCGAGCTCCAGCGTGGCTCCTGCATCTAGTTCTTCGGCCAAGTCCAGCAGCAGCGTTGCCAAGTCCAGCTCGTCGCAGGGACAGGTTGTTTCGGGAACAGCGACGCTTACGAAACATGGCTCGGGCAGCACGACGCAGACGGTTGCCGCGGGCGAATCGATTGCAGACTTCTACTTTACCATTGCGGGTGCTACGGGTGCCACGGTGACGGGTCTTCCTGATGGCGTGACGGGTACGCTCAAGGGTTTTGACTTCTACATCTCGGGAACGGTTTCCGCAACGGCGGCGGCAGGTGCGTACAAGTTCACCGTCACCACGACGGGTGCTACGACGAATGCCTCGAAGAGCGGAACAATTACCGTGACGTCCGCAAATGGCGAGGCTCCGGCGTCGAGTTCCTCTCAAGGTGTTGTGATTGTCGACGAGTCCAGCAGTTCTGTGGAATCTCCGAATTCTAGCGACTCCTCCGAGTCCAGCATGGTGTTGTCTCCGGCTAATTTCGGTCAGCGTATCCAGGTGTCTGTCGAAGGTCGACTGGTGTCTGTTCACGGAGTGACGCATACGGCCTATCTCCTTGATGCGCAGGGAAAAATCGTTGCCAAGGCTGTCGCAAACGCAGAAACACTGACCCTCTCGGTTCCGCGCGCAGGAACATACCTTCTGCGGGTCGGCCACGAAACTCGTCGCGTGGTTGTTCGCTAGTCGCCTTTCCTAACCCAAATACCGACGCTCCTTTGACGGGGGCGTCTTTTCTTGTGCGTGCGTAAACTCAAAAAATGCTAAATTTTATTGGAACGAACTTATGCTTCACGTCTTTAAACACGAACTTCGCCTTATCTTTAGGGATCCGCGCTTCTGGATTCCGTTCATTATCCCGCCGGTGATTCTTGCGGCGAGCCAGGGCATTGCCGTATCGCGTTACGGTGGCCAGATTATGGAGGGCATGCAGGGCTACATGATGCTCCTGCTCGGTTGCCTCATGGCCCCGATGGGTTCGCCGTTGGCCGGAGATTCGTTTGCGGGCGAGCGTGAGCGTAATTCGCTTGAACTGTTGCAACTTGCCCCCATTGCGCCGGCAAAGCTCTTCTGGGGCAAGCTTTTGGCAATCCTTCCGTTCCCGGTGGTGTTTGCGATTCTTGCACAGCTCGGTTATTGGGTTTCGCATCCTGAAATTTCAACGATGTCTGCGGTGGCCTCTGTCTTTGGAGCCCTTTCGGCGGTGCTGCTCACGACATCTTTTGCGTTGATTGTGTCGCTCCGCGTGCGTACGGTGCGTGCGGCGACGCATATTACTTTGTTCTTGATAGTGCCGTTGCTCCTTTTGGTGCAACTCGGTCACGAGGCCTTCTTGAGCGGGCTTTTCGTGCCTGTTGTAACGCTTGCCGTGTCGGTGCTGTTGAGCATTTTGGCGACGTTTGCAAGCATGCGCAAGTTTGTGTGCTTGTAACTCGGCTAGTCTTTCAAGTAAAAGCTTCGCCCGTCGTTCAGCATCAGGATGACGGGTAAAGTTGGTGCCGCAAATACGTCGCTTTCGAGAACGCCGCTTTTCAAAAGTTGACCGTTCAGGCTGAAAGCCTTGTACGGAGCATTGGGTTTGACACCTGCAATCTGGTAGCGGTTCTGGCCGAGCTTTTTGAAGCTGAACCTTGCTTGTGTCAATCCTGGGACTGCGGGGGAGGCTGTCGTGGATTCGGGTGCGAACCTGTAATCCGGGCAGAAGTTCAGCGTGTCGAGGAGGAAGGCGTGTATTCCGGCCACAGCCGAGCTTGCTAGCGGTACATCAGCCTTGTCGATATCTTTACCGTCGTTTCTCCGTCTTAATTCTGGCGGATTGAATTCGCAGCCGGAGTAGCCCCCTTCTTTCCAATAGTATCTACCGCAGAGTCCAAAAACATGGCTCACAAGGGAATCCGCCTGTTCCGCCGTGCCCTTGAAAACGCCCGCCTTTTGCAGCCGTGCGAACTCGTCTTTGAATACAGCGTCGTGATGCACGCTGAAGAGCGAATCAACGAAGTCGTCTTGGTTGTCGGAGTAGGCGACGCGCGCCACCTTGACCACCTTTTCGGAAGCGATTACGATCATGGTGGAGTCCAGCTTGGATCTGTACATCCATACCGTGTCGGTGCCGGAAACGTTCTTTACAGTGGGTTCGCGCTGATCCATCTTGGAGAGGTCCAGGTAGCTGCCCTCGAATAGATAGAGAGATACTGCTGGGTATTCAAAATAAGCTCCGGTGCTTCCTGATTCCCTGACGGGGGGCTCGTAGCTGCATTCCGCCGCATTCAGGCTCGCGGACAAAATTCCTGCAGACAATATGCCTGCACATAAAAAGGGTGTGAATTTCATGCTCTTTTCTCCTTATTAACCTTTCGTATGGAAAATAGTAAAAAAAGAGCCCTGTTTTCAAGTCTGTCAAAAATGAGTGATTTGAGTCATCGGATGCTGTCGTTTTCCAGCTCGTCTCGCAGCATATTTGATGCGGCGGACTTGAAGATGCTCCTCATGAATTCGTCGTAGCCTGGTTCGCCCTTCTTGGGGTGGGGCCGGGGAGTACTGGCAGCAATCTTTTTCTTCAGTTCGAGAATTTCCTTTTCGTCCATATTTGCCTCGTTTTTTGTGGTCCTATTAAATATCGATTGGTTTGCACAAATTGTCAAGAAATCCCTGAAAAAAAACAGGTGCCCGCTTGGAGCACCTGTTTTAATTTTGTTGGCTTGTCGCAGAATTACTTCAACTCTTTAAGAGCCGCCTCATTCTTCGCAATAATGTCTTGCTGCGTAGCAAGCTTCGTCCTTTCGGCGTTCACGACGGCTTCGGGAGCGCCGCTCACGAACTTTTCGTTCGAAAGCTTGCGTTCAATCGAAGCGGCGAATGCCTTGGCCTTCTCAATTTCCTTTTCCAAGCGGGCGATTTCTGCAGCCGGGTCAAGGATTCCTTCGAGCGGGATGTAGAGTTCGCCGCCGGGAACCACGGCGCTGGCGCTGAACTTCGGCTTCACGGCCTTCACGGCGACACTCAGGTCAGAAAGACCCGAAAGTTCGGTGATGATTGCCATGCAGTCCTTCACGCTGGCTTCTGTCGCGGCATCGTCCACGCTCACCACGGCGCTAAGCTTGGTAGCGGGGCTCACGTTGTAGCGGCCACGCACGCCACGCACGCTTTCCACCACGGCGAATGCCTGGTCGAATGCGGCTTCGATCTTTGCGTCGATGAGGGATTCGTCGGCCTTGGGCCATGCGCGGCTGATGACCATTTCGCTGCCCTGGAACAAAATGCTGTTGAGCTCTTCGGTAATGAACGGCATCACCGGGTGGAGCAGGTCGAGCACGTTCTTCAGCACGTAGCTGAGGATGGCCATCGCGTTCTTCTTTTCGGCGGTGAGCGTTTCGCTGTTAATCACGGACTTCTTGATTTCCAAGTAGCTGGAGCAGACGTCGTCCCACACGAAGCGGTACAGGAACCCGGCGAGTTCGGCGAAATGGTATTCTTCGAGCATGCGGGTGGCGTCCTTGATGGTCGTCTGCAGGCGGCTAAGAATCCACTTGTCTTCGAGTGCGAACAAGTTCTTGTCCATCGGGAGCTCGGCGGCAAGTGCGCCGGCCTGTTCCAACTGCGGGTAAAGGAAGCGGCAGGCGTTCCACAGCTTGTTGCTGAAGTTACGGCCGATTTCGAACTTTTCGCTGGTGTTGATTTCGCGGCCGTCCGGCTGCTTTTCCTTCTTCACCGGCAGGCGCACGTCCTGGTTGTCGGTGCAGAGGCTTGCCATCACAAAACGCAGAGCGTCGGTACCGTACTTCTCTTCGATATCCATCGGGTCCACGCCGTTGCCCTTGGACTTGCTCATGGTCTGGCCATTGCCGTCCAGAATCTTCGGGTGGATGTACACCGTGTGGAACGGAACCGTGCCCATGTTCTCCTGGCTAAAGAGCACCATGCGGGCGACCCACAGCGTAATGATGTCGCGGCTCGTCACGAGCACGCTGGTGGGGTAGTAGCGCTTGAGCGTGTCGGTGTTTTCCGGCCAGCCCATCGTGGAGTGCGGCCAGAGTCCACTGGAGAACCACGTGTCGAGCACGTCTTCTTCCTGCTTGAGTTCGTGACCCGGCACGGCGTCAGACTTTAGGTCTTCTTCCTGGCTGCACACGAGGTAGCCGCCGTTTTCGGCCTTGTAGAAGTAGATGTCGTCGCGGCCCGCGAATGCGGCCTTCAGTTCGTCTTCGCTAGCGTCCGTGTGCCAAATGGGAATGCGGTGGCCCCACCAGAGCTGACGGCTGATGCACCAGTCGCGCTTTTCGGCGAGCCAGTCGAGGTACTTGTTGGCGTAGCGTTCGGGGATAATCTTGATTTCGCCCGACTTCACGGCGTTCATCGCGTTTTCGGCGAGCACGTCCATTTTCACGAACCACTGGTCGCTGAGGTACGGCTCGATCACAGTCTTGGAACGGTCGGAGTGGCCCACGTCCATTTCGTGGTCTTCCACCTTGATGAGGAGTCCGAGTTCTTCGAGACCTGCCACCACGGCGTCGCGTGCGGCCTGGCCCTTGAGACCCTGGAACTTGCCGGCGTTCTCGTTCAGGCTGCCGTCGTCGTTCATGATGTTGATCATCGGGAGCTTGTGACGCAGGCCTGTCGCATAGTCGTTCGGGTCGTGTGCGGGCGTCACCTTCACGGAACCCGTACCGAAGTCCTTGTCCACAAGGATAGCGTCGGCAATCACCGGGATTTCGCGGTCAACGAAGGGCACCTTCAGCATCTTGCCGATGAACTGCGCGTAGCGTTCGTCGTTCGGGTGCACGGCGAGGGCGGTATCGCCCATGATGGTTTCCGGACGGGTCGTCGAGACGGGGATAAATCCCGAACCGTCGGCCAGGGGGTACTTGAACGTCCAGAAGTGACCCTTCACGTGTTCGTAGTAGATTTCGTCGTCGGCAACGGCGGTCTGGAGCTTGGTATCCCAGTTCACCAGGCGCTTGCCACGGTAAATCAGGCCCTTCTTGAACAGGTTGAAGAAGGCGTGACGCACGGCCTTTGCGCAAACCGGGTCCAGCGTGAAGCGCTGGCGGCTCCAGTCGCAGCTAACGCCGAGGCTCTTGAGCTGTTTCGTAATGCGGGCTTCGTATTCGTCTTTCCATTTCCAGATGCGTTCCACCAGCGCGTCGCGGCCGATGTCGTGGCGGGTCTTGTGTTCGTCCTGGAAAAGGCGCTTTTCGACCACGGCCTGCGTGGCAATGCCCGCATGGTCCGTACCCGGAATCCACAGCGTGTCGCGGCCCGTCTTGCGGCGATAGCGGACGAGAATGTCCTGCAACGTGTCGTTCAAAGCGTGGCCGAGGTGCAAAGCACCTGTAACGTTCGGAGGCGGAATGACGACGGAGAACGGTTCGCCCTTTCCGCTGGGTGCAAAACTGTTATTCTCAGCCCAGGTCTTATGCCATCGGGCTTCCACATCTTTAGAATTGTAACGAGTTTCCATAGTGGGCACAAAGATAGAAAAATGCCCCCATTGTCATTCCCGGCTTGATCGGGAAACTCCTTTATTTTTCTGCAAAAATGCCTTTTTATTTGAGGGGAAAGCCTTGGTCTTTCGCTCTAGACCTTATATACTTTCCGCTTTTCGGCAACGACGCATGGCACGGAACTTCGCTTACGCCTGAATTTGACCTTGGGAATAAGCTGCATTTGAATTCCCAAGGCGGCAAGGACTTTGAATACTGTTTCAAAACGTGGGTGGGCCTTTTCATCAAGAGCCTTGTAGAGACTTTCCCGACCTAGTCCGGATACCTCGGCGATTTTTGCCATCCCCTTGCTACGGGCCACATGCCCAATTGCCCGCAGTAACAGAGCCGGATCATTTTCTCGACAAATCAAATTGAGATATTCGGCAACCATTTCCTCGCTGTCAAGGTATTCCGCAATGTCCAAATGTGTAATATCATTTTTTTTCATTTTTGATTCCTTGCCAAATGTTTTTTGCCTTTATGATGTCGTAATCCTGCGATGATTTGTTGCCTCCTATCAAGAGAATTACGATTGCTTCGCCGTCTTTTGCAAAATAAAGTCTGTAGCCTGGTCCGTAATCGATGCGCATCTCTAAAACACCGTTTCCGACCGATTTAAAGTCTCCTAGATTGCCTCCCTCGACCTGGGTCAATCGGGAAAGAATGTGTACTTTTGCTCGGAAATCACGTAATTTTTGCATCCATTTTTTGAACTCGGCTGTTTGATTTACAATCATTCTGTTTCTCCAAATGTATCTAATTGGATACTTTTTGTCAAGTCAGGGATGTTTAAACCAAAGAGAATTTTTTTGCTTTGATAAAACTGCGTATTTCTTGTGATTTAGCTGAAATTAGCGCCCGTATCGGCATCGTTTTTTTATTCATCATTAACTCCTTTGACGTACAAGCAAAAAAACATAAAACTATGCATTTGTGCACTACAATATAAATCAAAATTGAACGGGTAAAAAACGTCCATAACGCGACAAGTTCCGTTGCCAAGGGTGCCGTAAACCAGCTGCTGACAATACGAAATTGGGCTATCGGCTGCTATATAGTCGAATATGAGCAAGAGGGGTGCGACCGAGCCAAGTACGGGGCTCGCCTATTGCAGAATTTGGCGGATAAGTTGTCCATCAAGGGGCTAGACCGTTCAATGCTTAATATATGCCGATTGTTTTACATTAGGTATCCGCAGATTTGTGCGACAGTGTCGCACAAATTGCAAATGATTGACAATTCTAAGTATCCAATCAGCACTCAGAACTTGAATAATGTTGGAAAAGAGCGCTCCAACGAGATTTGTGATTCAGTGAATCACAAATTCATGACGCCGCCTGAAATTCTGCTGACCCATTTGTCATTCACCCATATTAGGGAAATTCTTTCCATCGCCGATCCAATGGAACGCTTCTTTTATGAATTGGAATGCATCAAGGGCACATGGAGCGTGAGGGAACTTCGCCGACAAATTGATACGAAGCTCTATTTCAGAAGTGGGGTTAGCAAAAAGCCGGAACTACTGTTGCAACGGGTGGAAAAAGGTG
>Ga0310694_10005602_pt1 | contig 12000 bp, 10 predicted proteins | sample 174DNAGHGhighgp2_FD_203884 | JGI IMG/M metagenome (GOLD analysis project Ga0310694, IMG submission 203884) | Sheep rumen microbial communities from Palmerston North, Manawatu-Wanganui, New Zealand - 1742 DNA GHGhigh gp2 (v2) (version 2) | ecosystem: Host-associated > Mammals > Digestive system...
GCCTCGGCAGCAGTGAGGTACATTTCCTCGACACGCATCCAGATGTAGTCTCCCGCAAAGTTGCTGGCATTGGATGGCTCAAACTTTTGTTGTGCAAATCCGCCTGTACTGTACGAACTATTAGGATCCCACCATGCCAGTCGGGCATCGCTATTGCTCATCTTGTCATACAACCAGGTGGTAATCAGCTTGGGCGAGTAGGTGCCATAGCCGCCAGATGTGCTCATGTGGCTAAAGAATGATGCATAATGCTCTGATTCCTCGTCAGGAATCTGGGCTCCCCACATCACGTTGCCTGCTGTGGCATCGTTCATACCCATGAAGTCGGACACCTCCAGGATGTTCTTGCCGCTGACCTCAATGGCTTCTTTAGCGGCAAGATAGGCTTGCGGCCAATTGTTCATAACCAGCATGATGCGTGCCTTGATACCCAGTGCCACAGCATAGCCAATGTGCTCGGGCAACTGCTGTGTCGTTCCGTTCAGCAATGTGACAGCCTGGTTGATGTCATTAACAATCTGGTCATACACCTCGGCTACTGTTGAGCGAGGCTGCCCTGTCGAGCCTGTGAAAATGGTGCCGGTGAACAACGGCACGCACGGGTCGCTCTCGTGACTCTTGTAGGTGCGGGCGAAGTTTTGGGCCAGCATGAAGTAGCTGTAGGCACGGATGGCATAGGCCTGACCCTTGATATAGTTGCCCATCGTGCCGCTCAGTGCATTGGCATTCTGTAACAAGTAGTTAGCGTTGCTGATCCAGGTATAATAGCCAAACCACATGTCAGTGGAGCGTGAGCTGGGCGATTCATAGTAGGGCTTGATGCTGTAACTGGCTTCATACCAGAACCATCCATAACCCTGTCGGGCCATGATCATGTCTTCTCCCATCAGTTCGCCCGTCAGGGTATATGCACTGATGCCGAAATTGCCGTGGGAATTATAGACTCCGAGTGTCCATCCGCTTTGGCGCATCGATTGGTAAATCTGATGCAATGCGCTCAGTGCACTATTCACATCCAGTGCTGCACTCATCGAACCGGACAGTACGCCATTGATGAGCGTGGTCACGTCATCGATGTCAACCAAACCGTCGTTGGTCACGTCGCCATTACTGCTCTGTTGGCCCGCCAAGACTATGTTGATCAGGTTGGTGACATCTTCGATATCAACCTGTCCGTCGAGGTTGACGTCGCCAGGAGCTGTCAGAACCACCCTCGCCGGGGCGGCTCGCAAGCCCATGCTGTGACTGGTTGCGTTCTCCCAATCAGCTGGGCTAAACTCCATCATTTCAAACGCTGATGCCGTCACAGTCAAACTTGACAGAACAAGCAGCAGCAATACTGTTGTTAGTGATTCGATCGTCTTTTTCATATCATTCAGTATTTAGTGGTGAATAATTCTATGGCACATTCTGCAGTGGCAAAGTTATGGTTTTTGGGTGAGAAAAACAACATTTGATTCCTGTTTTTCATGAAAACATCACTCCCCCATATCGGAAGACAGCTAAAAACCAGGGACAAGAAACCGTAAACTAAAAACTTTTACTACCTTTGCACCCGCAAAAATCAATTATACAAATAACAAGAGAAATCAAATGGAGAAAATCGAAGCAGGTAAATATGTGGAACTCGTGTATGAAATCTTTGTCGTTAACGGCGAGCACAGCACGAGTGTGTTCAAATACAGGAAAGAGGCTCCCGATGCCTTTGTCTTTGGTCTCGACGTGTCACTCATCGAGGGATTCCAAAAAAATATCCTGGGACTGGAGCAGGGACAGAAGTTTGACTTTACCCTCAAGCCCGAGGAGGCCTTCGGCATGAAGGATCCCAGTCTGATCTATGAGTTAGAGAAAGAAATCTTCAACGTCGATGGCAAGTTTGACAGCGAGCACATCCGTCCTGATGCCATCGTGCCCATGATGACTCAGGAAGGCATGCGCATCGAGGGTACTGTCCTCAAGGTGACCGACGACAAGGTCATCATGGACTTCAACCACCAGCTGGCAGGTCAGACGGTGCGTTACAGCGGCTTTGTCCAGGTGGTGCGCAATGCTACCCCCGAGGAACTCAAGCCCCAGCACCATCACGGCTGCGGTTGCGGCTGTGAGGACTGCGGTAGCGGTGATTGCGGACACGACCACGGCGACGGCTGCAACTGCGGCGGTTGCTAAGCCAGTGCCCGTCATCTCTCACTCACAAATAACAGGGTGTCTTGTCCCGAAACAAGTTGTCAAATCGCGTCAACTCAATCAGGGACAAGACATCTTGCCATTTTTATATTGCAAAGCCCTGGTACCGCTGTCCCTTTCGGTATGAAATGGGGGCGTAATCTCAAAAAAATAGTTAAAACTCATTGTACCAGCGAAAAAATATGTACATTTGCAAGTTAAAATCGAGAAAATAATATTGAACAAAGAAAAAGATATGCGCAAACTCTTTTTATCACTGCTTGTTGCAGCAGTTTCCTGCATCTCCATGCAGGCGCTGACTGTACAGAACACTGCTGGCAATCTTTCCCAGCAGGTGAGCGACACTCAGATTACTGAGTTGATCGTCACCGGCACCCTCGATGCCCGTGACTTCCTCTTCATCACCAACGAGCTTACCGAGCTTACTGTGGTGGACCTGAGCCAGGCCACCATCGTGCCTTTCAATACGGGAAAGGCCATCTATGGCACGGTAACCACTTATCACGAAAACGAGATTCCTCGTACAGCATTCTTTGGTAAGAAACTCACGGCTGTCACTCTGCCCGCCAACATCCAGACCATCGGCTTTGCTGCCTTTGCTGGTTGTGACCGCCTGCAGCATGTCACGCTGCCCGAGTCTCTGACCTATATTGCCGACTATGCCTTTGCCGGCACTGCATTGACGAGCATTGACCTGCCCGAGAATATCCAGGGCATGGGTAAGGGCGTGTTCTCGCGTTGCGAGGCCCTTACCGCCGCCAACATCAATGCCCAGTATGTGGGCGATTTCGCCTTCTTGGGCGACATCAATCTGTCCCAGGTGAATATCGGTGCCAATGTGACCAGCATCCTCATGGGTGTGTTCAACGGTTGCACCGCCCTGCAGACCATCAACTTTGATCCTGCTTGCCGCCTGTCGCGCATCGATGAGGAGGCCTTCATCAATTCGGGTCTGGAGAATATCGACATCGCAGCGCTCGGCGTGGGTACCATCGGTGACTGGGCTTTTGCTCAGACCCAACTCTCGTCCCTGACGCTTCCCAATGGTATGACTCAGCTGGGTGTGGGTTCGCTCTCACACAACCACATGCTGGAGAACGTGATTTTCCCTGGTGTGGGACATGCTGCTGAGCCCGGCGCCCGCCATGCCGCTCCTTCCCGCAACCGCACGATTACCGAAGTCAAGGACTACACCTTTGCAGGCGACGAACTGCTGTATGCAGGCTCGATGCTGCGTGAGGGTGTGACCAAGCTTGGTGACTATGCCCTGTACAACGTGAGCCAGGAAATCGATACTATGCGTCTGCCTTCCACCATCGTCTATCTGGGCGACAAGGCTATGGCAGGTATGATCGGCATGAGCGCCCTCAAGACCGACGCCGTAGATGTTCCCGAACTGGGTCAAGAGGTTTGGGCCGGCGTTGACCAGCCCACAGTGCTGCTGGTGGCTCCCACCCGCGAGAGCAAGGAGCTCTATAAGGTGGCCGACCAGTGGATGTACTTCTTCTTCCAGGCCGACGACGACTTCGTCATTGGTGACGTGAACCGTGACGGTCATCTGGACATCAACGACGTGACTGCTCTCATCTCGTTGGTATTGGGTACTCCCAGCGAGGATAACCTGGATGTACGTGCCGCCGATGTATTCAGTGATGGAACCGTTGATATCAACGATATTACCGCCATTATCAATTTGGTACTGGGCAATGCTTCTTCCAATGCTCCCGCCCGCCTCAAGGCTCTCAACCATGAGCGCTTTGCCACCACGAGTGATGTGCTGACGCTGTCACAGGTGAACTTGCATGCCGGTGAGTCCCGTACCATCGATGTGGCCCTCAACAACAGCGAGCGTGGCTACACCGCCCTGCAGTGCGAACTCGTGCTGCCGCGGGGTGTGGAATTGACCGCCATCGAGGGTATCGACCGTGGTCGCCAGCACAATTACTACTCTCGCAGCAATGCCGTTCAGGACAACGTCTATACGATCATGGGTGTGTCGATGGGTCTTAACGAGTTTGCCGGAACCGAGGGCAATGTACTGCGACTGACGGTTACCGCAAGCGATGACTTCAATGCCCAGGGTGCCGAGGTGGCACTGACTAACGTCATGCTGGTGACCTTGCACGACTCCTTCCTGGCCGACGATGCATTGGCTCTGGTGAACGATGCTTCGGGTATCGAGGACGTGAAGGCCGGCAAGGAAGTGGCTGGTGTGAAATACGTCAACGTGGCAGGTCAGGAGAGCGACAGGCCCTTCAGCGGCATGAATATCGTCGTGACGACCTACACCGACGGAACCACAAGCACCGTCAAGATCATGAAATAAACCTTCAGGAGGTTTAGAGTTTATTTTTCATAATATTATCGGATTGGGTGCCGCCGACCTTGATGGGGAGGCGGCACTTTTTTGTGTCTTCTGCATTGTCAATAGCTTTTCCCTTGTTATCGTTTTGACGCATTTTTTGTTAAAATGAGTTGGCAATTCATGAAATTGGTTTATATTTGCACTTCTTACACACATTAATTAGTAATGAGAATGAGTATGAAAAGGTTATTATTATTATTGGGTGCACTGGCTGTGTTCATGTTACCATTGAACGCACTTGACGTGGTGAACACTGCTGGTGGCTTGCACCTTCAGGTTACGGACCTGAACGTCACCGAATTGAAAATATCGGGTACCATGAATGCTGAGGATTTCTATTTTATTGCCGACAACCTGCACAAGCTGCAGCTGATCGATCTGGTCAGTGCCAAGATCCAGCCATGCACCACGTCCCGCAGGCACTATTGGCAGCGGGAGTTCATGGCCAATGAGTTGCCCACGGGCGCCTTTGGCGGCATGACATTGACTACTGCGCGCCTGCCCATGGGTTTGAAATCCATCGGCAAGGCGGCGTTTGCAGGCTGCAGTCGCCTGAAAACCGTCATGTGGCCCAATTCGCTTGACAGCATTGCCGACTATGCCTTTGCCGGTTGTGCTGCACTGACGTCGGTAAACTTGCCTGCCAGCGTGACCGTGGTGGGAGCAGGTGCCTTTATGCGCTGCACGTCACTGATGAGTTTGACTGTCGGCGCATCGAGCAAGTTGCGCAAATTGGATGCGACAGCGCTGCTGGATTGCCCTAAGTTGAAAGTATTGTCACTGGGCACATCCTTGCAACAGATTGGTGAACGGGCACTGGCTGGAACCGCATTACCGACGCTTGACCTCACCACGAGCAAGAATCTGCTTGATGTGGGCGACTGGGTCATCGTGAAAACCCCTGTTACCGAAGCTAAATTCCCTGCCAGCCTGAGGAACTTGGGCGAAGGCGCTTTTCTCTATGCCAATAACCTCAAGCACATTGAACTGGGAGGAAACCTCGAGCAGCTGAACGATTACCTGCTGGCAGGTACCGGCATCGAGGGCGGTATTGATCTCACAGGAGTGGAAACGATAGGGGATTACGCGCTCTATAACGTGTCGTCATTGTCGGTGGTGGAGTTGCCGGCTACGGTGACGTGGCTGGGTTCATACGCCATGGCGGGCATGACGGGCATGACATCGATCTCCAGCGATGCATCAGAGGTGCCCCTGTTGGGAGAACATGTCTGGCTGGGCGTCAACCAGTCTCAGATACCCATTACCGTACCCAAGTCATCACTTAACCTGTACAAGGCTGCCGACCAGTGGAAGGAATTCCGCTATGGACCCTCGTGGCTCAAGGGTGACGTGAACGGTGACGGTGAGGTGAATATTGCCGACATCAATGCCTTGATTGATGTCATCTTGACGAAGCGAGCCGATGCTGAACTGATGAGGCGAGCCGATGTGAACGAGGACAACGAAATCAATATCGCCGATATCAATGCCCTCATCGACATCATTCTGGGACCCGGCAAGAGGCTTGCCACTCCACAGGTGGATACCAATGACCAGCTGAGGATTGCTGACCTCATGATGAAGCCCAATGAGGTGCGCGACGTCCAGCTTGTGCTCGATAATGCCGAGGCCTACTCTGCGCTGCAGTGCGACATCGTCTTGCCGCAGGGCCTGACGCTGCTTGCCGTCAACGGAGTAAAGGGCTATGAGAGCGAGAACAGCGAAATAGATGTCTCGACGTCAAGGGCTTTGACCTACTCGATGAAAAAGGCGGAATTTGCCGGAGAACAAGTGCTCTGCCTCACCCTCCAGTCCGACGGATCGTTGGGTTGTGATGGGCAGATATTGCTGACCAACGTTGTGCTGGCCGATGCCGACAATGTGGGCTGGCATGCCGCTGACTATGCCGCTCGGGTGACTAACAGCACGGGTGTGGAGGAACTCACGGCTGCCGCTGATTACCGCGTCTGGGTGGAAGGACGCACACTGTGTGTCGAAACCAGCCAGGATGCCTTGGCCCAAGTGGTTGCCATCAGCGGTACTGCTGTCTCCATGGAACTTAAAACGGGTGTCAACCGCTACAACCTGGCACCTGGTTTCTATGTGGTTGTGGTCAACGGCAAGAGCCACAAAATCGCGATACGTTAAGACAATAAAACAGCAACACTGATATTAGATTATGGGAAAGAACAAACTCAAGAAATTTGCCGACATGGAGCGCATGCAGTGCGTCTTCCAGTTCCCCTTTGCGGTGGTGCAGCAGGAGGGCGGATGCCCCATGCGCGGCAAGTGGAATGAGCAGTATTTCAAGAACGACAACCCCATCGTGCTGGAACTGGGATGCGGCAAGGGGGAATATGCCGTGGGACTGGCGCAGCGCTTCCCGGGCAAGAACTACATCGGCGTGGACATCAAGGGTGCCCGCATGTGGACAGGCGCCAAGATGGCCACCGAACTCGGACTGCCCAACGTGGCCTTTCTGCGCACCAATATCGAGCTGATTGACCGCATGTTTGCCCCCGACGAGGTGTCCGAGATATGGATCACCTTCCCTGACCCGCAGATGAAGAAGGTGAACAAGCGCCTCACCTCGACCCGGTTTCTCGACAGCTACCGCCACATCCTGCGTGACGGCGGCCTCATCCACTTGAAGACCGACAGTCCTTTCCTGTACACCTATACCCATGCCCTGGTCGAGGAGAACCACCTTCCCACCGAGGCCGACACCGATGACCTGTATGCCAGCGGCATGGCCGATGACATCCTGGACATCAAGACGCACTACGAGATGCAGTGGCTGCAGCGTGGCTTGACCATCAAGTACATCCGCTTTGCCCTGCCTCACGGAGTGGTACTCATCGAGCCCGATATCGACATCGAGCCCGATACCTACCGCAGCTACAACCGCGGCTACATCCAGATGCCGCAGCTCTTCACCGAACAAGAAAACAATAACCTTTAATCATTCAACTATAAACATTAAACTGAAAATGAATCTCTATCCGAATTTGATACTGGACGCCCTGCGCACGGTGCGCTATCCCGGCACGGGAAAGGACATCGTGGAGATGGGCATGGTGAACGACGACATACGCATCGACGGTAACCGCGTGAGCCTGTCACTCACCTTTGAGAAACCCACCGACCCCTTTATCAAGAGTGTGGTCAAGGCTGCCGAGGCTGCCATCCTTGCCCATGTGGGCGGTGACGTGGACATCAAGGGTAACATCGGCGTGAAAACCGCGCAGGAAAACCCTGTGCGCAAGATAGATAACCCCCTGCCCGGCGTGAAGAACATCATCGCCGTGAGCTCGGGTAAGGGCGGTGTGGGCAAATCGACCGTCGCCTGCAACCTTGCTGTGGCACTGGCCCTGCAGGGCTACCGTGTGGGACTGCTCGATGCCGACATCTTCGGCCCCTCGATGCCCAAGATGTTTGGTGCCGAGGACGAGCAGCTCTACATGCATGAGGTGGACGGCAAGAACCTGATCATCCCCATGGAGAAGTATGGCGTGAAAATGCTCTCGCTGGGTTTCCTCGTGGACAAGGAGAAGGCCATCCTGTGGCGCGGCGCCATGGCCAGCAATGCCCTGCGCCAGCTCATCAACGAGGCCGACTGGGGCGAACTTGACTACTTTGTCATCGACCTGCCTCCTGGCACGAGCGACATCCACCTGACCCTGGTGCAGACGCTGGCCATCACGGGAGCCATCGTGGTGACAACGCCGCAGCAGGTGGCCCTGGCCGACGCCCGCAAGGGCATCAGCATGTTCATGGGCGAGCATGTGGGCGTGCCTGTGCTGGGCATTGTCGAGAACATGTCATGGTTCACACCGGCTTCGCATCCCGATGAGAAGTACTTCATCTTTGGCCACGATGGCGGCAAGCAGCTGGCCGAGACCCTGGGTGTGGAGTTGCTGGGTCAGATTCCTCTCGTGGCAAGCATCTGCAAGGGCAGCGACGACGGACAACCCGTGGTGCGCATGAACGACGTGAGCGGGGTGGCTTTCAAGCAGCTGGCCACGCGCGTGGTAGATGCCATCGACCGTCGCAACAGCACCCTGCCTCCTACCGAAGTTGTACAAACGCATTGAGTTTAAAATAGAATAGCTATTCACCGAAATTTAATCAAGTATGAAAAAGATTATCGCAATGCTGGCTGTAGCCGCTATGTTGCTCACCAGCTGTGGCTCGGTACCCATCACGGGCCGCAAACAGTTGAATCTTGTCAGTGACCAGGAGGTTCTGGCGGCAAGTCTCCAGCAGTATGCAAGCTTCATGCAGACGGCACAGATCTCGACCCAAAAAGCCAAGAGTGCCCAGGTAACCCGCGTGGGACAGCGCATCGCCGCCGCTACCGAGGCCTACCTCAAGTATGAAGGTCTGGAGAGCGAGTTGCAGAATTTCGCTTGGGAGTTCAACCTGGTCAAGAGTGACGATGTGAATGCCTGGTGTATGCCTGGCGGCAAGATCGTGGTCTATGAGGGCATCATGAACCTTGTGGGCAGTGATGACGAGCTGGCTGTGGTGATTGGCCATGAGGTGGCTCATGCCGTCGCCAAGCACAGCAACGAGCGCATGAGCCAGCAGGTGCTGGCCCAGTATGGAGCGCAGGCCGTCGGCATCTTCACCAGCGGCAAGAGTGCTGCCACCCAGCAGATTGCCCAGCAGGTTTATGGCCTGGGTGCACAGTATGGCGTGATGCAGCCCTTCTCGCGCAAACACGAGAGCGAGGCCGACCACATGGGCCTGGTGCTGATGACCATCGCCGGTTATAATCCCGACACGGCAGTCACCTTCTGGCAGAAGATGGCAGCGACCACCACGCAGGAGCCGCCCGAGTTCATGAGTTCGCACCCGAGCCATGCTTCCCGTATCTCTGATATCAAGAAGTGGCTTCCTGAGGTCAAGAAGAAGTTCGGTGGCAAGTAAATGAGACGGTTCTTCAGCATCGTCCTTCTGTCGATGGCGTTATTGCCATTGACGGGATTTGCTCGCACGGTGGCCGACCTGTTCGCTACCGAGCCGGGTAACATCTTCCCGCTGCTCACCCGCACCAACCGCCTCGACATGGTGGACTATTACCATAGCGGGCAGGTGGTGGACATCCCCAACAATCTGGCGGGCGAGAGCCGCCTGCTGGAACTTGACAGCGCCTACCTGAAGGTGCAGGCGAGCGGGAGCCGCGTGGTTGAGATGCTCATGAGACAAGTGGGCAAGGATACGGTCATCACCGTCATCGAGACGGTGATGACGCCTGTGCCCGACAGCCGCCTTACCCAGTGGAACGTCCACTGGCAGCGCTACATCAGCGATAAGCTGTTCTCGATGCCGTCCATCGACGATTTCCTCGTCAAGAAGATGTCTGGCGAGTTGCGTGCCGACTTGCAGAATGCGATGATTTTCCCGCTCATCCAGCTCACCTTCAAGGGCGGGAACCATGACATCATCGAGGCGACACATGGCCTGGACCGCTTCCTCGCTCCGGGCGAGTACAAGCGCTTTGCCGAATACTTCAAGCCGTCGCTCAGTTATCGTTTCAACGGCCTTAAAATCAAGCCAGTCAAGAAGTAAACATGCAGCAACCATCACTTTTTTCACCCCGGCAGCAGGGAATCAAGCTGAGTGAGTTCAATGCGCGCATCGCGACCGTGATCAACAGCAGCCGTGAATTGCAGCGGCAGTGGGTCGTGGCCGAAACCAGCGATGTGCGTGTCGTGCGTGGGCATTGCTATATGGAACTGGTCGAGAAGGATGACCGTGGCACCATGCTCGCCAAAGTGAGCGCCGTCGCTTGGGCCAGCGTTTATGCCTCGTTGAATGCCAAGTTCACTGCTGCCACCGGCAGCGGCATCAAGACGGGCATGAAGGTGCTCGTACTGGCTACAGCGACCTATCACACCCAGTTTGGCTTCAAGGTCGTCATCAACGATATCGACCCGAGCTACACCATGGGCGACATGGAGCGCCAGCGGCAGGAAATCATCGACAGGCTGACCAAGGAAGGCGTCATCGACATGAACAAGCAGCTTCCCTGGGCACCCGTGCCTCAGCGCATCGCTATCATCTCGGCAGCGGGTGCAGCGGGCTATGGTGACTTCATGAACCAGCTGGAGAAAAATCCTTATGGCCTTCAGTTCTACACCTGCCTGTTCCCCGCATCGATGCAGGGCAACCAGACGGTGCCCACCGTGCTCTATGCCCTTGAGCGCATCAACAGGTATAGCCAATGGTTTGACTGCGTGGTCATCATCCGTGGTGGTGGAGCGACATCGGAGCTCAACTCGTTTGACAACTACGACCTGGCACTCAACGTCGCCAATTTCCCCCTGCCCGTCATTGTGGGCATCGGCCACGAGCGTGACGTGACGGTGCTGGACTATGTCGCAGCTATGCGCGTCAAGACGCCCACTGCCGCCGCCGAGTGGCTTATCCAGCGTGGCACCAGTGAGCTGGCGCGTCTCGACGGCATGCAGGAGGCTGTCGTCAATACCGTGCGTGACACTGTCGGGCATGCCCGTGAGCAGCTGGCCTACTTCACCAGCATGATTCCCGCCACGGCACACCGCATCATCGACACCAACCGCGTCAGGCTCGACAACTACGCCAGGAACATCCCCTTGGCGGCGGGTAACCTCATCCTGGGCCAGCGCAACCGCCTGGATCGTGCCGTGGAGCGCATGGGTGACGCTGTGGCAGGTGCCATGCTGCGTGAGCGGCAGCGCCTGCAGGCTTTGGGCGACAAGGCAGCCCTGCTGTCTCCCCTCAACACCCTGAGACGTGGCTACGCTCTCGTTAGGGTGGGGGACAAGTGCGTCACCGCAGCCTCGCAGCTGCAGCAAGGCGACGGTGTCACCATGCAATTCGCTACCGGCACCACCACCGCCACCGTGAATTAAGTCGCTATTTTATAAGAAAGCGGATGCAATTCGCGTAATCCGGAATAATAAAGGAGAACGCGGATGCCAAAAATTAGTTTAATTAGTGAAATTCGTAGTTTAAAAGAAAATGGAAGAGAACAAAGAAATGACTTATACCCAGGCAGTAACAGAGCTTGAACAGCTGGTGGCCAAGATGCAGGACCCCCAGTGCAGCATCGACAACCTCAGCGCCTACACCAAGCGCTGCAAAGAGCTCCTCGACATCTGCCGTAAGAAACTCACCGTAGCCGACGAGCAACTCAAACAAATCCTCGCCGACATCCAGCAGCAATGACAGGACAATCCAGCCTGCATTGTCCAAAAACAAGAAGTGTTGGAAAACTTACATCAGTAACTATTAACAGTTAACTAAAAAATTACTACCTTTGCATCCGCAAAGAATACCAGCGCCTGTGGTGAAATTGGTAGACACGCCAGACTTAGGATCTGGTAACTCCGGTTGTGTAGGTTCGAGTCCTATCAGGCGCACAGTAACACCAAACCCGCTGGAGTTCAGCGGGTTTGGTG
>Ga0310694_10005604_pt1 | contig 11996 bp, 8 predicted proteins | sample 174DNAGHGhighgp2_FD_203884 | JGI IMG/M metagenome (GOLD analysis project Ga0310694, IMG submission 203884) | Sheep rumen microbial communities from Palmerston North, Manawatu-Wanganui, New Zealand - 1742 DNA GHGhigh gp2 (v2) (version 2) | ecosystem: Host-associated > Mammals > Digestive system >...
ACCATCGAGGTGGAGGGCCAGGCCATGACCCTGATCCAGACCGACGCGGCCATCTCTCCGGGCAACTCCGGCGGCGGCCTCTTCGACGCCACGGGCAAGCTCATCGGCATCGTCAACGCCAAGGTCAACGACAGTCAGGCCGAGGGCCTGGGCTTCGCCATCCCGGTGAACAGCGTGGTGGACGAGATCAGCGACCTGTTGAACTACGGCTACGTCACCGGCCGGCCCTACCTCGGCGTGTCCACCCAGGACGTGACGCTGCGGAGCCGGGACCGCATGTGGTACTACTCCGACGGCACCCGCTGCGTGCTGGTGGAGAAGGTGATCTCTGGCAGCGCCGCCGAGGCGGCGGGCATCCAGCCCGGCGATCTGATCCTGAAGCTGGAGGACGAGCAGATCACCTCCGGCGACTCCCTCTCCAGCGCCATCTCGGCCTACAAGCCCGGCGACAAGGCCACATTGACCATCCAGCGGGACGGGAAGGAGATGACCGTGGAGGTGACCTTCGGCGAGTACGCGCCGCAGAAATAATCGTAGAAACATGAAAAACAGGGATCGTCGTTGCGACGATCCCTGTTTTGTATGAAAAGCTTACTTGCCTAAAATTATCCCTTCGATCCGATCCACCGCCCAGCGGGTCTGCTCCTCCCGGGAGATTGTGGCAGTGCCGTCGCCCCTCTGGGGACCGTAGTCCCCAAACTGGGCGTGGTTGCCCCCGGCCAGCTCCTCCGAAAGGGCGGAGGTGGGCAGATACTGCCGGCCCTGCTCCAACTTGTCCCGGTTCAGAACCCCGTCCTCGCTGCCATGGAGCTCCAAAACGGCCAGACGCCCGTCCAGGGGCTTGGTGGCGTAGGCGGCCAGGAGGATGAGGCCCGAAAGCCCCTCCCCGTGCTCGGCAGCGTAGACGGCGGCCATGGCCCCGCCCAGGGAGTGCCCGCCGATGTACCAGCGGTCGTAGGCGTAGTCCGCCTGGACGGCCGCGGCGGCGTTCAGGTCCATGAAGGCCATGTTCAGCGGCATCCGCACCAGGAAGCAGTCCACCCCGTCCTCCGCGAGGGCCGTGAGCAGGGGCAGATAGGCCGTCGCTTCCACCTTCCCGCCGGGATAGAAGATCAGCGCGTCCTCGGTCCCCGGCCCGTCCAGGAGCCAGCCCTTGCTGACGGCCTTCACCTGCACGGCGTCGCTTCCCTGGAGCAGGGCGGCGGCTTCGGGGGTGGCCCGGCTGTAGGTGCCGAAATAGACGGCGCAGACCGCGCCCAGCAGCACCAGCGCCAGGGCCAAGATCAGCAGTACCCGTTTCGTTCGTTTCTTCATATCTCTCTCCCGTTTTGTAAGAAAGCCCCCGACGCCGGGGGCTTGGAAGATCGGCCGGCGGCTATGGCGCCGGGACCAGGTCGCTGGTGAGGAAGCCCACCATATCCTGGAGGCCCCGCCAGCCGTTGTTGATAAACATGGACCGGTTCACGATCTTGTTGCCCATGAAGACCATCATGCAGGAGCGGCCGCCGTCCAGGTTGTAGGCGATCTCGCAGCCGTAGCCCAGCAGGTTGTCGATGACCTGGGCCAGGGTGGAGGAGCTGTAGGCCATGGCGATATGGTGGTAGGGACAGAGGGACCCCACCACGGTGCGCATGGTCACGTCGTTGTAGGACAGGGGATGATAGCTGATGTCCCGGGCTTGCCCGTTCTCGATGAGCACCGGGCCGAACACCCAGGTGTCCCGGATGCCCAGCGCCAACAGCTCCTCGGCGGTGGTGGCCTTGGGGTCGATGATCCGCATGGACCCGTCGGGGTAGAAGCCGAAGCCCACTTCGTTCTGATCCTTCTTGAACACCACGCCCCGGCGGATCTGCAGGCCGTCGGCGTTGTAGCCAAAGGTGAAGTAATCGCCGGTGAGGGCGAAGACCGCCTTGTTCTGCTTGGCCAGCTTGGTGGCGTGGACGGCGTTGGCGGGCGTGTCGCCGCCGCCGGAAAGGATGCCTACGGGCGGGTGCCCGTCGGTGCAGATAAGGTCCGCCCGGGTGGGCTTGATCTTGCCCGCCTCGGTGTCGAAGGCGATGATGAGGCAGCCCTCGGTATTGTAGTACAGCCAGGGCCCGTTCGAGGGATGGCCGTAATAGACGAACTCGGTCTCGGCCTTAGCCTCAGCCTTGGGGGCTCGTTCCAGCTTCCGCCCGGAGGCGAAGAGGACGGCGTTGTCCAGACCCCGCTGACCGTGGTCGCTGGAGCCGGTGGTCACCACACGGCCGTCGCTGAGCAGGGCCACGGTATGCCAGAGGCCCGCGTCGAAGGAGAGGACCTCCTGCCAGCCGGACACGCTGCACTGATCACAGCTGTTGTCGCCGGTGGCCAGCAGCCGCCAGTCGGCAGTGAGGCCCAACGTAAAGTTGCCGCCGCAGCGGATCTCGATCACGTTCTCCCACTGGGACACGTCGCACTGGCCGAAGCTGTTGTCGCCCACGGCCAATACGCGCCCATCCCTGGTCAGGGCCACGGAATGGCGCAGCCCTGCGGCCACGGCCGCGATATCGGTCCAGCCCCCTACCTGGCATTGGCCGTCCAGGTCGAGGCCCGCCGCCGCCACGGTGCCGTCCGCCTTCAGGCCCAGGCTGTGGAAGCCGCCGGCCGCCACCTGCACGATGTCGGTCCATTGGGCCACGGCTCCCCGGTCGTACTGCCGGGCGCCCAGGTTCGTCACGGTGCCGTCTTCGTGGAGGATCAGGCCGTGGTTGAGACCCAGGGCGGCGTCCTTGGCGTCGGTGATTTCCTGGGCCGCGGCCGCCGATCCCAGGGTGTCCCCCAGGAGGGTGACGCGGCCGTCCTTCAGCTGGATCAGGGAGAACATGCCTGCCACCGTTTTGCCCTCGCCGGTCAGAGCGGCGGCCAGGCCGTCATACCGCTTATCGCCGGTCAGCAGGGGCTCATCCCCCAGGGCCAGGCTGTACCAGGCGCCGGCCAGGAGCCGGTTTTCATAGGTTGTATGGAGTTCGGAAAGCTTTTTCTCCCAGGTCTCGGTAAACGCCTGCTCGAGGGCGATCTGCTCCTCGACCTTGGAGAGGCCCCGCAGGGTCTGGATGGCGGTCACCGGGTCGAGGGCGTCCAGGGCGGCCTGGGCCTGGGCCCTGATCCGGGCGTCCTGCTCCTCGACGATCTGCTGCTGGAGCTCCGCCACCAGCTCCGGCTCCAGGATGGACCGGGTCAAAAGCTGGATAGCGTCCTCGTAGCGGCCCTCCTCCCGGGCCTGGAGGGCAGCAGCCAGCGTGGCCTCCCGATCCAGGACGGATTCGATGGGGTAGGACAGCTCCCGGCGCAGGTCCGCCTGGTTCAGCAACTCCAACGCTTTTGCAAGATCCCCCGCCTCCTGGGCCAGGATGGCCTCTGAAAGCAGGGCGCGGCGCTCCATGTCCCTGGCGAAGGCAGCGGGCACGGCGGGGTGGGTGGCGTGGGACTGGGCTTTTTGCAGCACGTCGTTCTCCACCAGATAGTGGGCGCCTTCGCTGGTCTCCAAAAGGGCGTCCGCACAGGCCACCACGCCGTCGGCCCCGGCGGAGACGAAGGCGTTGGTGAAGGGGGTGAAGCTGAGAGGGTCGTCCTCCAGGAGCCGGGCGTAGAGATCCAGGGCCCGGGCATAGTCCCCCTGGGCCTTGAGATCGTCCGCCGCCTGTCGGGTCTGCTCCAGGCCGTCCAGCTGCCGATACACGTAGCAGCCCGCCGCCGCCGCGCAAGCGACGACCAGAAACAGGATCACCAGCAGGAGGATCAAAAAGACGGGCCGTCTGGGCTTGTCCTTTTCGGCGGCTTTTGCCTTCTTAGGGAGCGCCGTGTCCGGCGCTGATCCTGCCTCGGCCGAGGGCTCGGGTTCTGGCGTAAGTTCCGCTTCGACCGCCGGCTCGGGTTCGGGCGTGGGTCCGGCCTCGGGGATGGGCTCGGCGTCAGGGGCTTCGACGGGCTCCAAGGGGGCCTCCATCACGGGCTCCCGATTGGTTTCTGTATACTTTTCCATAGTATCACTCATATTGTTTATTTTGCGTCAACCATATGAAAATGTCAATACGCTCTTGATTCGACAGCGGAAAAAAGATATACTTCTAACATATTATAGTAGGAGAATGTGCGCTCCATGAACAACAGACGGCTGCTTCCCTGGGTCCTGTGTCTATCCATCCTGATGCTGCTCTGCATCGTGCCCGTGCGGGCGGAGGAGGCCGAACCAGAAGCGGAAGACATCACCAGGAACTGTATTTTCGAAAAGAACCATTCGGAGACCAACGCTCTCTATACCCACGACAGAAGATACAAAACTTATAACACCTATGGCCCGCAAGACGTGTTGCGTGTTCAATCCAGGAACAAACAGCGGATGGGCACATTGTATTTTCGCCTGGCGGAAGAAGGTGTGCAGATGGTCCTGCGACAGTATACGCAGGAGGGGACGTTGCTCGCCACAGCCGAACTGGAGGCGGACAGCCTGTGCTATAAGACTGTGTTGGAAGCAGAGTGCGCCAGCATAGAGCTCACAACCAAGGAGGAGCCTTTCGATATCGTCGAGCTTGTTGTTTTGGGTCCTGGCCGGCTGCCCGATCGATTGGCTCTGCCCGAGCCTTCAGTGGAACGGACCGATTTTTTGATCGTCACCACCCACCCCGATGACGAATGGATCTTTCTGGGGGCAATCTACCCTATCTACGGAAAGGAAAGGGGATATACAGGCACTTTCGCTTATGTGACCTCGCCCAGCATCGAACGAGTCCACGAAGCCATCAACAGCGTATGGGTCGGAGGCATGACCACCATGCCCTACTTCCTGGGCTTCCCGGATGTGGACAGATATGCGCCGCAGAAGCTCAAGGACACGTTCAAAGCTGAGGAGGTCACGCTGGCCCTGGTCCGGCTGTATCGGAAGATCAAGCCCCTGGTGGTAGTGAGCCAGGACCCGGTGAAGGGAGAATACGGCCACTGGCAGCACATCATCTCCGCTAAGTCCGCCTTGGAAGCGGCCACGCTGGCCCAGGACCCGGAATACGATCCGGATTCCGTGGCGGAGTACGGCACCTGGACCGTGAAGAAGGTCTATCAGCACCTGGCCAAGGAGAATCCTATCGTTCTCGACGTGACCAGTCCCTTGGCTGCCTATGGCGGAAAAACAGCTTTGCAGGTGGCCAAACAGGCTTTTGAGCAACATCGCTCCCAGATGCAGTATGTGTTCCGCCCCTCCATCGGATATGAGTCCAAGGGGGATATCCGCTTTTTCGGCCTCACCTACACCACCGTGGGCGAGGACACGGGCAACGATATGTTCGAGCATATCGAGCATGACGATCTGGCGGAGGTCATCCTGAACGCCACGCCCACGCCGACCCCCACGCCGGAGCCTACGCCCACGCCGACCCCCACGCCGACTCCTACGCTGACTCCCACGCCTACGCCCACGCCGACGCCCACCCCCACGCCTACGCCCACGGCGGCGCCTACGGACACCCCCGCCCCCACGGCGACCCCGGCCCCCGAGAACGCCGGCATCGGGCAGACGCTGGCGGGCGCTGCGGTGCTGCTGCTGGGCATCGCGCTGGGCTTCGTCCTGATGCGCACCATCAAAGCCAGGAAAAAATAAGGAATGGACCCCATGGCAAAACGAATGATCATCTTCATCCTGCTGCTGGCCCTGACCCTGGGCGTAGCTGCGCCTGCCGCGGCTTCGGCGGAGCATGCCGGGGAGCTGGAGTATACCGTGACCGTGCCCGCGGGCCGGGAGGTGGCCGCCGCATACATGCGGGACGACGATTATCGCACCCGGTTCACCCTGACGCCCGGGCAGAGCCTGACCATCGCCTGGCAGGGGGAGGCCGGTGGGGTGCTGCTCCAGTGGTTCAATGAAAAACAGTGGTACAGCAAGGATTGTCATGCCAGGGTCCAGCTGTTCGACAAGGATGATCGGCTGTTGTCGGACCAGTTTTACGCCAAGCTGTCCTATCGGATGTTCCTGCCGGCGGAAAGGGCCTCCCGCATGGTGATCCAATGTCCCGGCGGCTATCCAATGATCAGCCTCTGCGAGGCGAAGGTACTGGCCCCGGGGCATGAGCCCACCAATTTGCCCAAGAAGGAGCCGGTGGACCTGATGCTGATCCTGTCCGGCGTCAGCGACGAGCTGGATCTGATGGGCGGCCTGCTGCCTCTCTACGCCGGGGAGCACGGCATCAAGACCGCCGTGGTCTATGTGGGCCGGGACGACGGCAACCAGGTCCAGGAGGCTTTTCGGGCTCTGGAGGAGATGGGACTGGATGTCATCCCCCTGTTTATGCAGAAAGAGGATCATCTGACCTGCTGGATAGATCGACTGCCCTTTCTTTGGAAAGAAGGGACGTTGAAAAACGAACTGGTGGAGCTGATAGCTGCCTATCAGCCGCGGATAGTGGTGACCTGCGATCCGAAGGACGACTCCACAGCGGCGCGGACCATCTACACCGGCCGATTGGTGACGGACCTGATCGTAGGCGGCGCCATGGGTCGTACCTTGCCGCTGCAAAAACTGTATCACCTTTCCGCAGATGGGCAAACCACGGTGGACGGCACCGTCCCCCTGGCGGTCTACGACGGCCGCACCGCTGCGGACGTGGCCCGAGAGGGGTACGCCCAGTATCGATCGGAGGCTTCCTTCGGCACCGTGATCCCGGAGACCCTTCGCTTCAAGCTGGCATACACCACCGTAGGCGAGGACGAGGCGAAGGACGACCTCTTCGAGCATATCGATCGAAGCGCCCTGATCGCCTATCAGGCGCCCACGCCTGTGCCCACCGCCACGCCGGAACCCACGCCCGCCCCCACCGAGGCCCCCACGGCCGTGCCCACGGACACGCCCGTCTCCACCGAGGCCCCCACGACGGAATCGACGGCAGCTCCCACGGCCGCGCCCACGGAGAGCTCCATCGAGGAAGGGGAGGAGACGGGCAAGAGCGCCCTGCTCCAATGGATTGGCAGCTTGGGGCGGGGGACCATCGCCCTCTACGTGGCCAGCGGCGTCTTCGTGATCGTGGCCCTGTGCCTGGTGAAGAAGAACCGATCTATAGCCTTGCTCCTGCTGGTCATGGCGGGCCTGCTGGCCTATGTGGGCTATTCGCTGGTGCCCAAAGGCGACGAGGCAGGGCCGGCTCAGACGGTCCAGGCCACGTCCACGCCGTCTTCGGTGCTCGACGTTACCCCCGCGCCTACGGATACGCCGCGCCCCACGGATACCCCGGAACCCACCGAGGCGCCTACGCCGGAGCCCACCGCCACCCCCGAACCCACGCCCTCGCCCGATCCGAACGATCAGTATTTCCGGCAGCCGGGGGACCCGGCGGAGGTGGTGATCCAGGACTACGACAACGGTCACTGGGAGTATCGCTCCGACATCCTGTCCGTCATCATCGATCGGGAGATCACCCATGAGAGGCAGAACCATCCCTACTGGAAATATGTGGCCCACGTGCGCATGCGGAAGGCAAACAGCTTCAGATCCATCGTGTCCGCCCGCAACGAGATCGCCCTGGCCAACGAGCCGCCCTGGCGCATGGCCCGGAGCTATCGGGCGGTGCTGGCCGTCACCGGCGACAACGTCAACAACGCAGACGTGGAGCTCAAGGGCATCCTGATCCGCAACGGCATCCTCTATTCTGATCGGGCGGGAGAGTGCACCATGGTCATCAACGACGATCTCACCATGCGGGTGTATCATCCCAATGAGATCTCCGGGTTGGACCTGCTGGACAGCGGCGTGAACGCTTCCTTCAGCTTCGGTCCCCTTCTGGTGGAGAACGGGAAGGTGAATCCCGACGCGAGCAAGCACCGGGTGAACAAGGAGAACCCCCGCTGCGGCGTGGGCATGGTGGAGCCGGGCCACTTCGTGGTCATCGTGTCCGATGGCCGGGATCTCCATCGGGCCTATGGATACACGTTGGATGAGTTCGCGCAGATCTTCGTGGACCAGGGGGCCCAGCTTGCTTACAACCTGGACGGCGGCAACTCGGCGGGCATGGTGTTCATGGGCGAGCACATCAACTGGCATTCCGTGGGCAATCAGCGGACCTGGGCGGACGCTCTGGTCTGGGGCTACTCCCAGCTGGTGCCTAAGGCCAGCGATCCGGTACAGCATTATGGAGACGGAGCGAGGCATTGATGAAAAGGACGATCGGGGCTATATTCATTCTGGCAGCGCTGCTGGCGGTCGCAGGCTGCGGCGGGAAACCGGCGGCAGAGGCCGTTCCCACGCCTGAACCGGCTGTGCAGACGGCCGCCCCCACAGCGAAGCCGACGCCGGAGCCCACCGCGGAACCTACGCCGTCGCCTACGCCGTTGTTGGTGGAATACGCTTTCGAAGGGGAGACGGACTGGGCTCAGGTGGAACAGCTGATACGGGAGAACCCGGCGTTGCGGAAGCTGGATCTGCGGAACTGCACCCTGGACGTCCGGGAGCACGCCGGAGCTCTGGCGGCCCTGGACCTGGAGGAGCTGCGATTCACCGCCACCCTTTGCGGCGTCGAGATCACCGATGAGACGGAGGTCTTCACCCCCGCCACGGTCCCGGAGGAATGGGATATGGAGGTATTGAAGCTCCTTCCGAAGCTTCGGGCCGTGGATCTCACCGCCGTTCCCTGCGAGCCGGAGCAAGTGCAGATGGTGCAGGCGTTTTGCCCGGAGCAGGAGGTGCTCTGGAAGCTGGAGCTGTGCGGCGCGGAGGTGGGCCCCGATACGGAACAGCTAAACTTCAACGACCGGCCCATCGATTCCCTGGAGCCCTTCTATCGGACCCTCCCCCTGCTCACCAAGCTCACCTCCCTGGAGATGTGCGGCTGCGGCGTGAGCAACGAGGATATGGACGCCCTTCGGACCGCCTTCCCCCAGGCGGGGATCGTCTGGTCCATCACCTCCAAGTACTGGACCGTGCGCACGGACGCGGACCACTTCGCCACCTGGCGGGTGGCGCGGACCGACGAAAACGGCAAGATCCTGGAAGCGTACAGCATCAGCTTCAACACCAACGAGGACATGGACTGGCTCCAGTATTGCCACGACCTGATAGCCTTGGACGTGGGCCACAACAAGCTGACCAACTGCGAGTTCGTGCGGAACATGCCTAAGCTCAAATATCTGATCATTGCGGACAACCGCATTTCAGATTTATCGCCCGTGGCCACCTTGCCGGAGCTGATATACTTCGAATGCTTCGCCAATCCGGTGACGGATCTGACACCCCTGTCCGGGCTCACGAACCTGCTGGACATCAACATGTGCGGCTGCTACATCTCGGATTTGTCGCCCCTGTACGGGCTGTCGAAGCTGGAACGGGTATGGATGACGCCGTACAACCTGAAGGACTTTAAAGCGGCGAAAACAGAGTTCAACGAGGCTTTGCCCAACTGCGTCCTCCAGTACATCAACAATAAGGACTTCACGGGCCTGGGCTGGCGCAAGCATCCGCGATACACCGAATATCGGCTGGCCCTGGGCAGGGCGAAACCGTAACGAAGCATAAAAAAGGACCATCCGTTCGGATGGTCCTTTTTTGACGTTTGCTTATCTCTGGGCGCGATGCTTGGCGTAGCAGGCGGAGCAGTAGATGGGCTTGTCGTTCCGGGGCAGGAAGGGCACCTTGGTGGGCGCGCCGCAGTCCGCGCAGACGGCGTCATACATCTCGCGGTTCTCGTTGCGAGAAGCGTTCTTGCGGTTGTTCCTGCACTCCCTGCAGCGGACGGGCTCATTCTGGAAGCCCTTCTCGGCGTAGAATTCCTGCTCACCGGCGGTGAAGGTGAACTCACGGCCGCAATCCCTGCAGATCAAAACTTTGTCTTCGAACATTGTACTTTCCCCTTTTGGTATTTTGTTGATGCCGTTTTGTATGGCTGACCTGGTCTTTGCCCCCACACTCGCCAACAGGAGGGTTCGCTCCTAAGCCGTTCGGCTCCCCACTACTGCCTCTCTCGGTCTCCCGGTTGGTCTTACTTCTAAGCCGCACCATGCTCACGGGGCTTTGCCCGCTTACGTGGATCGTTTCGCCTGCGACTGGCCTCGACTTGCAACCACAGACCCATACAAAAGCACCAAAAGATAGTATACCTGTTTGTTTTAGGAAATGCAAACGATTTGGGGCCTTTTTGGCGGGGGAGAAAAAATATATTTATTTATCGGGCCTGCTGGACGTATTGAGCCCGCGGGCCGCCAACGTATCGGGGCCGGGAGAAGGCCAAAACGAGATTGGCTTCGCCGATGTGCCGGAGGGGGGAGTGGACCGGCACCACCACGGGCCGCATGTGCATGCCGATGAGGGTGTCGCCCACGTCCATGCCCAGGGTGGCCTTCGACTGCAGGCCCTCCACCATGACCGGGTCCTGGCACTGCTCGTAGTAGGCCGTGATGCAGGCGCCGCCAGCGTGGGCATGGGGCTTCACCCACACCTCGACTAGGCCCAGCTTCTCCGCGTCCGCCCGCTCCAGGCACAGGGAGCGGTTGATGTGCTCGCAGCCCTGGACCGCCAGGATGAGGCCCGCCTCCTTCACGGCGGGCAGGATGCCCTTTAAAATGGCCTGGGCGGCGTCGGCGCTGGAATTGGAGCCGATGCGGCTGCCTACGGTCTCGCTGGTGGAGCAGCCCAGGACCATGAGCTGGCCGGGCTTGGGCTTGGCCGCCTTGAGCAGGATGTCCATGGCCTCCCGGGCCTGTTGGGTGATCGCTTCAAAATCCATATCTTCGTCCTTCTTCTTTTATGATGGCTCCAGTATAGCACATTCGCCGCGGATATGGTATACTGCTTTCATGGAATTTACGGACTCCCTGATCGAATGGTATGACTCCCACAAGCGCGCCCTGCCCTGGCGGGGGGCGAGGGACGCCTATGCCGTCCTGGTGTCGGAGATCATGCTCCAGCAGACCCGGGCGGCGGCGGTGATCCCCTACTACGGCCGGTTCATGGGGGAACTCCCTACGGTTTTTGCCCTGGCCGCCTGCAACGAGGAACGGCTGCTGAAGCTGTGGGAGGGCCTCGGGTATTACTCCCGGGCCCGGAATTTGAAGAAGTGCGCCCAAACGGTGGTGGAAAATTATGGGGGCCTGTTCCCCCGGACCGCGGCGGAGCTCGTGAAGCTCCCCGGCATCGGCCCCTACACCGCCGGGGCCATCGCGTCCATCGCCTTCGGGGAGAAGGAACCCGCCGTGGACGGGAACGTGCTGCGGGTCATGGCCCGGCTCTACGAGGACGGGGGGAACGTGACCGACCAGCGGGTCCGGGACCGGTGGACCGGCTTTCTGCGGGATCGGATGGGCGATCGACCCGGGGACCTGAACCAATCGTTTATGGATCTTGGGTCCCTGGTCTGCCTACCTAAATCGCCCCTGTGCGGCGATTGCCCGCTGGCCCCCTTCTGCGGGGCTTATGCCCACGGGACCCAGGGGGACTATCCCAACCGGGGGGAGAAGCGGGCGAAGCGGCAGGAAAGCCTGACCGTGTTCGCCGTGAGCAGCGGGGACAGCTTCCTGATTCGCCGCCGCCCCGCCAAGGGGCTGCTGTCGGGGCTCTACGAGCTGCCCAACCTGCCCGGGCACCTCTCCCAGGCGGAGATCGGGCAAGCCCTCACCTCCCTGGGGGTCCGGCCCCTGGGGGCCTGGGAGATCGTCCAGCGGCAGCATATCTTCACCCACGTGATCTGGCATATGCAGGTGGTACGGCTGACGGTGGAAGAAAGGGACGACGTGCTGGGCTGCATCTGGTACACAGGCGGCGAGCCGCTGCCGGAAGCGTTTTTGAAGTGTCTGCGATAGGCAGGAAGGAGAAAAAACCATGATCCTATGGGATAAGGTGCTGCTGCTGTTCATGGGCTTCTCCCTCATGGGCTGGGTGTGCCTCATCTACGGCCTTTTCCGGGATCGCTGGTTCCGGCGGAAGCTGGAGCGGGAGACGGAGGAGGCCCAGGCCCGGATCGTCCGGTATACCGTCAAAGCCGTGAGCAGCGGCCGGACCACCCGGAAGG
>Ga0310694_10005605_pt1 | contig 11994 bp, 6 predicted proteins | sample 174DNAGHGhighgp2_FD_203884 | JGI IMG/M metagenome (GOLD analysis project Ga0310694, IMG submission 203884) | Sheep rumen microbial communities from Palmerston North, Manawatu-Wanganui, New Zealand - 1742 DNA GHGhigh gp2 (v2) (version 2) | ecosystem: Host-associated > Mammals > Digestive system >...
GAGAACTTGTGGGAAAAGGAAGTGATGGCAAACATTATGGCCTCGAAGATCACACGCAGGCAGGTGGATGCCAAGGAGAGCGACATGAATTTCCTCACCACCTTCCAGAACAAGGCTGTCGCTTTGGACCGTACAGACGGTACGCATGCCATTCAACAACCTTCGATTGTCGATCACACGACTTTGCTCTACGACGACATTATATATAATAAGGCAACGGTCATGATGCGTGCCTTGGAACAGATCATCGGTGCCACAAAGATGCAGAACGGACTGCGTAATTTCATCAAGAAATACATGTTTAAGAATGCCACCTGGGACGATCTGATCGAGACCCTCGATAAGGAGAATCCTACCGTCGGTGTGCGTCAGTTCTTTGAGGTATGGGTCAAACAGAAAGGCATGCCCATCATCAACACTTCTTATCAGAACGGACAGCTCGTTGTATCGCAAACTGACCCCTTCGGACGTGGTCTCCTCTGGCGGCAGAAGTTTGTAGTCTATGTCATCTATGACCTGTCACCAAGCCGTACCATTACCGTCGACATGCAGAAACCGATCATGACCTACAGTCTGAAGGGTGGCAAACCCAGTTATATCATTCCCAACTACAACGGTGAGGGCTATGGCATCTTTACGCTCGATGATGACTATGCGGGAATCCTGCCCAAGCGACTTGTCACAACTCGCAACGACCTGGCACGCTATTCGCTCCTGAATGTCATCCACGACAATTATCTGCAGGGTAAAATCACGCCCTCGCATTTCGGCGAGCTCTACCGCTTCATGATGAAGGAGAAGAATCCCACCATCATGCAGACAGCCATCGACCACATGTTTAAGATTGCCACCGACATGTTGCCTGAACAGCGCAAGACCTTGGAACTCTGCATGATGGACCTGCTCGGCGAGAACAAGACAAAAGACTATCGCCAGCTCATCTTCCGCAAAATGGCCACCAACGCCACCTCGCCAGATGTCCTCACCCAGTTAGAGACAGTCTGGTATCAGCACAACGATCCGCTTTTCGATGAACACGACTATATGGAGATGGCCTATCGACTGGCTATCATGAGCCCCAGCCGTTGGCAGGAGATTCTGTCCACCCAACGCGCTCGTCTGAAGAGTGAGGAACTGCAGAAGGAATTCGACTTCGTGAGTCGCGCTTGTAACCCCGATGCCTCCAAGCGCAATGATCTTTTCAAGAAGCTGATCAAGAAGGATAACCGCAAGGAAGAGCCGTGGGCCATCCATACCGTCAAACTCCTGAGCACCGATGTCTACGAACAAGACTGTCCCAATTACATCACCCAAAGTTTAGACAATCTGAAATATCTTCAGCAGACCAGTGAGATGCTCTTCCCTGACAAATGGTTAGAAGCCTTATACGACAGTCAGAAGAGCGATGCAGTCAAACAAGCCACAATGAATTGGCTGAACGCGAAAACGGATTGTCCTGAGGAGCTGCGCAATAAGGTGTTACAGGTTTCCTGGCTGATGAGAAGCCAGAAGCCATATGTCGAACGGGCTAAGCCAGTTGTTGTCAACACGGCCAAAACAGCTAAGGCGCCTGTAAAGAAGACAACCAAGGCACCTGCAAAGAAGACAACCCCAAAAAAGTAATACCTTTAATAATTATTATGTCTCTTTTGTGTCCGTTGTGGATTATTTTTAGTACCTTTGCGCGCAAATTCAGAAACATAATATTAATAAGGTATGATACGCTTCTTTCAGACCCCACAAAAGACCGTGATCGCCACTGAGGTTGATCACACACTGAGTGAACAGGAAATCAAGGAATTAAACTGGCTTTACGGCGAGGCAACATTATTGGATGCAGAGCAGTTAGAAGGCTATTTCGTCGGACCGCGCCGTGAAATGGTTACCCCATGGTCGACCAATGCTGTTGAAATCACACAGAACATGGGCCTCAAGGGCATCAGCCGCATTGAGGAATATTGGGCTGTGGCCAACAAAGACGCAGAACACGACGAGATGTTACAGCGCATGTACAATGGTCTGAACCAGGACATCTTTACGATTAACATTAAGCCCGAGCCCATCAAGTATGTGGACAATCTGGAGGAATACAACGAGCAGGAAGGTCTGGCTCTCTCGCCCGAGGAAATTGAATACCTGCATGGCTTGGAGAAACAGAATGGTCGTCCTCTGACCGATTCTGAGATCTTCGGCTTCGCCCAGATCAACTCTGAGCACTGTCGCCATAAGATCTTCGGTGGCACGTTCATCATCGACGGCAAGGAGATGGAGTCCTCACTCTTTGCGATGATCAAGAAGACCACACAGGAGAACCCCAACAAGATTCTTTCAGCCTACAAGGATAATGTGGCTTTTGCACAGGGACCCGTGGTAGAGCAGTTTGCACCGAAAGACCAGAGCACCAGTGACTGGTTCCAGGTAAAGGATATCGAGAGCGTTATCTCACTGAAAGCCGAGACACATAACTTCCCCACAACAGTGGAGCCCTTCAACGGTGCCGCTACTGGTACGGGCGGTGAAATCCGCGACCGTATGGGTGGTGGTGTCGGTTCTTGGCCGATTGCTGGTACGGCAGTCTATATGACGGCCTATCCTCGTCTGAAGGATGACGATAAGCTGACTCGCGATTGGGAGAGCATTCTACCCGTTCGCCAGTGGCTGTATCAGACCCCTGAGCAGATTCTGATCAAGGCCTCAAATGGTGCATCAGATTTCGGAAACAAGTTCGGTCAGCCGCTGATCTGCGGTTCTGTGCTGACATTTGAGCATCAAGAGTCTAACGATACTAAGTACGCTTACGACAAAGTCATCATGCTGGCTGGTGGCGTAGGTTATGGCACCAAGCGCGACTGTCTGAAGAAAGAGCCTCAGAAGGGCAACAAGGTGGTCGTGGTCGGCGGTGACAACTACCGCATCGGTCTTGGTGGCGGTTCTGTGTCATCTGTTGACACAGGTCGCTATTCGAATGGCATTGAGCTGAACGCCGTACAGCGTGCCAACCCCGAGATGCAGAAGCGTGCCTACAATCTGGTGCGTGCCCTCTGCGAGGAGGATGTAAATCCCGTCGTTTCTATCCATGACCATGGCTCAGCCGGTCACCTTAACTGTCTCTCGGAACTGGTTGAAGAGTGTGGTGGAGAGATTGACATGACCAAACTGCCCATCGGCGACAAGACACTCTCTTCGAAGGAAATCATTGCCAACGAGAGTCAAGAGCGTATGGGTCTGCTGATCGACGAAAAGCATATCGAGCATGTCCGCCGCATTGCCGAACGTGAGCGTGCGCCGCTGTATGTGGTCGGTGAGACCACAGGCGATGCCCACTTCTCCTTTAAACAGGGTGATGGTGTAAAACCCTTCGACCTTGATGTGGCTCAGATGTTCGGCCACTCGCCTAAGACCATAATGCGCGACAATACTGTAGAGCGTCACTATGCTGACGTAACCTACAGTCAGGATAAAATTAACGAATACCTCGACCGCGTACTCCAGTTAGAGGCCGTGGCTTGTAAGGACTGGTTGACCAACAAGGTAGACCGTTCCGTGACAGGTAAGATTGCCCGTCAGCAGTGTCAGGGTGAACTCCAGTTGCCGTTAAGCGACTGTGGTGTCGTCGCCCTCGACTATCGTGGGGAGAAAGGTATCGCCACAGCTCTCGGACATGCCCCACAGGCCGGTCTGGCTGATCCAGCCGCAGGCAGTGTTCTGTCTGTAGCCGAGGCACTGACGAATATCGTATGGGCACCGTTGGCAGAGGGTATGGACTCACTGTCGCTGAGCGCCAACTGGATGTGGCCCTGCCGCTCTCAGGAGGGTGAGGATGCCCGTCTGTATGCTGGTGTAAAAGCCCTCTCAGATTTCTGCTGCGACTTGCATATCAATGTACCTACTGGTAAGGATTCACTGTCACTTTCTCAGCAATACCCCAATGGCGAGAAGATTATTTCTCCGGGAACGGTCATCGTCTCTGCCGGTGGTGAGGTGTCAGACATCAAGAAGGTGGTATCGCCTGTATTGGTCAATGACAAGAATGCTTCGCTCTATCATATAGACTTCAGTTTCGACGAGCAGCGCCTTGGCGGTTCTGCCTTCGCACAGAGTCTTGGTAAGGTGGGCGACGACGTGCCGACCGTAAAGAATCCGGAATATTTCGCTGATGCCTTCATGGCCATTCAACAACTCATCGAGAAGGGATGGATCATGGCCGGTCATGATATCTCGGCTGGTGGTCTCATCACCACTCTCTTGGAGATGTGCTTCGCCAATACCAAGGGTGGTCTGCACATCAACCTGCACGACATATGCGCCGACGGTGACATCGTGAAGACGCTCTTTGCCGAGAACCCAGGCGTCGTGATTGAGGTGAGCGACGAACACAAGCAGGAGTTCAAGGACTTCATGGAGGAGCAGGGTGTCGGCTTTGCCAAGATCGGCTATCCTGTTGAGGACAGTCGCACCATCGTGGTTAAGGCCAATGATACAGAGATGACCTTCGATATTGACGCGCTTCGCGACACCTGGTACAAGACAAGCTACCTGCTCGACCGTAAGCAGAGTTTCAACGGCAAGGCTAAGGAGCGTTTCGCCAACTACAAGAACCAGCCTCTGGAGATGATCTTCCCCAAGTCCTTCACCGGTAAACTCTCCCAGTACGGCCTCAATCCTGACCGCTGGAAGAATGGTCAATCGTCAATGGTCAATGGTCAATCTCCCAAGGCCGCCATTATCCGCGAAAAGGGTACCAATGGCGAGCGCGAGATGGCTTATATGCTCTACCTGGCAGGCTTCGATGTGAAGGATGTGATGATGACCGACCTCATCACGGGTCGTGAGACACTCGAAGAGGTCAACCTCATCGTCTTCTGCGGTGGATTCTCCAACTCCGACGTGTTAGGTTCTGCCAAGGGATGGGCCGGTGCCTTCCTCTTCAATCCGAAGGCCAAGGAGGCACTCGATAAGTTCTATGCCCGCAAGGATACCTTGTCGCTGGGTATCTGCAACGGTTGTCAGCTGATGGTAGAACTGGGTCTGACAGGCGCGAAGGGTGCGAAGATGCTGCACAACGACTCACATAAGTTCGAAAGTGAATTTATCTCGCTAGCAATCCCACAGAACAACAGTGTGATGTTTGGCTCACTGAGTGGCTCCAAGCTCGGCCTCTGGGTGGCACACGGTGAGGGTAAGTTCCATCTGCCTGAGGCAGAGAGTGCCTACAATATAATTGCCAAGTACAATTACGCCGGCTATCCTGCCAATCCGAATGGCTCTGACTACAACGTGGCTGGTATCTGTTCAGCCGACGGTCGTCATCTCTGTATGATGCCACACTTGGAGCGTGCCTTCTTCCCCTGGCAGAACGCCTGGTATCCCGCCGACCGTAAGAACGACGAGGTAACACCGTGGATCGAAGCCTTTGTCAATGCCCGCAAATGGGTAGAGCGCTTCGCTAATGAAAAGTGAATAATGAATAGTGTTTACTGGGATTCATTTCGGACATTCTTTAAGATTGGCATATTCACCCTCGGCGGTGGATATGCCATGATTCCTTTGATAGAAGAAGAGGTGGTCAACAAGAAGCAGTGGGTGTCCAAAGACGAGATGCTCGACCTCATCGCCATTGCCCAAAGCTGTCCAGGTGTCTTTGCCATCAATATCGCCACCTTCATCGGCTATAAGTTGAACAAGACACGTGGCGCCATCGCCACCACCCTAGGCACTGCCCTACCCTCCTTCCTCATCATCCTGGCCATCGCCATCTTTTTCAGTCAGTTTAAGGATAATCCTTACGTAGCAGCCATCTTCCGAGGTATCCGTCCAGCCGTGGTGGCCCTTATTGCTGTACCAACGTTCCGTTTAGGTCAGCGCGCCAAACTGAACCGCTACACCATCTGGATCCCCGTTGTCTGTGCCCTTGCCATCTGGGCTCTTGGTGTCTCTCCCATCTACATCATCATCATCGCCGCCCTCGCTGGCTACCTCTACGGCATGTACATCAAACCTACAGAGTCATGATATTCATATCGCTTTTCATCACGTTTTTCGAGATTGGCCTCTTCGGGTTTGGCGGGGGCTATGGCATGCTCTCGCTGATTCAGCATGAGACGGTGGAAGCCCATCATTGGCTCTCAACGGCAGAATTTACCGACATCGTTGCCATCTCGCAGATGACACCTGGTCCCATCGGCATCAACTCTGCCACCTACTGCGGCTATACTGCCATCCACAATGCAGGCTATGGTCACATGATGGCAACACTCGGCTCTGCCACTGCCACCTTCGCCCTGGTACTGCCTTCACTGATTCTGATGATACTGATCAGCCGCATGTTTATGAAGTATATGAACACCCCATTGGTGCAATCCGTCTTCACAGGTTTGCGTCCTGCTGTGGTAGGCCTGCTCGCAGCCGCCACCCTCCTGCTCTGCAACAAGGAGAACTTCTCCACGCCTTTGGAGAATCCCTGGCAGTTTTTCATCAGCTGCGCCCTCCTCATTGCCACAGCCATTGGCACGGGATATCTGAAAATCAATCCCATTCGGATGATCTGCTATGCCGGTATCGCTGGACTGCTCCTACTATACTGATAGAACGAATTAACAAACCAAACTATACAAAACGATGAAGACATTCTTAACAACCATTCTGCTGTCGCTGACAGCCATTCTGTCCTCAAAGGCAGCCAGCTACGAAGTACCCCTCATTCAAAATGTGCAGGCATACGAAAGCCTCTTACTCGACGGGGCATGGAACTACATTGTCGACGTACAGGAAGAAGGCTATTATGACTATCGCATGAACCCCACCCGCTGGGGATTCTTCCAGAATGCAAAGCCCCAGAAGCCTGAGGATCTTATCGAATACGACTTCGACAAGTCGCCTACGATGAAGATTCCCGGAGACTGGAACACACAGGATGAAAGGCTCTTCTTTTACGAGGGAACGGTTTGGTTCAAGAAGAGTTTCCAAGCCGCACCTATGAAGGGCCTCCGCACACTGCTCTATTTCGGAGCCGTGAACTATGACTGTCACGTCTATGTAAACGGTAAAGAGGCCGGCCATCATATCGGCGGCTTCACACCCTTCAACTACGACATCACTGACCTGCTGCGTGAAGGCGAGAACACTGTTATTGTCAAAGTTGACAACAAGCGTCACGCCGAAGACGTGCCCACACAGATTTTCGACTGGTGGAACTACGGTGGCATTACCCGCAACGTGCTGCTCGTCAAGACGCCGACCGTCTATCTTGAGGATTACAGTCTACAACTACAGAAAGCCTATGCCAAAGCCAAGCAACGCGAGATTGCCTTCTCTGCCCGACTGAACAAGGCGGAAGGCGGACATAAGGTTGTCATCTTCATTCCTGAACTGAAACTCGAACAACAACTGACCACCGATGCAGAGGGAAAAGTCAGCGGCACACTCAAAGTCAATGCCAAGAAATTGGCTCTCTGGTCACCAGAAACGCCCAAGCTCTATCGCGTGGATATCTCACTCGACACCTCGGTCATCAGCGATGAGATCGGCTTCCGCACCATCGAGACCCGCGACAAGCAGATTCTGCTCAACGGCCAACCCATCTTTCTGAAGGGTATCTCCATCCACAACGAGAAGCCCAATGGTGGCGGTCGCGCTAATAGTGCCGAGGATGCCCGCACGCTCCTTGGATGGGCCAAGGAACTGGGCTGTAACTTCGTGCGTCTTGCCCACTATCCGCACCATGAGGCAATGGTACGCGAGGCTGAGAGGATGGGAATCCTGGTATGGTCGGAGATTCCCGTCTACTGGACCATCGCGTGGAAAAACCCCAAAACCTACGAGAACGCCCAGAACCAGTTACACGACATGATCAGTCGCGACCACAACCGTGCCAACGTCATCATCTGGAGTATCGCCAACGAGACACCTCATTCCAAGGAACGCGACACCTTCCTCGGCAACCTCGCAAAGTATGCCCGAAGCCTCGATGGCACCCGCCTCATCTCGATGGCTATGGAGGTGACAGGAGCCTCCAACTATGTGAACCGCCTCAACGACAACATGAACCAATACGTTGACGTGGTCAGTTTCAACCAGTATATCGGCTGGTACCGCGATGTGAACGATGCCCCGAAGATGACATGGGAAATTCCCTACAACAAACCCGTCATCGTGAGTGAGTTCGGTGGTGGAGCCAAGTACGGCTACCACGGTCAGAAAAACCAGCGCTGGACAGAGGAGTTCCAAGAGAACCTCTACCGCGAGAACTGCGCCATGCTCGATAAAATTGAAGGTCTCGCCGGCACCACGCCCTGGATCTTAAAGGATTTCCGCTCACCCCGTCGTGTGCTGCCCGATGTGCAGGACTACTACAACCGTAAAGGCCTGTTCAGCGACAAAGGCGAAAAAAAGAAAGCTTTCTATGTTCTCAAGAAATGGTATGAAACCAAATAACAACATAAAAGCCCCGCTTGATTGCGAGGCTTTTATATTGTTACTCCCAACGGAAGACGGCACCGTTTCTGCGCGCTGGGTCAGAGCCGGAGAAGTCCATCGAATAAGGACTACCCGTGGTGGGACTCTTGCCAATGTAGCGATGGGTACGTATCGACATAAGCATAAACTCATGGTTCAGATAATCCTGCCACATAAAGACTTCGGCTTTCGAAGCATCAGTTGTCAGCCTTACATCACCAGCAATACCATAACCTGACACGAAGACATAGCGACCGTCTTCGCACTGGAGAATCACCTGACCCTGTCCCTTGTCGATAAGACGGAAACGCGTCTGAGGACTCTTGTCAGAGGCTTCTGTGTCGTAGAGCAGGCCATGAGACAGGGCGATGGCGGGTTTTCCTGTGGCAAGGTTGATCATGCGAAAGGTCTTGCCATAAGGGATGTTCCCGCTACGGTCGGCCTGGGGTTCTTCAACGGTGAAGTTGTCGAACTCTGCATAACCGCCTTTCTGTCCTTTATGATTGAAAGCGAAGAGAGCATGGCGTGAGCCCTGGAAAGAGATGAGCTGATAGCTGAGCGGCATCTCACGGCCTACCTGTTGGAAATGAATGCCATCGAGCGAGTACTCATAGTGAGCACGGTCGTTGTCATAGTCACCGACCATACGGAAGGAAATCTTGGTGGTGGGTGAAAGGCTACGGGTAGGCGAGCTTTGCTCGGGAATTAGTTGAATGTCTGTGGTGTCGTTGGTGGCTTGTTCGAAGCAACGCAAAACGAGTTCCTTCCCATCCTTCACGATACCAATCCATGAACAGGGTACGTTGATATTGCCCAGTCCTGCCACATCGCCATCCTTCAATCCATTAGTGTATAGTTCGACGGTAGCGATAGAGGTTGGACCTATCACGCGCTGGGTGAGGGTGTTGCGAGCCCACATCAGTTGTTCGGCAGGCATTGACTGCAAACGAAGACGGCCGTTCTTCAGACGCCATTTTGTATCATCGGGATTGTGGTTCCATTGCCAGACGCGGCCAAGGACCTTCCCATTGAAATCCTCATTGCGATTGTAGGGAGCTCTGGGAAGACTAGATAAACTAGAAGGACTAGAGACACTTGGCTTCAGCCAAGTACGGGGGGCACGGCCTAAGTTACCTTCGAGGCCGAGCATGGGCCAGCCATCCTTCCAGGTGATAGGCGCAAGGGTAACGGTGCGGCCGATAGAGTGGAAGTCCATCATCAGAAGAGCCCACCACTGACCACTCTGATCCTCGACGATGCCACCCTGATGGATATTGGTACAGGCAGTGGCATCCTTGTCTACCTCGGGAATACCAAACTTTGTACCGTCATGCCCGATGCGGTATTTCTCACCACGAGGCACCTGCGTCAGTGATGCCGCATGATAACCGAATGTCTCATCGGCGGTGATGGTAATTGTCTCGTAGGGCCCCCAGATGCTCTTCGCACGGGAACAGAGGGTACGACCATTAGGACGGTAGTCGGTGGAGATGAGGTAATACATCCCGTTGATCTTATACATATGATGGCCTTCGCCGACGGCATTGCCCTCAGGAATGATCGTACGCTCCGTCTCTTCGATAGGACCACTCATGTCGGGCTTCAGCTCTGTACACTTCACCTCGCCATAACCATGAATGGCATAGATCTTCCCGTCATCATCGAAAAGTACACTGAGGTCGTAGATACGGCCCTGCATATTATGATGCTCCCAAGGACCACGGATATCCTTCGAGGTATAACACTGTAAGCCTTTACCATTAATATTAGTAAAGACATAGAACTGCCCATTGGCATATCTGATAGCAGGAGCCCAGACACCCTGACCATAAATCTCCTGATGGTTCTTCAACGAGAAGGCATCATCGTCGAAGTCAAAGCGATCGAAACAGTATGAGATATTCTCCCAGTTCACCAGGTCCTTACTGTGCAGGATAACCAAACCTGGCACCGTGTGCATGGTGGTACCTGCCAGATAGTAATCATCGCCTACACGCAGAATATCGGGATCGGAGAACTCATCATAGAAGAGAGGGTTCGTAAATGTGCCGTTGCCGTTGTCAGCCGTCCACGACTGACCATAACATGGACTCGCAAAAAAGTGGAAAGCAAAAAGAATATGTATTGCTACCAACCAAACATTTCTAACTAATTTATCATTTCTTACATTATAATACATATCTTCTCGCCTTTCACTTTTTTATTGCTTACTTTTTACTTTCTAGCGTCGGCCAACCATCTGACGTCCATGTAATAGGGTGCTGAATAAGAATAGAAGCACCTTGGTGGGCGATGCTATAGCCATGACAGATAAAGATGTCCTGACCATCAAAACGGTATACAGCACAATGGCCGGCGGCCTCATACGCCTTTTTGTCACCTTCAAGGAAGAGATTACCTCCACCATAACACATGTCAATACCCTTGCTGTCGAGATAAGGGCCATCGACCGTCTTACTACGACCTACGGCCACACGATAGTTGCTCTTGCTGCCCTGGCAACAATAGTCCCACGACACAAAGAGATAATACCAACCGTCGTGTTTGAAGACAAACGGTGCCTCAATGGCATTCGGCCCGGCATAATCTGATGTAGGATTCTTCGGAGGATTAGGGTTAATCGGAAGGGATGCCTTGACATGCTTGTTGCTCAGATTATAACGGCGGGCAATGGTACGAGGCTGTTGTGACACACCAATATGCATAGTCGTATCAAGACGGACAAGCTGAATACCATCCCAGAACGACCCCCAGACAAGCCAGGGATTATCATCGTCATCAACCACAAAATTGGGGTCGATGGCGTTCCAGTTGTCATGCTTCTCGCGAGAGGTGACAATACACCCCTCATCATTCCATAGGCCCTGGGCAAGGGAGCGGCAGGAGAGCAGACCGATAGCAGAACCGTTCTTACCAAAGGTTGAACAACTGTAAGCGAGCCACCAACGGCCGTGCCACTGAATGATGTCCGGCGCCCAGACATGATTGCGGAATCCGGGTACAGAATCATGCGTCCACTTCGGGATAACGCTCATCACCGGCTCAGCATGAACCGTCCATGACTTGCGGTCTTTCGAGGTCATCTTCTGGATACCCATGCCTGTGGCAAAGAGATAATAGGTACTGTCCTCGTAGGCCATCACAGGGTCATGCACCATCGGCGTATCGGTGACGAATGGTAAGTTCCTCCTGGGATGCCGTTGCCCCTGCGCCAACAGAGTGACGCACGAGGCTAACAGCACCAAGGAAATGAATGTTTTCCTCATTTATACTATGATTTAGTAGTTTGTTTTATCTGACGATAAATTTCTTTCCATTTTTAAGATAGATACCGGACTTCTTCGGGGATGCGACAGGTCTGCCTAAGAGGTCGTAGGTCTGTGTATCATCATCGCTATCAGCAATGACACCGGAAATGCCCGTAGTTGCCTCGGTCTGATAACCCCAGGCGGTAACACCTGTTGTGGCTGCAACAGCCGTAAAGGCTGGCACCTTCGTGTTAGTTGGTTCCAAGGTCTGCTCCACCATCACACCATGATA
>Ga0310694_10005606_pt1 | contig 11994 bp, 8 predicted proteins | sample 174DNAGHGhighgp2_FD_203884 | JGI IMG/M metagenome (GOLD analysis project Ga0310694, IMG submission 203884) | Sheep rumen microbial communities from Palmerston North, Manawatu-Wanganui, New Zealand - 1742 DNA GHGhigh gp2 (v2) (version 2) | ecosystem: Host-associated > Mammals > Digestive system >...
ATATAATATTAACATTTAATCTTCGCAATTTTCATCAGATCTGTTAACCCGATAACGTCGAATTTGCCATAGCGGGTTAACTTAAGCTTCTTAATGTCTTCGGGATGCCATTCGTATTTCTGCAGCTCTTTCTCGATTCCTTTTTTGTTTAGACGGAATACCAAATATATTTTATCCTCGTTCTTTTCACTTGGATTGAAAGGATATTCCCTATCTCTCATTTCTTTATAGCCAAATACCTTGGGGCCACCCAAATTGATTTTATGAAGGATTGCCTCCCTGCCGTTGTGCAGCAGGATATAACGTGCAGTGACTATCTCCTTTGAAACTGCGATAGCACCGCCTCTGTCTCCGGCTCGTCCATTGTAGAGCCAGTTTTTCATAATCCAGTCAAGATGCTGCTGGTTCTTGTAATAGCCAATTAGCACAGTTGTTTCGCTAGGCAGAAAATCGCGGTTTTCACCTTCTGCTTCTGGCAGACTTTCCATCGTCATAGACTTGTTGGGGTTCAAGTGTACATCATACTGATAGAACGATAGTTTCTCGCGATCGGACGTGCGGTCCATCAAGTGGGCTTTCACCTCTGCCAAGAATTGTTTAAGATAAATAGAGTCCTGTTGCCAATGGCCTGGACGGATGCTGAAAGCACCCAAACCAGGTATGATTTCGTGGAAACCTCGCAGTTCCCTGTTCTCATCACCAGGATATAGGACATAAGCACCACTCGTTCGTCTGATGGCGTCTTTATAGGCATGCATCTTCAGCAGGTCACCTCGCTTATAGATTTTGAGTTCCTGCTCTCGCTTTTCTTCTGCCAAATCTTCCTCGATATTCTCTTCAACATCTTTATCCTCGAGCAACACCTTATTCAGTCGATACTTTGCATCGAAGTGGATGTGTATCATGAGCTCCTGACGTTCAGCTTCCTTCTCATCAATTTCACCAGGCCATAGCGACAGAGTATAGTCAGGACGCATGGTCATCGTCCAACTGCCAGCTTTGTGGATTGGGTCGTTGTTTTCAGAGACTTTGTTAAACGTCCTGTTGTAATAGAAAGCAACATTCAATATGCGAGAGAAAGTCTCTTGTTTTCCATACACCATTTTCATTTGACCCTGTTTCAGGCTTAAATTGATGCCGTCGCTATCTGTTTGCACCAAGTTCTTTAAGGCTTGTGGCTCGATATTGAAGAATTCACTCACCAGTTCCAATAATTTGAAGAACAGCCAGTATTCATAAAGCGTCGCCACATTCTTTTTGCCAGCATCATATACGTCATCGCCACCGCTCCAATTCAGTTTTGCAGCCAAATCGAACAACAGCCATGCCTGTAAAACCTCACGGTAGCCCTCTTTGCGTTGCAAAACAGGACTGTTCATATTCATGTGAGATGGCTGCGAAATCTGTCGGAAGAACTGGTTGTCCAAATGCTCGTATAGTCTTTCTGTCGTCTCTTTTGCCTCTGCTTTCAAACGTTCTGTAGCATTGGGAAGCATTTGGATGTCTGAACAGAAGTTCACAAAGGTACGCAGCACAAACTTAACGAATTGGTTCTCCTGACAGTCTGTTGTATCGCGCTTATATTCTACCTCAATTTTTCGTGGCACACTGGTCAGACCTTCCGGCATACCTATTCGCATTCCCACCGGTAATAGAATTCTATCTGTGCTTGATGCAATCTGGCGGATATTTTTACGACTAAGACGTTTTACACCAACAATGTTACGCTCAATATTTGCATCCGTCCACTTCCTCACAGGGTTTGAGATGATTTTGTGGATAGCCTCTGAAAAAGCATCGCTATCAACTAAGGAGCGTACAAAAGAGAATCGTTGATATAGTGTCTTTGATGAGCATGTACGATCTATTTCCAGTCGCTGTGTAACAGGAGAGCCTTGTTGAAGGAGCAAATCTGTATAGTATTTGGCTATATCTTCCAGCATCAAACGGTATTCTTTCTTGTATTCTGCTTTAGTGCTTCTTATCTCAAGCCAAGCACGTCCCACTTTTTGGCCATCATTTACATCCTGGACTTCCAGTGAAAGGCTACCAACATAGATGCCAGTTACCAATGTTCCCATATTAGCATGAAGTGACCTGTTTGGATGGTATTTCACAATCTCATTTTGAGTGTCAAACTGATAGTTTTTCCCATCGTGCTTGTCTACAAGCTCATAAGCATAGGTACAGCCTTCTAATAACTGATATCTTGATTCACCGGCATAAGGCTCACTTTCCTCAAAGACTTTTGCATTTGAGGATTGCGGGTAGACGATCAGCATCAGTTCACTGACTTTTCCCTCAACTGGTATTTCAAGATAATCTCTTTCTCGCAGCATACTCTATGCTTCTGCAAAGCTTGTAAATCCGTTAGCTGTAGCCGACTCGTACATACGGCGTATCTTGTCTGCACTCTCTTTGAGCTCTGCTTTCTCAACGTTTTCCTTGGATATGTTCAAGTCTTTACCAGCACCAGTGAAACAGAGTTTCCATAGCTGGCTGAGCACTGGCTCAAGTTTCTTACGAGAGCCATGAAGCTTGGGGAGCAGTTTCTGCACAATGGCGGCATCCAATATTTCTGCATCTGTCAATTTAGGTGCCGCATCGTCGTTGCTTTTTGCCTGACAGACAAATCGGAAAATCTCTGTTGCCGAGCGGTAGCCAAATTCTGCATTAACGCCTTTCAACTCATTGAAGAAGTTCTGTAGTGTGCTCACAGCGTCGGTGTTCTTGGCCAATTCCTTGCTGGAGGCTATCTGAACGAAACTGGCCCCCATACCGGCAGCCTTACCGTTAATACTCTCACGGTCTATTTCTTTCATGTCTTTCAGGAAATCAGCCATTTCTTTTGGCGAAATTTTGAACTCCATCACATTTGCACGATCCAACACCTTAGGCGAGAACATATAAGTGGTCTCGTCAACGTTGATGGTTCCTATAATAAACAGGTTCTTGGGCAGTGCAACTTTCTGAGGAACTCCGTCCACCTCGGTGTTTTCACCATTAGCATCGTCAATACTCCACAACGAGATGAGTTCTTTACTTTCCATAGCAGATAAGAAGTCGGCAAAGTAACGTTCCACATAGCTCATGTTCATCTCGTCAAGTATCAGGAAGAAAGGCTTGTCCGCATTCTCAGGCCTGTTTGCTTCGATCAAGAGGTCCAAAACTCCACTCTCTGGTTTAACATACTTCCCAGGCTGGAGAGCATTGGGGAATCCCAGTAGTGGTTCACGATTTGTCCAGTCTGCGCCGACGCTTACCACGCACATCTGCTCGTCTTTGTTCTTCACCAATGCGCTGGCGAAAGCCAAAGCCAACTGAGTCTTACCCGAACCTGCAAGTCCACTCAGTATCAGGAATCGCTTAGACATCAACGAGAAGGCAAATCGTTTAACCAAAGAATTTGTATATAACAACCCAGTTTCTTCAATATAACCAATTATCTTTTTGATGGAGAAAGGTTCTGATGGCACTTCCGTTTTTAGTGTACCATCTATCATCCTATTCAGCAAGTCTATATTGGAATCATCGGCATACAAACGTGTCAATGTCTTTTGAGGCAAACGGAAAGGCGCTTCCCAGTTGCCTGTCTCGGTCCACCGTATGCGACGTGTATTTTTAAACTCATCCAAGCTATCATCATATACATAGCCCGCTTCAACGACACCTCGCCCTATAATACGATAAGTACCCTTTTTGGCATAAACGATATCACCTATTTGCATATCGTTTAAGAACTGCCATACTGCTAAAGCATCGTTACTCTTGTTGTCAACTTCATACACCTCCTTCATCTTTGCTATTACAGCTTGGCGGGAATCAAACTGGTGATAATCGCCTAACTCATCCCAACCCAAGCGCATCAAGCCTTGTTGTTGACATTCATCCCAAAGCCTTGCTTGTTCGCCAGGTGCATAAATCCAGACACGTGGATTAGAGTTGGAATAAATAACATTATCGAGTTGTTTTTCTGATTTAACCTTATGCCACAACTCCCATGTGCCATTATTGTTAACACATTGATATTCTTCTCCAAAACATACAGATACAAATTTCGCGAAATCAGGCATCATTAAACTATAAGCAGCTCCATTATCTCTCACGCCCGGATACCATTCTGTACTTAAAAAAACTGTCTTACCAACAATGGTAAATGGCTCACTAAACCATCTTCTTCTGGGCGTATTAAAATTTATGATATTGTCCTCTGTTGTGCATTTAAACATCCCAACTAAAGAAAAAGCACCCTCTTTGCAAATTTTGATGGAATCCCCTTCTTTAATACTCTCCGCATCTGATACAAAATTGTCTATTTTCTTCCACAATCCACTGTTTTCACTAAAATATGAAACACAATTATATACGAATTGTGTCATTTTTGTTTCGCTGAGTATAAGTTTATTTTCAACCTTTATTCCTGTTGGTTCCATTTCTTCTGTTATATTTGATAAAAGCCTAATTGATTTGCAACCTCCTATATTGTCAAACTCTAAAGCACTTAAATTTTCCACGAGATAGTTTCTTATAGAGAAACCATTTACCTTAAGGCCTTTTAGGTACTTCCTTCCATCGCTTCTGTGTAACAATATACATCTGTAATCTGCCTCTTTATTAGGGCCAAACATTGAATCGACATTATCTTGAAGCTCTTTAAAAACGTCATAGTCATAATCTACTTTAATACTGGAATTAGAAGAACTCCGGTAAAGAGGAAGTTTGGAAATAATGAAACATATTGCTTTAATAAAATCATCTTTAAATATCTTAAAAGTGATTTCCTTTTCTTTTCCAGCTTCAATAGATTCCGGGCATAACAGTTCAAATATTTCGTTGGATAGATTTAGACTTGACTCTCCAGAATTACCTTCTGAGAGCTTAAAACCGGAGTCCTGTCTTTTTATGAATTTAGTTATTGCCATATTAATTTGGATTTAGAATTATATTTCACTTACAGAAGATAGAATACGTAAAGAGTATTCTCCTTCATTCATAACAAACTCAATTGCAGTGCTATTCTCCACGAGGTAATCACGTATAGAAAATCCTTTCTGTCTAAGACCGTTTAGATAAATACGGCCATCAGTTCTATAATATAGGTTTACCGTATAATCTATTCTTGAATTATCTCCAAAAATTGACCAGATATTACGTCTTAATTTGGATAGTATATTATCTCCAGGACGAACCAGATCACAAGATCTTGATGTAGACACATATAAGGGAAGCTGTGATTCTATGAAATCCATTGCCTGCACAAAGTCTTTTTTATATATAGAAAATGTAACGCCACTTTGTTCCCCGGGAGAAACCATGCCATTGGTTAGGAAATCTAAAATCTCATACGAAAGATTTAGACTTGTCTCACCAGAATAGCCCCATGCTTGTTTCCAATGTGAATCTTGTCTTCTTATATATTTTATTTGTCTCATATCATTCAAACATAATCCTGGAGTGAATTAGATAATGAAGTATGGCATATATTGTATTAACGCTAACAGCATTCCCAGCCTGTTTATACAAGGAACCATTAGCCACTCCTTCTCTTTGAGCATTTAAAGCAAAATCTCGTGGGAACCCCTGAAGCATAAATGCCTCTTGAGGTGTTAGCTTGCGGATAGGTATAACGGCAAGTTCTTCTTTAGTCATATAGTCAGAAGGACGATCTTCTCCATGTGAATGGATGAAGATGTCACTATAATAGTTGTCTTGACATGCCCTGTGCATTTTGTGCATTGATGCAGTCAATGGTCTTGCTACCATTTGATCAATATCTGAATTGGAAACAAAATTTCCACTACCGTTACTCAAAATTGTAGGTTTTATACGATCTGATAGATAGTATTTCCCCTCAACCTCTTGCGCAAGAACGTCTATGACAGTATTATATTGACAAATACTCAAATCATGGGGATTCAAAGAGTCAAAGTGGCGTTTGACAGTTTCATATGAAAAATCAAAATCGCCATATTTAGCTTTTCTTGCAAATACTAATACCCTGTTTCTCTTTTGTGGCAATCCAAATGAATTTGAATTGAAGATATCCTCGTGAACAATATAATGTTCAGCTTCCAATTCTTGCTTTATTCTCTTATAGGTTCTTTTTTTATCATGGTTCATTAGGTTTTTAACATTCTCCAAGAGAATAAAGTTTGGAGAATATTTATGTACTATATCCATTATCCGGAAAAACATTTGGCCTCTGTCTTCATTAAAACCTTCTTGTTTCCCCATCATACTAAAAGTCTGACAGGGGAATCCTCCAGAAAGGAGGTTGAATTGTGGGAGATTATTAAATCTTCCTTTATCATTAATGAATGACACAATATCACCCATTTCTATTTCACCGGCAGTATTATAATTAGCCTTGTATGTTGCTGATGCTTTGGCATCAATTTCTGAAAAACCAACAGTTTCATTAATTACACCCAAGTCTTGTTGGATATGATCCATTGCTGTTCTAAAACCACCAACACCGGCAAATAACTCTAAATGTCTCATTTCATATATTCCATTATGCCTTCTCCTATAGCTTTGGCTAATTTTACAGGAACGGCGTTACCTACTTGTGCATACCAAGAGTTCTGGGCTCCTGTTATCACATAATCATCAGGGAATGTCTGTATTCTCGCAGCCTCACGTGGACTTAATCCTCTTGCTTCCCAAGGATGTATATACATATTGCAGTCATACTTCATGTGCGAAGTGATGGTCTTGCATATTTGATTCTCATCCAATTTGAAATATTTATCCTTAAAGATAGCATTTCTACGTGTATAAGGCATGATGTCTGCTATTGACTCATGCAGAGAATTTGCTCCTTGGGGTAATCTACTAAAAATTTCTATATCCCGTGGGTTATTGTATCTATTTTTATGATTGTAAAGTTTCGTAATTCTTCTGTCACCATTTATAAAATGGTAAAATTCATTCTCAACATAATTGAAATCTCTTTCGGTAAATCCAGATTCTTCACTTTCTATATCAGACTTACCCTTTTCCTTTTTTGCCTCTAAATGTGGAAGTCCTACTAACGCATCACGCAAGACAAAGGAATCCTTTTTGCGTCTATCTATAGCTTCGAATATTTTATTAACTTGAATACCTACGCGATTCCCAATAAAAATGAAACGCTCTCTGTTTTGAGGAACACCAAAGTCTTGCGCATAGAGCAACCGGTAATCAAAAGAATACTCATCTCCCAGGTATTCCTTGAAATTCTCTTTAATCTCCACAATTTTATTGGCCATTCCCCTAACATTCTCCATAATGAAGAACTTAGGCCTTGTTGCTTTTAAAAAATAGAGATATGCCTTATATAATTGATTTCTTGGGTCGTCAATAAGCCTCTGCCTGTTTGCCATGGAAAAGCCCTGACAAGGAGGTCCTCCACAGACTAAATCCAAATCACTTACATACTCTTTATAGAGCTCCAGATTTTCGTTTAACTTATTGATATCACCAACAAAATAATGATCATCAGACAAGTCGTGATTCCTTTTGTAAGTCTCACAATATTGGGGCATTATTTCATTTACAAACCATGGAGTAAAGCCTGCTTGTTCCAAGCCTAAACTAAGACCGCCACAGCCTGCAAAAAGATCTGCCATTTTATATTTCTTCATATCTTTCATCCAATTCTTTCTAACTTGTCATTAATATGATATATGGGGTCGTTCTCTCTGTTTTGTACTTCAGCTATGCCCTCAATGAAAGGACCAATATAAAAGTATTTGGGTTTGACCTTAATCGTTCCGTTCTTAAGCATAATGCCCCATTTCCCATTTTGCTTGAACGGTATATAGCCATTACAGTAAGGATGCATATCTTCATATACTGGTGGCACTAAAGTACGATTATTATGGTCGCATACACCATAAAGGCCCCCCTTCCGGTAAATATTATATTCTCCCAAGGCGACAGCGTTATTGGCATCTTCGGTGCGAATTTGCTTGCCGCCGTTTGTATGCTCGACAACAACCATCTCCTCGTTGCCCTCACTATAGTCTGGCTCTCGTTCCTGAGGATCGAAGATGATGTCACGCGTAATGCCAGAACCATCATTGTAACCTTCACCTTCGTCATGGCCGATGAAATGATAGTGCCAGCGACGATTAGCCATAGGAGTTCCAAAACGGTTGTAGAGTCCAACATTATCAAGAATTATGGAACTTGTCTTGTTAGGCGAAGTACGAAGCGCACGACCTACCTGCTGCAGATAGAGGGCTAACGACTTAGTAGGACGTGCCAGCTGGATAAACTCTATATCAGGACAGTCAAAGCCTTCTGAGAAGATATTGACATTGACTATTACCTCAATTCCACCAGCTTTGAAGGATTCTATCAGTTCTTGACGTTCTGCTGCAGGTGTTGTTCCATCAATCATGCAGGCTTTAACACCATTCACAGAATACAGTTCTGTGATATTGGCCGCATGTTTTCGGTCAATGGCATAGATAATTCCTTTCTTACCTTTTGCAAATTGCTTATAACTCTTAAAAAGTTCAGCACGTATCTTGTCCTTATCGAACAAATTACTCAACTCTGCCTCTAAATAGTCGCCATCGGCACCATAACGCTCGATAGAATTAATCTCATGCTGGATTTCAGAGTTGCGATTAATGGAGATATAATCGTAGTTCGACAGATAGCCGTTGTTGACAAACCACTCTATACTCTTCGAAAGGACTATATCGCCAAAAAGAGATGTAAACCCAGAGTGTGACATACGCCACGGAGTAGCCGTTACCCCCAGTTTCTTACTCTTTGGGAACATATCCCATAGCTTCTGATAGCCAGGTGCCATCGAGTGGTGTGCTTCATCGATGATGATAAAGTCGAAACGTTGGAGGCGCATGGTTTCGTAGTTCCTTCGGCTCATAAAGGTCTGTATGGAGGCTACTTGAATAGGCAAAGACAATTGCTGAGGCTTGCCACTTTGAATAATACCATGTGTCAAGCTGCCAAGCTTATTGCTAGCTTGTTCAATCAACTCCTTGCGATGGGCAACAATTAGTATTTTGGAATCTTTACTGTTTCGTTGACACCATTTGCGAATGTCGCGGACAATAGATGTGAATACAATAGTCTTACCTGTACCTGTCGGCATTTGGAGCATCACGTTATCGATCTTGTCCCATAGGTTATAGACATCTTGTTTCATTTCAGACTGATAGGGGCGCAAGCCGTCATTATTCGCTTCTATGTGTGAGAAGCGAATGGCAGGACCTTCAAATGGTTGTACTACGTCAACCTCTTGGTCCAGATATGACTCGCATACCAGATCTTCACTCATCTCTTTCCCAGCCAGCATCCTTTGCTTTTTCGTAAATATCCAGTGCCCACTTTGATTGTTTGTATGTCAATGGCTTATTGCGTTTCATATTCCATGCAACCTGACCAACGAAAGCCTGTTCCTTGGGCGTAAGTTCACCTGGATTATCTTTCGACCAATTATTGATGCTAAACCAAGTTTCTGCATCAATCTCAGCTGCCTCATTAATGAATTTCTGCTGACCTTCTGTTACTTCGACATCCATGTCACCTGTTGCAGAACACAGATTCTGCGGAATATTAATGCTAGTACCCAAATTGGAAACCTTAATCTTAAGAGAATCCCAACATTGTGTCTTTTTTGTCCATTCATTAATGTTTTCACCTTCATTGACATCGAAAATGTGGCTATATATTGTAGGCTCAATCTTCTTAACATACTGAAGGACTTGATAAAGCATCGTATCTTTGATGAGCTTGATGTCTTCATCGGGAATGCTCTTTGGGACAAACCTATTCCTGCGTTTACCATCAGTTGTGGTATAGCTCTCCTTAACTTTCTAAGTCACATGTTCAGCACCAACAAGCAACTTGGCATATACATTATAAATATCAATGGTCAGCTCATTATATACTGAAGGTGAAATAACGCATTGCTCTTTCCAAATAGTATCTAAGTTCAGGGCTTTGCCAGAGAGATGTGACAACAATGACACTGTATATGCTACCATGTTGGACTTGTATCCTGGCAATGCTAATCCATCTTTGCCATAAAGGGCATCAATTGCCTTGAACAAAATTGCTTTTGCTATGGTTCTGTGGTATCGGGTAGCGTCAAAACGTACGGCCTGCTGTTTCATCGAGTGAAGAAAACTCCGTAGTTGTTCTCACCACCTTTACATACACTTGCAGGATTTTGATCCCAGGCCATCATGAATTTCGACAGCATAGTCTTATCGAACATCTGGGATTTCGGATATTCGGCATAGAATTCTTTTTCTGCTTTCGACCCACCACGTTTAGCCTTGTCAAGATACTGGCCACGGGTACGCTCAAAGAACCATTTTGAAACAGGCTTGCCCGTAGAATTCATGACCCATTCCTCACGTGAGCGCTGTTCGAGTTCTACTAAGAACTGTTCATTGATGTTAAAGTCAGACTTCTTTACGGCAGACTGCGTGTTAGCAAAGCGCGATATTCTAGGAACTACTATAGGAAGTTCTTCTTTATCCTTGATAACGGATATCTTCATGGCAACATATACCTTTGTCAGCTCCGTAATATCCACGTCTTTCATACTCATCACGGCATGAATAGCTGCTGTTGTCTGGCCACCATTAACAATTTGCCATGATTTGATACGGGTAATAGCATTGCCCTCTTCGTTTAATTTCAGTTCAGAAGCTGTAGCAGATATTCCATTATTGTACGCAAAGAACATGTCAGGCTCAGGATCAGAATCTTCGATGCCTTTCCTGATTTCTGCAGGAGTAGCCTTGTGTCCAATCAGTGTATCACGAATACCTTTATTGGAAGCACCCTTGAATTGAAGGAAGGTGCGAACATTCATTTCAAGTATCTGCTGATGGTACTTATGGTATACCTGCTGCAGAACAAGTCCCGGAATGATACAGAGATAGCAGGACACCTTATCAGATACATCCGGCATTTTGATACAAGGTAGCGTACAATTGTAATCACCTTCAAAGTCAACAACAATAGGACTCTTACCAGATATGATATGATCCTGTTGCATGATGCGCTTGGCATCCCACACATAGAACTCACAGCTGGTACCCGACTCTAATTCTGTATTGGGCTTATCATAACTGGAGGGCATGATAGCATTGGTCAACAGGAACAACCTAATTCGGTCTATATTTGAAGTCTGATTGATCAGCTGGGCAACTTGGTAAAGGTCACTCTTGTCTTCGCTGATTCTTGAAAAGATAGTACCGGCCTTCGACTGGTCATAGAAGCGATTTAGCCAGTTGAAATGACGATCCAAATCATTAGCAGAAATCTTACTGCTTTCATCAGGATTAACATAGAGTGTCAAGAACAAGTCAACTGTTGTCAGATCCTCATCACCGCTAAATCCCCAGGCATCAATACCTACGCCGTTCTTTGCGCGATAAGAACATATATTTACTTGATTGACGTCACCAGCTCCCTGAATATAGCCAATAATCATCTCAGTCAATTCGTCTTGAGGATTATCAGACATTAGCAACTGGTCATCAAGGTCCTCCTTGAACTGTTCCACCTCGGTAAGTTCCTTTTCAAAAACCCTACCAATGGCATCATTTACATAGGCCGCCGTTTCTGGCACCTTGAAATCGTCAAATTGATCTTCACTAGGTTTCATATTAATTATGGTTTATATCCTTTATAGTAACTCCGAAAATGCCAACGTGCTTTCTCCGTCAAAAACTAACGCCTCTTTATTATGAACCAACTCAATAGCTGCCATCGGATCAGTAGCATCTAAGGCCGCTATTTGCTCATCATAAGTTGTGAGCATCTTTTCTTTCGCCACTTTGGCATTCTCTCCAGACAAGAAACTCTTAAGTCCTGCCATGGCACTATTGACAAAAGGTTCACGTTCACCTCGCACATTAAAAGTACATGACCCACGATGTGGGAATGAAAGTCAAAGAACCGATGCGTTTGCGGCCTATGCCGCAAACGTAAAGTTCCCTTGTTAGCGGAATTTGCCTA
>Ga0310694_10005608_pt1 | contig 11993 bp, 7 predicted proteins | sample 174DNAGHGhighgp2_FD_203884 | JGI IMG/M metagenome (GOLD analysis project Ga0310694, IMG submission 203884) | Sheep rumen microbial communities from Palmerston North, Manawatu-Wanganui, New Zealand - 1742 DNA GHGhigh gp2 (v2) (version 2) | ecosystem: Host-associated > Mammals > Digestive system >...
TCTGCTTCAGTCTTTTGCACCAAATCACCGATATAAACGATATTGTCGTTCTTCAAGCAGTTGGCCGAACGAACCGAAAGTTCGAGTTCGTCAACCTTGCGTAACAGATTTTTGTTGAACGGCAATTCCTCGCGGATGTCTTCAACTTCGCTTTCCGGTTCATCAAAGTTAATGAACGGTTTGAGCTGGTCTTGCAGAATACGAGCTGCCAAAGCAACCGCATCTTCCGGCGAAACAACGCCGTTTGTCTCAACAATCATCGTCAGCTTATCATAGTCCATAGCTTGATTAACGCGGGTATTTTCTACCTTATAAGAAACTTTCTTAACCGGAGAATAAATCGCGTCAACATTAATCAGACCGATAGGCGAATCGTTGGTCATATTAGTAGAAGCCGGAACATAACCTTTACCGGTGGTAACGGTCAATTCCATATTGATTTTGGCACCGGCATCGAGTGTGCAGATAATGTGGTCCGGATTCATAATTTCAACATCATGACCGGTTTCAATCATTGCCGCGGTAACAACACACGGGCCTTCGGCTTTTAATGTCAAAGTTTTTGCCGATTCGCTGTGAACGGCAACCGCCAGTTCCTTAACATTCAATACAATGTCGGTTACATCTTCCATTACACCAGGAATAACCGAAAATTCATGTAATACACCGTCTATTTTGATAGCAGAAACGGCGCCGCCCTGTAATGAGGACAACAAAACCCGACGCAATGCGTTGCCGAGCGTCAGACCGAAGCCTCTTTCTAAAGGTTCAACCACAATTTTAGCTTTGTTTGTGCCTTCTGTTTGCGACACATCCAACTTTGTTGGTTTAATCAATTCTTGCCAATTCTTTTGAATCACGGGTTTAATCCTTTTCTTTAGAGTTATATATGCATATATTTTAAGCACGACGACAGGCCAAATAAGGCCTGTGTCGCAAAATAAAAACTAGACGCGGCGTCTTTTTCTTAAACGGCAACCGTTGTGCGGAATAGGCGTTACATCACGAATCGAAGTAATGGTAAAACCGATAACCTGCAATGCTCTGATTGCGGATTCTCTACCCGAACCCGGACCTTTAACTTCTACTTCCAATGTTTTCATGCCGTTTTCCTGAGCCTTTTTACCGGCTTCTTCGGCAGCTACCTGAGCAGCGTACGGAGTAGACTTTCTCGAACCCTTAAAACCTTGAGCACCGGCTGTTGACCAAGAAACGGTATTGCCTTGAGCATCAGCGATGGTAACTCTTGTGTTGTTAAAAGAAGAATCGATGTGTGCCACACCCGAAGTAATATTCTTTTTTTCTTTCTTTTTTCTTTGAATTGTTGCTTTAGCCATTTGCACTCACCCCACTATTTCTTCTTGTTCGCAATGGTTTTACGTTTACCTTTACGGGTACGAGCATTTTGTTTGGTGCTCTGACCGCGTACCGGCAGACCCTTACGATGTCTTAAACCACGATAGCAACCCAAATCCATCAATCTCTTGATGTTGGTACCGACTTCACGGCGAAGTTCACCTTCTACCAGATAGTCGCTATCGATAACTTCACGAATCTTCATTACTTCATCATCGGATAAATCATTAACGCGACGGTTAAGATCGATTCCGGACTTCGAGCAAATGTCTTGAGCAGACTTGCGTCCAATGCCGAAGATATAAGTCAGTGCGACTTCAATTCTCTTGGCACTTGGAATATTTACACCAGCTATACGAGCCAAATTTAATCTCCATTATTTAATAAATTAAAACATTCAAAAAGTTGATCACCACTTTTCAAAATTAAGCGGATTATAGGCACGATATTTGTCAGAGTCAACACCTTTTTGCAAAAAAATTGAATTTTTTTTGCGATTTTAACGATTTTTTAAAAAACACCGCTGTCAGTACCGGTTTTACGGGTTATTCTTTATCGTCACTCAATCCGAGAACATCGTTTATTTTACGGCTGACGGCATCGATAGTGCCGGTCCCGTCTACGGTTTTGAGCAATCCGCGCTTTTCAAAAAACGGAATGGTCGGATAGGTCAGCAAACGATAGTTAATCAGGCGATTCTGTACCGTTGTGCGGTTATCATCCTTACGGCGAGCAAACTCGGTGCCGCCGCAAACGTCGCAAACTCCGTAAATTTGCGGTTTTTGAAACTTATCATGATAGCCGGCGCCACATTTCATACAGGCGTAGCGCCCCAAAATACGCTCCATAATGATTTCATCCGGTACCTGAATCTCCAAAACCGCCGACAATTTAATATTCTGTTCGGCCATCAAATCTTCCAAAACCTCAGCTTGCGGCAGAGTGCGCGGAAAACCGTCCAAAATAAATCCGTGTGCGCAATCCGGTTCGGATATACGGTTTTTAACCATTTCAATAATCATTTCATCACTGGCAAATTCACCGCGTTCCAGAGTTGCTTTCAATTCATGGCCGAGCGGCGTGTCCTTTTCGGCAAACTGACGCAACATTTCGCCGGTAGATAAATGCGCTATATGAGTCTTTTCTTTTAAGATTCGAGCCTGTGTGCCTTTGCCGCAACCGGGAGCACCGGTAAATACAACAAACAGACCTTCTTTTGCTTTTGTCATCGTTTAACGGTTCTTCTTGCTGATTAATGCCGCTTTTTTAAGCAAACCTTCGTATTGATAAGCAATCAAATGCGATTGAACCTGATTGACGAAGTCCATTGTTACCTGAACCACGATGAGCAGGGTAGTGCCGCCCAAAACAAACGGAACACCGACTCGACTGATTAAGATTTCCGGCAGAATGCAAAGGCATACCAAATAAATTGAGGCAACCATAGTCAGACGCGTAATTACATAATCCAAATATTCGGCAGTGTTTTTACCCGGACGAATACCGGCAATAAAGCCGCCGTGTTTCTTCAAGTTATCGGCAGTTTCTTCCGGATTGAATACCACGCCGGTATAGAAGAACGTGAAGAACAAGATTAAGAAGGCATACAAGCCTAAATACAGCGGTTGACCGTGACCGAGCAACTGGCTTAAAGTTTGTACCCAGCCCGGACCTTGTTCAGCCGAAAGATTGGCAATCGTAATCGGCAACAACAGCAAAGAGCTGGCAAAAATCGGCGGAATAACGCCGGTCGGGTTGATTTTGAGCGGCAAGTGCGAACTGTCGGCTGCCGTCATACGCATACCCATCTGGCGCTTCGGATATTGAATCACAATACGGCGTTGTGCGCGTTCAACAAACACAATGAGATAAATGAGCGCCAAAGCCATAATCAACAGCATAATGATTGTGCCGATGGACATTTGACCGGCACGGCCCAATTCAAAAGTCTGCGCCAAGGCGTTAGGAATATTGGCAATAATACCCACCGTAATGATAAGTGACGAACCGTTACCGACGCCGCGTTGGGTAATCTGGTCGCCAAGCCAAACAATAAACATGGTGCCGCCAACCAGAGATACGATAGTTGAAAATTTGAAAGCAAAACTCGGAATTAATACCGCAGAAGCACCATTGGCACCGGAAATGCTCAACAAACCGACGGCAATACCGTAACCTTGAATAATCGTAATTAAAACCGTCAACATCTTGGTGTAGTGTACGATTTTGCGATGTCCGGCTTCGCCTTCTTTTTTGAGGGCTTGCAAGGACGGAATAACCGATTGTCCGAGTTGAATGATAATGGACGCGGAAATGTAAGGCATAATGTTGAGGGCAAAAATCGTCATACGCTCCAACGCACCGCCGGAAAACATATTAAACATACCCAAAATACCGCCCGAATTACGGCTGAACATTTCAGCCAAAACACCGGCATTAATACCCGGAAGCGGAATAAATGTTCCCAAACGGAACACAATTAATGCCATAACGGTAAACCACAATCTTTTCTTAAGTTCTTCAGCCTTACCAAAGGCAGACATATCCAAGCCTGCTGCCATTTTTTCTGCTAACGAAGCCATTTTATCATCCTTTAAAAAATTTAAAACCAAACAAGGGGCACTTTTTGCCCATTGCCGATAATTTAATACATAAAAATTTAAAATATGCAACAAAAATATGTTTATCCTCAATATTTTGTTGATGACCGGCGAATCGGTATTGTTTCAGAAAAAGTGTTTTGTGTTGTGTATATTTTTTAGGCAGTATTGGTATATTGCCTGTGTTGAAAGATTTACGGTGCGGCAACAAAAAAACCTGACCGAAGTCAGGTTTTTTTGATTAAGCCACCATTTGTTTTATGGCGGTAATGGCATCGTTTATTTTTTCTACATCGGTGCCGCCGGCTTGGGCCATATCCGGACGACCGCCTCCACCTTGACCGCCGAGAATTCCGGCAGCCGCACGCACCATGTCAACGGCATTGTACTTGCCGGTTAAGTCTTTGCTGACACCGACCACAACCGAGGCTTTGCCGTCTTTGTCGGAACACAAAACCACCACACCGGAACCGATTTTTTGTGTAATGTCATCAACAAATGCTTTCAATTCTTTCGGGTGAGCGTCCGGTACCAATTTGCCGACAAATTTTACGCCGTTAACGGTTTCCACTTCGTTTTGGGCCGAAGATTGACCACCGGCCAGACTTCTCTTTAAACTAAAGATTTCGGCTTCAAGTTTTTTGCGTTCTTCAAGCAATCCGGCGATTCTGGATTCCAAATCATTGATGTTGGTTTTCAGGCCGTTGGCCGCCGCATGCAATTTATCTTCCAAATAGCGAACATAAGAATCCGCACCGCAACCGGTTACGCATTCCAAACGGCGTACGCCGGCAGCCACGGCAGATTCCGATAAAATATGGAAATAGCCGATGTTGCCGGTGGAACAAACGTGAGTTCCGCCGCAAAGTTCGCGTGAGAACGGGGCTTTTTCGTCACCCATGGTAACCACGCGCACATCGTCGCCGTATTTCTCGTCAAACAAAGCCATGGCGCCGAGGGCAACCGCTTCGTCTTTATTCATAATTACGGTGTTGACTTTCAAATCATTGCGAATCTGTTCGTTGACGATATCTTCCACCTTACGAATTTGTTCGGCCGTAATTTGTTTCGGGTGTGAAATATCAAAGCGCATTCTGCCGGCTTCAACCGCAGAACCTTTTTGCGCCACATGGTCGCCCAACACAATTTTTAAGGCTTTGTGTGCCAAGTGGGTTACCGAGTGATTGGCACAAATCTGCGCGCGGTTTTCTTTGTTAACTTCAAAATTGGCAAATTCGCCAACCTTAACCGTACCGCTTTGCAATTCGCACACGTGAGCATATACATCATTCAACTTTGGTTTGCAATCAACGACTTTGGCCGTAAAGTTTTTGGAGGTAATCATACCGATATCGCCGACTTGACCGCCGCGCTCGGCATAAAACGGAGTCTGGTTGGCAACCAGCTCAAATTTGCCGGAAGTTACTTCGTTTACTTCTTTATCATCTTGTACCAGAGCTTTAATTTCGCCGTCGGCTTTTAAGGTGTTGTAGCCCAAAAATTCGGTGGCGCCGCATTTATCTTTAATGCCGTACCAAACTTTGGCCACACCTTCGTCACCGGAACCGGCCCAGTTTTTGCGAGCTTCGGCTTTTTGTTTTTCCATGCAGGAGTTAAATCCGTCAACATCAACTTCCAGATTCTTACTCTTGAGAGCATCTTGAGTTAAGTCGAGCGGAAAACCGTATGTATCATAAAGTTTGAAAGCGGTTTCGCCGCCGAGTTTGGCACCGGAAGGTAATTTGGCAACCTCATCGTCGAGCAGTTTCAGGCCTTTATCAAGTGTGCGACCGAACCGCTCTTCTTCAATTTCGATGGTTTCTTTAATCAGAGTTTCGCGGGCATAAAGTTCCGGATAAGCATCACCCATTTCTTTTTGCAACGTCGGCAACAGCTTATAAATCATCGGTTCTTTTACACCGAGCATATAGGCATGGCGCATGGCACGGCGCATAATACGACGCAGAACATAACCGCGACCTTCGTTGGATGGCAACACGCCGTCGGCAATCAAAAAGCTGATGGCGCGTAAATGGTCGGCAATCACGTTGTGTGAAGCCTTAAGCGGGCCGTTCGGGTCGGTATTGGCAATATCGGCGATGGCTTTGATTATGTGTTGAAACATATCGGTTTCAAAATTGGAATGAACACCTTGCAAAATAGCGGCAATACGCTCCAAACCCATACCGGTATCGATTGACGGGCGTTTTAAATTAATACGCGAGCCGTCCGGTAAATCTTCAAATTGGTCAAATACCAAGTTCCAAATTTCGATAAAACGGTCGCCGTCTTCTTCCGGAGTCCCCGGTAAACCGCCCCAAACTTCCGGACCGTGGTCATAAAAAATCTCGGAACACGGACCGCACGGACCGGTATCACCCATTTGCCAAAAGTTATCCTTGGTGGCGATACGAATAATGCGGTCTTCCGGCAAACCGGAAACTTTTTTCCAAATATCGTGAGCTTCGTCGTCGTTATGATAAATAGTAACCGCCAATTTTTCTTTCGGCAGGCAAAATTCTTTGGTCAGCAACTCCCACGCGTACGGAATGGCGTAGTCCTTAAAATAATCTCCGAAAGAGAAGTTACCGAGCATTTCAAAAAACGTATGGTGGCGCACATCATAGCCCACGCTGTCCAAATCGTTATGTTTTCCGCCGGCGCGCACGCTTTTTTGGGCAGTTGCCGCTCGGGTATAGTCACGGGTTTCGTTACCGGCCAGAATGTTTTTAAATTGCACCATTCCGGAGTTGGTAAACATCAAAGTCGGGTCGTTATCCGGCACCAAAGACGATGACGGGACTATTTTGTGGCCGTTCTTTGCAAAATAATCCAAAAACGTTTTACGAATTTCATTTACACCGATTGTCATTTTATATCCTTAATTTTAAGCTTAAAATTTTCTCACTGACGCGCAGATTATAACAAACTTTGGCACTTGTCTATATTTATTTATAAAAAAATATTGACAAATTATTGAAAAGAAAATAAGAGACTCGCAACAAACTTTATAATTAAACTTTATAATTATGGTAAAAAAATTTTTTATTTTTGCGGTTTGCATTATGCTCTCCGCCACAAGTATCAGTGCTCAGCGCACAACTTCCATTGAGTATGGAAATGTGGAAATTTCCGTCGCCGACGCCCCGCGCGGTGATTATAGCCGCTTTAAGTTCGGTCTTTGCAAGGATGGTAAAGAGATTCTTCCTGCTGTTTACAGTATAGCGGAGGGATATTCCGTCGGGCTGTTTGCCTTTTTCAAAGATACCGAAATATTGGTGTATGACACAGACGGAAATCTGGTTGATGAGGCCGTTCTGGATTTTCCGGTCGATCATCGCACCGCAGCTGATTTTGAGATGATCGGCAGCCGACTCGGAGAAAATATTTATGAGTTGGTGGTATATTACAATGATAACGATTGGATATATCAATCAGTCGGTGCATACTGCCGTAAGGGCGAGCATCTCTACAAGGTAAAGATTACGAAAGAATTTACTCTGATAGAGTGATATTAAAGGTCGGGATGATTCCCGACCTTTAATGTTATTCTGAAAAACAGCATAATAACAAGGTATTAGCAAGACTTTTGAGGTGTAAAAAATAAAATCAAAAAAATGAAAAAAATACTGGAAAAGTTAAAAAAAATATGATACAATCAAAAGAGGTATAAGTACTTTCAAAGGGAATGCAATGTATATTTGGATATTATTGGCAACGATTATGGTCGCTTTGAGCTTTTTCAACGTTGCGCCGCGCGCCGATAAAGAGCACGCACTCAACGAGATTAAGGCTGCCACGGTTGTTAATCGCTTTAAGGCGGAGCATGTGGCTATGCTGCGTAATATCGAGTGCGAAATAATATTGCGCCGAAACGATCAGTATTGGGACGGCAACAGCGAAGTGAACGCATCCAGCGCATCACGAGCGGTGGAAGTTACCGATTTTACCAGTTTTACGGCCGGCGGGTTAAAAGCATATACCAATTTTACCGACCATTTGCCGATAGGATATATGCAAGGCAATAACCGCAAGGACGGCAGCGGACAAAACTATTCACTCAGAGGTAAAATGCGGCATTTTGTGTATTGCTTGGATAAGCCGGCGGAAAGTACCATAACCGATGCTTCTTCCGGACAATATGCGGGCAACTTTATTTCGTGTCGCACCACGGAGGAAGGAAACGGAATCGGATATAATCGCTATTTGGTGTCGGTTATGCCGATAAGGGACCGTTGGGTAACCAAAGACGGTAGTAAGAAACCTTTACCGATTCTGACGAATATATTGGCAAAAACCCCGAGCAGAACCGCAAAATTCGGATGGAGTGAATGCTCGGAAAGCGGATGTGTGTTGCATGGTGTGGGCTCTCATGCCGTGCGCTTGGAATATTCCGGTCACGATGATTTTGGGAATGTAAAACAGGAAATGCATCATGTTATTTTATCCTCGCAATCAAAGATTTGGGATAATCCGGTTTTCAAATATTCGGGTAATGTGAACGATCCGACGAGTTGTTATTACAACACCTGTCTGTTTGCATACGAACAAATACCGGTTGCGGATACAGCTTGTCACTGCGAAAACTTAATCAGAGCCGCAAACGGTCAGCCGAGGCTGACTATGGATGAATGTTATCCGGTGGCAAGAGAAGAAAATACACCGAACCCGTAAAAAATTATTAAGAAAGTTAACTTTTAAGGAGAACGCCGATGAAAAACTATAACAACAAAAAATCCATAATGGAGCGAGGTGGCTTAATGATAGAAGCCTTGGCCATGCTTGGTTTGATAGCAGTGGTAACCCCGACCATGTATAAAAAATCCGCCGAGCGGACGATGGAGGTTGAAGATATTAATACCGCAACCACCATGCGTACGTTTATGAATGCGGTGGAAGCATACATGAACACCAACTACATTACCATTATGAAAGATACCGAGGCACACTTGCAAACGGTGGGTGATGATGCGGAGAAAATGGCTATTAAAGACGTCAATGTTGATGAATTGGAGCCGTATTTGCCGTATAAGTACACCGAAACCGGCGGTTTGTTTAACTATACCAATCCGAAAATCCGCATTGTGCGTTCAGGCGACAACTTAACGGCATTTGCGTTGTTTCCGGCAAAAGTGGGCGGAGAAGACGGAGTCGGTCAAGAGCGTACGGTACGTATCGCTTCTTTAATCGGTGCCAACGGTGGATATGTTCCTACCGGTGATAATGACGGTAACAAGAGTGCACGCGGTGTCGGCGGCGTGTGGAACTTGGATAACACGCACTACAAAGCGGTGTTCGGAGATGATGACGCAGCAAAACAGTTCTCCTTGGTGACGTCATCTTCCAACGTTGTTAACAGCTCGACTGCGGCAGCCGAAGCGGATAATACCAAATATCTGCAACGTACGAAAGAAAACGATAATGAATTGTGGCGTAACGCGATGCGTACGGATTTGTACATGGGCGGCGCCAATCCGGACAGAGACCCGGATAAGCAAAACGAACAAGATTTCTTCAGCATTTATAATGTGAATGAGATGATTATCGGTGCGGAAACCGATTCGGATCAAAAATTAAAGGTCGCCATAAAAGACGGAGATGAGGGTAAATCCCTGGCTAATGGCAGTTATGGTTTATATGTTGCCGGTAGCGGCACTCGCGGCAACGGTCCGGGTAATGTTTATATCAAAGATACATTAATGGCGGCCGGTAATCGTTTTTGGGCAAGCAATGAAGCTCTGAAATATACGGGTACCAATTTGGAATTTGACGGTACCAATTTCAGAATCGGTAAAAATCAAACTACTGATGCAAAAGATGCCGATAATTATGTAATTTCCGGTTATGCCGAAAAAGGTAACAGCCAACTCGCCATTATGGGTAAGGTTAAAGACGGTTCCGGCAATATGACAGGTGTGGTTGATATTGCGGAAGCCGGTGATATCGGCAACTATGCACCTAGTTCAACTGCACAAAAGAAAGCCAATGTTGTCATCAATACAACAAATAAAGGTACCAGCGGTGCAACCGTAAATCCTCCAAAATATTCGGCAGATGATAAAGCGCCGGAGTTCGGGGTTGACGTTTCCGGCAATATGGTGGTTGAAGGTGTGTTGGCGGCAGGCCAGCTGGATGTAAACAACATTCGTACCGCTAATATTTCCGTAGGTTCGGAAAATATTGATGATGAATTTAAGTGGATGGATGTTAATAAAGACGGTGTACACGTTCACCAACCGGCAGGCGGTGCGTATAAAGGTACGCAGATTGAGGCACGCGATCAGCTTATTACGATGCGTGTCGGTGCCAATAATGCAATAACCAGCAATACAGATTCTGCCTCAATAGAAGGCGATAATGATGCGCAAATCATTATGGATGCCACCAACGGTATTACAGAAAAAGTGGCCGCCAACAAAAAGATAAATTTGGCTTCGGGTAATATCGGAGTGAATATCTCGGATGCAGGCGGTAATGGTCTTAAAGTTATTAATATCGGTAAGACGGATGATAACGGTGCGGCCGCCAATGGTGCAACCAACGACCCTGAATATCAGGTTAACTTCAGTCATAATGCCGATGTGAATATGTATAAGAGTAACTTGAAAGTATCGGACGGCACCAATCCGGTCTTTACCGTTCGCGGCAAGGGCAAGAATATCGGTATCGGCGACCCGACAACCGACAATTCCGGTAATACGGCCGCGCTTTATGATATTGCCGGCCATGGCGAAACGGTGTTTACCGATAAGGGTGACGGTGCAAGATATTTGGCAATGACCGTAGACCCGCAGGACGATGTGGCGGTCAATATTGTCCGCGGTCAGCAATCAAACAACGCTTCCGATAATGCAAAAGGTATTATGTATATTGATATGGATGACCGCTCGGCCACGGCGCATGCCAAAGTGGTTGAAACCTCTTCTCCGAGCTCAGATCAAGTGTCAAAAGGAATTAGTGCAAAGATTACCAGAACAGACCAAGACGCTATGCCGGGTTCAATTTATATTCGTAAGGGACTGATTGATTTGGTTCCGAATACGAGTCAGGTAAAGAGAGGCTTTGCTGCCGCCACCGATTACGAGGTAAACGATACTGATGTTGCCAGTACGGCAGATACCGGTATGGGTGTTATCCGTGCCAGCCGTTTTGTTGCCAACAATGTAGATTATAAAGGCAGACCGATAACAGTACCTGACTTCTTTAATAAGGTAGAAAACGGCAAAACCATTTATGAGCAGTATAATGGTAAATATAAAAACACCCAAGGCCAACAGGCAGTAAGAAATCGTTATGATACTTATATGGTAAATCCGGCCTATACCTCGGTGATGAATGATATTAAACTGGTTTCGCGCGGCGGTGCCCGTTTGAGCGATATTTTGCCGGTGTTTGTTACCAAAGGTATTTATACGGCGGTTAATAACTATTCGGAGCAGAGATTCGGTTTGGATGGCGGCGCTAACGACCTAACCTCCCGCACTCTGTGGCTTGATAATGAAACTTCCAGTAAACCGGCCTTGTTGCACCAAGATTTGTGCAAAGATAAGTCAGCTGATGCCTGCAGAAATGCCGGACTCAATTTTGCAAACGAACCGGCGTCGCCGATTATCGGTGTGGTGCCGGCGCCGCAATGTCCTCCGGGATATGCTCGTATGATTACGGTTACTCCGGCCAGTATTCGTATGGCCGAGGCCGGAAGATTTAAGGACCCGGCTACTAAATTCAATGAAGGCTTTTTTGATATTGATGTAGATAACTTTACAAGTCCGACTAACAGTGAATATTATAAGAATGAGAGTACCGGACAAGTATTTTATTTTGATGACATGAAGACAAAACAGGAATGGATTGATTGGGCTAATGCCAATGGTGTGCCGCTAAACGAGATAGATAAAATGGGGCAAGCTGTTCAGCTGTATTCGGCATATATCAATGCCAATAAAGCGGCAAAGAATATGAACCCGTCGTATCAGGCAAACATCAATATAGTCGGCAGCGACGAAAAATGGTCCGGCAATAATCCGGAAGGATTTG